>ERZ1026776.649-NODE-649-length-23030-cov-28.185114_pt1 | contig 23030 bp, 19 predicted proteins | sample MGYA00380125_ERZ1026776 | MGnify/ENA primary metagenome ERZ1026776 (study PRJEB33269, sample SAMEA4719761) | human gut metagenome | biome: human-associated habitat; feature: organic feature; material: feces | place: Cameroon | collected 2013-10 ...
AAAATAGATAAAAGATTGATAATCAGAGGGAGACATCCAAATTGGAGGGTAGTGGATCCAATGCATAAAAAAAAGATGAAAAGTAGGTGTCACCGACACCCTTGATTTTTTTTTGTAAAACTTTACGCTTTTCAGAAACAAGCCATTTGAAGGAAGGAAATGACTTGTTTACGATGAGGAAATGACTTGTTTGCAATGAGAAAATGACTTAATTAGCAGTCCTAAATGACTTGATTACAGGTCCTAAATGACTTGATTACAGATGCTAAATGACTTATTTGGGAAAACAAATACAAAAGGGATAGAAAAGCATCAAAAGGGATAGAAAAGCATCAAAAGGGATAGAAAAGCATCAAAAGGGATAAGTAAGCGCCGGAGAAACTGTAACTTTGCAGCGTCCTTCAGAACTTGAAGTGGCAGAATTTGGTATAACAAACAAAAAATGGAAAAATGGAAAAGCAAATAACACTTTCAGAAAGCAACAAAAAAGTCGAACTGATATTGACATCAATCCGACTTTTGAATATTTTCAAAACAAGAATCCGTTTAGAACTTCTTGAATTTCAATCGCAAGGTCTTCGAACGAAGAATCATCTTGCTTCCGCTGAGAGCTTCCTTAGCGAAACCTTCAGGAAGATTGTTGATACCGTAGTATCGCAAACCATTGGTAACCTCAGTCAAAGGAATATCACCACTATCTTCACCATTGTCCTGATGGCCATGATTAATAAAAGCCTGAGTAATCTTCAAACTATCAGAAGTTTGCTCAAAGCGGAAAAACATCCGCTCAGTATTATTGTCATACTGTGTTGCTGCAATCAGTTTATACTCAATTCCCCAGAAGACATGCAACTTAGACATATCAACCGTCTTGCCATTCTCAAGAGAATCAATACTCTCCAGATGCCAGAAGCCATCAAGCTTGCCATTGTCACTGGATTCCAGTTCACAGGAAGAGAAAGCAAACATGCTAATAGCTACAAAAGCTACCATCATGGCGTGAACAATCTTATATTTTTTCGTAAACATATTCATACTCCGCTATTAAAGTTTAAAGATGCCAGACTTGCTTACCGTCAACTGGAAACCAGCATTATGACCCAACATCTGGTCGCTTCCAAAATCCATACCATACGCACCTTTCACCTTCCAATCATGGTTAAAGTGATAAGCACCCTCAACTAGGAAGCTGACATTGTGATGCATTTTATTGAATGGAATCCTATAAGTACCCCATCCTTTCTGGAATGTACCCAATACTCTATATCCGAAACGTTCAGTTGGCATACCGTCAAAACCTAAGTGATAAGCAACAAAACGGTTATTTAAAACCCGGATGCTTCCATCGGTGTTATAAATTGGAGAACGGTAAAGCGGATTACCCATCACCTGTCCCCAATGCTGCCAACCTGGATAATTGGAATGATTATAATAATCATCACTACCTCCAAGATGGTCTGGAATATTCTGTGTACGATCATGATAGCAAGGACCGCTCTGATACTTTGTGTAAATATACTCTAAGACCACATTGCGCAACCAAGTACCATATTTGACATTCAACTCCAATCCAAGAAGCATGTCCTTCAACTTATATCGATAATAACGGCGCTTGGTGTGAGTATTCCATTGATCACCCGTACCGTATCCATCATAATCGAGGAAGAACATAGCACTATGGTCCTCGAAGAAATGATCTCCATAAAATCCGAGTTTCCAGGAATCTGCATCATAATTGATACGGAACACCCAACTGCCCAGCGTATTACCAGCTACATTATGATACCCCTCCCCATCAGAAACATCGTAACCACCCGGTATAAAAGCCTGCCACATACCCTTCAAACCTCCTTGAGTTGGTTCGACATGCATCACGCCATTCACTTTTTTATACGGCGTACCTCCAAACTCAGCTGCCATTTCCAGTCCCAACTCCACGCTCAGCGGGAAGAAAGAACCTTCATTACCTATCTTCAGATATCCCGCCTTGCTATGATAGAGCATACCATCAGCATACTTGGACTGGCGCTGGGTAAAATCGTGCTGCCAGTTCTCATCGGTCATCTTACCATAGGCAATATGTCCCTTGATGGCTAACCAATGATGGGCAAAAGGAAGGGTCCAATACTCCGGCAATGCCAAGCGAATCTGAGGAACAGGACGAGCATTGATACCCAAAGTCTGGCTACCACTGCTTAAAGACTGATTCTTCAGTTCCATAGGATACTCCTTGGCACCGATACTCAGCACACCATGCAGCCAGCGAGCTTCCACAAAAGCCTGCTGAACCACCACATTACTCGTATAATGAATCGGTGCTGCCACATCCAAGCCATAACCGATGCCCCAACGACGGGCTGAATCAGTACCCAACGGACGGATGACACTACCACGGAGATAACCGTTGTTCTTCTCCAGCGAACTGAGTCCATGCTTATTGGCATTGAGCCAAAGCGGAGTCTTACCCTTGGAGAAAGAACCCTGCATCTCCACATTGTAATGAATGTCCTTGCCCAAATCCAGCTCACCCGGATCTACATCCTCCTGCCAAAGATACTGGGCAGATACTGAGAGAGGTAAAAGCAGGAATGCACTAAAGACAAACGCTTTTTTCTTATTAGTCTGATAAAATTTCATCTATAATTACTTTCGAAAGTTTTAATAATAACGGATTTTTTCTCCTTTTATTATATATAAGGGATAAGTTATTGCATTAAGATAATGACCTTTAGGGAATTTCCCCCACCTCTTTAGGGAAAAACCTTTCCGCAGCCAGATATTTCGCCGTATCTTTGCAGCAGAAATAAAACAAGAAGTCTAATTTATAAAGAGATATGATTATGAAGAAGTTTATATTAGCCCTTGTAGCAATGGTCACAATGACCTTCACTACTGCATCTGCAATGAGTTACGAGCAGGCTCGCCAGCAAGCTCTCTTCTTGACAGATAAAATGGCATACGAGTTGAACCTCACAGACGATCAGTATGAGGCTGCTTACGAAACCAACCTCGATTATCTGATGAGCGTCAATACAGTGGATGACCTCTACGGAATCTACTGGAGACAGCGCAATATGGACTTGAGCTATATCCTCCTGGACTGGCAATATCGCACATTCATCAATGCCACATACTTCTATCGCCCTCTCTACTGGGACGCTGGTTACTGGCATTTCAGCATCTACGCCAGATATCCTCACCGCAACTACTTCTACTTTGGTCGCCCTCACTTCTACGTTTCCTATTGTGGAGGACACAGCTGGAGAATGAATGGTGGTAGAAGCTGGTATCATGGACGCAGCTTCGGTGGTCCACGTCCTGGCGGTCATCCAAGAGTTGGTATGCGTGACGGATTCAACAGAGGAGATTTCGGTCGTGGACAGAGTTTCGGAAACATGAACCGAAATAATGGAAACTCAAACCGCAACAACGGACAGAGCTTCGGAAATATGAGCCGTGGCAATGATAATCGCCCTCAGAGCGTGAACAGACCACAGAATAATGGTGGTTTCGGCAACCAGAGCAGCAGTTTCGGCAACCAGAACCGTCAGTTTGGTAATCGCCAGAGCAGTACTCGTACTACTGTTACCCGCGAGAATCCATCAAACAACAGCAGACCTGGCGGATTCTTTGGAGGCAACCGTGGAGGCTTCGGTAGTGGTTCTTCTATGATGCGCAGCTTTGGCAGTGGCAATACTACCAGCCCATCCAAGAGTTTCACTCCTCGCTCTAATCCTGGGAATGGTGGTGCTTCTTTCGGAAACAGTTCTCGTTCCTTCGGTGGTAGCAACCGTTCTGTAGGTGGACCTACAAGAAGTAATGGTGGTGGTTCTCACGGCAGTTTCGGAGGACGCAGATAATTTTGGAAACATTAATTCATAAGATATAAAAACAAAAGAGTTATAAAATTCAAGTAAAAACAAAAGAGAGTTATACAATACGCTGATAATAAGTTAAAGAACAGACCATTTATATGCATAACATTTACCATGCTGAATAATTAAGTATAGTAAAAGATGAAAGTTCAATAGGTTCAACATAGGTAAAAGGACCAATAGAGAGTTATTTACAGAGGCTTCCCCTTTCTCCTGCAACGGAAAATATGGGAAGCCTCATTTTTTTATATTAATCAAACGTTACTTTCAAGATAATAAAAACACGTATGATGATTCGTTCAAGAAACTGTTCTTATATCAGATACAGAACTGAATAGAACAACTGGGCGGCGAATACATAGAGCACGATGAGAGGAGAAACCTTAGAAATACCATACGACATACAGCGGAAAATATCCTCCACTCCCTTCAAGTTATCACTGATAACACCGAAACTGCAGCAGACCACGGTTACAGCAAAAGCTGTATAAGGTATGATGCTCTGCGTAAAACTGCTTGGAAAGAGACCGCCCATCACATTCAGCAGGATGGCATGAGGCAACAGGGTGAGTGCCAGCATGATAATCACAAACACACCCAACTCGAAACTTGCCACGCCCATCGCAAAGCGCTGACGATACTCGTCTGGCTTATAATGGACAATACCACTTCTACAGAAAGCTCCATAAGCGATACCACCCAACACAAGCCACACTAATACGGGCGAAGCTATATGATTCAGGAACTGTCCGAAGAACCAGCGGATGCCCTCAGAACTCAAGAGCGAACGGTTATAGTTCTCCGGCATCGCAGCCGTCAACAGCCACGAAGTCAGCATCAGCAGGATTTGAGCCACGCCCAAACCTAAAGCCAAATACGAAAACATCTTCATTTTCTTCATCGTTCTCTCTATTCTTTTCCTGATTAAATCCTATTCTATATCTTTCTTGATGCCGCAGCTTATTCCGGATCAGCCTCGAGATTGTCGATATCTAAGATGCGAAGTTCGCAGGCTCTTACCACCAGACGGGTAGCATTGATGCCCATACCATTGTTGCCATCAGGGAAGAGTTTCTGTACCAGTTCGTTCTGTCGCTTTTCCAAACTTTTCACACCGAAAGGCATACCTCGCAAATTGGTAATCTGCTCCTTGGTATAACCGAGGGCGAGATGGCGAAGGAAGCGCTCGTCATATTCGTCAATCTCATAATTGACCAAAGCCTCCTGGCGCATCAACTGACTATTGACACTTTTCTTGAAACGTTCTACGATTTTCTGCAGAATCGGCTGATTAAAAACCATCTTCTTACCACTCATGCAGGAAGCCACATCGCCACGAGTCAGGAGTTCCCCACTCTTCAGGATAATACCATCGCAACCTGCATCAAGAACATCCACCCAGAGCTTCTCATTCAGAATTTCTCCCGTGAAAATCAATACCTTTACGTTAGGATACTGTTCCTTGGTATAGCGGCAGATTTCTACACCCACCGTAGTGGAACCGCCCAAACCAAGATCGAGAAGCACGAGGTCAGGCAACTGCTGTTTGATGAGTTTCCAATAGCTCACCTCACTGTCAGCTGTTCCGATAATCTCAGCTTCAGGTATATCGTTTTTGAAAATTCCTTCCGTACCTTTCAGTTCCAAAGGTACATCCTCTACTATGATTACTTTAAAATTGTCCATTATCGTTTATTTGAGTCTATGTTGAATTTATGTTTTAACTATCTTTGATTCTATACTAACATCCCCGGCAACACCACCTCTATGACCAGGAATCCATCATCAGAAGGCTTTGCCTGGATACCGCAGCCACGAAGATTAGTCGTTTCTCCCATCTCCCTCACTATCTGGCGGCAAACTAAGAATCTCATATCCACGGTCAGCGGAGTGAAAAGGCGATGATGCAAGGAATCGTCGTATCTCAATCCTGAGAAGACAAACTGACAGGTGGCATAAGCCGTATGCACAGTTTTGATTTCCTGTTTCACTTGCGTGATGGCAATACCATGCGCCTTGGCAAGATCCTTCACGGTTTCCTGTATCAGTCGGAAGAGATAATCCTTCAGCGCAGCATCACACTTCAGATTGGTTTCCACCTGTTCCATCGCCTGCGCACTCAGCATCAGATAGATGGATTTATAGTAATCTACCAATTCTTTCAGAGAAGCTACATCATCGGGGGATGCCTCTATCAACTGTCGGATACGTGACGGATAATACATCGTCTCATGCTTCAACGTAGAGAGGCAATTATCTAATACAGAATTAGATACATGCAAACGATCATTCTCAAATCGCACCCGTCTCAACTCATCTTCCAGCAGTTGATTATCTGCCTCCTTGCCATTCGATAAATCCAGTCCACGTTTCAGTTCTTCCTCAATCTCATGCACCACCTCATCCAAACGGAAATTGGCACGGGTATGCCGGGACTTCTTACTCCATATTTCCCTGATGCGCTTCAACTTCTCCGGTATAGACTGGTCGCTGAGCAACAGAAGATTGATATCACGGATGCGATCCACCGCAAAGCGATAGGTCACTACATGGCGATAATAGAGCAGATAGTAGGCTATCGGCAACTGCAACAACAGGAGAAAGAGCAGGATGACAGCTACCGTCTTGGAGTTTTCCGAACTCTGCATCGTGCGGACATACTCAGGCAGTGTATTATCAGTACTCCGTTCCCGGAAGAGTTTGGTATAAACCTTATTGTTTCTATCATACAAAGTCCATTGATGCAAGGCAAGCGCAGCCACCGCACTCTCATTTCTGATGTCGAGAATAATACTGTAGTCGGTCGTCACACTATCAGCAAACCATTTCAGTTCGGCAGCTTGAGAGAGTTTTGGACTGCTCACCATCAGATTTTTACCCTGCGGATACTGGCGCAGATAATGCTGATTGAGATAGTAGATGGCAGAATCAGCAAATGCCAAGGTACGCTGGTATGTACCATTGATATTGCTAAAATAAGCACTGTCGGCAAAGGCATCAGCCAAAGTGAGTTCTCGGGAAACCTTTCCGGTAGCCAGGGTATGCTGATGTATCTGGGATGCAAAAGACGACACGGATGATGCCAACAAAAGAATGACACCAACGATCATCCGTCCGATTCCCTTAGGCAGTCGGAAACGGAACACACTACCCTTTCCCACTTCACTCTCTGCCTCAATATGACAAATATTGAAGATACTGCTCACCTTCTTATATTTCTCGATAATACCCTTGCAGTTAAGGAGTCCGAATCCATGACCGCCCGTATAGGTACGGTCGAAGACATGAGCCAATTGTTCCTCATCCATTCCCTTACCGGTATCAGCGATGACGATTTCTACGTATTTATCATGTTCCTCTGCAGAAACAGTAACCTTACCTCCAGCAGGAGTAAACTTGCGTGCATTGTCGGCTATAGTATTGATCATAAAGAGCGTCAGGGTGCGGTCTGCCTTCACCTTAGCTGCAGTTGGCTGCACATCGAGTTTTATCTTCTTCATCTGGAAACTCATCTTGCCCTTTGCCACAATATCGAAAAGCGGTTGGAGAGGGAAAGAGACGATACGGAGATTCAAAGTTCCCTGTCGCATCTGAATCCAGTTGGTCAGGATGGTGTTATACTGGTTGATCTTATCCGTCAGTTCTGAGATATACTCATACCGCTCCTGTTTTACCTCATCCGGGGTACTTTCATCATCCTCCGCCAACTTATCCACCTCATGAATCATGCGGTCTATGAAAGGCGTGATACTGTTTACTAAAGAGACCTTGGCACGCTGCTCCAGATTACGTTTTTTATTGTCATCAAGATGCAAACGGGCTATAGATATCTCTTCATCCAATTCTTCTTTTCTTTCATTTATATCATTGATATACTGTGTATTACGCTGTTTCCACTGCTCTAAAGGTTCAAGCAGGGAAGACAGCGGTTTAGACTGTATCTTTCTTCTTCGCATACGGTCGAAGAGATACAAGAGGATGACCACGAGCAATATCATGACGAGTACCGCTGCTATCATGAGATTGAGCTGCAGAGCATTATCATCAAGCAAGGTGGCGCGAGCTTCCAACTGCCTGTCCTGACGGGTTCGCTCCTGCAAGTCAAGATAGATATTGCGGTTGTAGTCACTCTGCTGTTTATTGTCGAGCGCAGAATATACCAGACAAAGTCGTTCACGGATAGAAGCCACCAGATCGGGAGCTGACTTGATATTCTTGCTCACCTGTAAGGCACGAAGCAGACAGTCGCCTGCAGAATTATAATCCTCTATGGCGAAGTAACATTCAGCCAGCGTACGGTAACCACCTGCTATCTGGTAGGTATCACCATAAGAGATGAAAAGATTGAGCGCACGCTGCGCCAGGTTACCCGCTAAGAGGGTATCTGGCATCTGTTCTACATTCAGATACTGGATAGCCGGCAGGTTATTTCGGATGAGGAAATCTCGCATTTTTGCTTTCTGCAGATGTTCACTGAGAGCCTGAAGGGCATTAGCCTGCCAGTAAGGATAACCGCCGGCTATCGTACCATCGGGCATGACAACTCGTCCGGCTGAAGCCAACATATAGCATTGTATCAGATAGTCAAATTCCGTCTGTGCTATCTGTTCAGACGTTCCATTGGTGATGGCGCCACCCGAACCGATATTATAGAGATAGTTGAGATACTGGGCAGTATCTGCTTCAAGAGCATCCACATCGATATCATTCAAAGCCTTCAGCATCGGTTCTTCCAGACCGACATAATAACAATAGGTGGCATCAACGATATCAAATTCGCTATGAGCATAGGTGGCACGTCGCCGCTCACGGGGTGGCAGATTGGAAGCCTCCTCGCCCAAGCGGCGCAAGCGCACCATCGCTTTCTCGCGATAGGAATAAAAATCTTTGTTGTGAGATTCCCGCTGACAGATGCGCATCATCTGCACATCAGCAATGAGAAGCTCCAGTTGGTTGTTGCTCTTTTCTTCCACAAGACCGAGCCATCGGCGAGCCTCCTTGTAGTTCATCTTTGCCATCTCTACGAATGCCAAGTTATTACAAGCCTCAGCATATCCGGCACTATAGTCATCAGAAAGAGCTAAAGCTCTCTGTGCCAACATCTTAGTAGAATCAAGGTCACGGTAGTGATAGGCGTATGAAAGTGTATTCAACCGATCCACCTCCTGCTTATGAGAAGGACCACAAGCTGAATAGAAAAACAGCGCCAACATCATCACAATGAAGGCGCTGAACTTTTGCGTGATATTAATTTTGGCCATTAAGCCATTAAATTCTCAATTAACCACGAGCCTTGGCAATATAGCCAAGAGCCTCTTTACACTTAGCAGTAACTGCAGCCCAGTCGCCAGCAGCAACAGTCTCCTTAGGGAAGAGCTTAGAACCCATACCTACACAGAGAACACCAGCCTTGATCCAAGGAGTCAAGTTCTCTTCAGTTGGCTCTACAGCACCAGTAACCATGATATTGCTCCAGCGCAAAGGTGCCATTACATTCTTAACGAATGAAGGACCACCTACGTTACCTGCAGGGAATACCTTAGTTACATCGCAACCTGCAGCCTGAGCATTGTTGATCTCAGTTACAGAACCACAACCAGGAGAATAAGGAACCAGGCGACGGTTGCATACAGGAGCAATCTCTGGGTTGAAGTTAGGGCCTACGATAAAGTTGGCACCCAACTGGAGATAGAGAGAAGCTGTACCAGCGTCAACGACTGTACCAGCACCAAGGATCATCTCTGGGCACTCCTTGTCAGCCCACTTTACCAACTCACCGAAGATTTCGTGAGCGAAATCACCACGGTTAGTAAACTCGAATACACGTACGCCACCCTCATAACAAGCCTTGATGACGTTCTTGCAAATTTCAATATCCTTATTGAAGAATACAGGAACCATACCAGTCTCTTTCATAGCTGCCATGACCTGCATTTTGCTAAACTTTGCCATTTTTTATTTAAATGTTAAGTGTTAAATGTTAAATAGGAAGAGCGCAAATGAATTCTACACTCTTCACTTAAATTATCGCTGAACGCGACCATTAGCGTTACCACCAGCAAGACTCTCTACCTCGTCAACAGAAACCAGGTTGAAGTCGCCAGGGATAGTGTGCTTCAAAGCAGAAGCAGCTACTGCAAACTCCAAAGCCTCAGCCTGAGTATTCTTAGTCAAGAGACCGTGGATCAAACCGCCAGAGAAAGAGTCACCACCACCTACGCGGTCGATGATTGGGTTGATGTCATAATGCTTGCTCTGGTAGAACTCCTCACCATTGTAGATAAGAGCCTTCCAACCATTGTGTGTAGCAGAGAGAGACTCACGAAGTGTAGAAACTACATACTTGAAGCCAAACTCCTTCATCATACCCTGGAAGATACCATAGTATCCCTCAGCGTCAGTCTTACCACCCTCTACATCAGCATCTGGCTTGAAGCCCAAGCAGAGCTGAGCATCTTCCTCATTACCAATGCATACATCTACGTACTGCATCAATGGACGCATAACAGAGATCGCCTTCTCTGAAGTCCAGAGCTTCTTGCGGAAATTGAGGTCAACAGAAACTGTTACACCGTGACGCTTAGCAGCCTCACAAGCCAACTTGGTCAACTCAGAAGCCTTGTCGCTGATAGCAGGAGTAATACCACTCCAGTGGAACCACTGAGCACCCTCCATAATCTTGTCGAAATCGAAATCAGATGGATCTGCCTCAGCGATAGAACTATGAGCACGGTCATAGATTACCTTAGAAGGACGCATAGAAGCACCTGTCTCTGCATAATAGAGACCAACACGGTCGCCACCACGAGCAATGAAATCGGTATTCACGCCATAACGACGGAGGGCGTTAACTGCAATCTGACCAATCTCATGCTTAGGCAACTTAGATACGAAGTAAGCCTCATGACCATAGTTAGCTACACTGACTGCTACGTTAGCCTCACCACCACCAGGGATGATACGGAATGAATCACTCTGAATAAAACGATCATTACCTTCTGGGGACAAACGAAGCATGATCTCACCTAATGTTACAATTTTTGCCATTGCTTGAAATGTTTTTTAATTTGTTTCTTTATAGTTGTTCTTCGAATTCAGTATCAAATAATTTGCATTCTGTTCCGAATATCGTGGCAAAAATAATCATAATTTCTCAAATAACGAAACAAAATCGAGTTTTTTTTTAGTTTTTGTGCAAAAAAGTTGCTGTGCATTCGCACAATTCATTTTTTTATTGTAAATTTGTACCGAATATTCTATATGTGGACGTACACACGGAAAATGGAAGTTCTCTGAATTGCCTTCTTCGCACAGTACACAAGCGTATCGACATATATTATATTAATGTACGCACGTGAAAGAAAGTGCATCATGGACGAAGTTTAATAATAAATGGGTTAAAAACCAGCAAACGCTTAAAACATGGCCGAAAAAATAAGAATCAAGGATATCGCCGAAAGGGCTGGCGTATCTGTAGGTACTGTCGATAGAGTTCTTCACGACCGCCCTAACGTCTCCAAACCTGCCCGCGAAAAAGTGGAACAGGCGCTCAAGGAGATGAACTATCAGCCTAACATGTATGCCAGTGCTCTGGCATACAACAAGTCATATACCTTCTACTTGCTACTTCCGAAGCATGAATCTGAGGCTTACTGGGAGGAGATTGAGGAAGGTGCACGCAAATGTGAGGAAAGCAAACGCGATTTTCACATCAACGTGAAGATCAACTTCTATGAGCGCTCCAGCGAGGAGTCTTTCATCGAACAGGGAAAGGCTATCATCGAAGAAAAGCCGGAGGGGGTCATCATCGTACCTTCATCTCTTGAAATAACCAGAGCGCTTACCGACCAGTTGCATGAGTTGAACATTCCGTTCATCTTGCTCGACTCCTACATGCCTGATCTCCGCCCACTTTCCTTCTTCGGACAGGATTCTTTCTGCAGTGGTTTTTTCGCTGCCAAGATGCTCATGATGCTTGCTTTCAAAGAAAAGGAGATTATGCTGATGAGACAGACAAAGAACGGAATCGTGGTCAGCAAGCAGCAGGACAATCGCGAGGTAGGGTTCCGTCACTATATGCACGACCATTTCCCAAGCGTCAAGATCAATGTGCTCGACCTGCCACTCGATGGTTCCCGCGCTGAGTTCACGAAGATGCTGGAGAAATATTTCGCTACATATCCTGATACACATCATTGCATCACCCTGACCTCGAAAGCTCATATCGTGGGGGACTTCCTGCTGAAGACCAACCGCCGTGATGTTCAAATTATGGGATATGATATGGTGGAGAAGAATGCAAAATGTCTGAGAGAAGGAAGCATCTCCTTCCTTATCGCACAGCATGCCTACATGCAGGGATATAACTGTGTGGAGACGCTCTTCCGGGCACTCGTTCTCAAGAAAAAGGTAACACCCGTGAACTATATGCCTATCGAGTTGCTGATGAAGGAGAACATCGACTTCTACCGCCGAACTCAATTATAGGAAGATAGTAGGAATTAATAGAATTTTATGTAATTATAAATATTAAAAAACATAACTACAGATGAAACAATCAAGCTTTATCAAAATTAACCCTGCCGACTCGGTAGTGGTTTGCTTGTGCCCTATGAAGAAGGGCGAGACCATCGAAGTAGATGGTAAGTCTATCACCCTCTTGCAGGATACTCCTGCCGGACACAAAGTGCTCATTAACGATGCACCTGAAGGAAAGGACATCATCAAGTACGGTTACCCTATCGGTCATGCTAAGAAAGATCTGAAACAGGGTGAGTGGGTCAACGAGAATAACCTCAAGACCAACCTTGCCGGCACTTTGGAATATACTTACAATCCTGTAGATGAGCAGTTGAACATCGAGAAGGAAGACCGCACCTTCCTGGGCTACGTGCGCAAGAATGGTGAGGTCGGTGTAAGAAATGAGATCTGGGTAGTTCCTACCGTAGGCTGCGTGAATGGCATAGCGGAAAAACTGGTAGAGCAACTCAAGGAGGAAACAAAATGCGAAGGCATTGATGCCATCCACGCTTGGCACCACAACTTCGGCTGTTCTCAGCTCTCTGGCGACCACGAGAATACCCGCAAGGTGCTTCGTGACATCTGTCTCCATCCAAATGCTGGTGCTGTGCTCGTTCTTTCACTCGGATGTGAGAATAATCAGCCTGACGAGTTCATGGAGATGCTCGGCGACTATGACAAGGATCGCATCAAGTTGCTCGTGACCCAGCAGGTGGAAGGCGACGAACTGGAAGTGGGTATGGATATGCTCTGGCAGCTCTACGACAAGGCTAAAACTGACAAGCGCCAGGAAGTTCCTGTCAGCAAGTTGCGCGTAGGTTTGAAGTGCGGTGGTTCTGACGGGTTCAGCGGTATTACTGCCAACCCATTGGTAGGTGAGTTCTCTGATTGGCTCGTTGCTCAGGGCGGTACTTCTATCCTTACTGAGGTGCCTGAGATGTTCGGTGCAGAGACGATTCTCATGAACCGTTGTGAGAACAAGGAATTGTTCGATAAAACCGTTCACCTCATCAATGATTTCAAGGAATACTTCCTGAGTCATGGCGAACCTGTTGGCGAGAATCCTTCACCAGGCAACAAGGCGGGCGGTATCTCTACATTGGAAGATAAAGCTCTCGGTTGTACACAGAAGTGCGGTCGTGCACCAGTCAGCGGTGTATTGCAGTATGGTGACCGTCTGGAGACCAATGGTTTGAACCTCCTTTCAGCACCAGGCAACGACCTTGTGGCAGCCACAGCCTTGGCATCAGCAGGATGTCAGTTGGTTCTCTTCACCACCGGTCGCGGTACCCCATTCGGCACCTTCGTACCAACCATGAAGATTTCTACCAACAGCACCTTGGCAAAGAACAAACCAAACTGGATTGACTTCAATGCCGGCGAGCTCGTAGAGGGCACAGAGATGAAAGATCTCGTACGCAAGTTCATCGACAAGATCATCTCCGTAGCCAGTGGAGAGGATGCTCGCAACGAGGAGAATGGTTATCGCGAGATTTCCATCTTCAAAAATGGAGTAACACTTTAAAGAAGTGAAGAACGAAGAGTGTAGAGAGAAGAACCCTACACTCTTACTAAATATAAGAAGAATGAGTAATAAGAAAGGATTGTTGGCTTTATCGCCACTGATTTTATTGATAACATTGATAGCCCTCTTTACGGGATATTCCGCAGAGGAAAGTCATAAGGATACGAGCCTGTCGCTCACCGTGGCATTCATGATTTCAAGCATCTATGCCGTAGCCATCTCGGGCGGTATGCCTATCAGAAAACGCATCGACACCTATAGTCGAGGGGCAGGAGCCAACAACCTCATGCTCATGCTATGGATATATGTGCTGGCTGGTGCATTCGCTGCATCGGCAAAGGCGATGGGAGCAGTAGATGCCACCGTCAACCTTGCCCTGAGCTTGTTGCCAGCCAGCATGATATTACCCGGTCTCTTCCTCGCTGCCTGCTTCATATCGCTCTCGATAGGCACCAGCGTGGGAACCATCGTAGCTCTCGTGCCCATCGCGGCAGGTCTCGCCCACTCTGTGGATGCTAACCTGGCACTGACCGTAGCCATCATCGTGGGTGGAGCCTACTTTGGCGACAACCTGTCTTTCATCTCTGATACAACGGTCGTAGCTACCCAGACACAAGGTTGCCAGATGAGTGACAAGTTTAGGGTAAATGCCCTCATCGTCATCCCTGCTGCCATCATCATCCTGATTATATATGGAATATTGGGCGCAGGAACCAAGGCACCGACCCATATCGATGCGGTACAATACATGAAGGTTCTACCTTATATAGTAGTACTCGTCACGGCTATTGCTGGCATGAATGTGATGGCAGTACTGACATTGGGTTCCATTCTCTGTGGCATCATCGGCATCATCGATGGCGGTTACGACATTTTCGGATGGTTTTCTGCCATGGGAAATGGCGTGATAGGAATGGGAGAACTCATCATCATCGCTATGATGGCTGGAGGTATGCTTGAGATCATCCGTGAAAACGGAGGCATCGACTTCATCATCTCCAAGATTACAGCTCATGTAAACAGCAAAAGAGGTGCCGAACTGTCTATCGCTGCCCTCGTCTCAATGGTGAATATCTGTACTGCCAACAATACGGTGGCGATTCTTACCGTGGGAAATATCTCTAAGAAGATAGGTGACAAGTTTGGGGTAGATAACCGCAAAGCAGCAAGCATACTTGATACCTTCTCCTGTACCATACAGGGATTGATACCATACGGCGTGCAGATGCTCTTGGCGGCAGGACTCTCAGGTCTCAGTCCGCTCGACATCATCCCTTACCTCTATTATCCAATGGCTATCGGCTTAGCAGCCCTATTTGCCATCCTCTTCAGATACCCAAGAAGATTCAGTTAAAGAATAAATAGGAAATTCAGTTTCTGGGAGAAGGAAGAATGAAAAAGGAGGAATGAAAGAAAGGAATAAAGGAAGGAATGATTAAATGAACAAGGAGGAAGAAGAATGAAAGAGAGGAAAATGAAAGGAAATAAGGATTTTTAAAATAAGAATCACGATGGACTTTTTACAGAGAAATCTTTTCACGAAATTGCGCTCGGAAAACTTCGGTACGCAGGAGGAACTGGAGGCGATGACCACCTTCAAGAAAAAGAAGATTGCGCAGATGATGAAAAACCTGAACAACGTACCTTCAGGGGAAGTGCTCATGCACAACAGTTTTCTCAACAGACGTTTGACCAAGATTCAGAAAGAGGAACCGCACGTCATTGATACGTCCATGGAAACTGTCTATCTGCTCCGACTGATCGTGAGCAATGCCAATGCCATGCTTTCTGGCGGCATCAGCATCAGAGGCATCATCCAACTGGGACAGTATCTGCGCACCAGAGGAGACAAGGTGGATTTCGTAAAACTCGACAATTGGCTCACCAAACTGCATCTGCAGAGAATGGCTCAACTGGAAGGAAGCGTGCTCATCACCTTCTTCAACTTTGAACAGGATGAAATCCCGTTTGTCAAGTTGGTAGAGAGAGGAGCCTATAAATTGACCCTTCGCTCACTATACTACAACATCAAGGACATGGAAGACATCAAGTTCCAGCAATCACAGGTAGGATTCGTGCATACTACAGGCGGTTCCATGCGCAAGAACCTGCGCCGAAGTATGAGATTCTTCGGATATGCACCAATAGAATCTGCCAGCAACTTCTTCAACGGTTTCTTTAGATCACTCTCTGAAATCGAAGAATAAAATATAAAATTTATATAAAAAAAGCGCACGCCTGACTCATATATCAGACGTTTTTCGTAACTTTGCATTTATGAAGCGTATTTTTATAGTAATCATAGCAATAATCATGTCCCTCGGCATCCAGGCGCAAGTGCAATGCGAGGATACCTGTCAGCATGTACATGGCATCGACCTGAGCCACTATCAGGGCAATGTGTTCTGGGAAACTGTAGGTGATAACTCCAAAATGGCTTACGTATATCTCAAAGCCACGGAAGGAGCAACCAACGTGGACAGTAAATATAAACAAAACATAGACCTGGCTCATAGATATGGACTGAAAGTGGGTTCATATCATTTCTATCGTGCCCGTATTCCACAACAGACTCAGTTGGAAAACTTCATGGCACAATGCCGACCTGGCGATCAGGATCTGCTGCCGATGATAGACGTGGAAACCAAGAGTAACCTGCCTACAAAGGAATTCTGTGACTCGCTCTTCAAGTTCCTGCATCTCGTGGAGAAAGCCTACAAGCAGAAACCGCTCGTCTATACAGGTGCCAACTTCTACGACAACTACCTGCTCGGCAAGCTCAACAGTTACAAGATCATGATAGCCCAATACAGCAAGCGAGAGCCTGTGCTCCGTGATGGCAGGGATATTGAGATGTGGCAATATACCGGAAAGGGACGACTCAACGGCGTAAACGGATATGTAGATAAAAGCCGGTTTATGGGAAAACATAAGTTGAGAGAAATCAGATTCCGACACCGATAAAGGGGAATCAGAATCTGATAACGAGAAAGCAAGAATTATTTAGTAATATATAATATTTTGAAATAAAATGGCAATTATAAAATGTCCAGAGTGCGGACATCAAATCAGTGACAAAGCACCCGTTTGCCCAAGTTGCGGCGTAGAAATAGCAGGCAAGGTTATCAAATGCCCTAACTGCGGAGAGGTTTACTTCAAGGTTCAGGAGATGTGTCCTAACTGCCATCGACCTACTTATCAGGCTCAGGTGCCACCCGTTACAGACCCAAAGCCTGTAACTCCACCAGTACCTCCTGTACCACCGACAACTCCTGCGGCACCAGCTTCACCGGTTTCTCCTACTCCATCAGCTACTCCAACTGCTCCGGCAACTCCTCGCCCTACTGCAGAGGGATCCAAGCAAGATGCAGAGGGAAAGGAACAGCCAAAACAGAAGAAGCCAGGTCTGGTCTTCATCATATCAGCCATTTTCTCTATTCTGGTATGCGGCATTTTCTATTATTTCTACGACAGTGCCAACAAGAACAAGGAACAGGAGGCTTACGAATATGCAATGCAGAGCTCTGACCCGATGGTACTCAAAAGTTACCTGGATACATACAAGGATGCAGATGAGGCTCACCGCGATTCTATCACTGCACATCTCAACATGCTGCAACAGGTAGATCAGGACTGGACCAATGCCCTCGTCAGTGATTCCAAAGAAGCTCTGGAGGCATACCTGCAGAAATATCCAAACACACCGCATAAGAACGAGATTTGGAATAAGATAGACTCCATTGACTGGCAGTTAGCACAGAGAGACAACTCGGTGGATGCTTATCAGGCATACCTGGATGCACATGCCGACGGTGCTCATATCGAAGAGGCTGAGATTGCCATGAAGAAAATCAAGAGCAGTGTGGTACAGCCAGAAGAGAAGCAGATGGTAAGCGGTCTCTTCCGACAGTTCTTCCAGAGCATCAACTCACGCAATGAGGATGGTCTGACGGCAACTTGCGAGGATATCCTCTCTTCGCTGCTCGGCAAGGCTTCTGCCACCAAATCAGATGTGGCTACTTTCATGCACAAACTCTACAAGGAAGATGTAAGCAATATGAACTGGCACCTCAACAACGACTACCAGATCAAGAAACGCGAGGTAGGCGATCAGGAATATGAATTCCAGGTACAGTTCTCTGCTCGTCAGGACATCGACAAGACCGATGGCAGCAAGGTAGAGAACAAATTCAAGATCAACGCTACCGTTTCGCCAGACGGAAAGGTTTCTGCTTTCAACATGGCGAAGGTTACCGCAGAATAATTTTCAGGTATGAAAGGTAAGAAGATAACAGGTTAAACTCAAAAACAAAAAAAACTCCGATGTGATTGATATCCATCGGAGTTTTACTTTTTAACAACAAAATGTTATATTGCAACCTATTACCTTATTTTGCTTCTTTCATTTCTTTCAGCAATTCCTTCTGACGCTCGGTGAGTCCCGTAGGAAGTTTCACATTATAGGTGATAATCAGGTCACCGAATGTGCCGTCGCCTCGGTCATAACCCTTGCCACGAACACGAACCTTCGTACCATTCTGCGTCTCTGGTTTGATCTTCAGTTTGATCTTTGAGCCATTGCTCAATTTCACAATACCTTCACCTCCCAACAAGGCAGTGTACATATCGATATTCACATTCATGTTCATCTCACCAGTACTATGACGGGCATTACCACCACATCCGCCGTTGCAACCACCAGCACCGAAATCAGCCCCAGCGTTTCCGCCAAAACCACCGAAACCGCCAAAGCCTCCAGCACCACCAGCGCAACGACCACCGAAGAGATTTTCGAAGAAGCTGCTGAAACCGCTGCCTCCCGAACCGAAATTACTGAAATCGAAGCCCTCAAACGGATTGCCGCCACCAGCACCACCGCCGCCGAAGCCTCCAAATCCACCGCCAGCCTGTTCATAAGCCTGCGCATTCTTCCACTGTTCGCCATACTGATCATATTTGGCGCGCTTATCTGGATCGGAGATGACATCATAGGCTTCATTTAAAGCCTGGAATTTTGCCTTCGCCTTCGGATCGTTAGGATGCAAGTCGGGATGGAACTGCTTTGCGCGTTTACGATAAGCAGCTCTCACATCCTTCTGAGGGATATTCTTATCCACACCGAGAATCTTATAATAATCTACAAATGCCATAATTACAATTCCTCCATTTTTAAAGTTTTTAGCAATTATCCTACAAAAAGTATGCCGTATTCATTTCTTTTTTGTAATTTTGCATCCAAATGGGAAATTTTCATGTGGACTGACAGAAATAATGACCCATCTGTCAGAAACAGTGACATACCCATTCACTGATACTTGATTTACAGAAATTAATAAATTCTTTCAGTTATGAAACAATTAATGGCCGCGCTACTGATGGCGCTAACTCTTAATCCAAATGCAATCATGGCTAAACAAAGAACTGTCAAGCTAAGAGTAATAGAAACCAGTGACGTACACGGTTCCTTCTTCCCTTACGATTTCATCAACCGCAAGCCGAAGGCTGGTTCGCTCGCTCGTGTTTCTTCATACGTGGATTCTCTCCGCCAAACCTACAAGGATAATCTCATCCTGCTGGAAAACGGAGATATCCTGCAGGGACAACCTACCTGCTACTATTATAATTATATCGCCACGAAGGAAAGAAACGTGGCAGCAGATGTGGTAAACTACTTGAAGTATGACGCACAAACCTTTGGTAATCACGACGTTGAGACCGGCCATGCGGTTTACGACAAGTGGATCAAGGAACTCAACTGTCCTGTGATCGGTGCCAATATCATCGACACCAAGACCCAGGCTCCTTACGTGAAACCTTATATCATCCTCAACCGCGAGGGTGTGAAGATTGCCGTCCTGGGCATGATTACTCCTGCCATCCCTAACTGGTTGGCAGAAAACCTCTGGAGCGGTCTCCGCTTTGAGAACATGGTAACTTCTGCCAAGTACTGGATGAAGCAGTTGCAGGAGAAGGAAGACCCGGATGTTGTGATCGGTCTCTTCCATAGCGGTTGGGACGGCGGCATCAAGACCGAGGAATACGAGGAAGATGCTGCACAGAAGGTGGCACAGGAGGTTCCGGGATTCGACCTGGTACTCTTCGGTCACGACCATACCCGCCATTGCAAGACCATCACCAATAATGAGGGCAAGCAGGTGGTTTGTCTCGACCCTGCCAACAATGCCATCAGTGTGGCAGATGCAGAAATCACCATCACCATCGATGAGCATACCATCAACAACAAGACGGCGCATATCCTGCAGAACAAGCAGGTGCATGGCAAAATAGCAGACGTGACAGACTGTCCTATCGATGAGAAATTCATGGCAGCCTTCAAGCCTCAGATGGAAGCGGTAGATAAGTATGTCAACAAGGAAATCGGAACTTTCAAGAACGCCATCTACAGTCGTGAGGCATTCTTCGGCGACTGCGCTTTCAATGATTTCATCCTCAACCTGATGCTCCAGATCACCAAGGCCGACATCGCTTTCAATGCTCCACTGCAGATGAATGCTGTCATTGAGGAGGGACCTATCCGTGTCAGCGATATGTTCAATCTCTATAAATATGAGAACGGACTCTATACCATGCGCCTCACCGGTGAAGAGATACGCAAGCATCTGGAAATGAGCTACGACCTCTGGGTTAACACCATGAAGAGTCCTGACGACCATCTCCTGCTGCTGGACGAAAAGACTTTCGGCGACCAGCAACGACTCGGTTTCAAGAACTTCTCTTTCAATTTCGACAGTGCTGCGGGCATCGACTACGAGGTGGATGTCACCAAGCCAGACGGAGAGAAGGTGAAGATCCTGCGCATGAGCAACGGACAACCTTTCGATGAGAAGAAATTCTACAATGTGGCAGTGAACAGTTATCGCGGCAATGGCGGTGGTGAACTCCTGACCAAGGGTGCCGGTATTCCAAAGGAAGAACTGGAGAAGCGCATCGTATATCGCAGTGAGAAAGACCAGCGTTTCTATCTCATGGAGGAGATTTCACGTATGGGCGAAATTGAGGCAAAGGCTAACGGCAACTGGAAATTTGTGCCAGAGAAATGGGTGAAGCCTGCCGCAGAAAGAGACTATCAACTTTTATTCGGTAAGAAAAAATGAAATATTGGTTTATATTCTGCAAGACGGATATCGTCTTGGAAAAGAGAGAAGACGGAACCTACACGATTCCTTGCAGTGAGGAGTGCCCGATAGAGACGAAGCCCTGGACACATATCCTCAACATTACTCCAATGGAGGATGGTACGGAGGTGAAAACGTTCACTATTCCTGAACCTATCACCGACAATCCGAAATACGAGATGTGCGGGCTCCGTCCCAGTTTCTACAAGCTCTCTCCGGCACTCTACCAGAAGGCTGGCAAGTGTCAGGAATTGAACTACTGGGACCAGAATACCCACTTCTGCGGTGTCTGCGGTGCACCTATGGAGATGGCAACAGACATCAGTAAGAAATGTACCAACTGCGGCAAACAGGTTTGGCCTTCCCTCGCCACAGCCATCATCGTACTCATCCACAAAGGCGATGAGGTGCTTCTTGTTCATGCCCGCAACTTCAAGGGTAATTTCGACAGTCTCGTAGCGGGATTCGTAGAGACTGGTGAGAGCCTGGAGGAAGCCGTTCACCGTGAGGTGACGGAGGAAACCGGACTCACCATTACCAATATCAAATACTTCGGTTCCCAGCCGTGGCCTTATCCGAGCGGACTGATGATTGGTTTTACAGCCGATTACGTAGATGGGGAGATTCATCTTCAGAAAGAAGAACTCTCCCGCGGAAGATGGTTCAGGAAAGACAACCTCCCTATCCTCCCTGAGAAACTTTCCATCGCCAGAAAGCTCATTGATGCCTGGTTGGAGGAAAAATAATTCATTAACGGTAAAACATGTAGGTGTATGTCAACGAATAAAGAGAAACTCTGGAATGCAAACTATGTGAAGGTGATGACAACCAATTTCCTGTTGTACTTTGCCTTCTACCTTCTTACTCCCCTGCTCCCACTCTATCTGAGCGAGACTTTCGGAGCAACGAAGGATACCATTGGAATCGTACTGAGCGGCTATACCGTGGCAGCTCTCATCATCCGACCTTTCAGTGGCTATGTAGTCGATAGTTTCTCCCGCAAGAAGGTGCTCATGTTCTGTTTGTCGGGCTTTGCCATCTTCTTTGCCGGTTATATCGCCGCTGGCACCATCCTCATGTTTGCCATTTGCCGCACCCTTCATGGCGGTCCTTTCGGTGCAGTCACAGTAGCCAACAGTACCTGTGCCATCGATGTACTCCCTTCGAGTCGCCGCAATGAAGGTATCGGTCTCTATGGATTGAGCAATAACTTCGCCATGGCTATTGCTCCATCCATAGGAATTTATCTCCACGATTTCGTGGGGAGCTACATGGTTCTTTTCTGGATAGCCTTTTTGGTGGCTTTAGCCTCTGTGGTCATCGCTGGAACCATCCGCTTGCCCGAAAAGGAAATTATCAAAAACAAGGAGAAACTCTCTTTCGACCGTTTCTTCCTGACCCGTGCTTGGTTGCTCGCCATCAATATCGCCATGTTTGGTTTCTGTTGGGGCGTTCTCAGCAACTACCTTGCCATCTACAGCAAGGAGGAATTGGGCATTACGGGAGGAACCGGCACCTATTTTGCCATTCTTTCCATCGGTCTCTTCACCTCCCGTCTGCAAGGTCGTAAAGCATTGAGCCAAGGTAAGTTAACTCAGAATGCAGCCGAAGGTATGTGCATCTCTCTGGTGGGATTCCTTCTCTTCGTAGGCGTTCATCATCCGATAGCTTATTATCTCTCTGCCGCCCTCATCGGACTGGGCAATGGACACCTCTACCCTGCTTTCCTCAACATGTTTATCAATGTAGCCCGCCATGACCAGCGAGGTACTGCCAACAGTAGTATTCTTACAGGTTGGGATTTAGGTTTCGGTATCGGTTGTCTTTTAGGAGGCGTCGTGGCAGAACATTTTAGTTACAATACAACTTTCTGGATGGTAGCGATAGAAAATGCTGCCAGTGTTGCCCTCTTTTTCCTCGCTTCTAAAAAATTCTTTGAGAAAAGAAGAAGAATGGAATAGAAAACCGAAATTT
>ERZ1026776.651-NODE-651-length-22967-cov-6.258424_pt1 | contig 22967 bp, 22 predicted proteins | sample MGYA00380125_ERZ1026776 | MGnify/ENA primary metagenome ERZ1026776 (study PRJEB33269, sample SAMEA4719761) | human gut metagenome | biome: human-associated habitat; feature: organic feature; material: feces | place: Cameroon | collected 2013-10 ...
ATTCATAACTGAATAATTCATAATCGCAGGCGAAGCCGAGAATAACTCCTAATTCGTAATTCCTAACTCCTAATTCAGAAAAACTCCTAATTCCTAACTCAAAATTCCTAATTCAGAAAAACTCACTTCGTGAGTTTTTCCAACTCTCCCGTCAGTTTCAGCAGTGTCAAATTCGAAACCTGATAATTAAAATGAGCCGTTAGATAATTGTTCTGAGCATCACTCATGCTCATTTCGTCCTGCAACACCTCAGTCATAGATGCAATACCCTCGCGATATCTGTCGCTTGTCACCTTATACACATCCTCAGCAAGCAGATAGTTGTCTCGTTGCTTGCTAAAGTTGCGTTGGTTGTTTGCAAGGTCGTTAACAGCATTGGCATATTGAGTCTGCATACCCTTCAACGCATCCTCGTATTTCAATTTAGCATTATCAATATCCACCTGCGCCTTTCTTATCTTCGAACGCTTCTCAAAACCGTCGAACACCGGAATACGCAATGATATACCTATACCATTCGACTTATACCAATGGTTCGATTCACCCGAATGAAACCAGTTCTTAAACTCATCAGTAAAGGCTGCATATGTCCAGTTGCCCGTCAACGCAAGCGTAGGCATATATCCATCCTTGGCAAGCTTCTTCTGCTTCTCAGCCAAGGTCTGCTGAGTGCGCAAAAGCTGAAGCTCATACAGGTTCTCATTCAGTCCGGTAAGCGCAGCCATATCCGTCTTGTCTATGTCTGCCTTCTCCACAGCAATAGCTTGGTCGGCAGGATAGTCTATTACATACTTCAGCATATTATACTGTTGAGTAAGCATTGCCTTGGCATTGTCATACTGCACGCTAAGATTCTCAAGGTTCACGTTCACACGCTTCACATCCACACTAAGGGCCATGTCGTTATCGTGGAAAGCCTGTGTAATATCTCGCAACTCCTCCAGTCGTTTTATGTTGTCCTTGATAATGCTTATCTGCTCCTCAGTGTTCTGAGCGAGATAATACATCTTACTTATCTGCACTATCAAGTCCTCCTTTGCCTTAGCGTAAGAAAGATTGTTGATTTGGTCGAGTGTCTTGGAAATGTCCAAGGCAGTAAGAGCCGTCTGACTATATAACGGCATTTGCAATTGGATACTTGCCGACGAGTTATACTGCAACGTTTTAGTAACATTGTATGGCTTACCATAAGCCGAACCGTCAGTAACCGACACCGGAGGAGTGAAGTTATCGTTTAGCGCAGCACCGATATTAATCTGTGGCAATAGGCGCGAACGGTTCTCACTGATATTGTGCTTACCCTTAAGCGCATTACCCTCATATGTCTTCAAGTTAAGATTTCTTTCAATGCCCATCTGTAGGCATCTACTCAACGACAACACTTCCTGCCCCATCGAATACGAGGCAAGAAGTGTCAAGGAAAATGTGAACAATATTCTTTTCATACCTTTATTTCTTTTCGACTGCAAAGTTACGTATTTATAGCCGTTAAGGTATATTCATAAAATATCACAAGTTGTTCACATTTTCCCTTTGTCAATATTTAGCGTTAAAATCTATTTCTGTTGTTTCTTCAACTTAGGTGCATTCACACCGTCATAATACAATTCATACAATGTGGCATAGTCTTCCTCATCCATTGTCTTGCTCAGCAAGTAATGCTTGCCGTCAGCATAACGACGATGGATATAGAAATGGTTGCGCCATTCTCTTGACGAAGGTTTCAGCAGAACATCCTTGCTGCCCAAGAAGCAGATGTCCTTGCCCATCCTTATTTCTTTTCTTCTGTATTTTCTATTGTTATACGGACTCATCTCCACATATACGTCATCCATTTTCAGGAAATTCAAAAAACCTATGGTTACGAGTTCCGGTTTCTTTGCGAAACAAACTTTGTTTTCAAGGTATACCCAATATTCTTTGCCATTTTGAACAATATGCAAAATGACGTTGTCTAACAGTTCTGCAAAATCATACTCCTGTTCTGGGTTCTCAAATGGTTCAAACCATTTGGTGCGTACAATATATTTGCCATTCAGGTTCAGCACCACTCTTATATCATATGCCTGAGGATATACCTTGGCAAACACACCAACTGGTTTCCACTTGGTATACTCATACTTACGGCAATATGCCTGCTCGGTGCCATCACTCCTATGCTCTATCCTTAGGTCAATCTCTTCAAAATCGGCCAACAGCCTTTCGCTGTATGCATAGGTGTATTTCATTTCTATTCTCGGTTCAAATAACCAGGTGTTTTCATTCACATCATGTTCAAAACTCCTCATCTCTTCTGTCCATGCATCCTTTCTTGTCAGCCATACCTCCCTACTTACCGGATGCAACAAACACTCATTATCCTTTCTATAAGCCCATCCGCCAGAGTCATCCTCCCACAGTTGCATGTCGTCAATCTTCTCCTTATATATATATAGACGCTCAGGTTCAGAAGGCTGAATATAGAACGTGCGGTATTGCAGCCCCTTTTCAATGCCATTAGTCAAGGCATCCAGCATAACAAAACAATTCTCGTCCATCCTTCGAGTCTTCACTCTCGGATACAACATCCTTCCATCCGTTGTGCTAAAGTCAAGGAAACCATATCTCACAATCCAAGGTCTTCTAACAAACCTCACACCATTCTTCAAGTCCATCCATGGACGTTCACGGTCAATCTTCTTTTTCGAGTACAATTTAGCCAATCCACGAGCCTTCAATTCCACCTTATTATATATATAAGGCAAAACCTCATTGCCGTCCTTATCTATTACGCCCAACAGCCCCATTCCGTTCTCCTTCACCTCATAACCGTAAGCCTCATCCAGGTCCATTCTCTGTCCCTCATGAGTCATAACGGTAATCAGTTCGGTCTGCTCGTTAGATATACATCTAACCTCGTCACGCAACGCATACGCCACACTATATCGTTCCTCAGCACTGGCAATGTTTCCCTTGCCAGCCAACTTTCCTTCAAACATAGCCTGCCAATCCCTATCATCCGACGGCATACCAAACAAGCGGTACAATCCCACATTGTCCAATATCAGGCAATATCTCTTACCCTCATACACACGCATGCCACGTCCTACTTGCTGCAAATACTTTGATAACGACAACGTAGGACGAGCCAATTGTATAAATTCCACATCAGGACAATCAAAGCCCTCACCAAACAAGTCAACGTTTACCAAAATCCTAATCGGAGAGTCTAATACCTGACAATTCGTGTTCTTCAAAGAATCATTCATGGATAATTCATGACAATTCGTGTTCCTCAAAGAATCATTCGAGTTTCTAAACCTTTCAATTATAGATTTTCGTTCCTCCGCAGGCGTCTTCGAACTAATCGCCACAGCATTCAGTCCCCGTTCCCTATAATACTCCGCGATATGCTCCGCATGTTTAATGTCAATAGCATACACAATACCCTTCTTGTCCGGCGCATATCTCATCACAGTATCACAAAGCCGTTCAATGCTCGGTCTAACATCCAGCTTCTCACTCATTTCTCTCAACGAGAAATCTCCGTCTGCCCCACGCTTAGTCAAACCAAACACCATCTGCTGATCCAAGCTATCCGCCTTAACAGACATATAATCATACAGCGACAACCATCCATCCGCAATAAACTTATTATACGACCACGACTGCAGCAGCACATCAAACAAATCGGTAAACCCCTTTCTGTTCAATCGGCATGGAGTAGCTGTCAGTCCCATCTTCTTTGCCTCTGGATAAGCATCCATCACCTCCTTATATGTCTTAGCCACCGCATGATGAGCCTCATCAATAATAATCAACGAAGGACGCTCATCCAACTCATGATAATGACGAGATAACCACTGGATGGAGAAAACCCGCGGGGTAAGTGAAAAGTGAAAAGTGAAAAGTGAAGAATCCGATGGTTTAAGTGAAGATGGAAAAGTGAAAAGTGAAGAATCCGTAGGAAGTGAAAAGTGAAGAGGGAAAAGTGAAGAATCCAATTGCTTTGCAAGTGTTTCCTTTATCTGTTCCACCAATTCCCTTCTATGCACCACAATCCACACACATGGATTTTTCACTTTTAACTTTTCACTTTTCTCTTCACTTGCTTTTAACTTTTCACTTTTCACTACTTCTGCAAGAAGTATCGTCTTTCCAGTACCAGTTGGCATCTGTACCATCACGGACCGATACGACTTGAAAGCCGTCTCAATCCGTTCTATCATTTCTCTTTGATAATCGTATAGCTGAATTTTCTTCATCTTTTTCTGAATAAGTGATAGCAACTAAGTGGACTGGGAGCGGGGACGCCCTCGTCCCCGACTGAATCAAAACTCAACATCACCCTTTATACGTTTGTCTGCATACTTCTTGCTCACACCAACATAGTTGGTTAAATGAAACACCAACTTTATAGACACCCATGCAAGTGCCTATTATTAATGAATAAAAAAAATAAAAGATTAGAACCCCATCGCAGTATCGCTCTGCACTATGCCGCCACTCGGATGAGGCAAATATAATTTTGAATTGTCTTTGAAAACTTAAAACTTAGCAATTTCTTCCTGTGAAAGGCCTGTTGCTTTCATTATAGAGCCAATAGGCATTCCCATTTCAAGAAGATTTTTAGCTATCTCTATAGCTTTATCTTTTTTACCTTTTTCTTCTGCACTATCCAAAAAAATCTTTATGTCGCGATAAGCCTTAAAACTGTCCTTATTGGGTTTAGTGCCAAAGATTCGTTTGAAACCAAAATCGGTAAGCAAACTTATATTTCGTTCTTCTGTGTGTCGCATAAATATATCATTCCTAAATAAAGTTCTATTTGAATACATAGTTCAAATAACTTTAAAATAGAGTTTCAAACAATTCACTCACTGTATATATGGGTAAAGAGGAGTTACTAAAATCCTTTTTATTACGCGTTACAATACAATCCGCATTAGCAATAATCGCTGTTTTATTTTGAGTAGCATCTTCATAATCTTTCCAATCTGACGACAGCATTTCAACTACAGTACGCCCTTTCAAATCAATAACTTCTATAAATTCCGAGACAGCAAGCAATGTCTCTGTAACACTTTTATAGTCATACTTATGAGCCACATACATAGCCGTAACATACGAAAGAGCAGAGGTCATGAGCTGCATATCCTCCACACATCCTAATGCAAATAGGCGCTCTGCATCATCTACAAAATTTGTCCTACTACAAACAAAATCTATTAAAATGTTTGTGTCTACAAAAATCTTCATAACTGATATTTTTTTTCAATCAATGCGTCCAGTCCGCTCTCATCTGCAGGTACCGGTCTGCCACCCTTACCTGAAAGCATTTTCATACGTGCCAAAGCATTTTTATATTCTACACTTTCCGTTATCTTCCCATTCTTAAAACGAGAAATGTTGGAAGACAAGTGATGATTGTTTTCTTCAGAGCCTTCCAATGCCGGAGTTTCTGCCAATGATTGCGACAATAAAGTAATCAACGTTATTTTATCCTCCTTTGCCCAATTCTTCACTTCATTCCAAATTGGAGTGTTCTGTATATTGTTATTTGTCAGTATCATAATAAATCCTCCTAATTTTATTAATTATAAAGAGATGTATATACCTATCTTATGCAAAGATATACATTATTTGCGAGACAGAAATGATTTAAGCCATAAAATACCTATTATTTTGAATTCTTATTAAGGATATCCCTTGTAAGTTTTGCAAAGCACATACCTACTTTACCTTATTCTTAGCCAAGAATAATTCAAAAATCAAAACTCAACATCACCCTTTATACGCCCCATCCTTTGCCTCAAATATCACGCTCGGCTCTATTACTTCCACCGTGTGCCATGCACCTTTTGGTATCTGGCATCCATACTTTGCCTCTGCTGGACAAAGGTGAATGCGGTGTACCTCGCGATACTCTACTTTGCGTGTCACATCCTGTGCATCCATACCCATAGGCATCGTGTCGGATGCGGCATTCTCGTATGCTGCAACTTCCTCAAATATCACTTCGTCCAATTTTCCGCACAAGCAGACAACTGTTTCTGTCGTGTCCTCATGACGATGGATAGGCACAACAGTTCCTGGCAACATAGCAATCAACATGCGCTGGCTGGTATCAGCCGATGATGTGCGCAAATCAAAACATTGGCGCAATTTTGGATTCATTGTGGCTTGCTCAAAGAGCTTGCCTAAAAAGTCCTTATCAAATTCCATATTATTCATTATTAGGTAATCGTTTTGCCCTTCTTGGCACAAAGAGATAAGAGCAGAACTTCCATAAAAAAATAATTAAATTCATGTTTTAAGAGGCACAAAAGAAACTATATGATACTATTGTTTAAAAACAGAGTAAGCTTTTAATAATATTGTTTCAACTGGCTCTGTTTTATCCATCCGTAAATAGCCTGCTACTTTCCTTTGTGCCACATCATATGGTTCATTTATTAATACATTCATGCAAAGAGTTTCATATTCTAAGAACTTCTGCATTTCAGAAAAAACTATGTTCTCATCCTTGTCCGTACTGTCCACTATTTTAAACAAGTTTGGTGTCTGCTCTTTTATACTTTCATGTATACTATTGAACAAAACGTTCAAGTCTTTTGGGGTACAGTTAGCATCAAATTCCATATGATCATCCCCTTCAATCTTTTTTCCACGCACTGTTGAAATATTTGCATGGAGATAATTATAACCAGCATGAGGCAAATCCAATCTTATAAGTAAAGGATTCTTATTTTGGTCAAACAAAAATATCTTCATTTGAGTCGTATGGTCCTTAGCCCCTCTTTGGTCCGTCCGTTTTGTCGAATTTATAGGAGTGTGTGACATTTCTACACGATACAAATAGCTATTATGATATTTATATTGTATATAAATCCACATATGCGTAAATGATTCAAAATGATTTAAAGAAGAACACGAAGCATCCATAAATAAAGCGCAAAGCATACTAAACGACACCATCATATTATGAAATAAAACAGATGAATATAACGCACATTGTTTTGTTCTATCATATTGCTCATAACCTTCCTGGTATAAATTATAACATGTATCAACTATATTTCTTATACTCCGAGATAATCCCCAATAACTATCATTAGGATAGAACTTCTCTGTTTTATCCAATGTCAAATTATTATTATCTGTAGAAAGAAGTTGAAATGAAAACAGCCAAGAATTTAACATTATAAGCCCCTCTGACTGTTTTCTCAAGTATACTGACATTTCTTCGCATGTTGGTTCTACCAATTTGTGGAACACCCCCTGCCCATTATCAAGAGATTTTAAAGCTAAATTCATCATTATTGAAACTGCTGTATTTCGCCCATCCTCCACATTCATGCGATATTTACACCTATCGTCTTGAATACAAAACTCAAAGCAATTGGACATTTCTTGATAAGCCTCATTCAGATTACAATTAGACGGAATCGGCAAAGAAAAACTCTGCCATTCTTTAATAAAAGAATCACAAGAAACCTTATAGCTATGCAAATAGAAAAATAGCTTTGAAACTATCTCTCTTTTATAATCAGACAAAACGCCTTCAAACTTTATCTTGAAATAGGAACTGGTTTTCATAGCTTCATTCATATCAGATGGAACATTAAACTCTATATTCATGACACAATTTATAACGATGTTTGTTTAGATATTATACTAACAAAGGTAGACAAATAATCTGATTAAACAATATTTGGAATTATTATTTTTATACCAAGTCATGGATTATTTCTTCTGTCCTTCACTATTAACAAGTATAGAACCTTGCTTTGAACCAAACTTCCATGTTATGACCTTTTTATCCTATTAAACGCCAAACTCAAAAATGATGATACCAAACTCTCGTCATAGACCATTCTGTATTTCCAACGGTTGTGCCACATCCTACATGTTTTTACCCAACCATATTTTAGTTTATTTCGCATATCAGGAATCTCATCTTGAAATTCTGGATTAAGTATGTCAGCGAGAACTCTGTCACGTAAGCCTTCATCCTTCTCCTCTACTGGAAAAAATATAGAATTATTGCCTAAATAATCAACACAAATAGCATTAATAGCATCCAAAAATTTGTGCATATTAGATTCATGTGCAACTCTGTGTACAAATGCCCATTCCATATTATCAGCATTCTTGTTAACAAAAGTACTCCAATCCACCACATGTCGCAAAGTTGTATTAAATGTTGCAAAATCATTGGCCATATGACGCAACAGATGAATAGAATTGAATCTTACAGAAGGCAATACCAAACCATCCATTAAAGACTTATCCTCTACAATATCTTTTGCTAACCCCTCCAAAAGTTCATTTAGTACTATGCTCGATTTATGTGTATTAATATCAAGAATCGTCTCATGATTCTCAATAATAAAGTTACCATATTGTATAACAACATGGTGATCATTATCATGGATAAAACGACTTCGGGATTTTTTTATGATTGAATCATTCACCAAGCCCAAAATTCTATCATTATGTTCTCCCTCATTCGACATAACAAAAATATCAATATCACCACATGGTCGATGATTGGGATGAGGATAATTCAAACTACACCCATACCCTTTCATAAGCAACATTGAAAATCCCTCTTCCTTTATTAATTCAGCCAACTCTTTAATAGTACGAACGTATGCATTGTAGGTTCGTTCCATAATTGTAACATTGCCAATCCACTTTAGCAATATATCTTTAGGAGGACGCATTTCTGGTGTTAACTTTTCCAATGAGTCAAATACAACACCATACACACCTTGTTTTATAGCTAAAGAATAAATTTCTTTCCAATCTGGCTTAAAACACGTAAGGTCCACACTGTTGTTACCCAGTGCAGACCCAATAAGTGCTAATAAAAATTTGTGTTCTTCTGTAAACATCACTCGTATTCTGAATGATTACACATTCATTATTTTCAACATATTTCTATTAATAATAGAAACTTCATATTTATTCTTACAAAGTTCAAGACTCTCTTTTCCCATTTCCTTTACATCATCAGGATATTCTATAAAGTGTATCATCTTTTTTGCACAATCTTCAGGAGAATGTATATCTACAAAGAATCCATTTACACCATCCTTTACTGTCTCCTTGCAACCTGGAGTAAATGTTGTGATAATAGCACGTGCCGAAGCCAAAGCCTCCAATATTACTCTTGGCGTTCCCTCGCGATAAGCCGTAGGCAACACAAAAACGGAAGACATGGCATAATACTGGGCTATGTTGTCTGTCTCTGGGAACAGCTCAACAGTTCCGTCATTCACATACGGCATCAAGTCCTCGGCAGTAATTGCGTCAGGCACACTTTTGTCTATCTTTCCCAATATCATAAAACGTGAATTTGGATATTTCTCTTTTACCATCTTTGCAGCCTTAACAAAATCCATTCCACCCTTGGCATAAACCAATCTACCAAGAAAGAAAAATGTTGGTGTTTGGGGGTATTCTGCAGGAGTAAACTTAGTCATGTTTACTCCAGAACCATTCACCACATGACATTTGTCCTTTCTTACCAATCCATGTTCCACAAATTCATTTAAGTCGTCAATATTTTGGAAGATAACTTTTCGCGCAGCTCCAAGTCCTAATTTGTATAGTACAAATGAGATAGAACGAATGATACGTGCCTTCAAGCTTTTGCTTGCAAACAGATATCCAGCACCTGTCACCATTGCTGCACGATTCTTTACTCCTGCAAGCCAAGCAGCTATAGATCCATATATCACTGGCTTTATTGTGTAACCAAGAATGGCTTCCGCCTTTTCTGCCTTCATTATATTTTTCAATTTCAAGCAATAAGCTATGTCTGCAAACGGATTCAGTCCATTCTTGTTAACAGGCACCTCTATAAACTTCGCTCCAAGTGCTTCAATTCTATCAATGCCTTCTTTGTTAGGACCTGTAACCACTACGTCATAACCTTTCTTTTGAATATCTTTTATCAAGTCTCCTCTAAAGTTATAAGCAGATCGGTTTTTTGGTGAAACTAATATGAATTTTTTCATTGTTCTTTTGTTATAAAGTTTTTCAAATTACGATACATCACATCAAACATTCTTCTATTGTTTCCGTCAGATACAAAAGAATTATGAGGAGATAATGCCACATTCTCCATATTCCATAGAGGGCTATCCTCTGGTAATGGTTCTTTCACAAAAACATCTAATGCTGCAAAAAGGTCTTTCCGTTTAGATAGCACATCACACATTGCTTCCTCATCAATCAACCCACCACGTGCGATGTTCACCAAAACTGCATTCTCTTTCATACAGTTTAATACCTCACGAGATATTATGCCCTTAGTTGTAGGAAGTAAGGGAGCTGTGATTACAACAATATCAAACTCACCAATCATATTTAATAATTGATTGGTCAACATCATATGGTTAAAATACGGAGTTGTATTTGTATGAATGTCAAAACCTGTTATTTCTGCGCCAAAAGCTTGAAAACGTTTAGCTACCTCCTGTCCTACATTTCCAGCTCCAACAACAGCAACCTTTCTTCCTGATATTTCTCGCAACCCTCTATGTTTAGTCCATTTGCCATCATCCTGTTCTTTCTTGAAGAACCATCCTTGTTTATAATGTTCTAATACACGGAACATTGCCCATTCTGCCATAGGTATACTATAAACACCACGAGCATTGTACAGTTCTATATGCCTTTCCTTGATTGTATCTACTGGCACACGGTCGAACCCTGCACTTGTCAACTGAATAAACTTTAAGTTCGCAAATTCAGATATATCATGCGATAGGAACAAACCGTTACATACAGTTGCATCTATATCAGATGCACACAATGGCAGCGTATCCTTTTCTTGCTGCATGAAATAAACCTCATACCCCAGTTGTCTTAACTGCTCAAATTGTTCTTTTGAGTAATTAAAACAACCTGTCAGTAATAACTTTTTCATAGATTAATTCTTTTTATAACTTGCTGTGACAACCATCTCAAACATACTGCACTACACAAGATAGTAGTGGTCAATAAGAGCCAATTCAAAGGGAAAGGTCCTATTTTAAGATGATCGAGAATCACATACTGAACCAAATAGATCTCTAACGTTCTATCTGCAATGAATTTTACGCAAAGCCACGACTTGCTACCCTCTATAGACTTTAATTTTGTTTCCAGTCCCATAAAAAGCTGAAACAAAACATACAAAAGCATCCATAGAACAAACTGGTTCAATATTTGATAGGCAGAGACAGCTTCATATTTAACGAATATAAGTTTAGATACAAAGTATATTGTTAACAGCAATATACCCCCCCCAATACGTTTTTTGCTAATTGTATCAGACAGTGCATCTTCATTGTTACAGCGCCATCTGAAATGCAAGCCAAGAAGCATAGATTGGAAAAATAAGAATTCAATCATAGGTTCTCTCACCTTATCGATATGATAATAAGATGTATCATAAACAGTAAGATACAAGACCATCTGCAAAACAAACAATCCCAAAGCCATACACCAATAATTCTTTTTGTTCATCTCAATATATTTTGAGACAAAGAATAGAGGTACGTACAATATGATGATGCTTGCTACAAAATGCCAATGTGTCGGCCAGATGAAAAAGTCAACAATATCTTTTGCTCCAGTAGCAACGTATGCTCCTAATACCATGTAGATGATTGTCATCAACCATGATGGAATATAAACTCTTACAAAGCGTTTCAAATACCATTTGCCAAACTTACCATTCGTATTTGCAAGACAGAAACCTGAAACAGCAAAGAACAATACATCACCAAGTAACCCCCCATTGGCAATCAAGTCTGTTGGATAGACTCCTGTATAATGGGCATTGGTAATAACAATTGCAGCCAATGCTCTCATCAGTACAATAAAGAGAAATATTCGTTTGCTCATTTATTTGCTACTATATCGTTTACACTGCCAATTACTGCTGTTCTATTACTGGTAAAATAGCTTGCAGCCTCAGCAGCCTCATTTTCCAATCTACGGATATCCGCAATACCTGTATTAAATATATCCTTAACTTCGTTCAAATCGGTAATTTTATCGGTATTACAGAAACTGCGACTGACAATCACCATAGAGCTTCCCAATCTGTAATGTTCTTTCAGAACCATACTTCCTGGCATTGCGCCACCATCTAATGTAGCAATACCTCCAAAACCAAACGGAATTCCTTTTGCCTTTATCTTAGCGGCAAGTCTGTCTACTGTTCCGTCTGCCAACAGTTCAAACATAAACTTCATGCCAAGAGCCAAATGTAGGTCATTTAGTCCAAGATGAATCATGTCTATGCCTGGCAACTCCAATATCTCGTCAATTAACAAGGCTGCTTCAGGAGTCTCAACCAATAAACAAGTTTTAGCCCTACCATTCACATAGTTTATGAACTTGCGCACTTCCTCAACTGTCTTGAAAAAGGGTAGCATCACAATGTCTGCTCCTGCTTCAATTGTTGCGTTGATTTCATCTTCTGATGAGAAATATCCATCAATGGCATCATGAATAGGATTAACACGCACAAGCACTTTGGCCTTTGTTACAGCCTTTTTAATATTGGCAACATCCTCTACTGTATGGTGGTTCTGTACTGTGTCCAATCCTTTTTGGCGTACATCCTTTCCTATAAACTCCATATCTACGAATATCCAGTCCACTCCAGCATCTTCAGCTATGCGTGCTATCTCAGGACGATTCGTTATATACATTAAATTCAGCATAATCTCTTCCTCTTCTATTTTTGTTTCTTTACTCCTGTTTCTCCTACGTTTTCATTATTTGCATTGGTAGCAACCTTGAAAATTGTCATAAAGAAAATCTTCAAATCCAACCACAACGACATATTCTTGGCATACCACACGTTTAGTTCAATGCGCTCAGGCCATGGCACTTCCTTACGTCCATTCACTTGTGCCCATCCGGTTACGCCAGGCAACACATCAAACATGTGTTTCTGATGCTCAGTGTATTGTTCATAAGGCCATGGATGATAAGTCAATGCAGGACGTGGACCTATCAAAGCCATGTCACCTTTTAAAATGTTCACCAACTGAGGCAATTCATCAATACTTGTGGCACGTATAATTTTACCAACTTTAGTGATACGCGCATCACCTTTGTAGGAATACACACCAGTTCCTTGCTTCTCTGCTCCTACACACATCGAACGGAACTTCCAAATCTTGAAAGGCACACCATTCTTTCCCAAACGTTCCTGTTTAAAAATTATAGGTCCCTTGCTGTCAAGTTTGATTAATATTGCTGTTATCAGCAAAAACGGTGATAATACTATCAATGCAACTCCTGCAATGATAAAGTCAATTAATCTTTTGAATATTGGATACATAATATTAAAGTTTTTTTTATTTTTGTGGATCTGCTGCTTGTGACATTGAAATAACTAGCGGTGATCTATCTTTCTTTACCATAGTCCATATTGTATGCTTCTTACCATTTTGCTCGGTTTTTACATCATGCTTCACCTCCAAATCATTCATTTTGTTAAACTGTGAAAAATTGGAATAATCAAAGATATACTTGAAGAAGTCTACAAAAAAGTTTTTCATTTCTTCATCATTCCATTTGTCTAGTACATTGTCTATTGAGGTTATATCAACTGATGAACTCTCTTGAGTATTCCGTACTAATTCAAAATGGCAAGTTTTTTTGTCTGCAGCAATAGTTATAGCTCCATTATACCGATTAGAATAGTTTAGTTGTTGTTTCTCTTCCTTGTTTTCATCTTTTAATAGAAGATTCTTGATACATTTTCTTATAGAAATGCATTCAGAGTCCAATCTGTTACGTTGTACGTCATCCAAATCTTTCACCCACTTTTTAAATTCCAATAAGTGTGTTATAGGGAGATGTTTTAGTAAATTAAATTGATTTACATAAAAACGCATCTTTTTCCCATTTGATGTCAAACAATTATAACGCAATAAAAGAAGTTCATGTTCTGTAAATTGACTACGCAACATCTTAGACAACATTGCTTTCTTTTCTCCTTTTATATCTGAAAGCCAGATAATCTGAAATATTTGATACAGCAATCTAAAATGCACAGACATAGAATCTCGATGAATTATATATTTTTTATCAAATAGTTTTCGTGCTTCTTCTATTCTGCTTTCTATAGGATCATTATTATCCTCCTTGTACGAATTAAGCAAATCCGTTGCAATATCCCTAATAGCTTTCTGACCAATAGAATCATCACTTTTTTTGTAGGTATTTATTACACGATTGTATGACTCCAACAAGGTTGAAATATCCTCATGAACGAGCTGTAACTCTGAAACTTCACTACTTCTATTATTGCTTTCTCTTAAATAGTCATTAGATTTTTCTTGCTCTTTCAAGTTCTTTACAAGAAGGCGTAGACTTATATAAGCACATGCTGTTCCTAATACACCTCCTATAAAATCACCAAAAGTACCCCATTTTGAAGTATCTATTGCATTAGCCCAAACAAACCATGGCTGATGTATACAAAACAAAACAATAGCACATATAAACGAAATCCCCATCAACCATTCAGCCACAAGCAGTTTGTTTTCCCATTTTGAGTTGAATTTTGAGTTTTCTACTTTTGTTACTTCACTTCCCATGTTTGCAGTTTTTCAATATTTGTATTATCTTGTGACGATACAATGGTTTGAAAAAGAGGATAATTATCCGACTTCTTATTGTTGTTTTTCCAATGAAGTGCATTAAGGTTTGACAACTCATCAGAGCCTCCATTTGATGATGGACATAAATGATCTATTTCCCACCCATATTTAGAATCAACGCCATAGTGATCACGTCTTATCCAAGCATTAGCAAAGTCCTTACGCCAAATATTAGGGTCATAACCTTCTACTGTTTTTGCTTTTTGCCAAACAGCGTTTATAATGTAATCAGAAAATTGTGCCATTATTATAATTTCCTTTAATTAGTTCGTTTTATACTTAATTACTTTTGCTGGTACACCTGCAACAACACAATTGTCTGGTACGTCTTTTACGACAACTGCCCCTGCTGCAACTGTAACATTATTACCTATATTTACTTTACCTATTATTGTGACATTTGCTCCAAGCTCTACATTATTTCCTATTGTAGGTCGTCCTTTTCCTGTATTGCCTAAAGTTGTGCAATGAATACATCTGAAATTGTCGCCAATATAATCAGCAGCCAATACTGTTGCATAAGGATGGGCAACCCAAAGCCCCTTACCAATCTTTACTGTTTTTCCTATTGTGAAATATTTATCTCCAGGTCGATACCATTCAAGTAGCAACGATTTTACAGGACCAATTCTATGATAAAATACATTTCTAAAATATCGGTTGGTATGTAAATGATACAACAGTTGTAAAACCCTTGGTAAGCGCATGCCTATCTGATATTCATACTTATCAAGATCGGAGTCTATTATACTTTTACCCCCCCCGATTAAATAAATAAGGATATGAGGTATATATAGAAAACCCAATAATAGACTTATACAAAGACGCAGTCTATTTCTTATATTTTTCAAGTTCATTTCTCTACAAATTTTTTATATTCGTTAAGATACTTTTGTGCTACATCCTGTATATCATAGTGTGAAGCACGCTCCATACATTTTGTAGCAACTTCCGAATAATAATCTTTGTTTTCAGAAAGTTTCTCTATTTCTGTCGCTAATTGCTGTGCATCACCACATCTAACAAGTACACCTGCGCCTGCTACCACTTCCCTTAATCCATTTACGTCAGAAGCAATAAACGGTTTTCCACCTGCCATTCCTTCTATTGATGAAAGTGAAAGTCCCTCATATTCAGAAGACATAACTATCACATCTGAGGATTTCAAGATCTGCGGAACATCACCTCTTAAGTATAAGAAATGAATTCTGTCAGAAACATCAAGTTGGTTTGCCAAATTCTTTATTTTCTGCAATCCCTCGTCATTAGGTTGTCCACCAACAAGTACAGCGTGATATTTATTGGGGAGTAGTGATATAGCTTCCACCAATGTATCTTGTCTTTTAGAAGGAATAAATCGTGCCACCATTGTAGCAACAAAAGTATCTTCTCCTATTCCCGCAAGTTTCTGCTTAGAATATGATTCAGCATCACTATACTTCTTTATATTCACCCCATTAGGTATGGATATTGCACGAACTTTCGGGTAACATGCCTTAAATGTTTCTAATGCCCTATCTGCACATGCCACAACTTCTTCATAACGATTATAGATAAAGGGATCCACAATCTTGAATATACCTTTCCCCCTTCGCTTATTTTTAGTTGAATGCTCTGTTGTAATTATCGGTGTGTTACTTCTACTTATAAATTTAGCTAAACCGACCCAATATTGAGCAGGAAACAAATGCACATGTACTAAATCATAATGTTTAAGGTATGGTATTATTTTAAAGATATTAGTAGGACTATAGAAACTTTTAATACCTTTCAATGAAAAGACCTCCACACCCCCGGCTTCAACTTTATTGATTAACGTTTTGTCTTCCGCAGGCATTAATTCCAAGATAGAAACCTTATGTCCTTTTTTTACTTGAAGAGGAGCAAGTTCAACCAAAAGACTTTGACCTCCACCCATCTTCATTGAGTTTATAATATGCAAAATTTTCATATCACTTAATACCTTTCATTTTTCTTCTAAAAAAATATCCCCAAGACAATAGCCTACTCAGCAAATTCTTACTTTTAACATTCCTCGTATCTATTGCATCAAAACCAATAAACTCTTGTTTATGAGTTCTCAAAAAGCTCTCTACAGCCTCAAACTGTTCTTTCTTCATCGTGCTTGGGTGCAAGCAGAAAGTCCATATTCCATTTATCTTCATTTCTGTACAATGTCCTCCTAATTGTGGGAGGAAGACGAAGTCACCTTTTTTATATGGTTTTGTGGCAATAGTATCGCTAATAATCCTGATATTAGTACATTCCTTCAAAGCCTTCAAAGTGTTCTCGTCAAATGTATGACTTGGAGCAAAGAAATACTTTGGTTTAACTCCATGACTCGAAAGGATCTCGAAGCCATCTCGAATCTTTTGTTTCTGCACATCATAAGGTACACCAGCAAATTCAGAACGAGCCCAAAGAGGATTTAACCCCTTTAAGCCTTCGTCTGAAATATAGCAATGGTTATAGCCATGTAAGGCTATAGCATAACCTTTCTGATGCCATAGCTTCGCCTTATTCCAAAACTCCACATCAGGAGCATCTATCTCCTGCTTAGGATCTTCATTATGCGGAATGATGCCCACCATTGGACGCACACCATAACGGTCAAGAATGTCAAACATCCTCTGCCACTTGACTCCATCCATCGTAGGACAAGCATCATCCAAACGAATTAAATATTTATTTGCCATTTATAATAAATTTATCTACCATGCGTGAAATTTCATACTCATACTTAGAGTCGTTGTAATGATTATCAAAGATCTTTTGTACAATAGATTTATATTTAGTATAATCCTTTGAAGTTTTCTCAAACTCAATTATCTGTTTAGCAATAGTATTTACATTTAATGGACAACTGCCCATTATTTCAAATTCTTCCAGATTTACATTTCGTTTAAAATCATCAACACCATCACTGAATATTGGTATCATATATGCAGCTAAATATGAATTCATCTTTGTTGGCGTTGCAACTTGATTTACTATATGATCTGTTCTAAGTATAAATCCGTATTTACACTTATGCAACTCTTCTTGAAGCTGCTTAACTGGCACATATTTAATATCATAATTAACAATACCTCTTTCGCGCAATTTTAATTCGAATTCTTCTTTATTACCTGTAAATATTCGGAAACAAGATTTTGGTATTGATTTTTCTATTACTGCAAAAACATCAAGCATAAAATCGACTCCCTGCCATATACCTGTATTTCCTGCATATGCGAACACTGGTTCTTGATATTGTTCTATATTATAATCTGGTGATAAAGGAAGATTGTAACATGGCATAACAACTATTTGACCATTATTCTTCAATCCATAGTTTTTACAGTAATATTCTACCATTCTATTAGACACACAGAAAAGCAAACTACATTTAGTTACTGCAATTGGCTCTACAAACCTACGGAATAAATACCTAAGCCTTTGTACAAAGGTGGTTATATTCATCTTTGCCTCCTCGGCATCAACACCTTGAGCCCAATAAATAGTTTTGGTAAATGGGAAACGTAACTTTGCAAAAAAGAAATACTTCTCTGTTATCGTTATAATAACATCAGGAGATTTTATCTCACTTAGATTATGGACTGTTGTGACTTGATAATTCTTAGACTTGAATGGTCTTGTCATTAAATCCACATAATAATTGGTAGCATCATTGAGTGATTTGGGATCACAATATAAATATACTTGTTTCATTTCCATATTAATCCTTTATAATTTTTCTAATAGCATTTTTTAATGCATAAATATAGCCTTTGCCAAATTTCAAATCAGGCTCCATATAATTGCCCTCGCCCCATTCATTCCACGACTTCAAAAAGACAATACGCTTGTTTCCTTTCTTATTTTGGGTTGTTGCGAGCACTTTTTTAGCATGTTCTTCAAACAACTTAGGTGTAGCATTGTGCAGGACTGTACCACCACGTCCACTTCTTGGAGTATGATCCCAGTTTGGCATCATTGTAGGAAACACATCCTCACGATAGTCTTCTTCAAAAACACTATGTTTTATAGCCTTCTTGTACGGAATGATAAAAGGTACTTTTATAAACCTTCTTGCAAAATTAAAACAACGCATCACGAAGTTTGAGGCTTTATTATACTGATAATAGTTGTCAAGTCTATGACAATGGTTTACTGCATCGAAACCATATTCTATGATTTCATTTATCTTCTCTTTATACAATGTCTGACCAACAAAGAAGAATCCCTCCAAACCATTTTCTATAGCCAATTGATTCCATTGAGCCTTGAATTCCTTAAAATTCTTAAAGCCTAAAGGTTGATATATTACAAATAACAACTTACCGTCTATCCTTATATATCGCTTATCTTTAAAAGCCTTAAGCAGAGAATAAAAATGCTTTTCGTTATCTTCCTTTCCAAGATACTTCTGTTCTGCAAGTATTTTTTTCTCTACGGTTCCATCATTATTCCAAAACTTAGAATACCATGTTTCATTAGCCCAACATAAGCAGAAAGGGAAATCAGGTTTGCCACTTTCTACCACCTCATTAAATGGTCTTTCTAATTCTTCAAATCCAGCTTCAAACCAATAATGATAATAACAAAATCCTGTAACTCCTGCTTCTTTTGCCAATTCAACTTGTGCTTCTCTTATTTCAGGTAAACGTAAATCGTAATACCCAAGTTCTGATGGCACTTTAGGTTGGTAATGTCCAGGATAAAGCTTTTTTGCTTTTCCAACATTAGTCCACTCAGTAAACCCTTTCCCCCACCACTCATCATTTCTCTTTGTTGGATGATATTGTGGTAAATAATAAGCAATAATTTGAGGTTTCATATTTATTTTTTAAAAGTTATTGTCTTTTTACGTGCATTATTACAATCTTTAAACAATATATATTTCGGAAGAACATCTAATTTGCAATTGTCAAAAGAAATATTCTGGCAATTATAGCATTGGACTGTATACTTTTCTTTCATATCTTGAATTATGCAATGACGAACTTTGACATCTTTCACAATTGCATTGGTTGCATGTCCATTTAGTTCGATTCCTCCATTACATTTATACAAAATGTTGTTTTCTATCAAGACATTCGTAACAATACAATTTTTATTAGGTTCTACATCTATTGCAAATCCTGGTTTTGTTCCTGATATATTATAGATTTTGCAATTCCTTATAGTAACGCCAATGGCATCAGTTACGGAAATCCCTTGTCTTCGACTTCCAAATAACAAACAATTACTTACTATAATTTTCTTTGATTTATACCCTACATAAATGCAATCACCCCAACAGTTACTAATACTAAGCTCCTTAATAACGACATTATTTGATTTGTAGACATCTATACCCATGCCCCATTGTCCTTTATTGCCAATATGCTTAGATTTATCACCAATTATTTTTCCTCCACCCTTTATTACAATGTTCTTACCGAATGTTCTTATAATTTGGTAATTTACAAAATGATTTGGAGTTATTGTCAATGTTCCTTTCAGAATTAAAACTGTATTATCTTCTAAAAGCAAACCAGATTCTTCATTTTTCTTAAATTCAAAATTATATAATCCTGACTCAATTGTTACATCATTTCTTATTTTTTTATTTGTAAGTGCAATAACTTTCCTAAGGGAATTATCTTTTGACAAATCACGGAACATACGAGTTGAAATCTTAGGAACAATCCATACTCCTTTAATATCCAATTTATCAAAAATATGAATTGTCTTACCAGAAATCTTAGTTTCATTTCCAACTAAAGTACCATTACATATGCTACCACCTTGAAAGTCCAGTGTAATACCTTTAGGCAGTATTACTTCTCTTCCTTTTAGTTCTATCTTCTTCGTAATAACTAAAGTGCCATACTCTTTTACCTTTGGAAAAGCAAAAAGATTGATACTCGTCAAAAATAATAGAAACGTTATGATATATTTACAAAACATCAAAAATTCAGTATTTTTTTGTAAAAATGCTCTATTTGCATTACATTTTTCTCTATCGTATAATTTGAAAGAACACTATGGGCTCTTTGAATAATATCGCCATTATCATCACTTACAGCCTTTACCATATTATCGACTAATTCCTGTTGGGTTTTATATCTATAGGCTATTTCTCCACCAGTCCACTGTATACCATTATCAAATTGTTCTTTAGTTCCATAACAATCTTTTCCTATAACTAAACAATAGTTTAACATAGCTTCTGCAGTTATAAAGCCAAATCCTTCCATTGGACTTGCGACGACTTGAAATCTGGCATGTGACATTAAATCATATACATCATGTCTTATTCCCAAAAAATCCACACATTGTGACAACTTGTTGTCTTTAATAAATTCAATACAGTCTTGATAGTATAAATCATTTTCATTATATCCACCTGCAAGAAGTAATCTATACTGTGGCTTCTTTTGATGAAATAATGCATAAGCCTCAAGTAAGTCCTTTACACCCTTAGCCTTTTCAATTCTGCCAACAAACAATATGTAATCCTTTTTATCACCCTGTATGCTTAAATCTATTTGTGAATGAGGAAAAACGCCGTCATATATATAGCAATCATGATGTTTCCTCATATTGTTATAATTGAACAGGCCCTTGGTTATAGCAATACAATATGTATTATCTTGTTTTATCTTATTATCAAAATACTTTTGCGAAGGAAATATACGGAATCCAACCTCCTTTCCATACTCTCTTATGTGCCAAACATGCGGCACACCAAGATTCTCACAGACAACAGCTGCTGTTGTCAATGGCCCTATGTTGGTGTGCACAATATCAGGTTTTATCTCCTTAATGATTTTTTTTATGAAACGTTTTTGGTTATACCACGTATAAAAATGATATATGTAATAATTTAAAAACGTAATAGGATTTTTAACCCATGACGCAATTTTAACATTTAAAGCACAATTACATGTATAGACATGACATCCTAATTTATTAATTTCATCTAAGAAAAAACCTTGTCTTTTGTCTGTCAAAACATGTATCTCATGTCCTTTAGCCATCATACCCTTTACTATATTTAACAAGGCGATGTTGGCACCTCCATTATTATTTTTTCCGTTAATGTACAAGATTCTCATTTCTTATAAATATTTGTTTTGTTTTATTTGATTTTTCTGTAAAAATACCCAATATGAATGGTATCATCCAAGAATATGAGAAAGGGTATGCCGCTTGCAAAAAAGTTAGCAAAATAAGTAAGACAAAATATCTACCATATTTTCTATTTTTGCTAAACTTTGATATAAGATTATAAACTATAAAATATAGTATTGCAGCAAACAAACCATTCTTAATGAGAAATATTTTGTAACCAGCTCCTGAGATGTTAAGTTCTCTGGATTCCCCAAATATAAAATCTCCTGATTCTATGGATTCACTATACACTCTATCCGTATAATTATCACTTCGAATTGTACCAGAAAACACATACTTATCATCATTACTGTCCGTTAAACGTTGAGCAATATTTTTATTTATATAATTGTCACCGTCATTATAATATTGCATAGCATATACAAACATTGAAATTACAGCAACTGGTATGACCAATGTTTTTACAGATTTTCCATTTTGAGAAAGATATATAATATAGCCAATTACAAAAGTAGCATATCCAGCCAAAGATTGAGATAATATGAGTCCTACAAGTAAAACCCAATTGTACCAACATTTCCAATTATATTTTGTTGCATACAATAATAATGCTAACATTGACCCCAAATAGCCAGGTTCAAGAAATATAGATTGAAATCGTGTACTCGTCACTAATATTCGGTCTATCAGGAAAAAATAGTTGTAGAAATAGTAATTGTCATTACTTGACTCTCCCATTTGGATTGGTATTCCAGGCAATGTGTAATAACCCGTTTGGATTAATGACCACAATATTATCCCTGGTATAAGTATTATTGCAAGACCAATTGAAACAAAACGCAAATGACTGTCTATATTTCTTTTATCTTTAAAAAGCACAAGCAAAGGAAAAAAACGTAAAGCCTCTATTATTGGAGATACTAATTTAAATTCTGGTGGAAGACTTGCTAAACACCATAAAATAAATATACATATCTCTGTCCCTGAAAAAGACATCTTTATATTGTTTGATGCTATGTATAATATAGAAATAGCCAAGAAGGCAAATAATATACGAAATCTACCAAGTGCCATAAAATCCCATTCCCAGGTAAACCAAGCATGAGCACCCCAACAAACAAGAACTAACAACAATAGTTGGTAGGTAAAACGAGTTATAGTCTGTCTCTTATACACATCTCCGAGCCCACGAGACCGTACTAG
>ERZ1026776.652-NODE-652-length-22961-cov-10.996027_pt1 | contig 22961 bp, 32 predicted proteins | sample MGYA00380125_ERZ1026776 | MGnify/ENA primary metagenome ERZ1026776 (study PRJEB33269, sample SAMEA4719761) | human gut metagenome | biome: human-associated habitat; feature: organic feature; material: feces | place: Cameroon | collected 2013-10 ...
CCCGGTGATTATGCCAATTTGGTGATTTTGAAAGCCGGGGTGCTGCGAAGCGCGTCGACGCCGCCCCAGTTGAGCACATTGCCGGAACTGGTGACGTGGAAAGCGTAGCTGCCGTAGCCACGACGCGCAGAGCGCAGCCGCACATGGCGGCCCACGGTACGCTGTGCCAGATCGCGGGTAATGCGCAGGGGATAGGTCTGCCACAGGGCCTGCGGGGTCTTTGCGCCGGTGCGTTCCTTCCAGTAGGGCCAATAGCTGCCCTCGCCGGACACCTGCGGGCTGCAATAGATCTCCTGCAGGGAGGGCAGGAAAATCTTGTCATAGGTCACAACGGCGCTGCCGTCATCGGTGACATTGTTGCCGTAGGTCACGACTTTCACGCGGGACAAAGCGTTTTTGAAGTCATCGGAGAAGCCGGACAGGAAACCGGGCAGGGTGTCGGCCTGATCGGATTTCATGTCCCACTTATCCTGCGGCTGCCACCATGCGCCTGCCGCTGCGTCACTGTTCAGGTACTGCCGGTACGCGGATTTCCACCACCGGTTATCGCCATAGCCAACAGGATGCAGGCCGTTCAGATCGCCGTTTTCCTTGGCAAGGAAGGTGCCGAGATTGGTGCCCGCGCTGCCAGCGGTCACGCTGCAGGTTTCCAGCAGCTCAGATTTCTGCTGATCCTTGTAGACATAGACCTTCCAGTTGGCAGGCACAACGTCCGGCGCATTATAGAAGCCGGTCAAGCGTGCGCCTGCGGGTGCCGCCTTGGTCAGGGTGAACTGATAGACCGTATCGGTCTTTACGTTATTGCCCCAGTTCAGGCCCATCTTGACGTTGTAGGTGCCCGCCACAAGGCCGCCGTCAGGCACCACATAGAATGCCTGATATGCGGAAAACTGCAGATCATACAAGGTTGCATAGTGCATCTGCAGCACCATTGCCGGTGCCGTGGTGCCGCTCTCGCCCTCTGCGGTATCGTCCGGCTGCACCACGTCCCACGGGCAGTCGTAGGCTTTGCCGTCCTTGTCCGTGTAGGTGTTCACCAGCTGGGTGCCAGTGGGGAAGGTGATCGGGGCGCTGCCAGCGTCCACAACGGCCTTGATGGCGTTATAATCCATCTCCTCAAAAATGCCGGTCTGTGCCTTTGCCAGAACGCCCAGCGAGGCAGACACGCCCAGCATGGTGGCGTTGAGCAGATCCAGCTTTGCACCGTTGGCTTTCGCGGTTTCGTCCAGATAGATCGGATCAGTTACCATAGATTCAGCCATGAGATTTACTCCTTTCAGGATTTAACGTATTTCATGCAGACTTTGCCGTCTACCACGACAAAGCCGCAGGATTCGAGTGCAGCCACACGGGCGAGGGTGTCGGTGTAGTCCTCCGGGATGGTGGCCAGTACGTCCTTGCCCTTCTTCTCCACGGCAGCGGTTGCCGTGGCCTGTGCTTTGGTCACAGCGCCGGTGGCGGTGCTCTGGGCAGTCTGGACAGCCTTTGTGGCAGTGGTCTGGGTGTCGGTCACAGCCTTGACAGCGCCGGTCTGGGCCCGCTGCACGGCATCCAGCGCGGCGTTTCTGCTATCGTCGATTGCGTCAAGGGCGTTTCCCTTTGCAAGTTCCGCAGCCCTCTGTGCCGCTTCTGCTCGACCGGCCGCAGTCTTTGCATTTTCGGCAGACTGTTTAGCTGCCAGTCTGCTGGCCTCCTGTTCTTTGATCCAATCTGCCTCAGTGCCCTCATAGCCGTACTTTACGGCGATAGCATAGGCACTGTATGGGCCAATAACGTGCTCTCTGCTCATTGATACACCACCTCCAAAACGCCCGCGCCATTGTCGCGCAGCGTGATCTCGTCTGTGATACTGTCCGCGATCACAAGGGACAGTGTGCCGCAGTTGTCGTGATCCTCCAGATACATATACCCTTTGCCCTCTGCTACCTGTGCAGCAAGTCCCGCCTGCCGGGTAGCCTCTGCGGCGCTGTCACCGGCAGCCTGTGCAGACTGTCCGGCAGCGCTCTCGCTGTCAGCTGCCGCACCGGCGCTCTTGGCTGCGGCCTTGGCGCTCTGATCGGCAGCACCGGCAGAGGTGCCCGCGTCAGTTGCAGATCCGGCAGCATCCTGAGCGGCCTGCTGGGCGGCAGCCGCGTCAGCCTTTACGGAATCCACAAACTGCTGCCATGCACCCGGCTCAGGGTCAGGCGTAGTGCCCGCCTCGGTGCCACTGTTGCTGCCCACCCTGTAAAGCACATCCGCGCTTGCAATCAGCTTGCCGCCATCTGTGCCGTCAAAGGTGATACAGCCAGAGCCGGGCCGGGCCGTTACCAGTGCAGGGACTGTAACAGTGCCGTCCGTCACCAGCGAGGCGGGGGGGATCAGCGCCACCGGGAACGTGCCAAAACGCCCGAATGACCAGCCCGGCCCACTCCGGCCCGGTCAGTATATTAAGGGCATACACGTCACGGTTGGCCGAGTAGCCAAAAAACAACTCATGTTGTCTGCCGTCCAGATTAGCGCGGCCAGAGCTATCCAGAGATACATTGTGCCGGATCATGTGCTATCCCTCCTGTATACGGCGCAGATTTTACCGTCTGCCACGGTCAGACCGAGGGCAGCCAGCGTGCTGGCAGCGGTGTCAGAGGCCGTCTTTGCCGCGGCCTGTGCGCTCTGATTGGCAGCAGTAGCAGAACCAGCCGCAGCCGTTGCGGACTTCCCGGCCTGCGAGGCCGAGGACGCTGCAGCACTCGCGGACTTTTCCGCTGCGGCCTTGGCGGTGTCGGCCAGCCTGCCCGCCTCCTCGGCATACTGTTTGCAGTATTCGCCCATCTGGGCAATATTTTCCCTCACGTCCTTGCCATAGATGGCCGTGCGGATCGAATTGAGCACCGAGGCCCACGAAAAAGAAATTGCCATGCTTGGTCTCCTTATAGCGAGGACAGATCTGTTGAAGTCGAACAGATCACATCCTCCTCAAAGTTGAAGGTGTCCCACAGCCAGTCGGCACCGGCGGCAGCGGTCAGGCTGCGCTTGTAGGGGGCACAGGTGCCGGTGATGGTGTAGGATGCCGTGCGCAGCTCTCTGTCCTTGGGCTCCACGCGCCACAGGCCCTGCCACTCCCACGATGGGTCGTTATCAAACACACAGGTCAGCCACCGGCCCTGCAGGGCGTTTTCAAGGTTGCTTTGCATTGCTGGCCAGTATTTGCGGGCCAGCTTGCACACCACCTCAATGGTGATCGTGCGCTGCTTATAGTGGATCTTGCCGTCAAGGGACTTGCTGAGATCCAGCGGGATATCAAGGGCGGGCACATATACCAGCTTGCTGTCCGGCTCTGCACCGCCAATGACGGGGCTGCCCTCACAGATCTGGAGGCCAAAGTCTGCAAAAAGGTTATGCCCGCCAATGGTTGCGCCGTTGCGCCTTGCCATTATGCGTCACCTCCTGCGTCAGACTGCGGCGCGGGGCTGTAGGCCAACGTTTTGCCGTCCCACACATAATCGCTGCAGCTCGTGCCGTTGCCGGTTTCAGGAAACTCGTCAAAGACGGCCTCGTTGGGTTCAGGCTCAGGCAAAAAACTGATATGATACCACGCGCCGTTGTACAGTCTGCCGTCAGAGCAAACCTTGGCCAGATACTTAAATCCTTCTTTTTTCATCACATAAACCCATAAATCTTGTACGGTACACACATACCGTCACTTGCGTTCCAGCCGTCACCCGTGGGGGACTGCAACGAAAAATAAGTTGCCACACCCGCCACGCCGGTGGTGTAGGTCGAGGTTCTTTCATAGCCTTGACCGAAAACAATGCTGTCAGAGTAGACGGTCACGCTGCGTTTGTGTACGGTGTTCCACGGGTACACCATGCTCATTTCTACGCCGTTCACGGGGACGATCAGAGAGGTCAAGCCAGCATTGCCGCCGCCGGAAAACCATGTCCCGTCTTTCTGGCTGCGAAACAGGATCAGCAGCGCAGAATAGTTAGACAGGCCGCTCGGCCTGATAGTCTGGGCTGCAAAAGTTTTTTCGCTGTTATACCACAGTTCCTGCTTATTGCGGATGCCCTTAAACGTGATTTCTCCGCTGGTGATTGTGCAGCTGCCCGCGCCGTCTGTCACTTCAATGCCTGCGGCGGTGATATTGACCATTGCGGTGCCGGAAATGACCTTGACGGCATCGTTGGAGATCACCACTTTTTTGCCGGGCAGGGTTTCGTGGCCCACGGTCAGGCCGATGGTGCGGTCAAAGGTCAGATAGCTCGTGGCGGTTTTTGCTGCTTCATCCGCGGCAGACTGTGCGCGTTTGGCAATGTCCTCCACACTTGTGACCTTATCGTCATTCTTTTTCTTGTACTTGTTCAGCAGATCCAGAATGTTGGAGGCGTACCCGCGGGAGGCTGCTGCATCCTCGTCCAGCAGATTGGTACGGCCCAGCGCGGCCACCTGACGATCCGTCAGGGTCTTGCGGGTCATGCCAAAACAAAAATCTTTCTTGCTGGTATCGTCCAGCCGCTCCACCAGCTTGGTGCAGAGCATGACAGCATCCACACTGTGCGGGGCGCTGACGATCTGAGCATAGCAGGCAAAATCCAGCCGCTCAGTATCAAACCCGGCATCTACCAGATCCACACTCTTGACCGTGTAGGAGGTAGACATCATGTGGTTTTGCTGCAGATCCTGCACGGCAGCGGCAAAGGTATCGTTGTCGCTGTCCGTGTCATACTGACGATCTTTGCAGATATAGCCGAACTTGCGCACAGCCTCGGTGCTCTCGATGTAGCCCTGCTGGAGGTTGTAGGTGAAACCGTCCGGCAGATATTTGTTGATGGTAGCGCTGTCCGTGTCCGTGATACCATAGCACTCCTCGTGGCTCTCGGTGTAGGATTTACCCCACCACAGGATTTTCCAGTACCATTTTGTTTCGGTCACGGTATGCTTGTTGCCCATCGGGTAAACGCGGGTCATCAGGCCGGTGGTGTCGGTCTTTTCGGTCAGATCCAGCAGGTTCACGCCGTACTCAATTTTCTGAGCGGTCTGACGGCCCGCCTCATACGCCTGATCGCAATAATTGAGGACATTGTAACCGGTCTTGGCGTTGTAGGTGACATACACATAACCGCCGAAGATCTTGAGCACCATTTTACTGAGGATATCCCATGTACTGCCGTAGTCCTCGCCCACGCCGTACTGATCTGCATCTCCAAAGTGGACGCGCAGATCTCCCAGTGCAGCGGTGACGGTGCCCAGCTCGAAGCATTTGAGCGGATCTCCCATCATGCTGTTGTGTGCATCCAGCAGGTGACGCAGAAACTCTTTCAGGGTGCCCTCAAAGTTAAAAGGGGTCAGACAGCTATCATTGAGGAAAGCCAGAGCGCCCTCGCAGTACATCACGCGGCGGTTGTACCAGTCAGATTCGTGGTTTAGGATGCGGCCCCGCCATGTTTCCCGCTCGTCCTGCAGCACAGACACAACGGTGCGCATTTTGGGCAGGCTGTCATATAAGGGGTGTGAGCGATCCATGGTAAAGTAAAGGCTGCCCGCCTTGCTGACCTCACGGGTCAGCTTGGGGGACAGCAAAATGGCCTTGCGGTTGCCGGGCTCATACAGCAGTTGCCTGTTGTCAGGGTTTCCGGCAGGGTAGGCATAGATTTTATACATCAGTTGCCCCTTTCTGCCAGCGCCTGCAGCTGGCCCAGATTGTCATTGACATGAGGCGTGACGATGCGGCCAACCGTTTCACCGTCCATGTCGATTTTCAAACCGTCAATTTTTTTCAGGATGCGTTCCAGCACGCCGCTCTGCTTCTCCACCTGCTGCTGCAGCGCCTGCGTGCTCGTAGTGGAGCCGCTGCGGCTGCCTGCAAAGGTGTATGGATCGCTGCGGCTGATGTAACCGGCATTGCTCCTCTCATTGCCGTACCAATAGGCATCCTGCAGATCCTTGTAAGAGATCGCAGTGCTGGTGGCCGGGGTCTGGGAGGTGTCCTCTTTTTTCTTGCCGAACTTTGCCCAGAGGGCCGTACCGAGGGCAACAAGGCCCACGGCAATGGCCACAACCGCGGCAATTTCCGGGTTTGCGAGGATCAAGCCGCCCACCTGAGAGAAGATGCTGGCCAAACTGGTGAGGATCGTGCCGCCGAGGCCGCCGATATCCGCAGCCAGACCGGCGATGGCCGTGCCGATGTTGGTTGCACCGGTGCCCATAAAGGTGCCGATGGTGCCCAGCACGCCCATGGCCTTTGTGCCGAGGTTGCCCAGCTGCGTGGCCACGTTGGCCAGCTGGGTGCCCACGCCGCCGGACTTGCTCAGGCCGTCAATGATCTCGGCAAAGGACTTCACGCCCTTTGTGGCATTTTCAGCGCCGGGCACAATGCCCTCGTTAAAAATATCCGCGATAGCCTGCAGGGCGGCTTTCAGGCCGCCGCCGGAATAAGCCTCGTTGATGGCAGCAGCAGCGTCATCTGCCCACTGGGAGATAATTTCCCGCTGATCCTGATCCACTTCTCCCCAGATCGCCTGCGCCACATTCTTGGCAAGTCCTTTCCAGTCCTTGCTCTTGATACTGGACACAGCGTTTTTCACGAGGGCAAAAAAGCCCTTGTTGGTCTGGGTCTGAGCCTCGCTCAGGTACTGGTCAATGCGCTCCTGTGTGGCCTTGTAGGTCTGCTCAATCTCCTGCGTGGATTCTTTCACATTCTCCACAAAGCCGTCCACATAGGTGGTCACTTTGGTGTACGTCTGAGCCACGCCGTCCACGATCCGCTCACCGGTTTCGGTGTGCGTTTCCTTAACGTGTTCGCTGCCGTCCTGATAGGTTTCTGTCAACTTCTGGATGGTGGTAGTGATACCCGCAAGGGTTTTCTGGGACGTGGTGGTCAGTGTGCCGGTCAGCGCCTTGCTGGCATCCTCGTAGACCTTAACTGCTTTCTGCTGCACACCGTTGACGTAGGTAGTTACAAGCTGATAATTTTTCACCACACCGTTGACGGTTTCTTTCCCGCTCTCGGTGATAGTCTTGGTTACTTGGTCGTACACCTTCCCCGTGCTGTCCTTGATTGTTTCTGTCAAGGTTTGCGCGGTCGTGGTGACGATGCCGAGGGCGTTTTGGCTGGTCGTGGTGGCGCTGTCCGTCAAAGACTTTATGACCGTTTTGGTGGTGGTCTTTTTAGATCCAGAGGAGCCGGTCGTGGTGGAGCGTGTAGTGCCTCCAGAACCGCCAGAAGATCCAGAGGAGCCGCTGCCATTGAGGCCGTACTGGTCGGCCAGCTTATCGCCGTACTGTTTCCAATAGTTATCATCTTTCTGGCTGCCCTGCTGGTATTTGCCAGAGCCAGAGCTGCCGGTGCTGATGCCGTTGGCTTTTGCCCAGTCCTCATAGGTATCATACTCGGCATACCCGTCCTTACCGAGGGCGTGGTTAAGTTTGTAAGATAACTTGTTGAGGGGGCCGGTCAGGTTTGGCAGTGCGTTCTGGATGCCGCGGGCAATTCCGCTCACGATATCCTTGCCCACCTGCACCCAGTCGGTGCCCATGATCTTGGTGATGATCGCAGACGCGATTTCGTCCGCTGCGTCAATCAGATCTCCCAGCACGCTGATAAGGCCGCCGATCAGCTTGCCCAGCAGATCCGCGCCGGTGGTCAGGATATCGTCAGCGTGTGACCAAATCTCAGCCACGAGGGTGGCCACGGTCTGGATGCCTGCCTCCGCGATAGAGGGGAAAGCATCAAAGATGCCGTTTGCCAGATTGGTGATGATCTGGCCGCCGCACTCCACGATCAGGGGCATATTGTCCTGCAGGTAGGCGGCAAAGTTCTGGGCGGCAGAGGTGGCCTGTGCTGCAATGTCGGGGATTTTCTCTGCAAATTTTGCAGTAAATCCACCCACAATGTCAGCGGCAGCCCGCTCCATACCTGCAATGCCGTCCTGCCGGAAACCGTCCGTCAGGGCGGTCATGGCCTCCGTCACATACGGCAGTACCTTTGTGGCCAGTGCATTTTTTAAGCCGGTGCCAACGGTGGTCAGATCCTGCAGGGCATCCTTGAATGCTGCCGAGGCGGCCACACCCTCGTCACTCATTACGCCGCCCAGTTCGTTGACGGCCTGTTTCATGGCCGCCGTGTCCTCTGCGCTGGTGTTGAGTAGCGGGCCCAGTTCACCGGCAGCCTTGCCCAGCAGAGTGGTGGCAATGGAGGTGCGCTCTGCGCTCTCATCCATGCCCTGCAGGCCGGTGATAACAGCGTTCAGCACGTCCTCGCGGGACATGGACTGCACCTGCTCCATGCTCAGGCCCACAGCCTTAAAGGCTGCCACTTGGGATGCAGAGCCGGTGGTGATCGCGCTGGTCAGGGTTTTCATGCCGCCCTTGAAGGAATCAATGGACGCACCACAGTGGCCCAGAACGGCCTCCCACTCCTGATAGCCCTTGGCGCTCAGGCCCAGCTTTTGGCTCTGCTTGTCGATGGTGTCACCGACAGAGGCCACATTGTCTGCAAAGGCAAAGACGGCAGCGCCCGCGGCGGAGATGCTGGCAGCCACACCGGTGGCCATTTTGGCTGCACCGGTGACGGCCTTGCCCAGCGTGTCCTGCAGCTTTTTTGCTTTGGAATCCGTCTTGCTCAGACTTTTATCGGCCTCGGTCGTATCAATAAAGATAGAGCCGAACAGCCGAAAGATTTCAGTTCCACTCGCCATCGGGGGCCTCCTCCCAGATCAGGTGCAGCAGGTTCAGGCTGTCCGCGGTGATCTCCTGCACCCGCTCGTCAGACACAGGGGCCCGCTGCTCGGTGCTGGATTTCAGCCCGGCCTTGAACTCGGCAAAAGTGCAAACATCCTCGTACCGGATGCACCAGCGCAAATACAAAGCATCCTCGGTGGCAAATTCTTGAACTTTGGACAGCCACCGCACGGCCTCGTCCCACGTCCAGCTGTTGAGAAAGCTGACGTTGCCGCCGTAACGGTGGAGGGCCGCGTCTATCAGGCGGTCGGGATCAAACGCCTGACCTTGCCGAAAAAACCGCGCAGATCATTTTCCTGCAGCAGAGTGAGCAGGTTGTCGGCCAGTTCGTTGATCTCCATGGAGCGCACAGCTGCTGCGTCCGGCTTCTCAAACGGGCCAGCGAGGAAACCAAAAATCAGCTCCTCGCTCTTGGTGTCGGTCACGTTGGCCAGCAGAATATTGATGATCTCCATGCCAGCTGCGGCCTTGTCCTCCTCCGTGCTGGCTGCGGAGATCTGTTTGCCAATCTCCTCAACGGGGGTCTTAAAGTCGATCTGCCGGATCATGCGCAATGCGGAAAAGATATCGCCGCCGTTCAGTTTTTTCATGGTTTTTACCTCCTGTTATGCTGCCTTGGGATAATAGATCTTAAAGGGCGGGGTTTCCAGATCGTCCGCGTCATAGTGGGCATCGAGATCCAGAGCCAGCGTGCCCTCCTTGCCGTCCTGCGGGTTGATGGAGAGATCGCCGGTGTTGAATGCGTTGAAAATGGTAATGATGACCGGCTTCTCGCTGCCGCTCAGACGGCCCACAAAAGACAGGCTGTCGGTATAGTCGGCATCGTCCAGCTCACCCTTGGGCTGGATCACATCATAGCCGGTGATGCCGTCCTCAGAGGTAATCTTTGCCGCAGCAAGGGCCAGCTGAAAGTTTTCTGCGGTGATCTCCTGCAGGGTTGCCTGCATCTTTGCCGTCCAGTAGTCGAGAATATAGTTGCCCTTGGTGTTCTCCGGGGCACCATCGATCTGGAGATAGTGGCCTACCTTGGAGGCGGTAAAAGTGCCGCCGCCGGTGGTAGCGCCCACACACTTGTTGCCCTTGCGGATGCTCTCATAAGTATCCGTTTTGGGATCAAAGCCTTTCACATAGATGCCAGCGCCCAGCAGCAGCTTTTCCTTGGTTGCCGTGGTCTGGCCGGTCATGCGCTTATGATTGAAAAGTGCCATGGTTTAACCTCCCATAACGTCAAAATCAAAAGTAACAAGGCGGCGGCGCACCGTCTTGTCCGATTCTTCCACGGGGGCGGCATGGCCCTCGTGGAGGTAGTAAAAGAGATCGTCAGAGCAGGAAGAAAACTCGCTCAGTTCGGTGAGGAGCTTCTGCTGCAGGCCGTCAACCTCTGCGGCACTGTCATTTCCTGCAATAATGCAGGAAAGAGTGCCTTTCAGCAGGGCACCGGACACCCAGACAGTGGCTGTGTAGCTGATGCGGGGATATCCGGCATCCTTGCTGCGCTCATAAAAAACATCATTCAGGCCGGTGATCTCGGTGATTTTCTCACCGACTGCCCGTTTGAACAGTTCAAAAGCGGTGTCATTCGCTGCCATCTGGTTGCATTTCCTCCTCATCGATCAGACCGAGGGCGCGGTTTTCGTCCTCCACCGCAGACAGATAGTGGCCCTCGATGCGCCGGATCTCGTCAACATTCTGCTGCACGGCACTGGTCAGGATGCTTTTGCGGGGCTGGTTTCCGTCCCCCAGTTCCTGCAGCACGCCATACCATGTGTTGTGCTTGATACCCACCTGCAGATCCGTTTCCTTTTTACGCACCCAGTACGAAAAAGCCCCGCCTTTACCATAAAAGCGGGACTTGATCGTCAGTCGGCCCATGTGAGGCCGGGCAAGGGACAGCGTGCGGGTCTGACGGACTACATACTTGCCCACGTCACGCAAGGCGGCGCGGCTCAGTTCGCGGATGGTGTACTTTGTGCGGTCGATGTTGGATTTGTAGGTCACGCCGTTTTTGGTGATCTTCATGCCGCTCGGTGGATTAGGCATTTTCGTCCGCACCTTTCCGCTGACAGTGCAGCTCAATAAAATCACCGGACAAATAAGTGCGGATGACGGTATACTGGACACCGTTCACCCGCACTTTTTTCTGCTGGGAGTATTCCTGCTCGTAGATCCTGAGCACGATCTCCGGCATATATCCGGTATTTGCAGCAGCATAAAACTCCGATGCCGACACGCTGGACAGCGTGCCAATGACGGTCTGCTCGGTGTTGGTCTGCTTCTGCTCAAAATTCTCGTCTTTGGTCAACTCCTCTTTAATAAGGGTTGCCTCTACATATCGTTTCACGCGATCACTCCCAGTCTGTATACCCGGATGCGCACATCAGCTGGGCCTTCTGCTCATCATAGGCAGCTTTCAGGCGGTCGTACCCGTCCGGCTCCCCGAAATGGGCCTTGCAGTAGGTAATGCACGCACGGATCACAAGGGGCTTGTCCCTGTTTTCCCACGCGTTTACGCCTGCGAGGGTCAAATCATCCAGCGCGGCCGAGATCAGGCCGTTGAGTTCCGCGTCAAACACGCTGGTTGTGATGCGCAGCGCGAGTTTGACCTGATCGAGCATTGCGGTCTCCTCCCGTCAGCTTAGCCGTTTGCCGGAATGGTCAGCGCAACGAAACCGCCCTTGACGGTCACGGCAGAGCCGAGCTCAACGTCACCGCGGATGGAGTCCATGGCCTTGCTAAACTTGAAGTCCTCGGAGACCGCGATCTCATAGGCGCTGAACAGATCCAGCTCGATGCAGGACGGAACGCCGTAAAACATGGTTTTCTGCGGGGCGGAGGTCTGCGCGGTGCCGTTGAACACAGCCATGTTGCTGTTGATGCAGTAGCGAACACTCAGGCCGCCGTCCTTGATAACGCCGGTGTTGGGGTTGCCGCTGTCCGGGGTGATCTCATAGATAGGCTTCTTCTCGTTGGTGCCGCGGACATCGCCGAACGCCATCAGATCCTTTTTGTTCAGGAACAGGACGGCACCGCCCACAACGCTCTCGTCACCGCCGTAAGCCAGCGCAATGGTGCGCAGGGTGGTTGCATCGATCACGCCCTTCTTGGCGGCATCGACCTTGCCCTTAACGGTGTCAACCAGCTCGCTGGTTTTCAGGCCTGTGGTTACGACCATGGCGGCCTTCTTGCGCAGCGCAATCATGGACTGCGCGCGCACCTTTGCCTCATACTGCAGCGGGCTCTGCTTGCGCACCTGCTTGCTGATGTAGGACATGACCAGCGCGGAGGTGGGGGTGATGGTTACGGACTTAAAGGTGGGCTCGTGCTCGGTGCCCTCCTCGCCCTCGGTCTGGTCATCAGCTGCGTCAATGTCCTCGTCAACATAGGCGATCTTGTTGGAGCTCATGCCCTCGCAGTTGACCACGCTGACCAGATCGATAATGCTGGACACCTTAGCGCCCACAATGTCGTTGATGCCGGACACGCCGGTGGGGGCAACCAGATTGCCGCTGCTCATCAGGGTGCTGCGGGTCTCCTCGCAGGAGAAGGTGCCGCGGCGGGTCTCGTAAAACTTTGCAGCGCGCTCCTCATCGCCAGACTGGGCGGTGGGGTTTTCGGTAGGAGTACCGGCACCACCTGCCACCTTGGCGGCAATGCTGCGGCGGCGCTGCTCCTCCTTGAACTGCTTCATGCGCTGGGCGATCTCATCGGCTTCCTTTTCCAGCGCTTCCAGATTGGCGTCCGGCTCCTTGACCAGATCGCGGATCTCGGCGGAACGAGTTTCCAGCTCTTCCATGTTCATCTCAGAAATTTTCTTCATTTTGTTCACACTCCAAACAGTTTCAGGTTGATACGTCTGATATGGTTTGCCCTTTCCAGTCGCTCCGCTTTAATACCCTCGATCACTCCGTCAGAGTATTTTCGGGCACTGATCGATGTGGCATCGTTGGCCGGGAGGCTGACGGCGCTCACATCGTACAGTTTCGTAATTTTGGTAATGGTGCGCAGCACGGTGGTCACATCGTTCACATGATCGGTTGTTTCCTCGCGCTTATCTTCACCGACAATAAAGCCGAAACTCATTTTATCGGTGTAACCATTTCGGATCTCGTCATAGAGCTGACGGCCCAGCTCAGTACCGCCGAGGTTGGCTGTCACTTTCAGGCCGGCGCTGTCCGTGGCGAGTGTCAGGGTGTTGTTTTTTGTGCGGGCGTAGACCCGGCCCTCATGATCGTACTGCATAATCACATCGCTCATGTCGCACTCGTCAAAGGCATGAGGGTCAATCTGCTCAACGATCTTGTAATAGCGGCCATCGTAGAGGGTATACTGCTCGTTGAACGTGGTAGCGTACCCCTCCACAATCATCTGCTGAGCCTGATCGGCACCAGCGTTCTGCTCCGCAGAGCGGACGGACAGCCGCATATTGCGATATTCACGCCCGCCGTTCAGCTTTGCGGCCATCTTCTCACTTTGCTCCACTTGTGAGGTCATCTCCCTTCTTGGTTGTGCTGCCGTCTTGGTTCAGCAGGTAATACTCTCCGCGGATGGTGTAAACCTTGCCCTGTCCATCCGGTAGAGGGTCAAGGTTCCAGATTTCGCGGATCTCGTCACGGTTCATAATGCCGCGATCAGCCATCTGAGCCGAAACGTTGAGTTTTTCGGTGTTGCTCATGTATTGCAGTCGGTTGGCCGTGGCCATCAGCTGGGTGCCGTTGGCCCGTTCACGGTCAGAAAAAAGCATCCGGCTGATAACATCGCTCAGCTGGATAGAAAAGGGTTTGATCCGGCCCTCATAGAAAGCGTTCCATGCGTCACCATACGCTTTGTTCTGCAGAACTTCCTCGTTTACGCCAAAATAGTCAAACACGCTCGTTCTGATCCGCGCCATCTCCTCCGCACTCACCACAAAGGGCGTGCTCTTGACCTGCTGGATCTCGCTGTAAGTGTTCGGGAACAGCAGCAGGCCGCCGCCCTCTCCGCTCAGGTTCTCCTTGTTGAAGCGCTGCCGCTCCTTGACCAGATCCTCCGGCTTGGAAAAGTTAGTCAGCTTTGCAGCAAAACGGAAAGACGCAGAGTTTTTGACAGCCTCCTGAATGCCCTTGTTTTGGATGTTGATAAGTTCCATGGTCGGGTTCAGGGCTTGGTTGTTTTCGCCAAAGAGATCATTTTTGTACTGGAATTTCGTCATGATCCCGCACTCGGCCATGGCAATGGCTGCTTTCCCGCCATTGCGGAACGTGTACCGCAGCCACGGCTGCCCGCTATACTGTACGATTTCGCAAGAACTCGGCAGCACCGGGAAAACACCCGTCACCTCGCCAAACTCGTTGCGCACCGGCACAATAAAAGCGTTGTTCTGCATATCCAGAATAGTGGAAAGTCTGTATAAAAACTGTCCCCACGTCTGCCAGTCGTTTGGGGCCTGACGCAGCCGCGTTTGCAGTTTCGGATTGCCGGTGCCCAGCACCTTGACGCTCAGCTTGCTGCAATGGTTCGCGGTCGCGTGGACAGCCGCCCGCACAATCTCGCTCTCATACAGTTCGCCGCCCCAGCTGGAAAATGTAGGGGTGTAGCCGTCCAGCAGCGTCCAAAACCCCTGATCCGGCACATTGATTTTGGCCTTGCCAAAAATCGCGCTAAAAAGTCCCATGTGGTTACTCCTCGTTTTTCAGCTGCTGGCCGATCTCAGCGGCCCACTTTTGACGCACAGTCATGGCATTCAGCAGCGCAGCGCCGCCGTCAATGTGATCTGTGACACTAATTTTTATCGGCTTCATGCGCCCGCTCTCCACCTCAGTTTTTACGCCCATGTTGAGCAGGTGGGCTTTGAGTAGGTCGTTGTCCCCGATGCAAAACGCACCGTCTTTCAGTAGGCCCTCGGTTTCCCGGATCACCGGCGTAAGATTGAAACCTTGGAAAACGTCATCCATCTGGAAACCATAGGCGGCCATATCCTGCACCAGATACTGTGCTGTATACCGGTCATACCCAACTTTTAGCGGGTAGATCTCATACTGCTCTATGAGCATCCTGAACCAGTTGAAACAATCGTGGTAGTCCACAAAGTTTTCTCCGCTCAGGGTCAGCCATCCGCGCTGCACATAGATGGCGTATGGCAGGCCATCGCGGGCGGTGGCCTCCTCCAGCTTTTCCGCTGGCATAAAAAAGTGTGCGAAAACATAGAGTTTGCCGCGCCGTTCGATGATAGCCACGCAGGCGGTCAGGTCGGTGGTGCGGCTCAGGTCGATGCCGCCCACGCAATAGGTTGAACGGAAGTTCTCCAGCCGCAGCGGATCGGTGGTGCAGCACTTGACCACAGCCTCAGTGGGCAGCCACGCCTGACTGCTGCTTTGTTTGAGGTTGCAATACTTAACGATAAACTCAGCCCGTTTGCTCAGGCTGCCCTCAGCTATTGCAATCTCTTCCAGCAGGTAGTCCACGGACACGGACACGCCCAGATTGGGGTTGCTCTTTCGTAATTCGTTGATATCGTTCCATTTTTCGATATCATCGATCATATACAAAAACGGTGCCAGCCGCGCCTCTCTGGAATCGCCCAGCAGAAAGCGGGTGGCTCGTTTTATCAGCTCGTCATAGATGCCCTCGTTGATGTAGCCCGCCGTGCTGATGCTCAGGATCAGCGGCTGACGGCGCGCGCCGAGGGCCGACTTCATAACCTCGTACTGTTTTAAGCCCTGATCTCCCGGCCATGATGCAATTTCATCGCACACGGTCAGGGACGGATTGAAACCATCCGATTTTTTTGCATTGAACGCAATTTTTTTGACGCTGCTGTTGGTACTCTCCACATACAGGTCAGACTTGCGCCTTTTAAGGCGGCGGGCCAATTCAGGCTCTGCCATGGTGGACTGATAAAAAGCCTCATACACCAGATCTGCCTGATCCAGCTTAGGGGCCACGCAGTATGTCTTTGCGCCATACTCTCCATCAAGAAAGGTGCAATAGCTGATGATGGCCGAGGCAAAAAGCGTTTTGCCGTTTTTGCGGGCCACAATCAGAATGATCTCACGAAACTGCCGGTTGCCCATGCCGTCCATGATGCCAAACACCACAGAAACAAAAGCCTTTTGCCACAGTTCCAGCTTGATGGTGTCAGAGCGTCCCTCACTGTGATGGCAGAACGTTTCAATATACCGGATCGCCTTGTTTGCCCGTTTCTGGTCAAAGAAAAAGGACTGCTTTTGCAGCCCCTCGATCAGATAGCGGTAAAACAGCCTAATCCACTTGCCCACCACAATGCTGCCGTTTTCGATAGCCTGATAGTAGGCCAGCAGGTAGTTATCCATCTTCCTGCATCTCCGTCAGTCTGTCCTTTGGCGCGGGAGGCTTGCCCAGATCCTTGATGATCGTGAGCATGACCTGCAGGGTGCGGTTGGCAGAATCCGCGTGCTTGGGCAGTTCCTTGACCAGCGGGTTTGCATATACGTTCTCACGGCCCTTGACGTACTCTTTCGAGGTGGTCAGGTTTTCCGCTGCATCCAGTGCATCCTTGATGCTCTGGATCACGCGCATTTGCGTGTCATACTGTTCGGCAGCCTGCACGAACAGCTCATTTTTTTCCACGCCGTAACTCTTGGCCATTTTGAGCAACTTGGCGTAAGTCGTGGCTTTTCTTGCCATTTTCGTGCAAACTCCTTTCCAAAAAAATTCCTGCGCACACGAGAGAGGAAAAATGAACCTTGCCCCTCGGTCTTCTGACCTCAATTTTTTCGGTCTGATAGGGGGGGAGGGTCAGCGCGGAATTATGCGGCCCAGCGGGTCAACAGAATACCGTTTTGTGTTCCCGTGCAGTTTCAGGTGGCAGCTCCGGCACACCAGTTCCAGATTGTCCCAGTTCAGGGACACGGCAGGATCATTGATGTTGTCCGGTGTCAGGTGGATCTTGTGGTGTACGATCTCGCCCGCGGTGATCTTATTCTCCCGCAGGCACTCCTCACACAGCCCGCCCACGCTGGCAGCATACCCTTGACGGCAGCGCTGCCATGCCTTGCTCTTGTAAAATCCTTGTGCAAAATCCTTCACGGTCTGGCCTCCATTGACGGTGCGCAGCTGCCCACAACAGCAGCTTACTGGGCAGGATGGTAAGGAACCCGCTTGGCAATGCTGCCACGCACTTGGGGAGATGATGCAGCCCGCATATATCCAGCAGCCCCGCCGGGGTGCAGGCCCCAACAGTGCCACGGATAACAAAATAAGAATTGCCCAGCTGGTACATTCAGGCTTTGGATAGTGACGTGTGTTCCCCTGTCGCAGCCGAGCAATACAAAAGCCGCAGGGTGTTGGATGTTCTCCAATTCCTTGCGGCTCTTGCAGCGTAATGATACCATAGCGGAAACAGTGCGAAACAGTGCGTTTTGCATCAAAAACAGTGCGAAACAGTGCGCTCACTGGCTTTCTGGAATGTCCAGCGCTTTCACCGCGGCCTTATGTCGCCGGTATACTCGGCTCACATCCATCCCGATCTTGACGGCAATCTGCTCCCACTTCATGCCGCCAATGTACCGCATATACAGGATGCCATAATCCTGCATATCCATAGTTTGGGCCATGGTGTCCATAACTTCCTTGCGGATCTGCTGGCACTCCATGACCTGAGCGTTTGCCTCCTGCATGGCATCCATGATACGCTCCACCGCTCTGGGCAACGCCTGACCGTCACCGGCCCCGCCGGGCATCCCGGACAATACCTGTGTAACGTGCTCGGCAGCAGTGCGGTACTGCTCCACCTCGTCCAACTTTATTCTCTCCAGCCGGGCAGCCTCGCGATACCGCCGCAGCCATTCCTTTTTTTCTTCATAGGTCATCGGACGTTTTCCCCTTTCGTGATTCTGTTGTTAAGTATTCGGGTCGCCATCCTCCGGGGTCTGATCTCCCCATGCGTCCCAGCCGGGCGCACGCTGACGGGCAAAAAGTTCAATGCGGGGCACATCTCCCAGCAACTCTACAATGCGCCGCCGGGTTTCGTCAGGTTTTACGCTGTGCGCCTGTATGGGTGCCTCAATGATCTGCTGCACGCAGCGGCTCTTTATCTGAGTGCCCGCCCGAAAGTCCGGTGTCACGCCCAGCAGGCAGATTTCCGCGTTTGCCCTCGTGTATGCGCCCATCCCAACGAAATTTTTACCGCACTTGTATTTCTTAACCCAGACAAAGGCGGCAGTCTTGTAAGTAAATCCCCACGCCTCCATAACTCTAAGCGCGTCCGGGAGTGTCGGGAACGTCGCCCACATGAATAATAGGCAGCCCCCCCCGCAAGCTGGTGAACAGGCAGCGTGCAAATGTCCTCGGTGGTCATGGTGTTGTAATGCTGCGCTGCATATCCCTGTTTCTTGCCCTTGGCCCCTTTCTGCCGGTAGCTCCACGGTGGGTCTGCGTATATGACAGAATACTTTTTGTTTGGAAATTCCATGCTCTTCTCCATTACCGGTGCTTAAAATATTCCTCGTAGATCTCCAGCGCCACAATAATGATGGCAAATGTAATGCTCCCGGCCACGCCAATGGCGGCAGCCCACGCCATCACAACGCAAGCCATGTCTACTGCAGTCTGCATTGTTTATTTCTCCTTTCCCAGATACGGCTTTTTAGGCAACGGCATCCAGACCGGAAGGTTATCCGGGAAAGCTGCCACCATATTCCACAGCCAATTTGTTGTGTTCATGTCGCCGGGGTTAACGTTGATGCTCAGGACGCAGCCGTCCTCGTTTGCGTCCTCTGCGGTGGGCTTTCTCTCTGCTGTCTTGATCCATTGCGGTGCCGCCGGGCACTCGTCAATAAAACCCTCAATATCATCCATGCCCTGAATCAGGCCCATGGCATAACCATCACGCAGCAGCTCTTTCAGCTGCTCTCTGTCAATCAGCGTTGCATTATCCATTTTTACCTCCCACAGGGTTGCCCATCAGGTGAAACATATCCAGTTGCGAGGTGTACGCGCTAAAGCGTTCCTCTTGCCGGTCGAAATACTCTTTGCAGATTTCAAATCCTACAAAGGGCAGCCCGGCATTGTAGGCCGCAATCCTGCTGCTACCGCTGCCGAGGTGTGTGTCAAGCACTTTCTGTCCCTGCTTGGCGTACCGCTGAAAAATCCAGTCATACAGGGCAACGGGCTTTTGTGTCGGGTGGATTCTCTTCTCATTCAGGGCCTTGTTTCCCTGCATGATGTACCCCTCCGAAATGCTCTTTCCCTGTAGCATACCGTTCCACATGAACCGGAACAGACGCACGCTGTCAAACAGATCTGTTGCAGCAAGCTCACAATCCGAGAAACTTGTGCTCTGGTTGCATTTATCCCACACGATCCTACCGGGTGCAAACTCGTAGTTGAAATAATTGCAGCCCCAGACGATATAGTGCGCAGCTACCCGGCGCAGTTCGTTAAAATAAGCCTTGCCCGGAACTTCCCACGATTCTGTTACAGGGTAGTCAACGCGGTGCACGCCGATCTTGCTTGACTTACAGCCATAATACCCGCGGCGCTCTGGGCCGGAAAAGTATGGAGGATCTACAACAGCAAGATCAAAATACCCGTCAGGGATTTTCGCCATGCCATCCATGCAGTCCATGTTGTAACAAACACTTATGTTTCCATCCATAGCCCGCTCACCCCATAGAAACATACCTGTTTTCGCACTGGACGTTGTTGCAAAAACGCTCGGTTCCAATGACTTTCAGCGGCTTGCCACAAATCGGGCAGAATTTAGGCGCCCCGCGTGTCTGGTACGGGTTTCCATCTGCCTTTGTTCCACCCGCTTGCAGCAGGTGAACCATACACGCAATAGAGCCGGGCTCCACCACCGCAATACAGTTATGGCGTGCCTTGCAAGAACTACAATCCATTTTTGCTTGCCTCCTATACCGCCCCGCCGGGCGGCTCCTTTTGTTAATTTGCGGTCACGCAAGTAAAGTGCTGCGTCATCTTGTCAAATTCCAGCCCGGCATTGCCCACGCGGCCCTCTTTGTTTTTGGTCAGGCGGCTGAAATAGGTGTCACCGTCAGCTGACAGCAGCAAAATGGCATCCGCGTCCTGCTCGATCTGGCCAGATTCACGCAGATCCGCGTTGGACGGCTCTGCCCGTGCAGCGTTGCGGTTCAGCTGGGCCAGAGCCACAACGAGGATGCCGGTTGTCTGGGCCAGTTCATGCAGCGCAATGGAGATCTCTGTGATTGCATTGTACCGGTCACTGCTGACACGCTCATGGATCAGCTGCAAATAGTCCACAAAAATGATATCTGCTTTCATGCGGAGGGCCTGCGCCTTGATCCATGCCACGCCCTTTCCCGCAGCAGAGCGGATGAACAGCGGCCAGCGCTTCATATCGGCCAGCCGGTCAAGTTCGTTCATGGACAGGGTTTTATTTTTGACTGCCGAGAGAGGAGCATACAGCTGGTTGGCAATCAGACGGGCCTGCAATGTGGCCGGGTCTGTTTCCAGCGAGAAATAACACACACGCTTGCCCTGCTTGGCCATGCCAGCAGCAAGCTGGAGGCTCAGAGCAGTTTTGCCTGCGCTTGGTCTGCCGCCGATCACGAAATAGTTGCCGGGCACGAGGTGCAGGTTTTCGTCCAGCTTGGACAGGCCGGTGCGGATGTACTTGGGTTTCTCGCCCAAATGCCGGATATAATCATCCAGCAGATCGCCCACGCTCTGAAAATCGTTCTTTTCAGTGTGGATATCCAGCGCCTGCCCCATCTGCTGGTAAAGATCCGGCAGATCATCAAAGGCGGTTGCAGCATCCACGGCCCTAAAGGCAAGGCTCTGGAAACGGGCCTTTGCGGCATCCTCCATGATGATCCGCGTCCACTCTTCCACGCGGTCACGGGTCAGCCGGATGCACTCACTCTCGCAGGAGGTCACGCAGTCCGTGAGGGATTGCTTTTGTTTCGGGTATTTGTCGATGATCTGCATGATATCCAGCAGACCCTTTGTGATCCAAAAGCCTTGCACCGCCGCAAAGGTTGGCTGCAGCTCAGACCGGAAATGCTCAATGCTCAACTCCGGCAGGGAATACGGTGCCAGCTGATCGTCTATCAGCAGTGCGCCGATCAATACGCTTTGCACATCCATCACAGATCCTCCCATGTACGCCCGCTATACGGGGTTGCAGGCTGTGCAGCGGGCTGGCCCCACTCTTTCCGGTTCCTCAGCCAGTTACGCGCTGCCGCTTTCCAGTCCTTCATCTTGGTTTTGCCCACGATCCACCCGTTAGCCTCGTACCGGTCAACGAACTTGTCAGCCTCAGTCTGGGCATCAGCGGGCGGGACACCACGCTCCCGGAAATACGCTCTGACCTGTTCCACCGTAGGCGGCGAAAAACGAGTTGCGGACGGCCCTTTATTCTTGCTTTTATTATTATTTTCTTTTTTGTGTCCGGTTTCCGTACTGGTAAACGTTTGGTTTTCGGACGGGTAAACGTCCGGTTTCCGTACTGGTTCGGATTCCGTACTAGTATCGTTTTCGGACGGGTTATGGTTTGCAGTGAGATCAGGGCGCTGTGCAGAGTAGCAGTTGGTCATGCGGCCATCAATTTTCTCCTGCCATTTTTTCAGCAGGCCGTCAGCCTCCAACTCTTTCAGGATTTCCAGCACGGTGCTCCTGCCGAGTTTCAGGTTTTCGATGATGTAGCTTGACGATCCATAAAAACAGCCCTGATCGTCCTGAGAAAAGCCATAAATAAAGGCGTAGACGGTCAGCTTGTTGCCTGTTAGGCTGTAGTCGTTAATCATCCACGATTGGATATTGATGAAAGTTCCATCCTTCATGATTTACCCCCCCCTCAAAATGGGAGATCGTCATTGTCATCGATCACGGCAAAATCGTCCACGCCGCCATAGTTGGCAGGCGGGTCAGCCTTGGGCCATGCCTCAGAACGCGGTGCAGCCTCGCCGCCGTCATCCACCTTCGCGCTGCTGGTGCCCTTGGATCCGCCAAAGTTGATGTTTTCGGCCACCACGGCAAAGGCGGTGCGGTTGTTGCCGTTCTTGTCCTGATAGTTGCGGGTCTGGATGCGGCCATTTATGGCAATCAGACTGCCTTTGGAAAAATACTTGCATACAAAGTCAGCCTGTGCACGCCATGCCACGATATCCACAAAATCAGCCTGCCGCTGCTCACCCTGCCGGGCAAAGTTGCGATCGCAGGCAATGCGGAACTGGCAGACGTTCACACCCGCCGGGGTGGTGCGGAGTTCAGGGTCAGCCACGAGGCGGCCCATAATTGCTGCAACGTTAAGCATTGAGATAGTCCTTTCCAACAGCGGCCATCCATGCAGCGTGTGCGCCGGGGCCGTTCTGTTCCTCATATTTCGCTTGTGCAACAGCCTTTAAGGTCTGCGCACAGGTGGCATTGTGGTGGGCGCTCAGGCCCGGCTCATTGTGGTGCTGGTGACACAGCCAGACCTTGAGGCCGTGCCGCTCGGAGAAGCTGCGCAGCGGCCCATTGAGGACGTGGTGCTCCTCCAGCCCGCTGGTGGTCTTGACGGCGTACCAGCGGCGGCAGATATAACACTCTTTTTCTGCCTGTATGATGCTCTTGGCCATTATGGTTCCTTCCATTCCTGCCAGTAGGCAGTCACTATGGGATCATTCACGCCCATCTCAGCGAGGCGGTCAAAGATCCCGTCAATCAGATTTTTCATTTCGCCGGTGGTAAAGGTGGAGCTGCCCTGTGTGCATTTAACCGTGCAGCGGTTGCCGTCCAGTATCTCCACAACATGGACAAGCCGATAGCAACCGCGCAGGATATCCAGAGCGCCCGCCGGGCACTCCAGATAGTCCACCTTGGCCCCGTACTTTTCCAGCATCTCCAGATAACAGTCCTCTGGGCTCACGCCGCCGGTGCGCCCGGCGTTGTAGTGGTCGGCCATGATGGTGAGCAGCGCCCACATGAGGCTATTCTGGGCCGTTGTGCGGCCCCTATGTTCCGGCTCCACCGTCAGGGTCAGGCGCAGCGGCTGACCGTGGGCCAGATCATCCAGACGTTGGAAAATCTGGGTTTCCACAAATTCCGCGGTTTTTTCCACTTCCAGCTTGCCGGTCTGCGGATAATACACCACCGGCAGGCGGCCGATCACTCTGCTTGCCATACCACTTTGCGCTCTCCCTGCAGGAACTGCACGCCAATGATACGACCATCATCAGCCCGCAGCAGCTTGTCCACGGTCAGAGCGCCATGCAGGCGGTAGCCGGTGGGCTGATCGCTCTGGCCCTTGGCTGTCCGCTGGTATA
>ERZ1026776.654-NODE-654-length-22939-cov-18.873755_pt1 | contig 22939 bp, 22 predicted proteins | sample MGYA00380125_ERZ1026776 | MGnify/ENA primary metagenome ERZ1026776 (study PRJEB33269, sample SAMEA4719761) | human gut metagenome | biome: human-associated habitat; feature: organic feature; material: feces | place: Cameroon | collected 2013-10 ...
AGTCATATTGTGATTTCATATAAAAATGTAAAATGATATTTACAACTTCAAGTTTGCTGGATTGAGAAAGAAATAAAAATATGAAAATCCTCAACTTAAAAGAATTTCAATCGAAATCCGAGCATAACTATCCTTATGAGTAACATACAGTTCTCAAGTTGTATAGGAGTAATTAGGAAAAGAAGACCGTAGGTCACTTTTTGTGACCTACGGTCTTCTACGGGCTACACTTTATTCGTAATCCCATGCTAGTTCTAAATCAAATCGCTTATGATATGAATAAATCGCAGCACCGATGGATGGAGCTAGCGAACCATAAGTAGATGTTAATAATGTACAATCATTCCTGCTAAATTTTAATTTATTTTGATCTTGAACTGATACTATTGAATTATATAACGAATCCATACACTTATAAAATTTACCTGTAAATATAATCAAATCGACATCCAACAAGCTGGTTAATGAATTTACCATATTGCCTAAATACATTCCAAACAGTTGAGCTTTATCTTGGTTTCCACTACTTCTTAAATAGTCTCGTATCTGATCTGATGAAAGATCACTAAACATTTCCTTGTTCATTTCAAATACATATGTTCTCATCTTATAATCATAGCAATCTTCATTACCGCACGTACAATTCTGATCTATAGATTTTGAATCATTATCTTTCTTAACGCAATACTTTTCCTCATACATTGGAGCCTTCGTATGCCCGATTTCTCCAGCATATCCGCTTGTACCATTATATAGCCCATTTAGATAAATTCCAGCACCAATACCAACGCCAAGGTAAAGGGATATTATATTTTTCTTGCTTTTATATATCGAATTTGTTTGATATAAATGTATCTTTTCTGCAATAACACTTGCATCACTGTTTTGTAGTAAACAAATATATATTTGATTATCATGAAAATATTTTTGTTTATCAGGGAAAATAAGAGTTTCTAGTGTTGAGTTATCTAAATAATCTAAATTGTGTGCGCTCAAAATAGTCTGTGTCTTACTATTTATGACACCTGTACATGATATTCCAATACTCAAAACATTAAATAGATTTTCCTCAATAGATGATTGAATAAATTGAAATAGACAATCTAAGATATTCTTTAATTCTGAAAACTGTGTGGGGGTTTTAAAATATATGTAATTTTTACTTTTATCATTCTTACATTTTAATAATAGCTCTTTGTCCTCAATAATGCCTTCTAAATTTTTACATATTATCTCCTTGTATTTTCCAAATCTATCAGTATCAAGAATATTAAAGCTTACATCTAAGAAACAAATTTTGCACAAAGCGCTCCCTATTGATATTCCCACTAAATAGGCATATTCATCATTAATGGATATGTTATTGTCGCCCTTATTTATAATATTTAGATTATCTAATTCATCAACAGCTTTATATACTGTAGGCATAGATAGCTGCAAACGCCGACTTATTTCAGAACGATCTATCCCTTTATAAAATCTTAGCAAATTCAGTATATGCTGATTTTGTTTTATAATTTTATTAAAATCCTTTATATACTCCATATAATTTCTCCTTTCTATTTTATCTTATAATATCATGGAAATTGTACTATTTCAATTATTTGCGCGCTTGTATTTTGCAAATTTTCATTAAATTATTCTACTATTTACAAACATTTTTAAACCATTGACAGTTTTTTTAGAATATGATACCATGACCTTATAAAATGGTCACTAAATATATGCACTGTAAATTTCATTTTGTTTTTAAAAAGGAGGCGATAATGTGAATTACCCCTGAGTCGGTTTTACTAGATTTGTCTTTCTTAACGGATTTGGATCCCGTTGTCGCCCTTGTTTTTATATCTCTTCTATTCTTTTATATTATTTTAACGAACTTATTTTTGTTTATTTATAAAAGACGTAAAGAATTACATCGCCATGAGGAAAAGATGGCCGAAATCCATAACAATACACTTTTTATCAAAAAATTGTTTACGCCATCGCAATCGCCTAATGGAGCAAATCTTATTCCCTTTGAGCAATGTAAGGGGAAGGCAGTAGAGACCGCAACAGAAATCGCAGTTCAAAAGTGTGAGCAAACCGCAATAGAAGCTCTGACATCCGAAAAAAAAACAAACACAAAAGAAAAAGAGCAAACTCGACATCATCAAGGAATGGAGTAGTAAATTGAAAAACCTATGTTCGTATATTTTTCCAAAAAGCCTCTAGCTTTCTTATATTAAAGAAGCTAGAGGTTTTTTATCGTAATTCTATGCCTTCATGGCTACACACTATTCAGATTATTGTTCCAACCTCCCGTTTTGTACTATCCTACGAATTTATGATAAACTGTGCACTCTTAAGAGTTCTCTTTTCAAATCTACCTTGTATCTTTCTAAAATCACCTTATTCATCAATCAAATATCATGTCCCTTTACTCTTCCACATTCTCTCGTTTTACTACCAATTATTTAGCCAAAAATTGGGAATCGTACCGCTTGTAATTGGCTTATATTCTATTCCAAACATATTGTTCTGTGTATTTATTATTTTTCGGACTTAATTTTCTCAAATCATAAATTTGCATAACCATTTAAGATGACACATCTTATACCCTGTGATAAAATATTTATAATTTTATGTATAATTAAAATTTTCAATGTACCTACAAGGAGAATATGATGGGAGAATACAGAGAAAAATTGAAATCAGGTGGCGAATTAATTGTGAATCAAAATGATTGGTATATTAGTTATTATTTTCCTGGACCAGATATGAGATATAACGGAACTTGGAAACGTATATCCTCCAAGGAAATAGATGAATATATAATTGCATGGGAAAAAAATTTTGCAACATACCTTGCCTTAAAAAATGAATTGAAATTGGACGGAACATTTGAAAAACAGGGTAAAGCTGGAATGAAAATATCAATAGGTGGATATAGGGATGGCGTTTGTATTGATGGTTGGCATATGAATGTACGAGACCAATCAAAAATTGAAGAAATAGTTTGCGACTATAAAACAGCCAAGCAAAAGGCTATTAAGATACAAGAAATGTTAAAAAGCTTATGAGCAGATGGCAGAAGGCTGAATAAGCTCCTTTCCGCTATTTGTTCTCATAAAGAGTAACTAATTTCTGTAAGTCGCAGATCATTTTCCAACCATATGTTAATATTCTTTTTCGCATTTTATATATTATAAAAAGGGCATCTCACTAATTGGTTTGTCAAACCACAGTAGTAGAATGTCCTTTTTACAACTAAATGCATTCCTTCACATTTCTATTTATTCTCTAGTACTCTAGCATCAACATATTATAGTATCAAACAGCTTCTATCCTTTTTTCCATTACTTATATCTCCTCATATTTCCTTTAAGAAATCCCCTTAATCTGTCAAGTTTTGGAGTTCTTATAAAGCCATGTGTAGTTTCGCCACTCTCCATGTTTATGGATATTCTGGGACACTCTTCTGTAATTTCCTCAGAAGAAAAAATCAAATAAATCCACTCGTCATCCAGTTCGTATATTTTTACTTCCCGGCCAGTATATCCATTCTTATCTGCACAAAGCATTGCCTGATAGGTTGCATCTTCAAAATTCATTTATTTACCACTCTTTTCTGATTTAGTTCTACCGATAGCAGTTACCACACTTACGCTTGCTTTGGTTGGGTGCTATGGAAATGGAATAACTTTCTGCTTCTTCATAGGTATTAAAATATACCGGCTCTGTCATGGCATTGTCACCGGTTCCTGTTGCAGGACAGGCTCCAACAATATGAATCTTTCCATTCTTTGCATTTACGACATAAGATCCTGTTGCAGAAGGGGGCTGCTGTTCCGGCTGGGGCGTAGGTGTTGTAACGACCGGTGCCTGCGTAACCTCCGGCTTCGGTGTGCTCTGTTCCTTTACTGACACACTTCCATCTAAGGCACTGTCACCAGTTGCATAATCTATGGTTACTCCCGGCTGCACATTATAGCAAAATACGTTAAAGAGAATCCCTGCTCCGTTATCTTCCACAGATTTTGCTTCCATGAGTACGCCACTTGCCAAAAGATTATTGCCGTCAAATACCGGAGTTACACGGTACATTACATGATTTCCGGTTTCTTTTACATAATCGGCAACCATATTTTCAAAAGGAAGCATCCCTTCTACATTCAGATATCTGGTACCAGTAATTAAATTCTTGTTATTTGCATTTTCTCCGGTCAGCTGATAGCCAATCAGGTGGCATCTGTTATACAGATAATTTCCATCTACGACACCTGCATACTTTACAGTATGCCATCCAGTAGGTTTTACAGATCCAATATCCCCACGTTTTTCTGTAGGCATAATATCCTGTCCGACACTGGCAACGCATACCCCACATCTTCCCAAGGAATCCAAATCCGAATAGTATTCATACGATGTCTTTGATAATTCACTGTCTGCAAAATACGGCACATTCTGATTGATTTCTACATAAGGACTTCCAGAATATACTGCCACATTTGAAAGACTGAATTCTTCTGATGCCTTTGCCACAACTTCCGGCGAAGGCTCCGGTGTTTTTGTAGGCTCTGGTGTTACTGTCGGTGCAACTGTTGGAGTTGCCGTGGGTTTAGGTGTCTGTGTAGGCGATGGTGTTTCTGTAGGAACTACTGTTTCCTGTACCTCTTCTGTAACCTCTATAGATGCTACTTCCGTACTTTCTTTTACAGAGTCTGCAGTACTTACAGTCTCAGAATTTTCCATTGCTACTGCAAAGGAGACGATGAATGCTACCGTAATTATAAGGGGCTTAAAAAACCTTCTTTTTTTCTGATCTTCTACAGCATTATTATGTGCTTTCTGCTCTTTTTTCTTTTTCACCTGGTACCATTTTGCCGAAGTCTCCTCGGGCAAATCCGGTATTTCTTTTATTCCCAGCGCCGTATCCCACAGATTTCTTATAATCTTAAGTGGTACGGAAAGAACTGCCGTTATTAGAAAAAGAGTGCTTCCAGAAGCGGATCCACATCCGATTGCCATAAGCAGACAAAATACCACGAATACCCATGCCAATACTGTTTTTGCTACGCTTAGAACCTTATTCATCTTTCGTAGACCTCCTCTGTAATTTTTTCATGGCTGTATCCTTGAAGCTCATAACTCTCCATCAGATGCCATCCATTTTCTGCAAGTGGAATATCAAAATAAAGATCCGCCGGATATTTTCTGTTCCACTTATAAACAATGATTTTATTAATCTTTTCTATGTACTTGGAAAGTGTCTCATTTTCCACAAAACAGATATCATCATCCCCTGCATTCTTAAGGAAGTCATCATCTATGCAGATGTTTTCATTTCCTTCAAACAATTCTGCAGAGTAGGTATTCATAAAAATCTGCTTTCCTTTTGTGATTTCCAGTATCCTTTGTATCAGTACCCTGTCTCTACTCTGTCTTCGGTGGTTGAAAAGCATTCCCATGCCATCATCCACACACACAATAACCTGCATCCTCGTTCCCCCTCACACATTCGTTTTTCTCCATAGTTTCAGCATTTTCTCACTGCCACCTATGTTCTATATTCCCCAGTCTCTAGTCCTTCTCTATATCCAAGGGAATAATTGGTAAAGAAAATTCTTTTACCGAGGTCTACATTAGTTATATCACAGAATAGCTTCCAAAACAAAGATACAAACATCTTATCTGTGGCATTCTTTGTATTTTTATGGCAAGACAGGTTTTCTCCTTATAAACCTTTGAAGTATGTCCTTTGCTTACTTCCTTTAATCACATAGCCCGGAAAGCCTTAAAAACTGCTGTCTTTTTTCGTCATACTCTTTTCTGGTCTCAGCGCTGAGTTCTTCATATAATTTCTTATAATCAATATCTTCTCTCTCTGTCCCCGCTACAGAATCAAGAATTTTATAATCTAACCACATCTGCCACAGATCATCAAACAATTCCTTACTGTCCTGATAAACACTATTTCCATCAAAGGATTCTCCGCCATACCACTTCAAAAACGCAAATCCAAATTTCCCTGCATCCACCACGCACATATCTCCATACATTTCATACAATTCACTAAATGCGTCAGCAACCCTCTGGCACTTATCATGTTCCTTTTTTGAGTACTTTTTCTCCATGTATGATCCCTCTACCTTTCCAATTATTCTCTTAATAAATTCAATACTGCTTATAAAAAATCCTTCTCTTTGTGCCTTAACTACCTATTCTTTTACTTGTGTCCCATCTTATGAAAATGGGGACTCTCTTACATAACTAATTTTCTTCAAAATATTCCCTGCATTCTGTCAGAGATTTCGATAATACAAAAAGAGCCTCTGGATCACACTCCATCTTTTCCGTATATTGGGAAAGTGCTATTAAAAGTGCTTCAATTCCTTTCATTGTGCAGAGTGCTTCTTCTTTCGTCTTCATCTGTGTTTCCTCCAATTCTGTTATTTTTTAAATCTATACTCCTGTCTTTTTTACCAACTCCAATATCGTTGCCCCCATCTCCAAGCCACCATGCTTTTACAACATAGTCTAATTAAAAGGCACTCAAAGATAAATTTCGGAATATTTTCTCCCTAATATTTTTGAAATGTCTCTCTGTTAACTAACATTAAGCTACCTCCTTAAAAATTTTCTCTCCAAAATATCGTCTATAGGATAATACATATTCTATAGTTTATTTTATTCTTATTCTATACACGATACCATAAATCATAGACTATTACAAAGAGGTATTTATGTATAATCGTGATGAAATAGGTAAACGTATAAAATCGGCTCGCCAGGAAAAACATTTAAGCCAGATGCAATTTGCTGAACTTATCAATGTATCCACTCCATATCTAAGCGACATTGAAAATGGAAAAACCAATCTTTCCCTTGATATATTCACACGGATTGTGGAAGTGTTGCAGATATCAGCTGACTGGCTTATCATGGCGGATATTCCGCAGACTATGGAATATTCCTCGGCAGAATTAAGCCGCCTATTAGCAGATTGTTCCGTAAGCGAATCAAAAGCCATCTTAAAAATGGCTGAAAATCTCAAGGAAATCTTACGTTCCCAAAAATAGTGTTATATATTTTTATAAAATTAGGACTGATGGTTTCATCTGAAACCGCCAGTCCATTCTCATTTTCTACACAGTTCTATAATTTTCCTCATAAAACACAGTATATCTTATGGTGCCTATTTTTCCACGATGATCAGAATCACCTCTACCGTTCCCATTCCGTCTTCTTCTGTTAAAAATTGTCGAACTGTTTTTAAATGTGACATAATTTTCCTCCTGTTCATAATTTCATTTTCAGACTCCCACATTAGAAAATGCAGGATACATAATCAGTATCATAACCATCAGAAGAAGCAGCATCATAGGCAGTAATAATTTTGTAGATGCTTCCTCACTGAGTTTTCTGGCATTCTGCATTCGCATCTCTTCCGCTGTCCTTGCTTCCTCCCGTAATTGCTGTAACAGCTGCGTGCTTCCCTTTTTTACGTTTTGGGTAAGAAAAGTACTCAGCCGGATATACTCTCTGACCCCCGTCCGCTTTCCGAAGTTCTCATATGCTGCGCTCTCAGATATTCCCATTCGGAGTTCTCTGTTAGCCATCAGAAGTTCTTCATATGCCGCCTGTTTTGCAGCGCCGTGGTTCCGCGCCTGTTCATAATCCTCCGTTACCCTGCCAAATGCTGCCCGCACCGTCAATCCGGCTTCCATATACAGTGTCAGTTTCTGTACAATCTCCGGATACTTTCTTTTGGCTTCCTGCTTCTTTTTCTCTGCCAGTTCGTGAGTATCTCTGTCTTTGAAGAAAAAAATCGCAATTGCCGTCAGAAGTGTTCCCCCTAAGACTTGAAAACCGATCGTATTTTTTACTTCCCAGGTAATCTTTTTCCCTTCCACCGATTTCGGCAGCGGAAAACTTTCCTTTTCCGGATCTGTCAGCTGTGCTGACCGTAACAATTCCTCAATAAGCTCTTTTTCACTTTGCTGTAAAATATCTTTGGTCTTTACCGTAACGGTCACGTCTGCTGTCTCACAGTATTCTTCATAATGCAATTCCGCATTCAGGTGTACCATGCAGTCTTCTTCCCGCATGTGTACCACTCCATCCCGGTCAACCACATCGGGAGAATCACTTTTCCATTCTACCCAAAATGGATATCCCGTATATTCTTCCGCCAGTTCCAGATTCGTAACCACTCTGTCAAGCGATTCATTCTCCCCCAGTATTAACTCCGAAAGTTCCTCCCGGAATGTCAATGCCATCTGCTCCAGCTCTTGTTCCTCATATTTTCTGGGAATTACTTGGATCGGAAAAGAATACTTCTCACCGTCTTCCAGTTTTGCGGTTATAATATAATCCTTCTCCCCACTCTCATAGTCCTCCCGCTGCATCCGGCCGTTCTCGATGGGATCACGTTCTCTGCCGGTGACCACTACCAGGAATGCAACACATATTCCGGCAACCAATAGTATGAAAGACATTGTAAGTTTCGTTACATAATACTCCGTTATACGTTCTTCCGTATTTTCCCCGGGATACAGCTGGTTCAGATCCGCCCTTACTCTATCTCTTCCGGGAACCGGTATTTTCCACAGATGCAGTTTTTTATAGATTTTCAGCACTATTTGATAACAAATTCCAAAAATGCCTTTTTTACGATCCATATCCTCTCCCCATCAAAGGTTGTCCGCAATACGGTCCATGATCTTCTCTCCTGTCATATAAGCACCTATATAAATTACAAGGCATACTGTCATGACAATATAACCGGTCATATTGTGATATAGCGGTGCAAAATATCCTGGATACGTACTTCCTATATACAGAGCTATGGCAAACGGCATTATCTCCATAACAGTCTGTTCCAATCGCCTTCCCCGGAGTAATGTCATCATTTCCTGTGTCGTGTCAACTTTATCGCTTATGAGTGTTGCGGTATTCCGTATGATCTGTGAAATATTTCCACCTCCGCGTTTTGCTACTGACAGTACCGCAGAGAATTGTCGGATCTCATCACAGCCGCTTCGCTCTGCCAGATCTTCCACCAGTTCTTCCAATGTGATGTTCAATATCATGCCTCTGCGTATCAATTCCAGTTCACAGTACATTACCGAGCGTTCTCCATAAAGCATCCTTATGTCCTCTCTGCTCTCCAAAAATGCATTTTCCACGGCATATCCAGCCCTCAGAGAATTGACCGCTGCCAAGATGCACTCCTTGAACTGTATGGTCAGTTCCCATTGATTTCTGTTCCTCTGTCTGCGGACACATCCTTTGAAATACCAGATTCCCGGAAGGATCAGAACTATGACCGCAAATACGGAACGATAAAAGAACCAGGAAAAAAAGAGAATCATACCTGTCGTCTGCAACAATGGTTTTATAATATGTACTTTGTCATGAAACGGCGCTCGAAAATCCCGCCGCTTTGAGCTTTCCTTCATGAAGCAGTCCTCCTGTTTTCTGCAATTTACCGACCACATTCCCATCGCTGCTCTCTCCCAGCTCTTCAAACCGGTACAAAGGATTCAGTCGTATCTCTCCGTTTTCGCATCCGATGACTTCGGTAATTTCCAGTACTTTTCTGCTCTTATCCCGAATCCTTCCAAGATGCACTATAATATCTACTCCGGAAGCGATCTGGTTCCGGATTGCCGGCAGTGGGAGGTCCATTCCCATAAGTACCATATTCTCCAACCTGGACAACATGTCTGCCGCACTGTTGGCATGACCGGTGGACATGCTTCCGTCATGCCCGGTATTCATACACTGCAACATATCGATAGCTTCCGCACCTCTAACCTCCCCTACAATGATGCGGTCAGGTCTCATGCGCAGTGAAGACCGGATCAGTTCACGGACTCCGATCTCTCTGCAGCCATCCTCACTGCCATTGCGGGTCTCTAATCGTACCAGATTTGGAAGCCCCTGCAGCTGCAGTTCCGCACTGTCTTCAATGGTAATGATCCTCTGCTCCGACGGAATAAAACCTGACAATACATTTAGGAAAGTCGTTTTGCCGCTGCCGGTTCCTCCGCTTACAAAAATGTTATAACCGGCTTTCACCAACATTTTTAAGAATTCCGCAGCCTCCACGGATAATGTATCCATAGCGATCAGCTTCTGCATGGTAATGGGCTTATCCGGGAATCTCCGGATCGTAACGATCGGACCGTTCAGTGCGATCGGACTCATGACAATATTGACACGGGAGCCGTTGCTAAGTCTGGCGTCCACGATCGGAGATGCCTCATTTACCACTCTGTTACATCCCGCTACGATCTGCTGGATCACATCCTGCAATTTTTCCATGGAATCAAATCCCCGATCCAGTTCCTGTAATTGTCCGTCCCTTTCGACAAAAATGTGTTCCATCCCATTGATCATGATCTCCGTAACAGAACTGTCCTCCACAAAAATCTGCAGAATATCCAGTCTTCGCAAGGAGTCAAACAATTCCTTACGCAGGCGTCTCCGTAGTTCTACTGAGCACAGTTCCAGGCTGTCCTGCTCCATAAGTACTTCATCAATGGTGTCTTCCACCTCTTCATCCGTATAATCTCTTCCGTAATCCAGTCTCTCCTGTACCATCTGACGTAGTCTTCTTCTCTGTTCCAAGTAATCCATAATTATCCTTCTCCCTTTTATTTTTCCAGCAGTTCTATCTCTTTCCTCACATATTCTGCGAACTCTCCCCGGGTGTATTGCTCAAGATCCGATGGAAGCCTGTGGAAATACGGCAGACTCAATTTTCTCGTCTTATCCTTTACCGTTTCCTTTTCGCATAAAGCCAGCAGCTGTTCGTACTGGTTCAATTTACATTGCGAGATCGGATCTTCCTTCGTCAGCGTATATATCACTGTGCAGATCTGCAGCACCTCAAACAATCCTTGTATACTTTCGCTCAGATCCAGTATCACATATTCGTATTTCCCAAGTTCTTCAATGCGTTGAAACAGACTTCTCCATTCATCCAGTGTGATTTCCAGCAGATTCTGCCCGTTGCGCATCGGCGGAATATAGTCCAGATTTCCTTTTTTCTGAATTACAGTCTGCATCCGCAGTGAAAATTTGTCCGGATCTCCTGCCAGAAAATAGAGCAGGTCCGCCAAGTCCCTGTTCTGTCTCTCGGGCAGAAGCTCCATGATTCCGATGTAGTGTTCAAAATTCAGATATAACACAGGATGCTTTTCTGCAATCAGCTGTGCAAATGTCAGTGCAAAAGAACTCTGCAGACACCGGTGTACCGGAGAATAGATCCCTATAAATTTTGTCTTATACTCCGCACACAAAAGCGGCAGCCGTACTCCTACTGCCTCCACATACAGTTCCAGCAGTTCTTTCCACACTCCTTCCGCTTCCTGATATTTATTAATATTGGGAAACTGGTGCCATCTGAGTGTACCGCTTTCGTTCAGAATCGCCTGGCAGACAGGCTGCAGCGTCTCCAGTCTGTCCGCATAGGATGACTCTGCCACCACCAGCATAGTCACCTCTCCGGTCTTTTCACTGTCCAACAGTTCTTCTATTCCTGTATAAGTATGAATTTCCCAGGGCAGTTCCTTTTGTCTTTTTAAATATTCCGAAAAAAGTCGCGCATATTCTTCTTCCCGGTCATACAGGACAATAATCGGTTCCTTCTGTTCCATCAATAAATCCCTCCCACGTATAGCAGCACACTGCATAAAATCGGTCCTGCCATGCAGATTCCCGCCGCCTCCGATGCTCTATCCTCCGCAAAATACACTCTCCACTGCCCACAACGGACAACATCCCACACATATTCTCCCAGATAGCACAATCTCTCCCAAAGATTATGTGCCCGGTACATTTTACACAGTGCGAAAATTGCTGCGAAAAGCAGCGCGAAAAACAGAAAATACAGAACTCTGCCTGCCGGGAAAAAACCGGCACAGGCGCCCAGAAGCTTTACATCTCCCGCTCCCATGGCTCCGATGTAAAAGAACAGATAAAATGCCATGGTCGTTAACAGAATATTCCCCAGGTATCCACCAATCCCCGAAATCCCCTGCTCCCACAGTCTCGTTCCCAGCCCTGCGAGCAGGCATCCTAAAATTAATCCGTTGGGGATCCTGCGGCTTTTGTAATCATAGCGGCAGGCAATGCCTAAAAGAAAACACAATATTAATTTTGTTCCGGTATTCGTTACATTCTCACTCTCCTCTCAGTTACTGTACAAGTGGTAATGCGGGATGAAATAATCCCAAAAGAATTGCAGATCTTATAAGATATCTTACAACCATCGCGATTGGTTGTAAGATGGATTATAGTCGTTGTTTTTCTATCTGGCAAGTGCTTTTTCGTAAAAAAATAATCTTTGTTACATTTTAACAATCACGCTTGTAAAGTTTCCTGCCACATTCGCGCAAGTCCTTGATTTTACTGGATTTTTGCCTGTCAAAGCATTCGATAAACTACCAATCCGTACAATGCAAGGATCCCCGGAAAGCCTAAGATACCCGCTGTTAGGACCGTAGCCGCGTTGATCCCTACGGTCACAGCGAGCCCCAGCATTCCCAGTCCCCAATTTATAAAGCAGATCAGAATCGTACCGAAAACACTTCGTAATACAAGATTCAGAAACCACTCTGCGCGTTTGCCCAGAAAACTTACCACAAGCAGCAATACACCCACTCCGATCAGGCCTAACAGTATTTTCGGATATTCCATGGCAACTCATTCCTTTACTTCTGCTGTTGCTACAATCTATTCCTGTTTTTCAGAAAAAATGTCTGCCACATTCATGCACGGCAGGTATATTTTCCCTTTTTAATTCCTATACTGTTAGTAGAAAGGACGGATAATTTATGAAAATCTTTTTTAGTCAGATAAATACGAATTCAGAAACCGTGGAAGAAGATCTCTCCCGCTTAGATTTAAAAGAGTCCATAAGAAAAACCCGCCAGGCTCTGGATATCGCCTATGCGGGTTTTGATAACGCATTGGAAAGTGATCTGATCGACAGTTATATTTACGAGATCAATGCTCTGCAAAAAAGATATCAGCATCTGACCGATCTCGCCGCCACCCTGCCAAAGGAACAGGAAACTTCTCTATACCAGCATTCCCCGATTCGTGCCCTGGTCAGCCATGTTTTCGGTTAACTGATTTCTGCCATAGGTCAGTCCAGCATATACTGTCTGAGAGTTATTCATCACAGGACCGGACGGATTCTGATCCTGGATCTGTCTGTATGCTTCACAGAGCGGTGCTATTACCTTCCGGATGTCCTGCAGTGCCGTTCTGTCGGCTTTTGCTTCGCACGCCGCCAGTCTGCGGATGCAATACAGATACAGTCTGGAAAGCTCTGTCGCCGGACTGTACTGTCTGTGAAGAGAATTTAAAAGCTCATTGATACAACCTCTTGCTCTGCGAACTGCTTCCAAAAGTTCTGCGTCATCCGCAGCCTGTTCGCCGTCTGTAAGATACTGTAATGTCATCTCATAGAGGATGACCACCAGCTGTGTGGCATTGGCCTGTGTGATCCGCAAGGTAAATTGTTGTTTACATTCTTTTGTCATTTTGAATCCTCACTTCATCAGAATCCATTACTGCAACAGCTGTAACACCTGGGACGGTCTCTCGTTTGCCTGGGCCAGCATGGAGGTTCCGGCCTGGGCCAGAATCTGATAGGTAGTGTAAGAGGTCATTTCCTCTGCCATATCCACATCCATAATACGGGAATATGCCGCTGTCATGTTCTCACTGGTAACATCCAGGCTGTTAATGGAAGACTCCAGACGGTTCTGAAATGCTCCCAGTCTGCCGCGGACGGAGGATACATATTTGATGGCACCGTCTACTCTTGAGATGGCATCCTTTGCCCCATCCTGTGTATTCACATCAATATCTTCAATTCCCATGTTCTGCAGAGTAACTGCGGGAATATTAACCTCCAATACCTGTCCTTCGTTGGCTCCGATCTGCAGACGCATTGCTCCGATACCGGTAGCATCGATCTTCATGCCATCATAGGAATCTCCCTCTTTTGCTTCCGATACATCCAGACGCATTTCAAAGCCGTTCGTGCCGGTGATCGTCAGAAGATTATCCTTCATATCCGTCTTTAAGGGTTCTACCTCTTTAAATCCGTCTCCGAATTCAATATCTCCGTCTACTTCAAAATTTCCCTCTGCATCTTTCTTAAATTTCATAGACTGTATGGTATATTCTTTTACCGGTACATCCGGAGAGCAATAATTTACTTTAATCTCCTGCTTATCGGTATATCCCTTGAGATCAAATTCTCCGTTCAACAGCTTCTGCCCGTTGAACTCCGTGGTATCGGAGATACGGGTGATCTCTTCCTTCAACTGTGCTACTTCATCCTGTATGGTTGCTCGGTCATCATCTGTCATAGTGCCGTTGGCAGCCTTGACGGAAAGCTCATTGATACGCTGCAGCATTTCACTAATCTCTGTCATTGCGCCATCCGCAATCTCTATAATAGATACGCCGTCACTGGCATTCTGGTTTGCCACGGACAGTCCCTCAATCTGAGCATTCATGCGCTTGGACATTGCCAGTCCGGCGGGGTTGTCCTTGGCGTGATTGATCTTCAGTCCGGAAGATAGTCTCTCTAATGATTTGGACAGCAGGTCATCGTTTGTAGATAAAGCATTGTTGGATAACATTGCCGATACATTGTAATTGATTCTCATGTGTTACTCCTTACTTTCCGCTGCTGTCTGCGACAGCCTGCAGGAATCCTTTTGCCAGACGATACAACTGTTTTGTATCGATCCGACTCTCTATGGTGTCTGCATTTTTTGTCTCTCCGGCTGCCATCCTTGTCATATCCCGGGAGCTGACGATAGGAAGCTTTTCTGCTTTCCAGTCTGCAGAAGTATCTGTCTGAATCCATTCAAGGAATATATCGGAGGTCTTCTCTAATTTCGTAACCTCTTCCGGTGTATTTCCTACGAGATAGCCATCGATGGTGTCTCCCTTTACCTGTAAATGTGCCCCCAGCTCCATATCTCCGTCATTCACCCTAATCTCCACAGCTCCGGCAGCTCCAACTCCCTGCTGTAAGGTAAGATGAACTCCCGCCAGCTGCTCGCCCAGGTACATCGGAAGAAAATATTCCTGCTTCGCCTGAAGGCTCTCCGCAAGACGCAGCTGCTTGTGTACCAGCTGCAACTGTTTAACATCCAGATGCTCATCCGCCCGTTCCAGGCTCATGGTCTCCGCTTCCTCTGCCGTGTCCTGAAGCATAGTCCGATAATTCTCTGCAAAATTCTGCTGATCCAGCTGTTCCCACAGTTCAAAGGCTTCTGCCAAGGCAGGCACTTCGCCGCCTACTGTCTGCGGCATTTCTTTTTCCTGCTGATACTTTTCTCTGTATTTGCGCAGATTGCCAAACAACTCTGCCGGATCATCTACAAGTGCCTGTGCCGCCAAAAGATTCCATGCGCTGATGGGAACTTCTCCCTTTTGCAGCAATTCTACGGCTTCCGGCGTCGTATTTCCCGCCTCCCGCATCTGCTGCAATCCTTCCCAGTCATACGCCACTCTGCTTTCGCCATCATCTGACACATCTGTCAGAACCTCTTTTGCCATACCCATCCGAATCTGTTCAGATATATTATTCTCGGACAAATGAATCTCCTGTGTCAGCCCGGTATTCTCTGATACTTTCCAGTCCATATGAGAAGTCCTTCTGCTTCTGGCTGCTGCCAGCAGAGTGGAAAATTGCAGCTCTGCACCGGTATTTACTACCGCGCCTACCGCTGCGCCATCCTCTCTCTCAACCTGGTGCACCATTCGATAAATTCCGATATATGCTTTCCGTTCCTCTTCTGTAACATCCTTTTTCCGTTCCAACTGATATAGGAAACGGCAGTAGTCCTCCGCTTCTTCCTCATAGCTTTGGGGGTTCTGTGAAAAATAGGTCTCCAGTTCATCAAAGGTCTTCTCCAGAGGATTTACGCCATCCCGGATCATCTGTAACACATTTTTCGGTGTCAGTCTGTCCACCACTGCGCTGACCTGTCTGTCAGCTTCCTTGATCTTCTCGATATTTTCAGGCGTAATTTTCATACTGTTGTATGCCAGAATCCGGACAGCCCGCTGATTTTCCTGTGTTTTGTCTAATGACATATCTGTCAGAATATCATCTACATTAGAAAATGCTTTCCGGATGCTGTCTCCCAGGTCGCTTCTCGGTGCCGTCATCAGAGTCTCATAACGTTCGCCCGCTTCCTCATAGGCTTTCTGCATTGCAGTGCCTTCCTTATGGAAGTCAGAAACTGTCTCTGTGGCAGCATTCTGTTCCAGGCTATATGGTCCCAGTACTCCGGCAGGTAATCCAGGTAATTCGGAAGCCACCTGTACTGCCTGGGTATAAGTCTCATATTTCATCACTGCCTGAGACTCACCGGGAAAATATTTTCCGGCGACCTCTGCCTCCGCCTTTCGCAGTGCTTCGATCAGCTGCTCCATGGGGGCTGTATCAATGGAAAAATCACTCTGTAAAAGCTTTACGTTCACCTCTGCCGTCATGCGCAGGCGAATCTCTTCCAGCTGTTTTCTTGCTGCCAGATTCTCTGCCGTGGCATCCCACTTTGCATCCGAGAACCAGTCCTGCAGCATTTTATCTGCTTTTTCATAAATCGTATCCTGTCTGCCCAGGTTCGCATACATCGGGGATTTCCCTTCCGCAATTGCCGCTGCTGCCGCCTGCGCAAAAGCATCCTCCGTGACAGGATAGGAAATGTCGTCCATTTCCGCAAGCTGCTGCAACGTATCCGTAGTCAGTGGAAGTCCGGCACTCACCAGCCACTGTGCCTTCTGTCTGTTCTCATCATTTACCGTTAATCCCGCATCCGCAATTACCTTGTCCATCTGCTCCTGCAGTTCCTGCGGAACGCTATTATTCTGCACTTTGGCACCACTGTTCTCTGCCACATAGAGGTTCCAGATCTCCGGTTCCAGTCCGTTATCCACCAGGTAGCTGACAGCTCCTTCCGCCGGTTCCCTCAGGGAAGCCGCCATATCCCAGGCGCTTTTCAGTTCATTTATATTTTCCTGCGTCAGAGGAAGATCCGCAGACCGGAACTGCTCTTCGATGCTTCGGGCTAAAGTATCACTCCCTACCGCTGCCGCCAGGGTATCCATATCAATATCATCCGTATATCCTGCGATCTGCTGTCCGGAACGCACCAGTTCCGCCTTGATCTTATCCACGATGGTAACCGCTGTATTCTGATCCAACTCTCTAGGATCAAATCCATCCTCACAGGCCTTCGCATAGTCCTCCTGTGACATGGTATGCGACATCAATGTCATATAGTCCTGCTGCAACGCCACATTAGCATTCCCGGCATCCTGCTGCAGCTCCATCAGAGATTTTCCTTTGTTGTTCTCTTCCTTTTCTAAAGAAAACATGGGCACTGCAAGCTGTCCACTCTCGTATACTGCACCAAAATTCACATTTACGCTTTTTTTACTGCACCATGTCTTGTCTTTGTCCCAGCTGTTTTTCTCTGTCCGGTTACTTTCTGTTCTATTGTCATTTTCATTGATCGTCTGATTCTGAAATGTTATCTTCACGCCTGTCGTCCTTTAAATCCTCTTACGAATGCATGCATTCAAAGAGGTCTTAGTGATATTTACATGTCTCTGAATAGTTATGAAAAAAGATGAGTGCGCTTTTGGTCACACTCATCTTTTATTTCGGTTATTTTATGTAATTTCTTAACCTGGCCTAGAACAGAAATACCGCAGCGCCATAGGGAGGCAGATCAAAGCTAATGGAGTAATCCTTATAATGATAAGGCTTTTTCTCCGCCATAATCTCTGCGGGAATCTCGTTGCCCCAGCCGCCGAAACGCTCCTCATCACTGTTGAGCAGAAGCTTATACTTTTTCTTCTTAGGCACGGGAACGGTATAGTTCTCCCATTTCATCGGTGTCATGTTGAGTACAAACAGCAGGTTGTTCTTGCCACTGGAACATTTTCTCACGAAGCAATATGTACTGTGCTCCGCATCATCCGCGTTCATCCATTCAAAGCCGTCCCAGGTATTGTCAATCTCGTACAGAGCAGGGTATTTACGATACAGCTTTAACAGCTCCTTTACATAAGTATGTACACCCTGATTCAGCTTCTCTCCTAACAGATACCAGTCAAGCTCACGTTCTTCGCTCCACTCTCGCTCCTGTCCGAAATCCTGTCCCATAAATAATAATTTCTTGCCGGAATGCCCGAACATGTAGCTATACCCCACACGAAGGTTGGCATATTTATCTGCCGGATATCCGGGCATTTTATTCACCATGGAGCACTTCAGATGTACCACTTCATCATGAGACAATGGCAGAATATAATTCTCGCTGTCGTTATAGCTCATGGCAAAGGTCATGGCGTAATGATCGCCTTTCCGGTACAGAGGATCCAGCTTCATATACTCGCAGAAATCGTGCATCCAGCCCATATTCCACTTGAAGGAAAATCCTAAGCCTTCCTCCCCGATACCACTGGTGACATTGGGCCATGCGGTAGATTCCTCGGCAATTGTCAAAAATCCCGGATAAGTTCCGCGGATCACTGAGTTCAGATGATGGAAGAACTCAATGGCTTCCAGGTTCTTATTGCCGCCAAATTTATTCGGCAGCCATTGTCCGTCCTTTTTACCGTAATCCAGATACAGCATGGATGCTACTGCATCTACACGGATACCGTCTACATGGAACTCTCTCAGCCAGAACAGGGCATTGGCTACCAGGAAGTTCTTCACTTCATTTTTGCCATAATTAAATATCTTCGTTCCCCATTCAGGATGCTCTCCCAAACGGGGATCGGGATGTTCAAATATGCACTGTCCGTCAAATTCTGCAAGTCCGTGTGCATCGGTTGCAAAATGTGCCGGTACCCAGTCCAAAATGACTCCGACACCTGCCTTATGCAGTTCATTGACCAGATACATAAAATCCTTAGGCGTTCCGTAACGGGACGTAGGCGCATAGTATCCGGTCACCTGATACCCCCAGGAGCCATCATACGGATGCTCTGCGATTCCCATAAGCTCTACATGGGTGTATTTCATCTCTTTCAGATATTCCACGATCCGGTCGGCAAACTCCCGATAATTATAGAAGCCTTCCGCAGTACCGCTATTCGGATGCTTCATGAAAGAACCAATATGACACTCATAGATCGCCATGGGCTCCTTGTTCATATCTTTTTTATCCCGGGCTTCCATCCACTTGGAATCCTTCCAGTCGAATCCCGTGATATCAGTAACAATGGACGCTGTTCCGGGTCTGTATTCCGCATAATTTGCAAAGGGGTCGGCTTTGTACAGCCTTCTGCCATCCCTCGCATAGATCAGGAACTTATACATTGTTCCTTCTTCCACACCGGGAATGAACAGCCCCCAGATACCACCTTCTCCCAGCTTCTGCATGGGATGAGACTCCTCGTTCCATTCATTGAATGTGCCGATGACATTCACCTGTGCTGCATTTGGTGCCCATACCCCAAAATAAACTCCCTGCACGCCATCTTCCGTCGACAGATGCGCGCCCAGTTTTTTATAAATATCATAGTGCGTTCCCTGGGCAAAAAGATACTGATCTGCTTCGGAAATAAATACCTTCTCCTTCGTCATAGCTGCGCCTCCCGCTATATATTTTTAACTATTCAGAACCCCATTCGCCCTATAAACATTGATAAATGTTCTTACGAATGCAAGCATTCGACGCCCATTCGTCAATGTTTACATGGCTCTGAATAGTTATACAAAATCTTTCTCAGTGAGGATGATCATATCCTCATCGTCATATCTCTTGGCAAACAGAACATCAAAGAAATGTTTTAATGTCTTTTTATTTGCATGAGCAATGGCCTCATCCACGATCTCTTTCACATCTACCACAGTAACCACATGGTCTATGGTCTGCATATCTTCAATTCTGGTATGCAGTGCGAGAACGCCCAGCTCATCAATGGAGTATTCCATTTCCCGGGCGTATTGTCTTCCGAATGCCACCAGTGTATCGTTACTGAGAGCTTCCACATCCATGCGGGCTGTAAAGCTTTCTTTCAGTTTTTCATGCTTTTCCAGGAAACGGTCGATCTCACGCTTGGTATCCTCCAGGATAATAACAATTCCCTGATTCTCCTGCTGCAGGGCTTTATACAGGGTGTTCACCGTAGTATCGTTCATTTCCGATGCCTTGCAGATAATAAGCGCTCCGTTCTTCAGCTTGGATAATGTATCGGCAGCGTCCTTTTTATTCAGCGCATGTCCGGAGATTTTGGCAACTTTTCCGGAGAAATTGCTGTCGGTAGCCTGGATCTCACGGATCATATTTTTCGCAAGGGATAAGGTATCCATGCCTTCTTCACCGGTGATGATCACATTGCCGGTATAGGCGGCCAGGCTGATATTATCAATGGCTTTGACTAACTGTTCTCTTGCGGACTTACTCTGAATAAAGGGAGCATATAACTCGCGCTCTTCTCTGGTAAGCGCACGGACTTTTGCTTTGTCTCTCTCCACTACGGGAGGCTCCGGGGTCTGCGGCTGCTCGTCCTCAGGGACTTCTTCTACCGCTTGTTCTACTGCTTGTTCTTCCGGCTCCTCTTTGGCCTCCGCTGCGGATTCCTCTGATGCTTCCTGGGTCTCTGCTGTGGTTTCCTCCGATGCTTCTTCGATCTCTGCTGCGGATTCCTCCGATGCTTCTTCGATCTCTGCTGTGGTTTCCTCCGACACTTCTGGGATCTCTGCCGCCGGCTCCTGTGTCACTTCCATATCAGCGACAACTTCCGGTTCCTCTGTTGCGGGTTCTTCCTCGTATTCCGCTACGGCAGGTTCCTCTTCAAGTTCTTCTACCTCTTCAGTGTCAACGATATCCGCATCAGCAGGTTCCGGTTCCAGCTCTTCAACTTCATCTGTATCCGTAACCGTATCAGCATCCGCTGCTTTTTCTTTTTCCAGTTTCTCTAACAGACCATCTCTTACTGCCTGTTCAAATTCCGTGAACATGGCACCGGTCTGCTGCAATACATGCTGGCGGACTTCTTCTTCTCTCTTTTCGAGGTTTTCTTTCTTTTTACGCTCCCACTCTGCCAGAATGTCTTCAATATTCATCTGACCGGTAATCTGCTTCTCGATGCTTTCCGCCTCGGGCATTACCAGGCTGATCTGACCGTCGGATTCCTGTGCCAGTACATTTGCCAGTTCCTTGGGAGGTTCCACCGGTACGGTCACTTCATGCATTTCATGAATCTCTTCAGCAGGGTTCTCCGGCTTACTCTCTGTCTCCACAGGCACCTTCGGCTCTGCTTCCGACAATTCCGGCACAACATCCTGTTTCTTAAGAGATGCCGGTTCCTCCGACAGGATCTCCTCAGTCTCTACCTCAGGAACCTGAGACAGGTCACCGATCTCTCCGGTCTCACCAAAGAACACCTCAGAACCTTCGATCTGCTCGGTCTCCGGCTCCAGATCATCCTCACTGACCTCTGCGATCTCCGGATAATCCAGAGATTCTGTATCGGAATCCATCATAGGTGCTACGATAGAACGGGTAATGGAGTCCGATGTCGCTTTTGCGGCATCTTTTTTTGGCTCCTCACCGAGGACTTCACGAAGTCCCGCTGCAAGTTCTGCCTGCAGATTGATGGTATTATACTGACCCACATCCATGGTCTTCACATGAATATCGAAATCATCCTGCTCCGGCTGTGCGGATGTCTCCTGCGCCGGTTGCTGCACGGGGTCATAGACCTGAGTATCTCCGGATACCCGGTCATAGTTATCCTCCTGAACATAGCCCTGATTCTGATCGTAGCTTCCGTCCTGGGGATAATCCTGCGCATACCCCTGGCTTTGGTCATAGTTCCCATCCCGGGAATAATCCTGAGGATAATTCTGATCATACCCCTGACCCTGATCATAGCTTCCGTCCTGGGCGTAACCCTGATCATAACCCTGATTCCCGCTATACCCGTTGTCCTGCACAGAGTTCTGCGACGGGATATAGCTTCCGGGCGCATCGAACCGATGATCGTATTTTTCCTGCTGCTCCGGTGTCAGCGGCTGATGGAGCATTTTCAGTTCCATCGCCTTAATCACATATTTTCCTTCGCCAAACCAAAGGATCAGTTCATCACATTCCTCTACACATCTGGCTGCCAGTCCCACTCTGTGATACAGATATGCCAGTTCATATGCCCATTTTTCCCTGTAATCTCTCTTCTTCAGTTCTTCTAAAACTGAAATTCGTTCTTCAAGGCTCACATCCTGCGCCTCATACAATTTATACTGCAGAATATATCTTCCAGAATCCTTGGGTGCCACCTGTACAAATTCCTTATAATATTCTATCGCCTGTACGTATTCTTCCATTTTAATAGAAAGTTCGCACAGGGAATAGCAGATGGTTCTTCCTCCGGGACGACGTTCATATGCCAGAAGCAACATATCTCTGGCATCCTCATATCTGCGATTGATCTTATAGAGATCGCTGATCGTACACAGCATCATGACACTTTTTACACGACGCCAGTCAATCGTGTCGGCAATTTCAGCAGCCTGCGCATATTCTCCCCGGCTGATCAGGTCTTTGATTTCTTCCGCTCTTAATTTATATTCACTCTTATCCAAGGTATTTCGCTCCCTTAACCTTTTCTTGTCCTAAGTTCCTATTTTCAACAAAGCAGACTATCCCACTTTTTTCTTATTCAGTGTATCATAGTCACTATACGTATGTCAAAATCAAACTGGGGAAATTGTAGTATAAATTGAGAGTTAGTGAAAAAGCCACGAACGCCCACGGCGAACGGAATGTCCTTCCTCGATGTGAGGTCTCCCGGTGGGAATTTTCTAACGAAAAGTGAGTAGCGGTTCTAATTCGCACGGGCACGGCTCCAGTTGCCATCCGTGGCAACATCCGCCTGTCGCGAACGT
>ERZ1026776.656-NODE-656-length-22907-cov-7.103886_pt1 | contig 22907 bp, 16 predicted proteins | sample MGYA00380125_ERZ1026776 | MGnify/ENA primary metagenome ERZ1026776 (study PRJEB33269, sample SAMEA4719761) | human gut metagenome | biome: human-associated habitat; feature: organic feature; material: feces | place: Cameroon | collected 2013-10 ...
CGAAATGAGCTTGATTAATAGTTATATATTGTTTATAAATAAATATTCTGAGCCGCCTTAAAAACACAAGAAAAACTGATTTTAAATAATTACGCTTATATCATATTTTTATGGCTCGTATTTACTGCCGGCCGGATCGGTTACTGTGTAGTCTCCGCCGGATATGTCGGCTGTGGTTTCAAAGTCTGTGATGTCCTGATTTACGGTACCCTCAAACAGGTCATATGTGAAGGTGTAGCCCTGTGCCGATACCGCTTTAACATATATTTTGATATTGCTTGCGGCTGTTACCGGGATTAAGTCTTCGATTTTTACTGTGCCTTCGAGACTGTGGAGCTTGCCGTCATCCTCTGCCAAGGTATCACTTTCCGTGTCCTTCTTTGAGCCATCTTTCTTGGCATCATCCTTACGGCTTAAGGCGGATGTGACAGAGTCTGTGTCTGCACCTTCTGTGCCGTTTTCTGCCAACAGCTGTCTGATATCGTAGGTCTTTAGCTCTGTATCTGAGCTTGCGACCACAAGCTGCACACTGCTAAAGTCAAAGTAATCATTTCCCATGACTGCTACATCTACATCTGTGCCAAGCTTTATGCTGCCATTGTCAAAGGTTGGTTTATCGGCAAGTATACCGGATGCTACATTTTTGAACACTGATGTCACACCCTCAAACTCATCGAGCACCTCTGTGCTTCTTTTATTTCCGTCAACAAACAGAAATGTCACATTGCCAGCATAGTCCTCAGACAGAGGAAGTGTGGCCTCACCGGTATACTTTATGCCGTTTAGCTCGAGCGGTATCTCGTTTGTACCGAAAAATACACTGGTTTTTGTGTCCTCTGTGTACTCCTTTGGCACTACAGAGACAGAGACTGTGTAGGTCATATCGGTAAAGTCTGCACTTTTTAAGGAAATATCCCAGTCTGTTATGAGGCTGGCCTCCTCCTCAAGAGTGGACTTGATATCATCCTGCATGGTCTGCACATCTGAAAGTATCACTGATGTGTTATCTGATGTGTATGCCATCTGTGTCTCGAGCTTTTTTATTCTGTTATTAAGCAATACTGCCCCCGCAATAAGTGCGGCGAGCAGTATTATGGTAATCGCATTGAAAATATTCTTTTTCAAATTCATATTATAATGTTATTCCTCATCTTCCTCTGCAGCTATAGCTATTCCAAGCTCCTCAAGCTGCTTTGGATCTACAGTTCCGGGTGCCTCTGACATGAGGTCCGAAGCGTCCTTTACCTTAGGGAATGCAATAACCTCCTTGATATTGTCTGTATGTAACATATGCATGCAGATACGGTCAACACCAAAGGCAAGTCCTGCGTGTGGCGGTACACCATATGAGAATGCGTCAAGCAGGAATCCAAACTGCTCATGCGCACGCTCCTTTGTGAAGCCAAGCACCTCAAACATCTTCTCCTGGATGTCATCCTGATGGATACGCACTGAGCCTCCACCGAGCTCTGTACCATTGAGTACGATATCATATGCCTTTGCACGAACTGCGCCAGGATCAGAGTCTATCTTGTCCCAATCCTCCTCCATAGGCATGGTGAATGGATGATGCATTGCCATAAATCTGTTTTCCTCATCAGACCACTCAAGGAGTGGGAACTCTGTTACCCAGAGGAAATTGTACTTGTTCTCATCAATCAGACCAAGCTCAGCTCCGAGCATGAGACGAAGCGCTCCGAGTACATTCCATACGATTTTATTCTTGTCAGCTGCGAAAAGGAGTAAATCTCCCGGCTTTCCGTTCATCCTTGCAACAAGTGCATCAAGCTCCGCCTCTGTCATAAACTTGGCAAATGATGACTTGTATGTGCCATCCTCATTGATGCACAGATAAGCAAGTCCCTTTGCTCCACAGCCCTTTGCATGCTCTACAAGCTTGTCAATCTTCTTACGAGGCATCTTTGCCTGTCCCTCTACATTGATACCGCGGACAGAGCCACCGTTTTCAAGAGCTCCGGTGAATACTCCAAAGCCACAATCCTTTACCACATCCGAAACGTCGCAAAGCTCCATACCAAAGCGAGTATCAGGCTTATCAGAACCAAATCTGTCCATAGCCTCCTGCCAAGGCATACGCTTAAACGGAATCTCAACATCCACATTGACAACCTCTTTGAAAAGGTGCTTTAACAGTCTCTCATTTACCTCGATTACATCATCGATATCTACAAATGAAAGCTCCATATCGGCCTGTGTAAACTCAGGCTGTCTGTCTGCACGCAGATCCTCATCACGGAAGCATCGTGCAATCTGGAAATATCTGTCATAGCCTGAAGCCATCAGAAGCTGCTTAAAGAGCTGTGGTGACTGAGGAAGCGCATAAAAATGTCCGTGGTGTATACGGCTTGGCACGAGATAATCCCTGGCTCCCTCCGGTGTAGACTTACAAAGGATTGGTGTCTCTATCTCCAAAAAGCCCTCGTTTGCCATAAAGTCACGCATCACGCGAAGCACATTGCTTCTGAGCATGAGGTTTCTCTGGATATCAGGACGGCGAAGATCCAGATAACGGTATTTAAGTCTGATGTCCTCGCTTGTCTTTGAATTCTCCTCGATCTGGAATGGAGGTGTCTGTGCCTCTGAAAGCACTCTGATTGATGTAGCGATAACCTCGATATCACCTGTCTTTAAGTTCTCATTGACAGCGGCTGTTCTCTTCTGGACAGTTCCCTCAACTGCGATAACGAACTCACTTCTTAAGGTGCCTGCCTTTTCAAAGCCCTCTGCACCTACATTCTCCTCACCGAACACTATCTGAAGTATTCCGCTTCTGTCTCTTAAATCTACGAAAATGAGACTTCCTAAATTTCTTCTCTTCTGTACCCAGCCCATCACGGTGACTTTCTCACCGATATTGGCATTTGATACCTCTGTACATCTATGGCTTCTATGTAAGCCCTGCATTGATTCTGCCATTTTATGCTCCTTATATTTCTACTTTTATATATTTATTCGTAATAACCAGCTTCCTATCTGTTGAAGAACTCCACAAACTCCTCGTAGCCCTCTTTCATAAGCTGCTCCTTCTGGAATTTCTTGTTCTTGTTCATGCGCACAACAAGCACCTGCTGTCCGTTTGCTCTTGCATCCTTTGCCTGGTTCATGACATCAACAAGCTTGTCTGCCGGATATTTTTTCTCAACCAGATAAGCCACCTTCTTCGGACTCTCAGGAATCTTGAAGCCGCTCTCCATGAGAAGCAGGATAATTCTCTCAAAACCGATTGAAAAACCACAGGCCGGTACATCGTTTCCGGTGAACTTTCCAATCATCTTGTCATATCGTCCGCCACCACCGCAGGCTGCGCCAAGCTCAGGCATTGATATCTCAAAAATAGTTCCTGTATAGTAGCTCATTCCACGAACGAGTGTAGGGTCAAATACGAGCTCAAACTTTGCTCCCTTTGTGGCATTGACAGCCGTAGCTATCTCTGTCATATTTGTAACCACTTCTTCGTCTAAATATTCACCGAGCTTTTCTGAAAGTATTTTTACCCCCTCAGTGACATCCCTTGTCTGCTCCAAAAGCTTGAACAAATCAAGATATTTGTCAATATTTTCCTGTGGATAGCCGTCCTGTGCAAGCTCACTTGCTACGCCCTCCACACCTATCTTGTCCATCTTATCGAGTGTGATAAATACGCTGTCGTAATCCTCCTCAGCGAAACCACTGTAGGCTGCCATTGCCTTTAGGATTCTTCTCTCGTTGATCCTTATCTCAAAGTTCTCAAAGCCGAGTCTGCCGATTGTGGTAGTGGTTGCTGTAATCAGCTCTATCTCTGCCAGATTGCTTGGCTCTCCGAGTATATCTATATCACACTGTGTAAACTGTCTGTAGCGGCCTCTCTGAGGTCTGTCTGCTCTCCACACACTGCCCATCTGGAGTGCCTTGAACGGCGATGGCAGGTTGTTGGCATTGTTTGAATAATATCTTGAAAGCGGCACTGTAAGGTCATAGCGCATTCCAAAGTCTACTACATCCGACTCTTCCTTTGCTGTCTCCAGATTCAGCTTCTCGCCTCTCTTCATTACCTTGAAGATCAGCTTCTCATTTTCTCCGCCCTGCTTGCTTGTGAGATTTGCTATATTCTCCATGCATGGTGTCTCTATCGGTGTAAATCCGAAGCTTCTGTATGTATCCTTGATCACGCTTGTCACATAATCACGGATTTCCATCTCTGCAGGTAGTATATCCTTCATGCCGTTGACCGGCTTTTTGCTCAGTGCCATTTGGTTTCCTCCATCTATATTAAAATATTGAATTCATTAGCTATTCTATTATACTTTTCGGTTTTGCAATCGTCAAGGGTTTATGGCAATTATACGGGCCTCTACTGCGGCGGATTGCAGATGCCGCACGGAGACAGTCCCATGGATTTTGCTTCATCAAGCGTTACCTCTGTGTCACTCTTTTTCAAGGTTCGACAGCCTGCCCGGTGATATTTCTTGCCTGTCGCAGTGATATGAACCATCGTCTCGCTGTTTGAGGAATCTGCAGCGCTATTTTCTGCTGCTGAGCTGTCTGAGCCTGATGATGAACTTCCTGTTGTACTGCTTGAAGATCCGGATTCTCCCGCCGTAGCTCCTGCCACGCTTCCAGCGCTGCTCTGCGAACCTTCATTCTGTGGGGTGGTGCCATCCAGCCAGCTGTCACCATTCTCATAGTTTATTCCGACTCCGGGCTGCACATTATAGCAATAGACATTAAAAAGTATGCCGCCACCATTGTCCTCAACCGACTTTGCCTCTATGAGAACGCCGTTTGCAACAAGATTGTCGCCTGAAAACATCGGAGTCACCCTGTAGAGCACATGATTCCCTGTATTGTTTACATAATCCGCTACCAGATTCTCAAACGGAAGCATCCCCTCCACATTCAGGTATCTCGTGCCGGTAATAAGGTTCTTTGGATTGGCATTCTCCCCGGCAAGCTGATATCCAATAAGATGACAGCGATTATATAAATACCTGTCCTTTATCACATCATACTTCACTGTATGCCAGCCTGATGGCTTTATCATGCCTATCTTGCCACGCTCCTCAGTCGGCATGATTTCCTTACAGATATTGGCATAAGCCACACCACATCTGCCAAGTGAATCCAAGTCACTGTAATTTTCAAAAGCTGTGGTAGTCATATCGCCGTCCGTAAAAAAAGGCTCATTGTTATTGATAGCCACATATGCCTTGCCATCATATGCCGGAATCGCATCGAGGGAAACATAGGAATTGTTGTTTACAAGATCATCCTGCGGCTTCCCTGATGACTGCCCGGCTTCACCTGAATCAGCTTCCGACGTGGCACTTCCGCCCTGTGCCCCATCCGCATTATCCTTGCTCCCTAATGCACCGGAAGAATCCTCATCTGCTACAACAGCTCCTGCGACATGCCCGGCAGCTTCAGTGCCGGATAAATCAGTGGAGGCACAGCCTGTAAAAATTGTAGCAATTGCAAGTAACTCACATAGTGCAATTGCTGCTGTTTTCCTTAACTTTAGCCATATGTTCATAATAAAATCACTCTTTCTATCTATTAATTGATATTGGATTTCCCCTAATTAAATGAATACTTAAATTACTAAATCTGATATACTTTTATTTCCTAACTTCATTTATTATAACAAACAATTGTTCGTTTTTCAAGTATTCACGACGGTTTCGTCAAGCCTAGAAAAACCCAAAAGCATAATCCATACAGTATCTTAACAGCGCAGCGTAGCGAAAACGAGAGTCCGTGTGCACCACGACTGGGCGGATCTTACGGCCCGAACCAACTAAAAAAGCCACCCCAGGCATAACACCCGGTGTGGCTTTTAATCATGTATTATGAAATTATGTGAATCACCTGTCGTGAATCAACACTGCTATATTGCAGAACAAATCTACTCGCAAAGCTTAGAAAACTCATCCGCAACAAACTGAACCTTGGTTCCGATAATAACCTGAACAGAATTCTTGCCAGGCTTCATAACGCCTGCAACACCTGCAGATTTAATCTTCTTGTCATCAACCTGAGTGATATCCTTAACCTCAAGTCTGAGTCTTGTGATACAGTTGTCAATGCTTGCAATATTGTCTTTGCCACCGCAGCCCTCAAGAATAGTCTTTGCAACTGCTGTGTAATCATTGTTAGAAAGCACTGCCTTCTTCTCTGCCTCAACATCATCGTCCTCTCTACCAGGGGTCTTAAGATCCCATTTCTTGATAGCGAAATAGAATACAATGTAGAATACGATAAAAGCTGCGATTCCAAGAGGAATGATGAGCCATGTCTTTGCTGCAGCCGGAAGTGAAGATGAGAATAATAAATCCATCGCGCCGGCTGAGAATGAGAAGCCTGCTCTAAATCCAAGAGCTACTGTAATCATTGTGAAAATACCATAAAGTAAAGCATAAATCACATAGAGAACAGGAGCAAGGAACATAAATGCAAACTCGAAAGGCTCTGTAACACCACAGATGAATGCACAGATAGCTGCAGAAGCAAGGATACCGATGGCAGCCTTTTTCTTAGCAGTCTTTGCACACTTAACCATAGCAAGTGCTGCACCAGGAATACCAAACATCATACATGGGAAGAAACCTGACATGTACATTCCGAGGCTCCATGAAACATCCTTTGATGTCTCGCCTGCCCAGAAATGAGAGAGGTCTCCAAGTCCGATAGTATCGAACCAGAATACGTTGTTTAATGCGTGGTGTAATCCTGTAGGGATTAACAGACGGTTCAGGAATGCATAGATACCTGCGCCGACTACATCAAGACCAACGATTGCTTTACCGATAGCTACAAGAGCACCGAAAAGTAATGGCCATACAAACAGTAATACTACAGATACAAGGATTGAAACAACACCTGCGATAATTGCTACGCAACGCTTGCCACTGAAGAATGACAGCCAGTCAGGAAGCTTTGTATCCTTAAATCTGTTGTAACATAAAGAACCGATAATACCGGCTAAGATACCGATAAATGGGTTTGCAATCTTGTCGAATGCAAGTGTCTTTGTAGCGCTGTCAGCGATAGATGGCATGATTGTTGTAACAAAGCCTGTAGACAGGAGTGTTGTCATCATCAGCCATGAAGCTAAAGCTGCAATACCGCCGGTACCGTCGTTCTTTTCCGACATACCGACACCAACGCCGATTACAAAAAGGATGGCCATGTTGTTAATCAAAGCGCCCCCTGCTTTAACTAAAAACAGACCTATTAAATTACGCACTCCCTCGATGTCACCACCCTGCATGGTTGCAGGACATAAAAAATATCCAATACCCATGAGGATACCACAGATAGGAAGTACTGCTACGGGAAGCATTAAAGCTTTACCCAGTTTTTGAAGAAATTTCATAAATTTCCCCTCCTTTACATTATGTATACTAAACTGGAGATACTCCAATTAAGTTCGTTGTTATTATACAAATCTACGCGAGACTTAAAATCTCATCACCGGCGGATACATCACCCTCCTTGAGCATCTTTATCTCACTATAATCAGCAGTGTTGCCAATTAAAACCGGAGTGATTGTATTAAGATCTGCTGCCTTAATCTGCTCCAGGTCAGCCTCCATCAAAAGGTCGCCCTTCTTCACCTGATCACCAACAGAAATATGTGATGTAAAAGGATCTCCCTTTAGTACTACTGTATCCAAACCAATGTGCAAAAGCAGCTCAACTCCCTGAGTGGTCGTCATGGTAAAAGCATGCAGCGTGTCAAATACAGCTGTCACCTCACCATCCGCCGGAGCATAAAACCTGCCCTCAGAAGGAATCACGGCTACGCCGTCTCCCAATATCTTCTCAGAAAAAGTAGGATCCGGAACCTCTGTGATAGGAACCACTATGCCGTTGCACGGAGAACAGATTACCTTTTCCTTTGACTTATTCTTAAAAAAACCTAACATGATATCTCCTTTCCGTCGATATACACACTCACAATATCCAAATCATCATTGAGAAGCACAAAATCTGCTCTCTTTCCTGCAGAAATGCTGCCTGCTTCATCATAGATGCCAATCTCCTTAGCCGGATTGGCTGTAGCACACATAATTGCCTCCTCAAGCGGAATGCCTGCCTGCCTTACCGTAAAACGCATACAATCCATCAGATTGGTTGCCGAGCCTGCAATTGTCCCATCATGGAGTGTGGCAAGCGGACCTCTGACCGTCACGGCCTGTCCACCGAGTGTATACTCACCATCCTCAAGCCCTGTGGCTCTCATGCTGTCACTTATTAAAATCATGCGCTTCGCGCCAAACATGGCAAAGGTTGCCCTGATAACCGACGGATGAATATGAACTCCGTCACAAATGAGCTCCGCATGACACTTTTTTGAATCTCTCACAGCCCCGATAACTCCCGGATTCCTGTGATGAAGCGGTGGCATCGCATTATACAAATGTGTGGCATGGCTTGCACCATGCTCAATAGCCTCTACTGCGGTGTCATAATCAGCCGCCGTGTGTGCTATTGAAACCACAACACTTCCTCTTACCCTGTCTATAAAATCAATCGCGCCCGGCTCCTCTGGAGCGATATCTACAAGCTTTATCAAGCCACGGGCCGCATCCTGAAGCTTACAGAAATAATCATAATCACATTGCATGATATTCTCTGCCGCCTGTGCTCCCTTTTTAGAAGGACTGATAAAAGGTCCCTCCATATTGATACCTACAAGATGTGCACCACCATGATAATTATAATCACCGGCATTTTTCATGACACTCAAAAGCTCATCCCTTTGAATGGTCATAGTAGCCGGACACACGCTCGTCACTCCGACAGAAGCCTCGTATGCTGTAATCACATCAAGCGCCTCTTTGGTGCCGTCACACATGTCAGCTCCCTTGCATCCATGAAAATGAATATCCACAAGTCCCGGTATCATGGTAAGTCCCGATGCATCTATAATCTCATGCTGTGTGCTGTCAGTAGCCGCGTCCGTGTCAGCTGTTCTCTCCAAAACGCTGTCAAAACGGCCATCCTTAACGACAACATCACCATGCACAAAGCTGCCATCCTCTGTAAATACCCTTGCATTTTTTATTATCATATACATGCACCTTCTCAACTAAAAAACATCTACAGTCTGCTCAATGCAGCCTCATCCGCTACAAGCGTAACATCATTGTGCAGCTGCAATACAGAAGCCGGCACCTGTGGTGTAATCGGTCCAAAGAAAGCCTTGTGCACAATCTCTGCCTTATCCTCACCACTTGCAATAATAAGAATCTTCTTAGCCTGCATGATGGTCTTGATGCCCATTGTGTAAGCCTGCTTCGGAACATCATCAGCCGATGCAAAGAAGCGCTTATTGGCCTCAATAGTAGACTCTGTCAGATCCACACAGTGTACCTGCTTGTCAAAAGACTCGCCCGGCTCATTAAAACCGATATGACCATTGTGCCCGATACCAAGAAGCTGTAAATCAACACCACCAAGAGACTGAATCAGCTCTGTATAGCGCTTGCACTCCTTCTGTGGATCCGGCTCCATGCCGTTTGGCAGGTGAGTATTCTCAACCGGAATATTCACATGATCAAACAAATTCTGATGCATAAAATAATAGTAGCTCTGGTCATTCTCACGGCTAAGTCCCTTGTACTCATCAAGGTTCACCGTCATAACCTCTGAGAAGTCCAAATCCCCTTTATTGAACCACTCAACGAGCTGCTTATACATCCCAACAGGTGTAGAGCCTGTAGCCAGTCCCAATACACAATTAGGCTTCATAATCACCTGTGCCGATACGATATTTGCAGCCTTTCTACTCATATCTGTATAATCCTTAGCATGATATATTCTCATGAAAAATCCCTCCAATTCGTAAAATATACCCAATACTATCTGCACAACCTTCAAATGTGCTATTCAATTGCATATATGCATTTTACCTCATATAGTACATTTTGTCCAGTAGTTTTTGTCACATTTTGCATATTTTATAAAAAAAACATTAAATTTTAATGCGGTAAAGTGGTAAAATTGCATAAAAATTTATTTTCCTTTACATATTACTTATTTCGTTATATCTTCAATATCACTCGGTCTGATAATATAATTTTTGAATTTTTCAAATACTGTTTCATCAATGTCCGAAGCACCTATTACAGCCGGAACTCCTGCCTCTACAGCCATAGCAATAGTACTACATGGCTCAAAGTAATCTGACACCTCACGAACCATTAATTGTGCTTCAAACTCCGGAGACTGTAATTTCACATTATCTGCCACTTCCAGATATGCAATAATGCTTTCCAAATAATCATTTTTATAATGAGTCATTTCTTCAAGCATTCTGGTAATTGACAAATGAGTCACATACACATAGTCAAAATTCAATAAATAATCCAATTTTTCGGATATCGCAAGTAAATACAAGCCCCATGCATCAATAGCTATTGTTCTTTGTATCTTAGTTTCTAAACGTTTTACAATATCCGATGCTGAAACATGCCATATTTCCTGCTTGTAATGTTGTAATACAACGTTCGCATTTTTACAATTCATACCATTCCATTCCGGTTCCATATGTGGTTGAAGTCTGCGTTGCCAAATCAAGAATTGTGCTCCTTCTCTTGTCAGATAGGGTATCTGTCCAAATATTCCAAAATAAGGATTGTCCTTGCTGAAATGTTCCCATGCGTGTTTACTATCTAGATTACACATATATACAATCAATAAAATACGATGAAATTCTTCCTTCGGAATCAGCCCCTGCTCTACAAATACTCTACGCTCCTCCTCAAATTGTTCCGGATTGTTAAAACAATTTGTATAAAACATCAATTCGTGTTCACAAAAAGTTCTGATATTTTCATCCTTCATATCAGCCTTATGCTCTAGATAAAAACGCAGTGCATATTTAATATCTCTTGCGTAATTCAGAATATACATGATATATGCCCTATAACTATACTCCGGTTCTGCTTCCACATATTCCATATGATTGCAAAACAAATCTTCAAACAATGCATCAGCTTTATCTAACATCATATACCGCTTATAAAACTGGAGCAGCTCCTGCCATGTAATAAAAGACGGAGTTCTCTCATAACTTTCCATAAATTTTTTCTCAGCAACTTCAATGCTATGTGTATTTTCATATAAAAAATTTTCAAATGTCATGATCATTTTTTGATCGCCATTTTGTCTTATAAACGCTATATGCATATTCATCTTTGAAGCAACATTCCATCCAAAATTCTTCCTACCATGCCCATATAGATTTAGCAGTAAAGATACTACAGATATTCTCTCTCTTTCATCTATTTTAGGTAAATTTGTCTCAGTATACTCAATAACACCATATAGCTCTCCCTCCAGCTCAGGCGGGCATCCCTGCCCAAGGCGTAATAGCATATCAAGTTCATTGAGTATCCTACTTTCATCTGCAAGTGTACTAAATAGAATTCGGTCCTCTTCCTCAAGATAATGAAACTGTGTTAAATCAATGTTTCCTGACTGGCATACTAACATTGCATATTTTTTCTCAAAATCTCGCCTTTCCTTGTTATCATTCATTACTAAATTGCTCATCAGATAAGGATAAATCGTTAATATTCTATAATTATCCTGTTGAAAATAAAAAGTATTAAAAATCACTCCACCTTCACGCTTCATCATTACCGAGCGATATAGTTCATCGGCTTTATCCCACAAAATCAAGAAACATTCTCTCGCCTTATACAAGGCTGCACGGTCAATTTTCATCATATCTACCGTATTATCTTCCCTTAAAGCATTTTCTATTGAGAAAAAGTAATATGCACATCCTAAAGTCTCCAATACAGCATGATCCATTCCCAAGCGATATGCTCTATTCAAGCATCTTATTGATTTCGTATACTCATGATAGTGTTCGCCATAGGTATATCCAAGCATCTGATATATCAAAGTCTTCATATCTGCATCTTTACATTCAATAATCAAACTCTCTCTTTCATCTAAAAATATCCCTATTGTTTCGTCTACAGGTGCATTTTCCTCGTATGCCCTGCAAAGGCTCAAATATACTCTTGCAAGTATATGCACCCCATCAGTTTCATTACTATCTTCCAGAAGTTTCTTTGCATATGTTGCTGTCTCCTTAAAATTCCTGTTACCAAAATTCAACGTAAGCCATCTAATAGGATCATGTTCTTCCAGATAACCATGTTCCCTCATATTTTCTTCCAATGTGTAATACTCGTCCAAAAGTAAGCAGCCTTCATAACAATATAGTAAAATCTTCATATGACGAATGATATTTTCTCTACTACAGCAAGAAAAGCGCGCATCGTTCATACTTTCTTTTGCCAGATCAATAGCCTTTTGAAACTTCACATCATCAATATATGTTCTGACTTTCTCCGTCTGCGCCACCAGCCACTCATCATAAATATTTTTTACCGTAATTACATTTCTCTGTATATGGACTGCTACTTCTTTTTCCGGAGCAACATCATCCTCCGGGATTCCCAAAATATGCTTCTCCATGTAAATTTCGAAATGATTTTTCATAATACTAATAACCGGATTCATTGTCACCGCTTTTACTTTTCCACGGTAAACACGATCTCCAAATCCGCTGGAAAGCATCCCTAAAATACTATTTTGACCATTTGAAGCACTCCAAACCGGTGAGCCGGAGAAACCTTCCAGTTCCTCAACTCTATTCCCTTGATCTAAAAATGTATCCTCTATCCTGCACAGAATCATTTCTTTGTTGGAAATATTATGAAGGACAGTACCTTTCGCACAATCCAAATACTCCAGCATCTCCATTCCCTCTACTCCTGCTCCCGGAAATCCTTGTATGAAAATTTTATCACTTTGATGTGCTTCTCCTATAATGTAGTCCGCAGCATCCAAAGTATTTTCACGGTTCACATTCAGACAAATGACTGCTACATCTACAGAATGCTCTTTTGTTTTATCTTCCCTTTGAGTAACTGAATCAATAGGGGAATAGACAACTTGCTGCCGATCAGCCTCAACCTTTACGATCCTGTAATTTTCATTTTTCCTATCTACCGGAACAAAATAATAAATTTGAAACGGTTCAACCAGATCATCAAGCACATGTGCACAAGTAAAAACAAACAATCTTTCCCCATCTCCCGGATAATACAGCACTCCGCTTCCGGATGAAGTTCCCCTGGTATCTGTAATATATACCGAATACTCCTGAGCTTCTAGTTTAAGTTGATCTAGATTTATCGTTTCTCTGCTCTCCATACATATTCTCCCTTCTCATACTGTACATGCTTACAAACATCCATAGGCTCATTCTTTGACATCTTCTTCCACCAGTCTGCCGCCCCATAAATACAGATGTTTCCATACCACTTCAACAATTTTGCAATTGTCTGTTTATCCGGATGCATCACACCATCTGTACAAATCATATAATTATTGCATTTTATCTTTTCTCCCCACTCTTCAGATATATTTCTTACAGATCCATGGTGTGCAAGTTTAACCAGATCATATCCATCTTCTGCAACCTGCAATATATCTTCTGCCCATGCATCTCCTGTAAATAGCATCTTTGCTCCAAGATATTCCAACTTCATTATAACACTCGCCCTATTATTTCTGCTTGAATCTTGTTTTTTTATAGGCATGTCCATCAATTCAGAAAAAGAATATCCGTAATCTGATTTTCGACTAAGCAAAACATCTGCCTGTCTACTCCTAAACAACTCCTGTAACGCAGTATCATTCGGCCACAAAATACGGAATATTGCGCCATCCAATTCATAAACTTTACCTTTGGTTACGGATTTAACGGATATATTTTGATTTTGCAATCTTGTAAATAATTCGTCGTTTTGTCTGACAGACAACAAAACATTCCTATTAATATAATTACCATGATTCATCCATACTTCTTTTATAGGAAGATGTACTCCACTTCTCAGATTGTATAATAATCCACCTAAATGATCATTATCAACATGCGAAATAACTGCAACATCTATGCATTCTCCCATTGATTCCAGTTCCCTAGCAATATCAGCATACTTCGTTCCAAAACTTACGACACCACTGTCAATGATAATATTGTGATAATTACCTGATATGCCTTTATACCTGATTCTGATACAATCACCTTTACCGGCATTATAGTTAAAAACACTAATCATTCCCATATTCACAACCTTCTTAATTAAAAATCCGCTATAGTCTTTTTGTAACCAATAGAAAAAGAGAAAGAACAGCCTCTCCTACAGTTCGTTCTTTCTCCTCCGTCTGCTCGGTGAATACTTCTCGGATCTTTATACAATGTTTTTCTTCGAAAAACATCACATGAAATTATCTTGTTTTCACCCTATATTTGTGTCTAAGTCCATTTAACGTCCAGTCATTATAATCGACTTTTCCATCATTCAATAATCTGCCCAACACAATTCCCGGATCTCTTTCTATCTTTTTTGCAAATATTTTAATAGACTGAACATCGAACCTATTTTCCTCCAAAAACACTTTATACTGTTCATAAGGGATCAGCATATCTTCCGCATATTTATCCGCAATTTCCTCCTGCTCTCCAGATTCCGAATCAAAAGAAATACCAAAATCCCCATTCATAATATGCCCTATTTCATGAAACAATGTAAACCAAAATGTATCAGAATTCAGTCTTCTATCATTTACCATTAACATAATGTTATTTCCAATTTTTTTGGTTGCGCCATTAATCTTTGATCCAGAAATATTAGGAAGTATAATTAAAATAACACCTGCTTTAAGAAAGGCTTCTTTTATAATCGGATAAAATGTACTATGTTTTTCTGTAAGTGTAAGCGCATAATTCACCTTCTGTTCGAAAAGCTCTTTATTAAACTTAGGTGCATCTGTTTTTAAAGCTATGTTTGTCGCTATCTGCACCATAATATTTGCTTTAATCACATTAGCTTCCGATAGTTCCTTTGCAGCACTCCGAAAACTTACTGCCATATTTTTTTTTCTAAAAACCGACAGAGTTGCCACATTCAAAAAATTTCTAACTTGTTCAATCTGTTCATCAATTTTCCTGGGCAAATCCGGAAGACTGAAATGCTCTCTAAAATATTTGTAATCTAAAAACGAAAAGATTTCTCTTTCTTGAGATAGCTCCTCCCTTGATTTAAACTCTGCAATTAAAGCATCATAAGTGTTCTGCAGATTAAGCCAATAAGCAGCACTTGTTCCAATCATCCTAGACAACTTCATTGTAATATCAATAGAAAGATTCTGTTCTCCACGAATCAAAAGACTCAAATTCTTTGGAGTGGTACCAAGACGTTTAGCAAAGTCTTCTTGTGTTAACCCACTATCATCAACTATTTCCTTAATATAATATCCTGGATGAAAAGCTATTTTGTCTTCAAACTCGATATAATTACTCATAATGCTTACTCACCTCCGTTACCTCTACTACTTTAACATATGACGATATCTGATCTATATAACATGGTTTAAATGGATTTTTATTCTCATCAAGTGGCTGGAGAATAATACGCCATTGTTCCCTTCTTGATTTAACATCAATTGCAAAGAATCCCTCCAGATTTCTTCCATACTTATTACTTAAATTATGAAAATGAAATGTAGGTTGTACAATAATATCCTTTATGGTATCAGCATTTTCTAACGCATTTATTCTCGCAAGAAGACTTCTAGCTAATACCACATCACCGCAAAATAATTTCTTTGCAGCTTCTAACTTGGTACATTGAGTCTCAATTTTTTCCGACGTATATACTAATTCCAAGTCTCTCCTCCTCAATGATGTTATCAAGATTACCCTTCGGGTAATTTAATTCTATCACGTCACATATTTTTCGTCAATCCCCATATGCACAACTTGTTTCATCCCAAAAATGAATTTCTAAATTCCGCATGCCCCTCTTGCACTGGAATTTACTTTTTCAAGTCAGCCATTTTCACCATATTACACTTTCATCACTACCACTAATTCTTCTTAACTCTTCATAGCTTATATACGATATAATTTTATCAATTTATTTTAAAACGCCAAACAAAGGAGAACATCATGGAAAACTTACAAACACTTACTGAAAACTATTTGGAATACTGCAGAACACAAAAATGTCTGGATGAAAAGACTTTAAAAGCATATCGGATTGACTTGCGACAATTCTCTGAGGAATCATCTCTTGAAAAAATAACTGAAATCACAACAAACGATCTAGAGAATTATATTGCTAGGCTCCACCAACAATATAAACCCAAAACCGTAAAAAGAAAAATAGCCTCAATCAAAGCATTCTTTCATTATCTGGAATACAAAGAACTACTTGCAATAAATCCATTCTCCAAAATACAGGTTCACTTTCGTGAACCTACCATATTACCCAAAATTATCCCACTACATACAGTAGAAAAATTTCTTACTATCATTTATACACAGCGGGACAACGCTAAAACTAATTATCAGAGAAGGAATGCATTGCGCGATGCAGCCGTATCCGAACTGTTATTTGCTACCGGCATGAGAATTTCTGAGCTTTGCTCATTAAAAAACGAAGATATAAATTTACATGATGGGAGCATCCTCATATATGGTAAAGGCGATAAAGAGCGGCGTATTCATATTGGCAATGATTCTGTTTCTCAAATAATTGAAGAATATAAGGCTGAATTCCAAGCTGAAATCAAAAGCTGCAATCATTTTTTTGCTAACCAGAATGGCAAACCTCTATCTGACCAAGCTGTTCGCAGAATGATAAATAAGTATTGCTCTCTCGCCGATATAGATTTACATATCACCCCGCACATGTTCAGGCATACATTCGCTACCAGCTTATTAGAGGCCGATGTCGATATCCGGTATATTCAGGAAATGCTAGGACATAGCTCCATCAATGTCACTGAGATATACACACATGTAACCACTGCTAAACAGCGAGATATTCTAATATCAAAACATCCTAGGAAGGATTTTCATATATAGATTTCTTTACAATCCATCGTTTTTGATGGATTGTTTTTTTAATGGATAATAGATGATTATCAATAATATTTTCAAGGGTATATCATCAAAATGTCCGCAATATTGTTTAGGAGGTGCGCAATGTATCATTTAAAGAACTTTTTAGGGGACAAATTTGAAAGAGTACGTTCTATCATTGATAATGAATATTCTCAGATGAATGAATATGTAAATCTTATCGGAAGTGCAAACTATGCCTTCCCTTCTGTGTTAGAGGCGATGAATACTCCTTTTAATTTAAATCCCTCTGAAGGTAGTCGTGGAAACCGATATTTTCCGCTATGTGATGGTATCGATTCATTAGAAGCTATGGCGGAAGAAATGTTATTAAAACTATTTCATTGCAACGGATATTCCAGTAATATAGAAGCGTATTCTGGGACTCAGGCAAATCAAATAGTTTATCAAGCAGTATTAAAACCAAATGATGCAGTTGTAATTATGGCGCCAAATGCAGGAGGACATGTTTCTCATTATCATTACCTAAAGACATTTTGCAATATATATACATACAGTGTTAATGAGATGGAAGAAATAGACTATGAAGCAATAGAAATACTCTGCAAAAAAAATCATCCCCGATTATTAATTGCCGGGGCTAGCTCTTATCCAAGAAACATTGACTATATTAAATTGTCTGAGATATGTCAGAAGTATAATACTCTGCTATTAGCAGATATCTCACATACAGCAATCTATATTGCAGCTAACAGACACGTATCCCCATTTGGTTACGCCGATTTTGTCACTTTTACGACTCATAAAACCACACGCGGAATACGTGGTGGAATAGTAATGTGCAAAGAAGAATTTATTTCTAAGATAAATCGAGCCACATTCCCTATCGTCCAAGGCGCTCCAAAGTTTAACGAAGTTTTAGCTAAAACAATTATGCTTGCTGAATTAGATTTAATAAATATTAATGAATATGTTGATAGAATTTTAAAACTTTCAAGTTCGTTCGTAAATATTTTTAAAGAGCATGATTTGAAATTATATACGAACGGTAGTGATTCACATTTAATCCTAGTGGATTTGAGAGAATCATCTTTTACAGGAAAAGAGGCTGAAGAATTGTTACTAAAACAACATATTTTAGTGAATCGTAATCAGTTGCCAAATGACAGAAGAAGTGCCAATATAGCATCAGGAATCAGAATCGGAATTTTAACCTTAGCAACGTTAAATATGCCTGAGAAGGAATATAATCAATTAGCTTCTCTTATAGCTTCTACAATAAAACAAAGACGTATTATTGATTGCTCACTTGCGTGCGAAATTATAAAGCCCTACAAAATTATATATAAACAGTAATCAATATAAGTTATGAGTGGAGTAAAAAAACAGATGGAACTCCACTTATAACTTTTCATAATTGCTCTAATATCTCCAATGTGGAGATATTCCTAACATAAAACTATTAATATTGGGATTATTTAATATTAAGCCATATAGCTTTACATTTCCCGGATAGTTTTTCTCTAAAACGTCAGTTGCCATAAAGTTATCATTCCGCAATATGTATAAATTATATTCACACAATAATTTAATCCATGGATCAGGCAATTCTTCTGCCATAGAACATAGTTCTAATAGTTCCTCCCGAATAGAATGAACCTCCTGTCTGTTCATGAGATATCTGCATATTAAAATATTGCATCTCAATTTTATCATGTCAAAAGAGAGACTACTTGGCATAATTGTTTTAGCACATTCAAAATATTCTAGTGCAAGTGCAGGACTATTTTCACACAAATAGCTTACACCAATATTAATCATAGACTGGTATTCCTCATTGGACTTTAGTTGATGCATTATTTTTTTTGCTTGGTTAAAATACCTTCTGGCTATATATATACTTTCTTTCTCTTGACTTTGATATAAATACAAAATACCGATATTATTCAAGCAAGTAGATTCTACAAATTTATTATCTAGATTCTGGAAATAATCCAATGCACTCTGTATATTTTTAATTGCATCATCGTAAAGAAAAAGGTGTCCGGAATTTCTTAATATTATATAATAATACTCAATATCTGAATACTGATACATATTTTGTTGTAAATAGAGAACTTTTTCTCGAACTTCATCATCATGGCGCAAATGTTGTAAGGCATTCAAATATATACTCCATCCCTCATAATTAGTCAAGCGATTATCTAAGGTTTCTATTGCTTCCTGATAATGATATGATTGTAATAAAAATTTCGCTTTATATAACTCCATATTATAGAAACTGGAAAGCTGATTGCTAATTTCTAACCCTTCTTCAAAACAGCTTGTTTTTTGAAAGGAATCCAAAAGTTGAATAATGGAGCAAATAGGAAATAGCAAAGCTATTTTGTTTCCATCGTTTATGCTTTTTGCTAAATTTCTATATAATTGACATATTTGAAAATATCTAAATTTGGTATACAATATATTGATATATTTTTTTAAAACACCTAAGTGCTTCAAAAAATTGAATTGCTGTTCAAATTCCATTATACCATTGACACAGAAGACAAAATCACTATCATCGATTGGTTCATACAGTATTTCTGTAAAAACTTTTTCACATGAATGTATTAATTCTGTAAAGCGTTCTTCTTCATCAATACACTCCAGATTATGTCTGCTAGCCTGCGAAATCTTTTCGTGTTCAATTTTCAATGTATCATTTTCCCCAATAAGTACATATTTCATTTTACATAAATTAGAGATACTCTGGCGTAACTCTATTTCATTACATCCATGGTTGTATCTTACAATTCTTTCGATAAAAGACATTTTTATGCCCTCTGGAAATAAAGATGCCAAGTCTACAATATCTTTGTTTATTTCATCCAATGCTCTTATTCCTTGCAGGGTAGGGGTCTCATTGATATTTTCCACACCATTTTGATTAATTTGAAAAATGAGTTCATCAATTTCTCGCATATTGCCATATTGTACTAAAGCATATAAATATTCTAAGCGTGCTTTTACAGCGTAATAATGCTCTTGCTTTAAATTTTGGTTGCAAATCTCATCAAATATATCTATAGTAACATTCTCAACACTGAGTATTAAAGAATCATTATCTAATTTGTGTTCTTCAATTAATGTTCTAGTAATAGACATATTGTTTTTCAGAGTATATGATGTAAATAAAAGTATATTACCTTCTACCTGTCGAAGTAATTCATAAAACTCATTCACAATTCCTAATGATAAATATTGAATATTATCTATAAAAACTATCAAGCCTGTAGTTTTACTTAAAAAATCCAGATATTCACTAAACAGATACTGATTTGTATGATAGTCTTTTGCAACACTTTCTCCATCGGTGTTCAACAGTTTATAAATCAAGGTACCCACTGTTGGCAACAAAGATAGTGATGCAATCAAAGCTTTTTTGGCATTGTTTTTTACATCTTCCTTATACGTCGATTTTTCCAAAAATGCCAAGAATGTATTACCTTCTGTGACATGCGTTTGATTTTTTGCATGAGAATTGGTTTTTTGCAATAATTTATAAATTAATAAATTGTAAAATACATCCATAGTACAATCTTCTGGAATTTGTGACGCATCATAATGCAGTACTGTATAGCCACTGAAGAAATCACCGTTATGTAGCAAACTGATAGACGATGATATAAGTTCTGTTTTTCCAGTTCCAGACGTTCCAAAGACAGAAACGTGCCCTATATTATTGTGTTCAGCTACATACTCAAGTATTTCTTGTTCTTCCATTCTATTAAAATGTTTTAAGTTTGTAGTAATTATTTTGGACATTATTTCAGACTCCTTTATTAATTATATCTAAAATGTCTTGATGCAACTGCTTTATGGTATATGAAAGTTCAGGAGGACGCCATCCTAAGCCCAGTCTCTCTTGGATTCTTTTCGCTGAGGCAATCGCACACTTAATATCATAAATACTGTCAAAAACCACTCCATCCTTATCATAAATTACAGGATATGATTCTCTAAAATCAACAATATACATAGGTACATCTAATACCAATGCGTCTACTCCTTTTTCTAATATATATGCCAGAGTCCAGTGGGTATTGTCAGACCAAAGCCTGTTGTCTTTGCTGATAACAAAACGTACAGCCCGATGGCACAGCGAATGACTCATATTTTTTATTCGAAAATATTCGTTTTCAATACTCGCATTTCTATGGATACCCAAAATTGTATTTTGGTATCCAACTAAATCAGAATGTTCAAAAAAAATCTTTGTTCGATTTCTATAATCGGCAACATGCTTTGATTCAACATCTTCTATTCTTTTATATAAAAAATCGGCTATTGTAGTCGGTGGATTTCCGATTTCATAATCAACATATTTAAATACGCATACATGTTCTCCCGTGATTGCCATTATATCCCTCCTCTTTACCTGTATAGTATATCAATTGCAATCAAAGAGTAAACACTAATTAATATACCCATGAAAATATGATGGATAATCATCTATTATCCATCATATTTTTATAAATCTACCTATCCTCTCGACTGCTTTATCAGATTCAGTGTTGCTTTATCTATGTCAAAAACAGTCTGTTCTCCATCATACCATCGATCCCAAAAATCTATAGTTGCACTTTTAGGTTTTTCTTTCGGTTTATCTAAAATAATCTTTGATGGTAACATAATAGCATCGCCAACAACAACACATTCGCCAACATCTAAATTAGGAAGCATTTCTACAATTCCTACTAAAGAATCTGTCAGCATTGCCGCTACAGCGGTTTTGTCTCTGTCATTTGTTATTTTTAAGCTTACGATATTATTACACTGAGACATAATAGTTGTATTTAACTCAGCTGGTCTCTGCGATATAATTAATAGACCTATTCCATATTTTCTTCCTTCTTTTGCAATTTTCTCAAAAATCTCTAGAGATTTCTTCTCAACCGCTTTCATTTTTGACATGTCATTAGACATATAAATATGAGCTTCATCACATACCAGCACCAAAGGATGACGTACCTCATCCTTTGACGGAGTGATCCAAAATTGTATATCATATATGATACGAGTGACAATGCCGATAATAATTGCTAACATATCGGATGGAACTTCTGATAAATCAATCACCTTAATTCGGTATTTAGTATTTCCCATAATTCTTTTCGCAAACTGATTCAGATAATCTGCATTTATTGTATCTTTTTCATTAAATACAAATCCATACTTTTTGTCATCCATCTTTGTTCTTAGACGAGTGATTAGGTTTGTTAACTTATCATAATACTGACCTTTCTTTGTTTTGGCCTGTCCCTTATTTTCTCCTGTTTTATAAATTTCACCTGTTTCAACCTCTAAAATATTCTGATTTTCCAGGTATTCTATTAAATCTTCTGCTGAAAATGGAATCGGTGTATCAGCCGTAACAATTTCTTCTGATACTTCGCTCATATTATTGTTTATATATTCCTTTTTTGCACGCAAAATATAATTGATTACAGCTGCCCTCTGATTGGTAGATGTTCCTTCCGATGATTCTACAAACAAAGAGTGTATTTCTTCATAATTAAAAAACCATAATGGAATGTGTAAACCTTCGGGTTCATCACAAATTTTAATCTGATCTGCATACGATAACTCGTTATATTCACCATGTAAATCAAAAACAATCATATTAGCGTATGGCAACTCATTAGTCTTTTCCAATATACTTGCAACTGTATAGGATTTTCCACTTCCCGTACTGCCAACAATACATGCATGTCTTTGAAAGAAACGGTTACCATCTAATATTGCCGCCACATCCCTATTGCTTGCAAAATGTCCAATTTCTAAGCTTTTATACTCAGTTTCCTTACCACTTATAGCATTCATTATCATTTTCATAGTAGCTTCATTAGCCTGATATACTTTGCTATTGCTGTCTCTTATACACATCTGACGCTGCCGACGAGCG
>ERZ1026776.658-NODE-658-length-22872-cov-14.952755_pt1 | contig 22872 bp, 22 predicted proteins | sample MGYA00380125_ERZ1026776 | MGnify/ENA primary metagenome ERZ1026776 (study PRJEB33269, sample SAMEA4719761) | human gut metagenome | biome: human-associated habitat; feature: organic feature; material: feces | place: Cameroon | collected 2013-10 ...
GCGGTCAAGCTGGTGGCCTACTCCAATGCGGGCGGCTATCAGGTGGGCAGCCGTGGCTCTGTCGGCTCCTCCGCCGTGGCGCACTTCTCCGGCATCTCAGAGGTGAACAGTCTGCCGCCCCACTACCGCTGCCCCAAGTGCAAGTACAGCGAGTTCATCACCGACGGCAGCGTGGACGACGGCTTCGACCTGCCCGACAAAAACTGCCCTCATTGCGGGACCCGGATGCTCGTGGACGGCCATGACATCCCGTTCGAGACCTTCCTCGGCTTCTACGGCGATAAGGAACCCGATATCGACCTGAACTTCTCAGGCGAGTATCAGTCCAATGTTCATCGCTACACCGAGGAATTGTTCGGCAAGGCCAACGTGTTCAAGGCCGGGACTGTCTCGGGCATTCAGGATAAGACCGCTTACGGCTACGTCCGAAAATACCTCGAAGAGCGGGGAAGGACCGTCAACCATGCCGAGGAGAACCGCCTGACGCTGGGCTGCACCGGTGTCAAGCGCACCACCGGCCAGCACCCGGGCGGCATGGTCGTCGTGCCCGACACCTATGAGATCTATGATTTTTGCCCCATCCAGCACCCGGCGGACGACGTGGCGGGCGGTCTGCTGACCACTCATTTCGAATTCAAGTACCTCCACGACACCCTGCTCAAGCTGGACGAACTGGGCCACGATATGCCCACCTTTTATAAGTATTTCGAGGAATACACCGGCATCCCCATCGATTCCATCCCCATGAACGACCCCAAAGTTTATAGTCTGCTGACCAGCCCGGAAGCGCTGGGCGTCACGCCGGAGCAGATCGACAGTCAGACCGGGACCTTCGGCATCCCGGAGATGGGCACGAACTTCGTCCGCGGAATGCTGGTGGAAGCCCGCCCCAAAAACTTCTCGGAGCTGATCCAGATCTCGGGCCTGTCCCACGGCACGGACGTCTGGACCAACAACGCCGATGAGCTGATCCGGAACGGGACCTGCACCATCGCGGAGGTCATCGGCTGCCGTGACAGCATCATGCTGTACCTGCTCCGCAAGGGGCTGGAACCCAAGATGGCGTTCGACATCATGGAGGCCGTCCGAAAGGGCAAGGTTGCAAAGGGCGGCTTCAAACCCGGCTGGGAAGAGGCCATGCGGGAGCACGAGGTCCCGGATTGGTATATCGAGTCCTGCCGCAAGATCAAGTATATGTTCCCGAAAGCCCACGCCGTGGCCTACCTGATGTCGGCCATTCGGTTGATGTGGTTCAAAATCTATCGTCCTCAGGCGTTTTATGCGGTGTACTTCACAGTGCGCGGCGACGATATCGACTACGAAGCTGCCGTGGGCGGAGCCGCCGTGGCCCGCGCCCACATGAACGAGGTCAAGCGCCGCCTGAAAGAGGAAAAGAACGCCAAAGACGAAGATGTGCTCGTTTCGCTGCAGCTCGTCAACGAGATGCTGGTGCGCGGGTACGAGTTCCTGCCCATCGAGCTGGGCAAGAGCCGCGGCTCGAGCTATGTGGTCGAGGACGGAAAAGTGCGTCTGCCGTTCTCGTCGCTCAAGGGCTTGGGCGGTGCGGCCGCCGATGCGCTCGAAAAGGCCACCATCGACGGGCAGGAGTACCTCTCCATCGAGGAGCTTCAACAGGCATCCGGCGTCAGCAGCGCCATCCTCGAGCGTCTGCGTCAAGTCGGCGCTCTCGGCGACCTGCCCGAAAGCAGTCAGGTGAGCTTTTTCTAAAGCCGCGAAAAAACCTTTGGCTGCCCCTTGACAACCCACCCACAATATGGTATCATACTGGCAGTTAGAAAAAACTAACCTCAAAAATGCGCAGTTCAGCTTGTCAAACAGGATTGCGCATTTTCACAGAACTCGAAGTTAGAATATGCTAACCAATATTGAAAGAGAGGTTTATCCTTATGAGCAAAGTAGCAATCGTATTCTGGAGCGCAACCGGCAACACCGAGACCATGGCAAACTGCATCGCTGAGGGTGCAGGGGATGCCGCCACCGTCGTTTCCTGCGGCGATATGACCCCCGCAAAGCTGGGCGAGTTCGACGTGGTTGCATTCGGCTGCCCTGCAATGGGCGCTGAGCAGCTGGAGGAGAGCGAGTTCGAGCCGATGTTCGCTTCTCTGGAAGGTTCGCTGAACGGCAAGAAGGTCGCTCTGTTCGGCTCTTACGGCTGGGGCGACGGCCAGTGGATGCGCGATTGGTGCGAGCGTGCCAAGGAGGACGGCGCAGTTCTGTTCAGCGAGGAAGGCCTCATCTGCAACGAGACCCCCGATGATGATGCTCAGGCAGCATGCCGCAAGCTGGGCGCTGATCTGGCCGCTTGGTAAGGACATCTCTTGACAAAACAAGTTTGTCCTGATAAACTAACAGCATGGCTGGTGTTCCGGCTTTTTGATTCCGCAAAAGGTTAACGAAAGCTAACTTTGCGCGGGGCCGCCGCATCAGCGCGATGCTGTAAAACCGGCAGGAGACTGGCATTGCCAGAACCCTGCCTTTTTGTGATTCAGGAGGAACGAATGTCCAAAAACACCCCCAAAGATCTTGTCAAAAAGCGCGAAGAAGAAAAGCTTCTGGTCAGCGAGATGATCGCGCTCTACTGCCGCAGGCAGCACCACACCCCCAAAGGCTCGCTCTGCCCGGAGTGCCAGCAGCTCCACGACTATGCACTGGCCCGCATCGGCCATTGCCCGTTTATGGAGACAAAAACCTTCTGCTCTGCGTGCAAGGTCCACTGTTATAAGCCGGAAATGCGGGAGAAGATCCGGGCGGTCATGCGCTGGTCCGGCCCGCGGATGCTGCCGGTCCATCCCATCCTGTCCATCAAGCATGTGGTCGTCACCCTCAAATCCAAGCGGGAAGCCAAAACGCAGAAATAACCCTGCATAATCTCTTTGAAACGGGGCATCCTAGCTTCAAAGAGAGGTGATAACGATGGAAAACACAGGTGTTACCTGCGATGTCTGCGAGTGCCGCCACAATGTGGAGAGCTGCAAATGTGACCTTCCGCAGATCAAAGTGACGGAGCATTGCTCCTGCACGACTCAACAGGTCGAGACGCCCCACTTCTGCCAGAACTACGAGAAAAAGTAACTTCTGAGCGAAGAAAATGCCCTGTCCTGCGCTGAAAATGGCATAGGACAGGGCATTTTTATGCTTTTTTAGCGGACGATGACGTTGCAGGTGGCAAGGCTGCGCACCAGCGTGCCGACGCTGTCTTTCATCTGGATGCCGACAAAACCCAGCCGGAACGCGGCCTGAACATTGTCCAGCCGGTCGTCGATGAACACGCTCTCGCGGGCCTTCAGGTGGTATTTGTCCAAAAGAGCCTTATAGATGCGGGGGTCCGGCTTGTTGATGTGGACTTCGCAGGAAGCGATGCCGCCGTCGAACAGGCCCTTCATGTCCCGCTCCATCAAAAGGTCGAGCACGTCCTCGGGGATATTGCTCAGGTAATAGACGCAGTAACCGTGGGACTTGAGTTTCTGCACGAGTTCCTGCATCCGGCGGCGGGGGCGGAGAATGTGCATCCAGTCGTCCAGAACGCCCTGCACCTCAAAGCCGCAGCCCTGCTCCTTGGCGCGGGCCAGCATCCGCTGGTTGGCCTCGAAGCGGGTGATGAGTCCGGCATCCAGAAGCTTCCACTCCTCGCTGCCAAAGGTGAGCTGATAGACCTGCTCTTCGACCTCTGCGTTGAAAAAGCGGTCTACCAGATACTCCTTGGGGTCAAAATCGACCATGACGCCGCCAAAATCAAAAATGATGTTTTTATACATAACAAAGCTCCTCGATCTTTCCGTGAAGGTTTCTGCCCTCAGTATAGCACAACTGCCCCGGATGCATCAAGCGTTTGTCGGGCGCATACAGTGGAACAAGGAAACCAAGGGAGGGGAGCGGATGACCTTTCGGGAGCTGTGTGCAAAGGAGATCGTTCAGCTGCAGAACGGGGCGTGCCTTGGCAGGGCGGATGATCTGGAACTGGACCCGGAGACAGCGCAGGTGCAGAGCTTGCTGCTGTTCGGCCAGCCGCATCTGTTCGGGCTGCTGGGCCGGGACGAGACGCTGACCATCCCGTGGAGCGAGATCGAAAAGATCGGGCTGGACGCTGTTCTGGTCCGGACGAACGTTCCTCCGCCCGCGCCCAAAAAGCCGTCGCTGTGGCAAAAACTGCGTCAGTGGTGGAATGGATGAAAGTTTTTCATCCGCTTTTCGTAAATCAGGGTTTGATTTTACGCAAAACAGGATTATAATAAGGAACCGTGGACAGCAGACCAACGCTGCCCAAAGCCAAAAAACACCGCCCCTCTGGGCGCTTGGGAAGTGAAAGGAACTTTCTTTTATGAGCAAAAATTCTTCGTGCACACCGGCAGCCATCCATGGGCTGCGGCTGGTGTTCCCGCCGTTGTCGGCCCTGCTCGTTCTGGTGCTGACCGAGTGGATCGCCCGCGGCAGCCTGACGGCCGATACCTTTTTGCAGTACATTTTTCCGCACGCCGAAGCCTACCTTCTGGCGTGGGGGCTGCTGTTCCTCGTCTGGCTCACGATCGACTGGCTGACCCGCTTCGCCCCGCTGGCCACGCTGCTGATGGCGGTGCTGGGCTGCGTCCCGGCGGCGGTCAACTTCTACACGCTGCAGCTGCGCGGCGAGCCGTTCCTGCCGTGGGACCTCACGCAGGTCTCCGAAGCCGCCGGTGTCGCGTCTGCGGCGGGCATCCACATCCAGACCAGCATGATCGTTTCCATCGTCCTCGTGCTGGCTTTGGTCGTCGGCTCGTTCTTTTTGTACCGGGGCCGTCAAAAGCTGAACTGGAAGCCCCGCGTGGCCGGGTTCGTGGTCAGCGCCGCCGCCACCTGCGGGTTGATCTTCGGCGTCTTTCTGCAGCCCACGGTCACACAGGCCATCGGCATCGTGCCGGACGCATGGATGCAGGACCGCTACTACCGTTATTATGGCGTCATCACGAGCTTTTTGACCAATCTGACCAATCTGGAGATCAGCAAGCCCGAGAACTACTCCGAGGACGCCGTGAACCAGATCCTCGACGATGTGGAAGCAGGGCAGAAGTACGCCACCTCGCCGCTCTATCCGGATTCTTACGGCGCGACCACCCCGGCGGACGAGACGGTGCAGAAACCGACCATCATCTATGTGATGGATGAGTCCTATTGGGACGTTTCGGAGCTGGAACAGTACGGCTTTGAGTTCGACACCGATGTGTCGGCCAACCTCCACGCCTTGCAGCAGACCAGCGCTTCTGGCCGCGCCTACAGCCCGAGCTTCGGCGGCGGGACCTGCGACGTCGAGTTCGAAGCGCTGACGGGCTATTCCGTCTCCTATCTGCCCAACGGCAGCAAACCCTATCAGCAGCACGTCACCAAACCCATGTTCTCGCTGCCCAACTACCTCAAAACAGAGGGCTACCAGACGGCGGCGGTCCATTGCTTCTGGGCCAAATACTGGAGCCGCGATACGGCCTATCCGAACCTCGGCTTGGATACCTTCGTCAGCTTGGAGAAGATGACCCATGTGAACAAGGTCCGCAAGCACTACTGGACCAGCGGCCTTGTCACCGACGACTCGATGGCCGACCAGATCATCCAGCAGTACGAGAAGATGCGCTCTTCTTCGGACGCGCCGGTGTTCCTCCACGCGGTCACGATGCAGAACCATACCAATTATAATAAGGACAACTACCCCGACGACCAGCGCGTGAAGGTGCTCAGCGCTCCGTCCGGCATCAGCCGCAGCACGCTGGGTGCGCTGGAAGATTTCGCCACCGGCATCCGGGACGCCGACGCCATGCTGGGCAAGCTGACCGAATACTTCTCGCAGGTGGACGAGCCGGTCATCCTCGTGTTCTGGGGCGACCATTATAACCCCATCGATTCCAACTACGACGTCTTTACGGCCAGCGGCTACGCCAGCGATTCCAGCACGGACCCCAAGCTGCACCAGACGACGTTGCTGATGTGGTCAAACTACACCGACCAGCCTGTGGACCTTGGGACCATCGCAGCCTACGACATCTCGCCGGTCATGATGAACATTTACGGCCTGAAGTCGCCGCTCTACTTCCAGTACCTCACCCGTCAGCTTCAGGCGGCCTACCGCACCAACACGCGCGGGACCATCATGAACCGCGACGGCACGACCACGCAGGACCCCGCTCCGCTGCAGCAGCAATGGAGCGCGAACCACCGGCTGCTCCAATACGACCTCATGTTCGGCAAGGGATACGCCCTCAGCCGGATGGGCATGGAGGGCCTTGGCAGCACACAGACCAGCAAATAAACCAAGAACACAAAAATTTTTTGGACAAAACAGAGAAAACCTCTTGAATCCGTGTCCTTTTTGTGCTATCATAATCTAGCATTACACACGCATCACTATGCCCTTTTGTGCCCTTTTGGGTGGAGGGCAGTCGGCCCCGTCCGATACGGCGGCTCGATCACGGTGTGCGGAGGCAAAACAATATTGGAGGTATTTTTACTATGGCAGTCGTTTCTATGAAGCAGCTTCTCGAGGCAGGTGTGCACTTCGGTCACCAGACCCGCCGCTGGAACCCCAAGATGGAGAAGTACATCTTCACCGAGCGCAACGGCATCTATATCATCGATCTGCAGAAGACCGTGAAGAAGCTGGACGAGGCTTACAACTACGTGAAGGAAGTTGCAGCTGAGGGCGGCGACATCCTGTTCGTCGGCACCAAGAAGCAGGCTCAGGAGTCCATCCGTGACGAGGCTCTGCGCTGCGGCATGCACTACGTCAACGCTCGCTGGCTGGGCGGTATGCTGACCAACTTCCGCACCATCCGTAAGCGCATCGACCGCATGGATCAGCTGGCTAAGATGAAGGAGAACGGCACCTTCGAGCTGCTGCCCAAGAAGGAAGTGGCTAAGCTGGAGCTGGAGATGGAGAAGCTGGACAAGTACCTGGGCGGCGTCAAGAACATGAAGACCCTGCCGAAGGCTATGTTCATCGTCGATCCTCACAAGGAGCGCATCGCTGTTGCTGAGGCCCGCAAGCTGAACATCCCCATCGTGGCTATCGTTGATACCAACTGCAACCCCGACGAGATCGACTACGTGATCCCCGGCAACGACGACGCTATCCGCGCTGTCAAGCTGATCGCCGGCGCTATGGCTGACGCTGTGCTGGAAGGCAAGCAGGGCAACCAGGAGGCCGCTCCCGCTGAGGATGCAGCAAACGCCTGATTTCCCATCCCACAACCAAACAAATAACGTGTAAGGGAGAATAACAAAAATGGCTATTTCTGCAAAGGACGTTATGGAACTGCGCAAGCAGACCGACTGCGGCATGATGGAGTGCAAGAAGGCTCTGACCGAGGCTGACGGCAACTTCGAGAAGGCAATCGAGATCCTGCGCGAGCGTGGTCTGGCTACTGCTGCCAAGAAGGCAAGCCGCGTTGCTGCCGAGGGCATGGTCTACGCTGACTACTGCCCCGCGTGCAAGGTCGGTGTTGTCATCGAGGTCAACGCTGAGACCGACTTCGTTGCCAAGAACGACAAGTTCGTTGACTTCGTCAAGGAGGCCACCCAGGTCATCATGAAGCAGAACCCCGCTGATGTCGAGGCTCTGATGGCTTGCAAGACCGAGGCCGGCGAGACCGTTGACGAGGCTCTGAAGAACCTGATCCTGGTCATCAAGGAGAACATCAAGGTCCGTCGTTTCGTCCGTTACGAGGGCGTCTGCTCTGCTTACGTCCACGGCGGCGGCACGCACGGCATTCTGGTCAACTTCGAGACCACCAACGACATCGACGCAAAGGACGAGTTCGTTGCATACGGCAAGGATATCGCAATGCAGGTCGCTGCTGCAAATCCCGGCTATGTGGACGAGGCTTCTGTCCCTGCTGAGGTCGTTGCCAAGGAGAAGGAGATCATGCTCGCTCAGATGGCTGGCGATCCCAAGACCGCTAACAAGCCTGAGGCTGTGAAGCAGAAGATGATCGAGGGCAAGATCAAGAAGTTCTTCAAGGAGAACTGCCTGGTCGATCAGGAGTTCGTCAAGGACGGCGACCTGTCTGTTGCTCAGTACACCGCTAAGGTCGCGAAGGATCTGGGCGGCGACATCAAGATCGTCAAGTTCACCCGTTTCCAGAAGGGCGAGGGCCTGGAGAAGCGCGCTGACGACTTCGCTGCTGAAGTCGCAAGCATGGTGAAGTAATTCACTTTTCCAAAAGTGCCAAAGAGCTGCAGTTCCTGTCAAAGGGAGCTGCGGCTCTTTTTGTTTGCCCGGAAACCGTGCGCGGCTCTTGTAAAGTACCGCTGACTGTGCTATGATGGACACATTCGAACGAAAAGGATGTGTGAAAAATGCGAATCGAACCCCGAGAATGGAAGCTGCCCAATGGAAAGACTTTGGTGGTCCGCAGCGTATGCGCGGCCGACGCCGAAGCGTATATCAAATTCAAGACTACGACCTTCGGCGAGACGCATTACATGGCCCGCTATCCGGAAGAATGCGCCCATGACCCGGAACCGGTCCGCAAAGGCCTTGCCGCCTGTGTGGAAAGCCCCGTTAATTTTGAGATCGGCGCATACGATGGGGAAGAGCAGGTCGGCGACATCGGTGTCTGCTGTGTCCGGAACGGCCTGAAGTACCAGCACCGCGCCTACATGGGTATCTCGGTCGTAAAAGCATATTGGGGCTGCGGGCTGGGCAGCTATCTGATGCAGCTTGCCATCGACCAGACCCGCACCAACGGCTTTGAGCAGCTGGAACTTGGTGTCTACAGCGACAACCTTCGCGCCATCCACCTCTACGAAAAGTTTGGTTTCGAGCGTTATGGCATCCAGCCCCGGGCCTTCAAGCTCAAGGACGGAACATACCGCGACGAAATTATGATGGTAAAGATGCTATGAAAACACAACACATCACCCTAAAAGGAAACCCGGCGCTCCTCATCGGTGAGCCTTCCCGCAAGGTGTATCTCTACGTCCATGGCAAGATGGGCAGCAAAGAAGAAGCCCTTGCCTTTGCAGAGCAAGCCTGTCCCGCCGGATATCAGGTGCTGGCCATCGACCTGCCCGAGCACGGCGAACGCAAAAACAGCCCGGAACGGCTCCTTCCGTGGGTGGTCGTGCCGGAACTGCAGTTTGTGTATCAGTACGCCAAAGTGCATTGGCGGCAGGTCGCTCTGCGGGCCACGAGCATTGGTGCGTGGTTCTCGATGCTGGCGCTGGCGGAAAAAGAGGTCACGCATGCGCTGTTCGTTTCGCCGGTCGTGGACATGGAAGCCCTCATCATCAACATGATGCAACAGGTCAATGTCACCGAGGCCCAGCTGAAGGAAGCAGGGGAGCTTCCCACCAGCTTCGGCGAGACGCTCTCGTGGCCGTATCTCTGCTGGGTGCGCGAACATCCGGTCCGCTGGAAAACGCCCACGCAGGTGCTCTATCCCAGCGAGGACAACTTGACGTCCCGCGCCGTCATCGAGCGCTTCCGGCAGCAGTCCGGCGCGCACCTGACCATTCTGGAAGGTGCAGAGCATTGGCTCCACACTGAATCCCAGCTGGCCGCGCTTCAGGTATGGGAAGGCGTCCACCTTTAAGACAACAAAAAACCACCCGCTGACAGGTTCGACGCCGTCAGCGGGTGGTTTACGTTTACGAAGGAACTTTTCGAAGCTTAGGCCTTTTCGCTGTTGTGCTCAGCGCTGGAGTAAGCCTTGAAGGAGTGGAACACGATGTTCAGGCCGAGGACGATCAGCAGGACCGCGAGGATCAGCTGCAGACCGTTGGCGATGAACACAGTGCCCCAAGTGGTCTCACCAGCAGGGATACCGACAGAAGCAGCGGTGCTGATGGCCTTGACCATGGCGATCAGGCGCTGGACCAGAGCGGTGAAGGTGACGCACAGCATGATGATCAGCGGGGGGAAGATCATCTTGTTGTTGCGGCCGGTGACCTTCAGGAAGACGCACAGGGTAGCCAGAACCAGAGCGCTCAGCAGCTGGTTGGCGGAACCGAACAGCGGCCAGATGTTGGCGTAGCCGATCTTGGTCAGGACAAAACCGAACACCAGCGTGATGATGGTGGAGAAGTAGACGTTGCAGAACAGCTTGCGCCAGCCCTCAGCGTGCTCCATGTCATCGACGGTGAACAGCTCCTGGAATGCCATACGGGCGATACGGGAAACGGCGTCCAGACTGGTCAGAGCCAGAGCGGAAACGCACATGGTCATAAAGACGGTAGCGAGGTGAGCGGGGATGCCGAACATCTCAAAGAAACCGGCAACGCCGCGGCTGAAGATCTGGAACGGAGTGCCGGTCGCGGGCGTGCCATCGGCAGCGGCAGCAGCACCGGCAACGCACAGAGCGATGACGGCGAGGAAGCTCTCCAGAACCATTGCACCATAGCCGACCTTCAGCATATCCTTTTCGTTCTCAACGGTCTTGGAAGAAGTACCGGAAGAAACGAGGCTGTGGAAGCCGGAGACAGCGCCGCAGGCGACGGTGACGAACAGGATGGGGAACATCGTGCCTAGAGAAGCATTGTTGAAACCGGTGTAAACGGGCAGGTTCATGGTGGGGTGAGCGACCAGCAGACCGACCACAGCGCCGATGATCATGGCGGCGAACATGAAGGTGGTCATGTGGTCACGGGGCTGCTTCAGCAGCCACATGGGCAGAACAGCGGTGAAGAAGATGTAGATGAAGGTGATGTAGCTCCACATGTTCTTGTCGAAGATGACGGGGCAGTTCATGCCGATCACGAAGGAAGCAACGATGAACACGATGCTCATGACGACTTCCTTCCAGCCGGTCAGGTTGAACTTCTTCTGGATCAGGCCGAACACAACGGCGAACACAATGAACATCAGAGAGACCATGCCGGCAGAACCGTTGGTCTGTGCGGCGTCGGACAGAGTCTTGACGCCATCGACGACGGTGTAGGCGTTGAACGTGCCGGCAACCATGTCTGCGAATGCAGCGATGACGATCAGGCAGAACACCCACTCGAAGATGAGGAACAGGCGGCGGCCGGTCTTGCCGATGTACTTCTCGATCAGCAGACCCATGGACTTACCGTCGTTCTTCACGGAAGCGTACAGAGCGCCGAAGTCCGTCACAGCGCCGAAAAAGACGCCGCCGATCAGGACCCACAGCAGAACGGGCAGCCAGCCGAAGGCGGCAGCCTGAATGGCGCCGGTGACAGGGCCAGCACCTGCAATGGAGCTGAACTGATGGGCGAAAACGGTCCAGCCGTTGGTGGGAACGTAGTCGCGGCCGTCCTCGTGGACGACAGCGGGCGTCTTAGCCTTGGGGTCGATGCCCCACTTATTTGCCAGCCAGCGTCCGTAGAAGGTGTAGGCTCCTAACAGGCACACGGCTGCGATCAAAACGATGACCAGCGTGTTCATTTCTTTTACCTCTTTCCTTTCTTTCAAGCGGCAAACCGACCAGAAACATGGGCGGCTGCGCTCAAAAACCACAAGCAAGACGGCAGGGGATGAAAAAAGCCCTCGTCCTCCGAAAAGCAGCATCTTCATGCGCTTTTTCGAAGACGAAGGCAGTCACGACCAAATCGCTTGGCCGGTCGTTCTCCGCGGTACCACTTCGCTTGCTGCTTTTGGGGGCAGCCACTTTCTGCAGACCCGGAGGAAAATCCAAATCTCCGGAACCACACGCCCTGTAACGTAGGCGAACCGGCCGCGAACTACTCCAAACGATGCACTCTCACGTTTGTTTCACACGGGCTGCTCGCAGGTGAGGGCCTTTTTCTCTTTGCTGCCGTCTTGCATCAGAACGACGGCTCTCTGGAAGCAGGGGATGGAAAAGGTCATGTCCTGTTCAATGCATTTGCCGAATGATTGTGTATACTTTAGTCCCGATTTCATAATTTGTCAATATATTTTCGACAAGTTAGGAGGATGTTCCAATTCATTCGAAAAACCAGTAAGAACTTTTAGATGATTTTTGTTCAACTGTGAAACGAAGAAAACTATACACCCTAAAAATTGAAAATCGTTCACCCAAAGCTCTTGACTTTCATACTTTCATGTGCTAAAGTGGTAATGCAAAAACATGAACCCATCTCGGAACACCCGGAAAAGCCGCAAAGGAGGCCGCTATGGCTGAGAAAAATCCCAGAAAGAACCCGACGACGGACGCGCTGTTCGATGCGATCCTGAGCCTTGAAACGCGGGAAGAATGCTACAAATTTTTCGAGGACCTCTGCACCGTCAAGGAGATCTCGGATATGGCCCAGCGTCTGGAAGCGGCCAAGCTGCTGCTGAACGGCAGCACCTATGAGCAAATCGTCAGGGCGGTGGAGATCAGCACGGCCACCATCAGCCGCATCAACCGCTGCATCCAGTATGGCTCCGGCGGCTACCGCGACGTCATCGAAAAGGTCTCCGCCAAAGCCGAGCCGGAAGCCGCCGAGTGACACCTCGGGCAGGGGGGCTGCATACAGTGGGGTATACCTTATATAAGAAAGGATGATCCCACCTATGGCAATTTCGACCAACTGCCCGACTACCCTCGAATGTCCCGCGCTGCCCCGCGTCACGCTGGACCAGGCGGTCATCGACCTGCTGGAGAGCATCGCGCTGCAGGAATCGGCCCTGAGCCACATCCTCTGTGCCGAGAGCCAGAAGATGAAGACCGCGCTTGCAATGGAAGAGATCGACCTGTGCAAGCTGCTGGAAGTCAACGATTCGGCCACCAACATGGTCCATGCCGTGGCAAATCTGGAACTGGTCCTCAAGGAGAAATTGGAGTTCATCTCGAACAACCTCTATTATCCTTCCACCGGGACCACCGCTTCGGCGGAGTAACGGCCCGCTTGGCTGCGCCTGTCCACACCTGCTGGGCAGGCTTTTTTCGTTTTCTGTGGCCATTCTATGAACAAACTGCATAAAATGATTTGTCGGAATTGCTGAATGCCGAAATCTGTGCTATACTATACACTGTATATGTGTGAAAGAGAGGAAAAGAGCCTTGCAACACTATGACGTGATCTTATTTGATGTGGACGGGACCCTGATCGATTCCGCTCCCGGCATTCTGAATACACTGGAAGAGGTGTTCCATACCATGGGCGTGGACATCACCGGCGTCAATCTGCGCCGGTATCTTGGCCCGCCGCTGCGCCGCAGCTTCGGCGAGCACTTCACCGACCCGGCCAAGATCGAGGAAGCCACTGAGCTTTACCGCAAGAGCTACGAGGTCAAGGGCAGCCACGAAGGAACCCCCTATCCGGGAGCTGCCGCGATGCTGCAGCGCCTGAAGGACGCCGGGTTCGTGCTTTGCACGGCTACTTCGAAGCCGACCGACGTTGTCACCCCCATCCTGAAAGAAAAGGGTCTGGCACAGTATTTCGACTTTATCGGCGGCGCGTCGATGGACGAAACGCGCGACACCAAAACGGATGTCGTCCGCTATGTGCTCGAGCAGCCCTGCGCCAAGGGCAAAAAGGTCCTGATGGTCGGCGACCGCAACGACGACATGCGCGGTGCAGCGGACTGCCATCTGGATGCCGCCGCCGTGCTGTACGGCTATGGCAGCCGGGAAGAACTGGAACCGTTCCATCCCGTCCTCTTTGCCGAGAGCTGCGGCTCCCTCGCCGACCAGCTGCTGAACGGCTGACCGGAATGATCTTGAAAAACAAGGGTGAATAACATGAATCGTAGGACACAATCGGACAAGCAATCCATGACTCCTTTGCAGCGGCAGGCCGTTCTGGTCTGCGTGGTGTGCGGGCTGGCAGCGCTGCTGACCATTGGCATCACCCTGACGCTGCTCAAGCGGGGCAAGGCTGAGACGCCGACCGTACCCGACGCAAGCTCCACCACCGAACCCGCAGAGAACGATGGCGACCTGTCGGATCATTACCAGATCGACGACACCTCCGCCGCTCTTCTGACCGAGACCGCCGACGCGGGCCAGTCCTATCAGGACGAGACGCTCTTCATCGGCGATTCCAACACGGTCCGCCTGTACAACAACGGCCTGATCTCTCTGCAGCAGTTCTGCGCCAAAGAGGGCATCGGCACGCAGGTGGCGCTGAATGAGGGCATCGTTACCTTTAAGAAGGATACCAACACCTACACCATCGCACAGGCCGTGGCGATGATGAAGCCCCGTCGGGTGCTCATCACGCTGGGCACGAACGATAACGGCATGGATACCGAAGCCTTCATCGGCAACTACACCGCCCTGATCCAGGCCATTCAGGCCAGCTATCCCTACACGGATATCATCGTCAACACGGTCCCGCCCATCCCGGCGGACCATTCGACCTATCCGCACATGGATCAGGCCAAGATCGACGACTTCAACATGGCGCTGCTCTCGATGTGTGAGCAGCTGGGCGTCCGCTTCCTGAACTCCGCCGAGGTGCTCAAGGGCGAGGACGGCTACGGCATCGCCGACTACTACACCAGCGGCGACATCCACCTCAAGAGCGCGGGCCTGAAAGCCGTCCTGAACTACCTGCGCACCCACGCCTACGAGACGGAGGACCGCCGCCCCGACACCAACAACATCCCGACCCGCACGCTGGAATATGTCTCGAACCCCAGCTCTGCGGTTCAGGCTCCCAGCTCGGAAGCTGCCAGCGAGAGTGCCAGCAGCTCGTCCGAAGCCGAGGCCGTCCACTATGAGGCACGCTATCAGGTCGAAAAGAGCGGCGGCGGTACGCTGACCTCCGGCAGCGATTCCGGAAAGACCACGCTCACCTACGCGGTCACGGATGCGTCCCAGACCGTCACGGTCACGGCCGTCCCGGCGGAAGGCCATGTGTTCGTCAAGTGGAGCGACGGCGAAACGAACCGCACCCGCACCGATTCCAAGTTCAAGCAGAACCTTGACGTTACGGCGGTATTCGCGGCTGTGTCCGTTGAAATTTCCAGCGAGGGCAAGGGTCTGTTCGGCAACTCCTATATCTTCAAGGCAAAGCTCAGCGGCAAGTACGCCAGCAGCGACAACCTGCGCTGGTACGCCAACGGCGAAGAAGTCAAGGCCGCTGCGGGCCAGACGACGGTGACCGTTCCCGCGTCCTCGGTCACGAACGGAAACTATAAGATCTACGCGGTCGTCACCTACAACGACTGCAAGGTGACCAGCAACACGCTGACCCTGACCGTCACGGGCGAAGCCGCTTCCAGCAGCTCGTCCAGTTCCTCTTCCGGGAGTTCGTCTTCCGGCAGTACATCCAGCAGCTCGGAACACTCTTCCAGCTCTGCATCCAGTGCGTCGGAGTCCAAGAGCACCTCGGAAAGCGAGTCCAAATCCGAGTCGAAGTCTGAATCTGACTCCAAGAGCGAATCCAAATCGGAGTCCGCTTCGGAATCCAAGGCAGAGTCCAAATCGGAAGTTTCCTCCAAGAGCGAAAGCAGTTCTTCTTCCGACGCGGAGAACGACCTGCCCGCTTCCAGCGAAACGACCGAGGAATCCGCCAGCCGCTAACCTTTTTCCGTCCGGCCGCATAGGCTGGGCAGAAGGAGGGAGCACAGATGTTTTGTGAGGATATTCGTATTCCGGGCTTGCCCGGAGAAGAGGACGTCACCGACGGCAGCGTGGACTGGTACGAGATGGACTGGGAAAACGTAGAAAACGGCGTCTTGGAATCCGAGATGCCCAAGTGTCCGGAGGACCCCTGCGGCGGCGCATCCCGCTGCGAGGAGAATCAGCCGGAACAAACCGACGACGAGACGTACGAAATCGTCCAAGAATAAGGCGAAGCCAGCTCTGCCTGGGCGGGGCTGGCTTCTCGCTGTCTTATTGATTTGAAAACTTCGGCTCCGGCAAAAGGGGACAAGCCCCTGCGGGCCGGACCATGAGAGAGGGGTAACTGATATGGCAAAATACTATTGCATCCTGTTCGATGCGGACAATACGCTGCTGGATTTTGACGCGGCGGAAAACAAGGCGCTGGCCGACACCCTTCGCAACTACGGCATCGAGCCGGACGCGGAGACCGTTCAGACCTACCGCACCATCAACGAAGAGCTGTGGCGTCAGCTGGAAAAAGGGCAAATTCGCCGCGAAAAGCTGATGAACGAGCGCTTCACCCGTTTCCTCAAGGCGGTGGATGCCGCCGGCAGCGGCGCAGAGATGAACCGCTTCTATCTGGACCAGCTGTCCACCCACCCGGACCTCGCCGCGCCCAACGTGCTGGACGTGATGAAGGAGCTGTCCGAGGTGGCAACGCTGGCGGTCGTGACCAACGGCTTCGACCGGGTCCAGTCCCGCCGCGTGGCCGAGTCCGGCTTGCTGAACTTCGTCGAGGACGTGTTCGTCTCCGAAAAGATGGACAGCGAGAAGCCCAACCGCAAAATCTTCGATGCAGCGCTTCGTTCGCTGGGCGTGGAGAACCGCGAGCATGTCCTGATGGTGGGTGACAGCCTGTCCAGCGATGTGCAGGGCGGCGTCAACGCAGGACTGGATACCTGCTGGTACAACCCCCACCACGCCGAAAATCCGGGCAAAGTCTGCCCCACCTATGAGATCGCAAACCTCGAGGAGCTGTATCCGCTGGTCATGGAGCCGGAAGAGCTGGCCAACCTCGGGATGAAGAACCGCCGCCATCAGCAGTAAGCGACATGCGCTGTGCGGCAAGGTTACACAAAAGATTGGATGAAAAACGATGCTGATACATTTGGAAAAACTGGGCAAGAGTTTTGGCGAAAAGATCGTTTTGCATGATGTGACGGCCAGTGTCGAGCGGGAGGACCGCATCGGCATCGTGGGCCAGAACGGTGCGGGCAAAACGACCCTTCTGAAAATTCTGACCGGCGAATATACCGACTATGAGGGCGAGTTCAGCGTGACCCACGGCGTCACCCTCGGCTATCTGGAACAGAATGCCAAGCTCGACCCGACCTTGGATATCTATGGCGAGATGCGCTCCTGCTTCGCCCATGTGCTGGACGCCATGGCGCAGATGCAGGTCTTGGAGCGCAAAATGGCGGCTTCTCCGGAGGACACGGCCCTTCTGGAACAGCACGACGCCCTGCAGAACATCATCGACGCAGCCGATGGGTACAATATGGACGTCAACATCAAAAAGGTGCTGTCCGGCATGGGCTTCGCGCAGGACACTTGGACCAAGAACATCGCGGTCCTGTCCGGCGGCGAGCTGACCCGTCTCCGTCTGGCCAAACTGCTGCTCGAAAAGCCGGACGTCCTGATTCTGGACGAGCCGACCAACCACCTCGACTTCGCCACCATGGAATGGCTGGAAAATTACCTCAAGGGCTATTCCGGTGCGGTGCTGGTCGTCAGCCACGACCGCTATTTCCTCGATAACGTCTGTACGAAGATTTGGGAAGTCTCGTTCCAGACCATGACGACCTACAAGGGCAACTTCTCGGCCTATCTGCCCCAGAAGGAAGCCGCCGACGCCCTGCGCCAGAAACAGCACGACGCCGACGTGGCGCTGGCCGAAAAGCTGCAGGATTATGTGGACCGCAACTTGGTCCGCGCTTCCACCACCAAGATGGCCCAGAGCCGCCGCAAGCAGCTGGAAAAACTCGAGATCACCGAAGCGCCCAAGGACGAGACGAACCAGCTCAAGTTCCGGTTCGAATATGACGTCGAGCCGTGGAATGAGCTGGTCCTGATGAAGAATCTGACCATCCGCATCGGCGAGCGCACCCTGCTGGAACCGTTCACCTACACGGTCTGCCGCGGGGAGCGGCTGGTCATCGCCGGCCCCAACGGCGCGGGCAAATCCACCCTGATGCAAGTGCTGGACGGCAAGCGCCGCCCCTCCGGCGGTATGGTCCGCTTGGGCACGGGCGCACGGCCCAGCATCTTTGCCCAGCAGCAGAACCGTCTGGGACAGGGCCGCGTCATCGACGTCATCTGGAACAAATATCCCCGCATGACCGAACTGGAAGTCCGCAGCCATCTGGCCAAGCTGGGCTTCCGGGGCGAGACGGTGTTCAAGCCGTGTGAGGCCCTTTCCGGCGGCGAGCTGGCCCGTCTGCGCTTCGCCGAGATCGTGTTGGAACGGCCCAATCTGCTCTTCCTCGACGAGCCGACCAACCACTTGGACATCTACACCCGCGAGAACCTGACCGAAGCGCTGATGGCCTACACCGGCACACTTCTGATGGTCACGCATGACCGCCACCTCATGAACAGTCTGGGCTGCCCCATCCTGTATCTCGAGGACGGCAAGGCCACCCTCTATCCCAGCTACGACGCCCTGATGGGCCGCAGCGCTCCTGCCGCCGCCCAGCCGGAAAAATCTTCGGAACCGGCCAAGGCGGGCTACGGCAAGGAACAGCGCCGCCGCCGCGCCGAGCTTCGCGCCAAGATCAAGGCGTGCGAGGACGAGATGGAAGCGTGCGGTGCGCGCGAAGTCGAACTCGACAACGAGATCAACTCGCCGGAGGTCTACAACGACCCGCAGCTTTTGCGGGAAAAGAGCGACGAGCTGGCCGACCTGCGCTTCCATCAGGAAGAGCTTTTTGCCGCATGGGAAAAGGCCATGGAAGAGCAGGAGCAGTACGAGCAAGAGCAGTCATAAGGGAGGGCATTTATGCCGAACCGCCGCAAAGATTCCAAAACGCATACCATCGCCCTTTCGGGGCTGTTGTTCGCGCTGGCCATGGCACTCTCGTTCATCGAGGGCACGCTGGTCATCCCGGGGCTTCTGCCGGGAATGAAGCTGGGCTTGGCGAACATCGTCGTGATGTATGCGCTGTTCTTCATGGGGCCGAAACAGGCGCTGATCCTCGATGTGCTCAAGGCGCTGTTCGTCTTTCTCGTCTCCGGCTGGACGGCGGGCTTTCTCTCGCTGTGCGGCGGCTTGCTGTCGCTGCTGGTGATGTGGCTGCTGTACTACCATCTGCCGGTCCGCCCGACATGGTTCATCCTGTCGGTCTGCGGCGCGCTGTTCCATAATATCGGCCAGCTTCTGGGGGCCAGCGTCATCCTGTCCACGGCTGTTTCGCTCTATTATGCGCCGGTCATGCTGGTGCTGGGCCTCGTGATGGGCATGCTCACGTCGGTCACCCTGCGTGCGCTGCTGCCCGCGCTGGGTCGTTTGGGGTACAACACCCGCGAGAATCGCGAAGAATGAGTTGCAACCACGGTCGGAATCCGATATAATAATTCCAATCAAATGATCATTTCCTGACATTCAACGACTGCCCGATGGGTGACGCGCATCCACGGACAGACCGGGAGGTATTGCATATGTCTGAAAAAGTTACGGTCCGGGTAGAGCGGAATATCCTGCATCTGCCCGCCATCGCGCTGCGGGGACTTGTCGTGTTCCCGAACAACCTGCTCCACTTCGAAGTGGGCCGCGAAAAGAGCATCGCCGCCGTCGAATGGGCGGTCAGCAACCACTCCAACGTCTTTCTGGTCGCCCAGAAGGACATGAAGGCGGACGACCCTTCGGAAGATGAGCTGTATACTTACGGCGTCGTCGCCGAGATCAAGCAGGTCATGCGGGTGTCCAACGACCTCGTGCGCATTCTGGTCGAGGGCAAGTACCGCGCCAAGCTGACCCAGATGGACACGGACGGCGGCTTCCTGCTGGCAGCCGTCCGCCCCACGCCGGTGCGCCCCTGCAAGCCCGAAGAGGAAGCCGAAGCCGATGCGCTGCTCCGTAATGTGAAAAAGAGCTTCGACGAGCTGCTCAGCTTGAACCCCCGCATCGGCAAGGACGTCGTGTTCGCGGTGAACTCCAACAATGACCCGGCGTTCCTGTGCGAGTACATCCCCGCCAACCTGCTGTTCCGCTTCGAGGACAAACAGGCCATCATGGAAGAGGGCACGCTGCTGGGCCGTCTGCGTCTGCTGGTCGAGCGGATGCACCGGGAGCGCCGGATGCTCGAGATCGATAAGGAGATCGCGCAGAAAGTGGACGAAGCGATGGACAAAAACCAGCGCGACTACTACCTGCACGAGCAGCTGCACATGATCAGCGAAGAGCTGGGCGAGGACGACGACACCACCGCCGAAGCCGAGGAGTACCGCCGGAAGATCACCGAGCTGCACCTTGCGCCCGAGTGCGAGAAAAAGCTTCTGAAGGAAGTGGACCGCCTGTCCCGGATGCAGAGCAGCAATCAGGAAGGCACGGTCATCCGCACCTATCTGGATACCTGTCTGGACCTGCCGTGGAACACCTTCACGGAGGATGACCTCGATATTGCCAAGGCGCAGCGCATCCTTGACCGTGACCACTACGGCCTGAAAAAAGTCAAGGACCGCATTCTGGAAGTGCTGGCCGTCCGCAAGCTGGCCCCGGACGTCAAGGGACAGATCATCTGTCTTGTCGGCCCTCCGGGTGTCGGCAAGACCAGTATCGCACGTTCTATCGCCGAAAGTCTGGGCCGGAAGTATGTCCGTCTCAGCCTTGGCGGCGTCCGCGACGAAGCCGAGATCCGCGGCCATCGCCGGACCTACATCGGCGCGATGCCGGGTAAGATCATCAGCGCGATGATCTCGGCCAAAAGCTCGAACCCGCTCATGCTGCTGGATGAGATCGACAAGCTGGCGGGCGACTTCCGCGGCGACCCGGCGGCTGCTCTGCTCGAGGCGCTGGACCCGGAGCAGAACGCCACCTTCAACGATCATTTCGTCGATATGCCGTTCGATCTGAGCCATGTGCTCTTCATCACCACGGCCAACGACCTCGGCGCCATCCCCGGCCCGCTGCGCGACCGCATGGACGTCATCGAGCTGCCCAGCTACACCCGCGTCGAAAAGTACAACATCGCCCGGAAGCACTTGGTCCCCAAGCAGCTCAAGGCGTGCGGCCTGACCGGAAAGGTCACCTTCTCCCAGAGCGCCCTCTACGGCATGATCGACGGTTACGTCCGCGAAGCCGGCGTCCGCAATCTGGAGCGCACCATCACCAGCGTTCTGCGCAAGTGTGCCCGGAAGATCGCGTCCGGCGAGGTGGAGAGCTTCTCGGTCACCGGTTCCAATCTGGAAGAGCTGCTCGGACCCAAGCTGGTCAAGCCGGACTTCCTCAACCGCACCAACGCTGTCGGCATCGCCAACGGTCTGGCATGGACCAGCATCGGCGGCGAGACTTTGCCCATCGAAGTGCAGGTCATCGACAACGGCAGCGGCAAGATCACGGTCACCGGCTCCCTCGGCGATGTCATGAAGGAGAGCGCCCAGCTGGCCGTCACCTACGTCCGCGTTCACGCCGACGAATACGGCATCGACCCCGAGCGCCTGAAGAAGTGCGACCTGCACATCCACGCCCCCGAAGGCGCTGTGCCCAAGGACGGCCCCAGTGCGGGCGTCACGCTGACCACGGCGCTGGTGTCCTGCCTGTCCGGCATCCCGGTGCGCGGCGATGTCGCCATGACCGGCGAGATCACCCTGCACGGCAACGTGCTGCCCATCGGCGGTCTGCGCGAAAAGAGCATGGCAGCTTACCGCGAGGGGATGAAGACCGTCCTCATCCCGAAGGACAACGTTTCGGACCTGTATGAGGTGGATGACGAGGTGAAGAAGAACATCCAGTTCCTGCCCATGTCCAATCTGGCACAGGTGCTTAACGCCGCCCTGCTCAAGCCCAAAACGACCGCTGCCCGCCACTCGCACTCCGGCAAAAAGGCAAAGTCTGCGGCGGACGCTGCGGCTCTGCCCCAGACGGCAGAAAAGCCGAAGCCGGGTGCGGTCTGCTGAAAAGGAGCGCATCTATGAATTATAACAAAGCGGATTTCATCGCAAGCTACGGCATCTCCAGCCAGCTGCCCGAGAGCGACCGCCCGGAACTCAGCTTTTCGGGCCGCTCAAACGTGGGCAAATCCAGCCTCATCAACAAGCTGTGCAACCGCAAAAATCTGGCCCGCGTGTCCAGCACGCCGGGAAAGACGGCCACCATCAACTTCTATTCGGTGGACGACTGCTATTTTGTGGACCTGCCCGGCTACGGCTACGCCAAGGTCAGCAACGCCGACCGGGAGCGCTGGGATGACCTGATCAACAGCTACTTCGAAGCGCCCCGCCATCATACGCTGCTGGTCCAGCTCATCGACTGCCGCCATGCGCCCAGCGCGGACGATCTGCAGATGCTCAACTATCTGCATTATCATCAGGTCCCCTTCATCGTGGCGCTGACCAAGGCCGACAAGCTGAAAAAGAGCCAGCTGGCCAAAACGCTGGAGGATTTCGAAAAAATCTGTCTGCCCTATGGTTGCCAGAAGGTCGTTCTGACCAGCGGCGAAAACGGCTACGGCATCCCGGAACTGCAGGCAGTCCTGAATGCGGCAGTCGCGGAAGAGGATGCGGAGTAAAACGATGGCGTATAACGAATTTGCCTATTTCTACGATGAATTCAACGGCGAAGCCGACTACGATGCCCTGTATGCGCACATCCACAAGGAGCTGACGGCCCACGGCATCGCGGACGGCATTCTGGCCGATCTCGGCTGCGGGACCGGCGAGCTGACCCTCATGCTGACACAGGCCGGTTATGATATGATCGGCATCGACCAGTCGGAAGAGATGCTCTGCGTCGTCCGCGACAAGGCCGAGCAACTGGGCCTTTCCGGCAAGCTTCTGCTGCTGCAGCAGGACCTGCTCAAGCTCGATCTCTACGGGACCATCCGGGGCGCGGTGTCTACCTTCGATACCTTCAACCACATCCCGGACCTCGACACAGCCATCGCCAACGCGGGCTTCTTCATGGAAGAGGGGGGACTGTTCCTCTTCGACATGAATACCCCCTATAAGCACCAAAACGTGCTGGGCGACAACGAGTTCACCTTTGAGGAAGAGGACGCCGGCTGCGTCTGGCGCAACCACTACGACGCCGGGAACCGCCGGGTGGAGATCACCGTGGACATCGACTATCAGGAGACGGGCGAGCACTTCCACGAGCAGTTCTACGAGTACACCTACGACCTCGACACCATCCGCG
>ERZ1026776.659-NODE-659-length-22793-cov-7.690298_pt1 | contig 22793 bp, 20 predicted proteins | sample MGYA00380125_ERZ1026776 | MGnify/ENA primary metagenome ERZ1026776 (study PRJEB33269, sample SAMEA4719761) | human gut metagenome | biome: human-associated habitat; feature: organic feature; material: feces | place: Cameroon | collected 2013-10 ...
TCTTAAAGAAATTTTCAGGGTTAACATGTTATTAATTTGTCAAAGGTTCGTTGTTGCTGTCCTCAGCGACAGCTTCCTTATAATATCACTTTGTTTTGTCTTTGTCAAGAAGTTTTTTAACTTTTTGATTTTCAAAACATGATATCGAATGATGTTTTTTGCTGTCGTATCAGCGACAGCTTGCTTATAATATCACTTCATTTTTAGAAAGTCAACAACTATTTTGATTTTTTTTGAATTTTTTTCCGGCAGCTTCCAAGTGCCAATTTCAAAGTTCCTGTCATAGCAAGGAAAGTGCCTCTACCAATGTCGATACACACAGGATTTTTACATTCAGTTTATCCATCGCCTTATCATAGTTCGATTTCGGAATAATACATGTAGCAAAGCCCATCTTATCTGCTTCTTTCACGCGTTGCAATACATTTGTGACACCGCGAATCTCTCCGGCAAGTCCAATCTCCCCGATAATCATAGTATCACTCGGCACCACTTTATTATTCATGCTTGATGCAATTGCAAACGCAACGCCCAGATCAACAGCCGTATCATTTACTTTCATACCACCGGCGATATTCACATACGCATCATATCCCCACAGATTCATACCGACACGTTTTTCCATAACTGCCAGAATCAGATTCACGCGGTTATAATCGATTCCTACCGATGTCCGGCGTGGCATATTAAAATTCGTCTGACAGACAAGTGCCTGCAATTCTACTAAGATCGGCCGTGTTCCCTCTAAGGAAGATACTACAACAGAACCTGATACATTCTGTGGGCGACCATTTAAGAGCGCCTGTGAAGGATTATCGACTTCTTCTAATCCTTTTTCAGTCATTGTGAAAACTCCGATCTCATTCGTAGATCCAAACCGGTTTTTCACGCCACGCAAAATACGGAACCCGTGATTCCGGTCACCTTCAAAATATAAGACGGAATCTACCATGTGTTCCAACGTACGTGGGCCTGCCACATTTCCTTCTTTTGTAACATGTCCGACAATAAAGATAGCAATCCCATACTGCTTTGCTACCTGCATCAGACGCGCCGTCACTTCCCTTACCTGTGTCACTGTACCGGGTGCCGAACCGACCTCTTCTACTACCATCGTCTGTATAGAATCAATGATCACCACGCTCGCGTTGCTTTTTGTAATCACCCGCTCAATATTATCCATATCATTGTCACAAAGAAGAAGCATATCTTTTTCGAATACACCAATCCGCTCTGCACGCATTTTTATCTGTGATAAAGACTCCTCACCCGAGACATACAGTACGTTTACATTCTGATGTACCAAATTCCGGCACATCTGCAATAAAATAGTAGATTTTCCGATTCCCGGATCACCACCGACCAGAACTAGGGAGCCTTTGACGATACCACCACCAAGTACACGGTCCAATTCCCGCATTCCTGTCTGCACACGGCTTTCCTCTGCAGTCGTCACCTGAAGGATTCCCATAGGAGTTACCGCATCCTTTGGTTGTTTCACACTTCCCTTTGTTCCAACCTTTACCTTTTCTTCTACAAATGTATTCCACGCACGGCATCCGGGACACTGTCCCTGCCATTTTGCAGACTCATATCCACATTCTTTACAAAAAAATATCTGTTTTTCCTTCGCTGCCATCGTTTTCTCCTTATACAACAAAAGAGCTGCCATACCAGACATATCATGCCCGGTGCGACAGCTCTGTTATTTCGTCAGATTAGATTTTCTCTACAAGAATATCTACCATCTTAGATGGTTCCAGCTCTACACTCAGATTCAACTTGCCACCAAGGTTTGTCTTCATCTTTCCAACATAGACCTTATCAATATGAATCTTGTATTCCTTCTCAGCCTCTAACTCCAGTGTGATCTGAGAATCCTCTTCGCCTTCTACCACAAAATTCACTGCCTTATCTGTCGCGCGGAAGTCATGTACAACTGTACCAGGTACGGACTCATATACAAACATCCCATTTCTTTCCAGCTTTGTTATCTCACGGAAAGTTTTAATCTTATAGCTATCGCCCTGATACTGGAAGCCATCCTTCTTTGTCTTTGTTGCCAGTGCAAAATTACCAAAACTTAAGGCTCCTGTCTCTTCTTCGCGGATCAGTTCATCAATCACTGCCATATTCTGTTCCTCCGTATTGTATTTTATAATTTCGTATCTCGAATTCGTTTTAGCTTAATTCTTTTTTATTATACAACAATTTTACATAAATTTCTACAAATTCTTACGTGAAATTTGTTCAAAATTATTATTTTTTTGTGAACACAACTTTGCCATCCACCACGGTCATACTTACCTTGTCGGATGCCTGAATCTTTCCGGACAAAATCTCCTCCGCCAGAGAATCTTCTATATTATTTTGAATTGCACGTTTTAATGGTCTGGCACCGTATTTCTTATCATAGCCCTTCTCGAAAATAAAGTTCTTCACTGTGTCGCCATAGGTAAGTGTAATATCCATCTGTTTTGCCAGACGGTTCTTCAATTCCTTCAGCATCAATGCAGCAATACCCTTGACATCCTCTTTTGAGAGTGCACGGAATACGATAATGTCATCAATACGGTTTAAGAATTCCGGTTTGAACATCCGCTTAACCTCTTCCATGACATTATTTTTCATGTCTTTATGCTCAGATTCTGCATTTTCCACGTTAGAAAATCCTAATTTCTTCGGATCTACGATTCTTTGCGCTCCGGCATTACTTGTCATAATGATAATCGTATTCTTGAAATCCACGGTTCTTCCCTGTGAATCCGTGATACGTCCATCATCAAGTACCTGCAGCAACACATTAAATACATCCGGATGTGCCTTTTCAATCTCATCAAATAAAATGACAGAATACGGGTTCTTACGCACCTGTTCCGAAAGCTGTCCACCCTCTTCAAAGCCGACATAGCCCGGAGGTGAACCAATCATCTTCGACACACTGTGTTTCTCCATATATTCAGACATATCCACACGGATAATTGCATTCTCATTTCCAAACATCGCTTCTGCAAGTGCCTTGGAAAGTTCTGTCTTGCCAACACCGGTTGGTCCAAGGAATAAAAATGATCCAATCGGACGTTTCGGGTCCTTCAAGCCGACCCTGCCGCGGCGAATTGCCTTAGCCACTGTCTCAACCGCCTCATTCTGCCCCACCACACGCTTATGCAGAATTTCTTCAAGCTTCAGCAACCGCTGGGACTCCGTCTGCGTAATCTTGCTGACCGGAATTTTAGTCCACACAGAAACAACATCCGCAACATCTTCTTCTGATACAAGCATCTGCTCCTGCTCTTTCTCACGCATGTTATGTTTCGTTTTTTCGATTTTCTTGTCTGTCTTATCCAGATCCTTCTTCAATGCCTGCGCAGTTTCTATATCACCCTCTGAAAGTGCCGCCTCCAGCGCATCCTCCAGATTGTGACGCATTTCTTCTGCTTTCCTTGCCGTTTTATTGCCTGCAAAGATTCCAAGTTTCTTTCTCGAAGCGGCCTCATCAATCAGGTCAATCGCCTTATCCGGCAGGAATCGGTCATTGATATAACGAATCGCATAGTCCGTTGCCGCTTCCAATGCATCATCCGAGATAGTTACTCCATGATGCTCCTCATACTTACTCCGCAATCCCCGTAAGATGGCAATCGTCTCCTCACGTGTCGATTCTTCCACATAGACTGGTTGGAATCGTCGTTCCAGTGCCGCATCTTTCTCGATATACTTCCGATATTCGGTCCGTGTTGTCGCACCAATCATCTGCACTTCGCCACGGGACAATGCCGGTTTCAGGATGTTAGAAGCATCCATGGCGCCCTCTGCACCGCCTGCGCCAATCAGTGTATGCAGCTCATCTACAAAAAGGATTACATTACCTGCCGCGCGCACCTCGGCAATCACACGTTTGATACGTTCCTCAAACTCGCCACGATATTTTGAACCTGCCACCATGCCAGACAAATCCAGACTTAAGATGCGCTTGTCTGCCAGAATCTCCGGCACTGTACCGGATGCGATCATCTGTGCCAGACCTTCCACAACTGCGGTTTTACCTACGCCGGGCTCACCTACCAGACATGGATTATTCTTCATACGACGACACAGAATCTGCATCACGCGTTCCACTTCTGCATTTCTGCCAACAACCGGATCCAGGCGTTCTTCTCTGGCTGCTTCCGTCAGATCCCGGCTATACTGTTCCAATGTAGGATAAGAAGATTTTTTCTTACTCTTCGGATTTTTTAACGCACCCAGTTCACGCTTTGCCTGCGTCAGATCCATACCAAGCGCTGTTAACGTATCAACGAAAGTCTTTTGCAGATTAACAGCCATCGAATTCAAAAGCTTGATTGCAAGCGTATCAACCGATTTTAAAATTGCAAGCAAAATATGCTCCGTACCGATTTTCTCGTTACGAAGCCTGTCCGCTTCCTTTTCTGACTGTTCCAGAAGCTGTGTCAGTTTATCCGAATATGCCAGTTTCCTGGCTGTTTTTTTACTTCCACTATTCTGTTCCAGATATTTCAAAACAAAGGATTCGTCTGCCCCATTTTCTGCGAGGATTTTCCACGCAGTTACCCAAGGACAGCTAAGCATACCATAGAGCAAATGCTCCGTGCCGATATAGCTGTACTTCATCTGATGGGCAGTCTCCTCCATCACAACAAGCACTTCCCGCGCCTGCTCTGTATATTCTAGTCTCATGTTTCCTTGTTACCTCCGTGTGCAATGTCGCCAAATTCTTTATACATATCCGTTATAATCTGGTGCATTTCAGCAAGACTGATATCTTTGCATATTGCCTCTGCAACAAGCATCTGCATATCCAGGTTGACCTTCTCGAGCTGTTCCTTGCGCGACTCTACCGTCACGCAGACAACAGCTCCTTTTCTGCGGTCAAGCTTCAGATATCCGTCATTTCGAAGTAATGCATATGCTTTATTCACTGTGTGCATATTCACACCGATATCTTCCGCCAATTGCCGAACAGACGGCAACGACTCACCATTCTTGATTTTATCCTGTGCAATTCCCAGTATGATCTGATTCCGCAACTGCATATAAATCGCCTCGTTGCTGTTAAAATCAAGTTCAATGAACATAAAATTCCTTCTTCCTAATTACTGTTCATCGATGGCCTTACCAATATCATGTCGCATATATTTATTCTCAAAATCAATCCATTCGGTTGCTTTATATGCGTTCGCACGTGCCTCTACCAATGTCTTACCCTTCGCTGTCACACCTAATACACGGCCACCGTTTGTCACAATTCCTTTATCTGTCTGTTTGGTTCCTGCATGGAATACATAGTATCCGTCTTTATCCTTAAATGTATCCAGACCGTCAATGACAAATCCCTTGTCATAATGCTCCGGGTATCCATCTGACGCGAGAACTACGCAGACTGCAGCCTGCTCGTCAAACTCGAGTTCTACCTCATCAAGTCTGCCATCAATACAAGCTTCCATCACGTCGATAATATCATTCTTCATACGTGGAAGTACGACCTGCGCCTCCGGATCACCAAATCGTGCATTATATTCCAGTACACGCGGACCATCCGGTGTCAGCATCAGACCACAGAATAAGATTCCCGTGAAATCTCTGTCCTCTGCCTTCATTGCATCCATCGTCTTCTGGTAGACATGTTCCTTGCAGAATTTGTCTACTTCGTCTGTATAAAACGGGCTTGGCGAGAATGTTCCCATACCTCCGGTGTTAAGTCCCTTGTCACCATCCTTCGCACGCTTGTGATCCTGTGCGGACGCCATCGGTTTGATATGTGTTCCATCACAGAAGCAAAGCACCGATACTTCACGTCCAGTCATAAACTCCTCAATAACAATCTTATCTCCGGCAGAGCCAAACTGCTTATCAAGCATCAGCGTCTTGACGCCTTCCTTTGCCTCATCGAGTGTATTACAGATCAATACGCCCTTGCCAAGCGCCAGACCATCCGCCTTCAGTACAATTGGCATCTTTGCTGTTTCCAGATATGCAAGTGCCGCATCTGCATTGTCAAATGTCTCATATGCAGCACTTGGAATACCGTATTTTTTCATCAAATCCTTAGAAAATGCTTTTGAACCTTCGATTATAGCAGCATTAGCTTTTGGTCCAAATACACGAATTCCCGCATCCATAAATGCATCTGCAACACCTGCAACAAGCGGATCATCCGGTCCGACAATTGCAAGATCAATCTCCTTTTCTTTTGCAAATGCAACCAGTTTGTCTGCATCCATTACTGATATATCTACACAGGTTGCAAGTTGCGCAATACCTGCATTTCCGGGAGCTGCATAAAGCTCTGTCACACGTTTACTCTGACTACACTTCCATGCAATGGCATGCTCTCTGCCACCGCCACCAACGATAAGTACTTTCATGATTTCCTCCTTTATTCGGTTCTATTCCTACACTTCACCATTGGCAATCATATTGATAGCCGCCGGAAGCAATTTCCACTCTGCCTCTTCCATCACACGTCTCTGCAGAATTTCCGGCGTATCCCCCGGTTTTACTTCCACTGCCTTCTGTAAAAGAATCGGGCCGGTATCTGTTCCTTTATCCACATAATGTACGGTTGCACCGGTCAGCTTAACACCACGGGCAAGTGCCGCCTCATGCACTTTCAAGCCATAATATCCGGTTCCGCAGAACGATGGAATCAGGGATGGGTGAATATTGATAATCTTATTCTCATATTCATCGATCATAATCTCCGGAATCACAACCAGGAATCCCGCAAGTACAATCAGATCCGGATTGTATGCACGGATTGCACAAAGCAGTCCTTCATTAAACGCAGCACGATTCTCGTAATCCTTTGGGGAAACGACCTTTGCATCGATACCCGCTTTCTCCGCACGCTCCAATGCGCGCACGCCATAATTGTTGCTGATCACACCGACCAATTCTGTATTTGTAATCGTACCATCTGCCACCGCATCAATGATTGCCTGCAGATTCGTTCCGCCACCGGACACGCACACAACAACCCTTAGCATAATTCGACTCCTTTTTCTCCTGCCTTTGTCTCACCGATCACCCATGCCTTATCTCCGGTCTTCTCCAAAGCAGCAAGTGTTTTATCTACATCGGCAGCATCTACAGCAAGCACCATACCGATACCCATGTTATATGTGTTATACATCATCTTCTCTTCAATATTGCCGGTCTTTGCAAGAAGCTTGAAAATCGCCGGTACTTCATAGCTGTCCTTCTTCACACTTGCAACGATTCCATCCGGCAGCATACGCGGAATATTCTCATAGAAGCCGCCGCCTGTAATATGGCTGCACCCCTTGATTGTTACCCCGGATTCCTTCACACCGCGGAGTGCCTTCACATAGATTCTTGTCGGTGCAAGCAGTGCCTCACCAAGTGTTGTTCCAAGTTCATCATAGTATGTAGACAAGCTTTCCTTTGTCATATCAAATACTTTACGGACAAGAGAGAATCCGTTGCTATGTACACCCGTAGAAGCAATACCGATCAATGCGTCACCCGGCTTGATATTCTGTCCGGTGATCATATCCTTCCTATCGCAGACGCCAACCGCAAATCCGGCAAGATCGTATTCATCTTCCTGCATCAGTCCCGGATGTTCTGCTGTCTCTCCACCGATCAATGCCGCATCTGACTGTACACATCCCTCTGCAACGCCACTGACAATCGTTGCAATCTTCTCCGGGTAGTTCTTTCCACATGCAATATAGTCAAGGAAAAACAATGGTTCTCCGCCTGCACAGGCAATATCATTGACACACATTGCAACTGCATCAATACCAATCGTATCATGCTTATCCATCACCATTGCAAGCTTCACTTTCGTTCCACAGCCATCTGTTCCGGATAATAAAACAGGCTCTTCCATATCCTTGATTGTATTCAGAGAAAAAGCTCCCGAAAATCCGCCAATGTTGGTCAGCACTTCCGAACGCATCGTCTTCTTGATATGCTCTTTCATCAGTTCTACAGACTTGTAACCTGCTTCGATATCAACGCCAGCCTTTTTGTAATCCATAATTTTATCCTCCTGTTTGCGGGACGAACCCAATCTTCTTTTCATACCCGATAATTATAGTCGATATAGAACAGTTTGTAAACCTTGAAAATATGTATTTTTTATGTCAAATTTTGTTGAATTTTGAACCTATATATGCTACTTTTATAAATGGGTATTACTATGTAAATTTTTGTCTTTTATGCATATTGACATAAAAAGACATTCGGGGGTGTATCAATTTTATGAAGAAAAACAACAAGCGGTTAAATATCGGTTTTTTTACCTGTCATTTAGATAATGACTATGCCTATGAGGTTTGTAAAGGCGTTGACTATGCTGCCCAAGAACTCGACGTAAATCTAATCGTATTTCCTGGTATGTATATGAACGCTTCCTATAACGATCCCAAAAACGCTCGTTTTGATTACCAGTATAATTCTATTTTTTATTATGCTTCCAAGCATACATTAGATGCATTAATTGTTTCCATCGGTTCGATCGGAAGCTTTCTATCCGAAAATGATATGATTGCATTTCTGAAAAAATTCGATATTCCGATCCTTACCATTGAAATTGAAGTTCCCGGATATCCTTATCTTTACACAGAAGGACGTACCGGCATGAGAGAAGCAATTGAACATTTAATTACCGAGCACCACAAAACAAAAATCGGTTTTGTCAGCGGGAGACGTGAGAACGCAGATGCCAAAGAGCGTCTGGATACCTATTGTCAGGTGTTGATGGATCATAACATTCCTGTCGAAGAAGACCGTATTGTATATGGTAATTTCTCAGAGTATACCGAAGACATTGTAAATAACCTGCTGGATGCCAATCCTGATTTGGAAGCAATCGTATTTGCAAACGATTCCATGGCAATCGGAGGATATAATGCCATTAAAGCACGGGGTCTTGAAATCGGAAAAGATATTTTGGTTACAGGCTATGACAATGCACCCGCATCTCTGATTTTAGATCCGCCACTCACAACCGTACACAATAACATCCTCGATATGGGGTATCATGCTGTCCACGAAGTTCTGCATCTGCTTGAGCACGGAAATACAAGCAAAAGCATTTTAAATTCCAATCTGATTGTGCGTTCTTCCTGTGGTTGTGGTGATTTTAAATCGAAGAAAGCTCAGGAATTAGCTTCGATACTGGCAAAGAAAGATATTGATCTGGCACGTAATTATATTCTGCAATATCTGTTCGGAAGCTACAGGGATAACTTTTATTATTCCAAATTGATCAGCCTTTTCGCAGATCCTTTGGAGCTGATTTTGAAGCCGCTCATAAACGGCAGCATGGATTTCAATATTACCGATATCTCCGGCAGTCTTCTGGCAATGATTGATACCGATTTTATTGATTTATATTTCAGCAGTGACAAACTGACCTATGCCATACGGGAACTGAACCAGTTACTTTGCTCTATTGCAGACGAAAGCCACAAATGCAAAATAATGGAGTTATTTAACCGGCTCTACTCGGATATGCTTGCAAAATCATCAACAACATTATACAACACGATTCACAATCATAAACAGGCAGTGTGGGCTTCCATGTATATCACACGAGACACTCTGACTTACAGCGACGATGAAGAATCCTGTTTCCGTCTGATCATGGATAAACTGCAGGATGCACATTTTAAAAGTTCTTATATGTACATGTACGAAGAACCGGTTATGCTGATGGCTGACGGTTCCTGGAAGATTCCAAAAACCATGTATCTGCAGGCGTGTAACAACAACGGAAAAACAACTTATTTAAGCGGAGATGACCGTCTGATCTGTTCGGACAAAGTATTTTTCAACCAATACACTTCCTTCGACCGGCGCCGCACACTTGTCATCACTCCGTTGTTCACGAATAATATCCAATACGGTCTGTTCGTTGGTGAAATCGGCATTGAACATTTTCAGAATATCTATCCGAACAGTCTGCAGCTTGCAACATCCCTGAATTTTATTTCCCTGATGAAGCAGCAGCTTCTCACTCAGAGCAAGCTTGCAAATTCAGCCGCAGAACTGAACGAAAAAAATATTCTTTTAAATAAGCTTTCTATCACCGATGGTTTGACCGGCATTAACAACCGACGTGGATTTTTAGACAGCGTACAGGCACATGTCAACTCTTCCTACAATGAAGGAAAGCCAGCCATGCTGTTATTTGCGGATATGGATAACTTGAAACAGGTAAATGACAGATTTGGTCACAAGAATGGGGATTATTCCATCAAATGCATTGCTCATATTCTTCAGCAAAGCTTTGACTCCGATGATGTAATCGGCAGAATCGGCGGAGATGAATTTGTAGCGTTCTGTTTCTTAGACGATCCTCATACACCAGATCATCTGTGTGCAAAAATAAAAGAGCTTTCCGATCACCTCAATCAAACAAACGAAAAGCCTTATTATATCGATGTCAGTCTTGGTATATCCACCTTTATCTGCAGTCCATCACTCAATATCGAGGATGTCCTGCATCAGGCTGACGAAGCCTTGTATGAACACAAGAAAAATAAAAGAAAAGATGTTTTGAAGCCAGCTTAAAAACTGGCTTCATAAATCTGTTTTGTTACATCTGCTTTATTCATCGAATAAATATGTACGCCGGCAACGCCGTGTTTCTTGAGATCCAGAATCTGATTCACGGCATATTCAATGCCGGCTTTCTTCATATCCTCCGGATTCTCTCCGTACTTTGCAATCATATTGCTCATCTCAACCGGGACAGAAGAACCCGACAATGTTACACTTGTACCGAGCTGTTTTGCAGCCGTCACAGGCATGATACCTGCATGAACCGGAATATTGATTCCTGCTTTTTCCAGTTTGTCCATGAAGGAGTAAAAAGCATTATTATCAAAAAACATCTGCGTAATCAGACAGTTTAATCCCAAATCCACTTTCTGTTTCAGATGCCGGATATCATCTTCCTGATTTTTCGATTCCGGGTGTACCTCCGGATAGCACGCTCCCGCAATAAAGAAATCACCATTTTTCTTAATCTCCGGAATCAAATCTGTCGCATACTTAAAATACCTCCGTTCAAATTCTTCCTGGGTCATGGTTCTCGGTTTATCTCCTCGCAGAGCCAGAATATTTTCCACACCTTTCTTTTTCAGTTCGAACAGCAATGCACGAAGGCCTGCTTCATCCATGCCCACTGCTGTCATATGTGCGAGTGCCTCCACTTCGCATATATTCTGAATATATGCTGCAATCGTTGCGGTCTTTTTACTGTTGCTTCCGCCTGCTCCATATGTAACACTGATAAAGTCTGGTTTCAATGTCTTTATCTCATCCAATGTTTTATAAATCTGGTAGATGTCATCGTCTCGTTTCGGCGGAAACACCTCACAAGAAAACACAACACCACTATGTTCTTTTTCCTGAATCATATCTATCTCCTTTTGTATTTTAAATCTGCCTTCCTTGTATCAATATCAATCACCATACATTTCAGGATTCGCCATCAGCAATAATTTTTCATACAGCTTTGGTGCTTCCTTCTTCAGACTTACCGGTTTGAAATCATTGTTCAAAAAACAATGGGCAGTCATTGCTGTATGTTTCACCGTCTTCATATCCGCATCATAAATCTTATAATTGATATAGAATTTGAATGCACTGACTTTATAAATATCCGGAACGACTTTAACGGTCTCTCCAAATTTTATGCTCTCTGTAAATTTCTCAGACAATTCCAACACTGGAATCATATATCCCATATTCTCCAATTCCGCATAAGGAAGACCATAATAGGACATCATATCAATCCGGCAATCTTCCAGAATACGAGCATAATTTGAATGATGCACGACTCCCATACGGTCAGTTTCATAATAATGAATTTGTCTTTCATAATATGGATATCTTTTCATGCTTAGGATTCCTTCTTTTCTTCAGCTTTTTTTCTCTGATCTGCAATATGCTTTTCTACTGATGTTTCTTTTTTCTTTGCTGTCTGCATTCTCACTTTGTTCTTCTCATCATACAGCTCATTCGAAAGAAGCTGACCAAGTTCCAAAATCTGCGCATATCGTTCTTCTTTGCTTAATTCTTTCAGATTGCCCATCAGTTCGGCTTTATTTTCTTCCACAATTCGTGTTTTTTCTTCCAATGTGTGCACAAACTCTTCATACTGTTGTTTTACCATACTGTAAGAATTCACAAGCAGATCATTCACCTCTGTCAGCATCTCATCCGTATAAATCAGCGAAGCTGCGTAAATATCTCCGGCTGTACGAAGTGCCTCGCGATCCTCTATCTGCAGATCCCCCGGATGGAACGCAGGAAGTGTCGACATTCGTTTTGTGACACGAATCCGGCTTGCATTCCGCTCCGCCTCCATCAGAATTTCTTCCGCTTCTTTTTTTGCCTCAGTCAAAATCCTGCCTCTTCGGTCATTCACTTCCCGATAAATCTTCAACTCACCACGGACAATATTTTCCAGTTCACGGATTAATCGAACCATCTCTTCTTTATCTACAAGTACTTTTCCAGAAGCAAACGGAACATTTTGTCCATTTTCAACGCTATCAATCAGTTGTTCAATAATTTGATCTGTTCTTCCGTTTTCCATAATTACATTTATCAACTTTCTATATTACTGTGTGTACAAAACTCACTATAATATACAAGTTTTCCTCTATAATTTCAACCTTTTTTCATCGGAAATGACACATATGCACAGAACTTTCCATCTTGTTCCGACAACAGCAAGACTCCGTCGAGATCCCGTGCAAGCCGTCTGACACTGCGGATGCCAAGCCCATGCTTGAATTTATCTTCTTTTGTCGTGTGCAGTTTGGGATTATCTGTAAGTATTGGAACGCTTATACGATTTTGTACCAATATACAATACATCCCTTTTTCCTCATACATATCCAGCGTGATTTTACGATTGTCTTCTTTTTCCTCTGCTTCAATCGCATTGTCCAGCAGATTCGCCAAAATCACAGCCGTTTCCATCGTACATGCAGGCGGAACAACACCGTTGATTCTTATATCAACCGGAATATTTTGTTTTGCCGCGGTTTCCAGTTTGTCATTTAGTACTGCATTAATTGCCCCACTCGAAGCATAATATACCATCTGAGAATTCAACCGCCGTTCTACGATGTCCACAATTCTGGTTCTTGCCTCTTCATATTCCGCATTTTCAAGCAGTCCCAGAACTGCGACAAGATAAGATTTTACATCATGATTGATGGTACGCGCCTGCTCATATACTTCACTTACCTTCTGATACATCGTAGATTCCTGCGCAACCTGCATATTCAAAATCTCATTTTTGACAGCAATGCGTTTTAATTCTTTTAATGAATGCACACATATACATATCAATATACTCGCAAGAAGAAACACTACTACAAATACAAGAATCCCAAGCCAATTACCATATTTCCCATTCGAGCCCAGCCAGACCACCGTAGTCAGACACACAAGTCCAATCGAAAGCGCAATGGATAATGATAATACCAGTTTCCTAAGAAATTCCAAACAACATCCTCCTCACATAATTCGCATGCTGCCGGCGAACCTGTTCCAGATATTTCCGACTGACCGGTACGTGTTCCTGATTGTCTAACCGTATCTCCTTCGAATTAATTGCATAAATATTCCGCACATTCACCAAATATCCGACATGCACTCGCAAAAAGCCATATTTCTCCAATTTCTTTGCAAATTCCGAGATTTTTGCCCGCAGAACCTCCTGCCTGCCATCCTCTCTGTGAATAATCACATAATGCCCACTGCTCTCAAGATACAGCACATCACTGACGCAAATCTGAACCATGTTGACGCCTACTTCCATCTCGCAATACATCGTCTGCTGCTTAATCTCCTCCAGCACACTCAGCAAAGCTTCTTCCAGTTCCTGCAGCAATCGCTCTTTCCGTATAAAACGGAACGGACGATAATGAAGCGCATCAAATACAAGTTCATTTCGATTTGTAATAAAAATAATGTTTACCATATGCTTTCGGCATTCAATCTGCTTTGCAATATGCATACCATCAATTCCCGGCATATCAATATCCAGTAATAACACATGCATATTCAAAATTTCTTCGAAATTCCGCATCAGATCATTTCCGCTTTTATATGTACAGATAGAAAAAACAAATTTTCCTTCTTCCTGAATCGGAGCAAATATCTCCTCTGTATTTATTTGTATTCGATTTAAATCATCCTTATTGTCATCACAAATAGCAATTTTTATATCCATAGAGTCCCCATCCCAAGGTGTATCTCATTTATTTATCCATATAAGTAATAAGCTCTGCTGTTTCTTTTCTCGGTGTTGCATCCGGTGTGAATTTCGGGAATCCGATCGGAATCAGAGCCGCAACCGTTTTTCCGGCTTCCAGGCCGATCGTCTCTGCAACCTTTGCATCATCAAACACACCCATAATACAGCTTCCAACACCCTTATCATAAGCTGCTAAGCTGAATGTCATCGCCGCAATACCCGCATCAAACATCTCCCAGCCGGTTCCCTTGCTTGTTGAGAAGCTTCCATCCTTCTCATAGCCGCATCTGCCGTTCACCTGTGTAAGCACAACCAGATTCTTGCATTTTGAAAGCGTCTTTGCATTGTGTTCAAATCCAAGCAGACAATCATCACAGATTTTCTTGATAATTTCCTCATTCTGAATCAATATATAACGAAGCGTCTGTGTATTCTTCCATGTCGGTGCCATCTTCGCCGTATCGATAATCTCCTCGAACAATTCATGGCTGATTAACTCCTCCGTATAGCGTCTCACACTTCTTCTTGTCTTTAATCCTTCTAATAATTCCATCGTTTTGTCCTCCTAATATTTATTTTTACTTGAATCCATATTCAAGTTATGGTACTCTAATCACTGCGTAAGTCAGATAAGTGATTGCGGCTGCCACATCGGCAGGTGAGGAAAGTCCGGGCTCCATAGGGCAGGATGCCGGATAACGTCCGGTGGAGGCGACTCCCAGGCCAGTGCAACAGAAATAAACCGCCACATATATGTGGTAAGGGTGGAAAGGCGAGGTAAGAGCTCACCGCTGTTCTGGTAACAGGGCAGGCTCTGTAAACCCCATCCGGAGCAAGACCAAACAGAAAACCATACAGCTGCCCGCTGTGTTTTCAGGTAGGTTGCTTGAACCTTACGGTAACGTAAGGTCTAGATAGATAATCACTCTCGACATAACCCGGCTTATCGTCTGGCTTACGTTTTTTTATTTTTCTTCCGGCTGCTTATACATCAAAACAGCTGCCCCCAACAAACTCCCGTAAAATTGAATTTGTCGGAATATTTGTTACCTCCATTCCAAGGAAATAATCCAGGAATTTCAACAACCGTTTTGCCTCATAATACTCTTCACATTCCTTTGGTACCGAAAACAAAAGTGGCTCCGCATATTGCTTAATTACACTCAATTCGTAGATCAAAGCTGAATTAAACATCACATCAGCCTCTTCTTGATATGGGAAAATGTATTTTTCTTCGCCACGTCGGACAGACGGCCACATCGCAATTGTCTCCCGTGCATCGTTTCCCCGTGTCCGGGCATCCCGCACAATCCGGCGAATCAGTCTTCCATCGGTAGTCGGAATCCGATTATGATCATCAATATTAATCTGTGTCAGTGCACTAATATAAATTTTAAATTTGCTGTCATCCGGAAGTCCCTCTGTCATCAGTGGATTTAGCGCATGAATTCCTTCCGCAACAAGCACATCGCCGGAATTTAATTTTAACTTCTTTCCTTTGTATTCTTTTCTTCCCTGTGTAAAGTTAAAGGTCGGAATCGGAATTTCTTCTCCTGAAAGTAACTTCTTCATATCCGAATGGAACAGATTAAGATCCATTGCTTCAATACATTCAAAATCATAATTTCCATTCTCATCCTTCGGTGTATTCTCCCGGTCAACAAAATAATTATCGAGCGAAAGCGGATACGGCCGCAATCCATGCGCTCGAAGCTGCACACTTAACCGATGTGAAAACGTTGTCTTTCCGGAAGAACTCGGTCCCGCAATCAGCACAATCTTCTTTTCACCTGCACGAATCATATCCGCAATCTGGGCAATCTGTTTCTCCTGCAATGCCTCATGCACAAGCATCAGTTCCCGGATATCGCCCTTTGTAATACACTCATTCAACTGTCCGACATTGCTGACATCCAAAGTCTGACTCCAGTCATCCGATGTCTTCAATACAGAGAATAATTTCTCCCGTGGTTCAAACTCAGGGATAATCTCCGGTTCTTCCCGTGTCGGTGCCATCAACATAAATCCCGTATCATAGGGTACAAGATCATAACAAGTAATATATCCCGTAGACGGAACCATATAGCCATAGAAGTAATCCTCATAATCCTCAATACTATACAGGTTTGCCTTTGACACACGCCTGTATCGGAATAAACGTTCTTTATCAAACCGCCCCTGTTTTGCAAACCGCTGTACCGCTTCTTCCGTGGATACCGATTCCTTGATAATTGCTATATCCTTGCGAACCAGTTCATTCATCCGGTTTTTTACACGGAATAAGATATCCTTTGTAACCGGAACTTCTTCTGATACCTTGCGTTCCCCATCCCGCGAATTCTTCAGAAGCCGGCAATAATATCCTTTGCCAAGCGAATACATCACTTTTACACTGTAACCACTTCCCATTACATCCGAAAACGCTTTTACCATAAGAAAGGTCAGACTCCGCTTATACGTATCCATACCAATCACAGACGTTTTCTCCACAAGACGCAGTTCCACATCCCGGTCTAACAGCTTGCCAAGTTCACACAGCTTCCGATTGCAAAACGCAAGCACATATTTCTGCTTATCCTCCTGCATATGTGCGTGCACAAATTCCGTGATTGCCGAAAATTTATCCACCTCATACACTTGCCCATCCATCGTAACCTTGATTTTTTCCATAACACCCACTCCTTTCATGCACACCTATAAAACCGAAAACGGAACCCCGACTTCCGCTGTCTCGATTTCAACGTCCATACAATAATCCTGCAGATATTGATACATCATATGCATAAATATATGTTCCAATCCATAATGTGAAGCATCCAGAATCGAAAGTCCCATCTCATTTGCATCCAATCCCTCGTGATGTCCGATATCTCCTGTGATCAGACAAGTCGCACCTTTTTTAACCGCAATATCTATTACGCTTTTCCCAGAGCCCGGGCAAATCGCCACTTTTTCCACTGTATCATCTGCATTTCCGTACAATATCACATTTTTCAAATCAAACTTTTCTTTCACCAGTGCAGCCAGTTCCCGCATCTCCATCGAAGCAGGAAGATATCCAATCTCGCCAATGCCTTCGCCGTCTTTTGTCTCATCCAACACTTCCACGTTCTGCAGCCCAAGCATCATGGCTGCTTCTTTCGCCATGCCACCTATTGTATCAAAATTTGTATGCATCGCATAACAACAAATACCGTGTTCAATCAGTTTCAATATTTTACGCCCCAGTACAGTTTCATCATTAACCCGATCAACTTTGCCAAATATCATAGGGTGATGCGACACAATCATATCAACCCCTTTCGAAATAGCTTCGTCAATCACAGACTCTGTGACATCAAGCACTAACAGCAGCTTGCGAACTTCCCTGTCACGTCTTCCCACCAGTAATCCAACATGATCCCATTCCAGTGCATACTCCCTGGGAGCTTTTTTATCCAACAGGTTTATAATATCCATACATTGCATCGTATCACCTCATTTCGCATCATTCGAATACAATCCGATTGCTTCACCAATCAGGTTCAATTGTGTATCTAATTCCTTTATTCTCTTTTGTGATGACGCCGTCTGTTGTTTTACTAACCGTTCCCTCAATTCCTGCATTTTCTTTTCTTCCAGTTGCAGATAGGTATCATATGTCTTATTTTCCTTATGTAATAAAACAGGGCCATACAGCAGTTCTACCGGCTGCATGTTCATGCACGGCTGCTGTGGTTGTTTTTTTATTGCCTTGATAATTGTGTAAAACTTACTATCTTCTTGCAAAAAGTCCTCATCTACAATGATGTATCCCTGCTCCTGCAAGTACCGGCGAACTGTTTGCGGCTCTGATTGCGGTTGTAAAATCAAGCCAATTCCTGCCTCCAGGTGTTTTCTTCCACGCATCAATATTCCGCGCATGAGTTCCCCACCCATTCCTGCAAGAACCGCCCAGTCTGCTTCCCACATATCAAGCTTCTCAAATCCGTCAGAAATACGTGTTTCTACACTTTTATCGAACCCATACTCCTGAATATGCGTCTGTGCAATTGCCAAAGGTCCTTTTCGTACATCCATGGCTATCACATGATCTGCCAGCGACTCTGCTATACACGCCATTGAGACAAACGCATGATCACATCCGATATCCGCCACACAGGCAATCTTCCCATGTGCTTCCTTCTCCTGTCTCAGCATCGCAAGTATCGCCTGCATACGCATGGACAAAGGTATTTTTCTTTTACTCGTTTGCATCTAAGAAATCCTTCAACTTTCTGCTCTTGCTCGGATGTCTCAGTCTACGCAATGCTTTCGCTTCGATCTGGCGGATACGCTCTCTGGTTACCTGGAATTCTTTTCCAACCTCTTCCAGAGTTCTTGCACGGCCATCATCCATACCAAAACGAAGACGTAAAACCTTCTGCTCTCTCGGTGTCAATGTATCCAGAACCTCATTGAGCTGGTCTCTAAGCAGATTGCTCGCTGCAGCCTCTGCCGGAACCGGCACATTCTGATCCTGGATAAAATCACCCAGATGGCTGTCTTCTTCTTCACCGATCGGAGTTTCCAGTGATACCGGTTCCTGTGAAATCTTCAAGATCTCACGTACACGCTCTACAGAAATTCCCATACGCTCTGCAATCTCCTCCGGAAGCGGCTCTCTTCCTAACTCCTGCAGAAGCTGTCTGGACTCACGAATCAGCTTATTGATTGTCTCAACCATATGAACCGGAATCCGGATTGTTCTTGCCTGATCCGCGATTGCACGTGTTATCGCCTGACGAATCCACCACGTTGCATACGTACTAAACTTATATCCCTTTTCATAATCGAATTTTTCAACAGCCTTGATGAGGCCGAGATTTCCTTCCTGAATCAAATCCAAAAAAAGCATACCACGTCCTACATATCGTTTTGCAATACTGACAACCAGACGAAGATTCGCTTCTGCAAGCTTCTGTTTTGCCTTCTCATCGCCTGCCTCCATGCGTTTTGCCAGTTCAATTTCTTCCTCTGCTGTCAAAAGCGGTACCTTTCCAATCTCTTTCAGATACATACGAACAGGATCTTCAATGCTTACACCGTCCGGAACAGACAGATCAATCTTCTCGATATCAATGTCCGCATCTTCCGTATCTTCCAGAATCATATCATCCAGAATCTCATCATCATCCTCTGTCTCAGACAATACAGCAACATGATGTTCATCCAGATAATCAAATATTTTTGTCATAATATCTGTCGTGAGTGTAATATCCGGCTTACCGACAAAATAATTCACGATTTCCGTATCGATCAACGTATTATCATTTTTCTTTGCCATCTCCACAAGATTCTCCAGATGTTCCTTCATCTGATCTGTCTGCATGATATTCTCATCTGTATTCTTTGCTGTGCTTGTTTCCTTATCTGTTACTTTCTTTGCCATTTTAGGTTCCATCCTTCCATTGTGATTATATTCTATCCATTCTTTAATGAAATATGCAATTTCGTCAATTTTGCCTTTTCTGCTATCAACTCCGGCAACTGTTCCGGATTTAATGCTATATTCGCCAATTCATAATCAATCCTTGCCATCTTTACTTTTCTGACCAGATCATTAATTATGCGCTCCCGTTCCTCTTCTGTGACCTGAACATCCAATTCTGTCTGTAGAATCTTCGCAACCAGTCTCTGTTTCTCAACATCCTCGAACAGATTCACAATCGCTGCCGGGTTCACGGTTCCTGTCTCCTTATATTGGTCAAACAATCTTTTTGCCACTATATGATAATCTTCATCCACAAAATCCGCTTCCGTGAGAATCCCATCTAAAAGCTGAAACAATTCCGGATTTCCAACCATCCAGGTAAGAAGTACCCGCTGTGGTTGCAGCCTCTGATCATCCGGATCTTCTCTTGAACGTCCATAGCCCTCCGTTGACTGTCTCACCTCCGGTTCCACCGAAATCGGTACATCTGTCTCTGGCTGTGGCGGTGATGTCTTTATACCTATCGTACCATATTTTGTCACCATCGACTTCAGATCCCCTGCATCTATATGATACTTTTCTGCAACCGCCTCTATGTAACTGTGCCGGACAACCGGTTCATCCAGTGCGGACAATCGTTTCGCCGCATCCTTTGTAAATTGAATCTTTTCTTCCGGATCCTTCAGATTATAATTCTGTGCAATTGCATCAATCTCGAAAACAATTCCCGTTACCGCATCGGCAATGCGCTCTTCAAATGCTTCCTTCCCAAGATTATGTATAAATTCATCCGGGTCTTTATACGGTTTCAGATTTATGACACGTGTTGCAATTCCAACCTCCCGCATAATTCCAATTGCTTTCATTGTTGCTTTTCGTCCGGCGCCATCACTATCATATGCCAGATAAACCTCATCTGTGTATCGTTTTACAATGGTTGCATGTCCCATCGTCAGTGCAGTGCCAAGCGAAGCCGCTGCATTATCAAAGCCAGCCTGATGCATCGCAATTACATCCATATATCCCTCACACAGGATAATTCCACGCCGCTTCGAGCGTCTCGCATAATTCATGGCAAACAGAGTATGGCTTTTATCGAAAACCGCTGTCTCCTTCGTGTTGATGTATTTTGGCATTCCGTCTCCGAGCACACGACCGCCAAATCCGACAACTTTACTGTTGATGTCCATAATCGGAACCATTGCCCGGTTCCAGAACATGTCCTGTCCTCCTCTGCGCTCATCAATCCGAACCAATCCGGAATCTTTCATCTGCGCATCTGTATATCCTTGTTTCTTTAAATGCTGATATAAATCATTCTCATAAATATTCGCATAACCAAGTCCAAACCGCTGAATCGTCTCATCCGTGAATCCACGATTGTGATAATACTCCAGCGCATGTTTTCCAGCCGGTGTCGCAGTAAGCAGATAATTAAAATAAATTGCTGCTGTTCGGTTCATCTCTTTCAGAAGCACTTTGTAATTTTCCCTCTGTCTTTGTTCCTTCGAGAAATGCTGTTCCGGCAGATTTACCCCGGCACGTTCTGCAAGCATCTTCAACGCTTCCGGAAATGAAAAATTCTCATATTCCATAATAAACGTTATAACATTTCCGCCCACACCGCATCCGAAACAATGATACATCTGTTTATCGCGATTCACATGAAAAGATGGCGTCTTCTCATGATGAAATGGGCAGCATGCCATATAGGAATTTCCACGTTTTTTTAATGTAACGTAGCTGCCAATCACATCCACAATATCATTCCGGCTGCGTACCTCTTCAATTACATTTTCTGAATAATACAAAACTACTTCACCTGTTTCTTATACAAACTTTATTCCTTGCTCCACGATTTTGGAATAAAGATTTTCTTCGCCATATCAATCGCATAATTATCAGTCATCCCGGCAATATAATCGCAGATGACTGTCTCTTTCAATTCTCCCTGCTCAATAAACATCCTATATTCTTCCGGAAGCCTTTCTTCATGCTCCATAAATTCCTCATACAACATACCAATCAGACGTTCCGCTTTCACCTCTTCACTTTTTGCAACCGGATTCGTATATAAATCCTGAAACATGAATTTGCGAAGTTCTTGAAACGCTTCCTGATATTCCTGTGGCAATATAATATCGTCTATGTCCGTGCTCGCAGTGACTACCGTATGTATGAGTGTATTGATTCGATCCCGGGTATTATGTCCCAGAAGATTCGTACAAGCTGCAGGCAGCATATCCTCTGTCAAAATTCCCGCCCGGATGCCATCATCTATGTCATGATTTACATACGCAATTTTATCTGACAGACGAACAATCTTTCCCTCAAGTGTTGCCGGAACACATCTGCTTCTATGATTCAGTATTCCATCCCGAACTTCCCATGTCAAGTTCAGTCCTTTTCCATTTTTCTCTAATCGTTCTACTACACGTATGCTCTGTTCATTGTGGCAAAACGGTTTTGTTGTGTATTTCGATAACGCACGCTCCCCAACATGTCCGAAAGGTGTATGTCCCAGATCATGTCCTAGCGCAATTGCCTCTACAAGATCTTCATTCAGATACAGACTTCTGGCAATCGTTCTGCCAATCTGTGCAACCTCCAGGGTATGTGTCAATCTTGTCCGATAATGGTCTCCTCCCGGTGACAGGAATACCTGTGTCTTATGTTTCATGCGCCGAAATGACTTCGAATGTATGATTCGATCCCGATCCCGCTGAAATTCCGTGCGTAAATCACATTTTTCTTCTGCCCTGTCTCTTCCTTTCGATTCATCTGCAAAGCATGCACATGACCGAAAGATCTCGTGTTCTCTTTTTTCCAGACACTCCCGAACGATCAATTCAAACCTCCTATATCCTGTAAAAGTCTATTTACCCATACAATAATATTATTCCACAATTCTTTCTTATTCCCTTTTTTTCTTTAAAATTTTTTATTGCATCACAAAAACACAGGTGCAGATAGGATTGCTGTTTTATAACAGCAATCCTATCTGCACCTGTGTTTTTTCTCTACTCTATATCTGTCTCTTATACACATCTGACGCTGCCGACGAGC
>ERZ1026776.663-NODE-663-length-22775-cov-4.600572_pt1 | contig 22775 bp, 18 predicted proteins | sample MGYA00380125_ERZ1026776 | MGnify/ENA primary metagenome ERZ1026776 (study PRJEB33269, sample SAMEA4719761) | human gut metagenome | biome: human-associated habitat; feature: organic feature; material: feces | place: Cameroon | collected 2013-10 ...
GTACGGTCTCGTGGGCTCGGAGATGTGTATAAGAGACAGGATGCTGACACCGATCGCTCCCGCCAGCTCCGCAACCATCTTGATAAATGACTGTGAATAAGAATCTTCTGTCAGATCCGATACAAAGCTCTGATCTACTTTAATCACATCCAGCGGGATCTCCCGGATATGGTTCAGGGAAGAGTAACCTGTTCCGAAATCATCCAGCGCGATCCGCGCGCCCAGTCCCCTGATCTGGTTCAGTATCTTTTTCATACGCTCCATATCGTTGATCGCAAGACTTTCCGTTACTTCCAATGTCAGGTTATGTGGATTGATCCCCGACCGGCGGATCGTTTCTTCTATTGTCTCTACGATATCCGTCTGCAGCAGCTGTACGACAGACAGATTGACATTAACCTTAAACTCGGGATGTCCGTGTGTATTCCAGTATTGGCATGCCTTACATGCCTCTTTCATTACATGGTTTCCGATCGGATTAATGAGTCCGAGATACTCTGCCAGCGGAATAAAATCAGACGGTGGGATGAAGCCGAGAGTTGCGGAATTCCATCTGACCAACGCTTCCGCACCGACACATGGTGTTCCTTCCTTCTGGATATCAATGATCGGCTGATAATAAACCTCGAACTCCTTGTAATCACCTGCCGTAGCATCACGCATATTTTTTTCCATATCCAGTCGTTTATTGGAAGTGGAGCTGATATTATCGGAATATACCGCCACTCTGTTTTTGCCACTCTTTTTGGCTTCGTACATGGCGATATCCGCTTTCTTGATCAGATCCTGTACACTGCTGCCATCCTCCGGGAAATAGCAGATACCCATACTCATCGTGCAGTAATAATCTGCATTTTTTAAAAACCATGGTTTGGAAAAGATCGCCTTGATCTCTTCCACGATCCCATCGAACCTTGCAATGCTCTCCGGCGGTACAACAATGACAAATTCATCGCCGCCCATACGGTAGCATGTATTATGGATCTCAGGGATCCGCTGCAGACTGTGCGAAATGGATTTCAGCAATACATCCCCATACTGGTGTCCCAGTCCGTCATTGATATGTTTGAAATCATCCAGATCCAGATAGAGCAGTCCGCCTTTACCGCCTTCTGCCTCTGCTTTTTCGATATACTGTGCCAGATCCCGTTCACAACACATACGGTTGTACAATCCTGTCAGAAAATCCGTATATGCCTGTTGCTCTATCTTACGCTGATATATTTTTTTATCCGTAATATCATACAAGGCACTAAAGGATACTTTCCTGCCATCTACCCAGTCAATTTCTGTCTGATGCAGATCATACCAGTGCTTTCTGGAGGGATGCTTCAGTTCATAATAACCTTGCTTCGCAAGAGCACTTTCTGCCTGCTCCAGCAGTCTGTTGATCGTGCCCTGTTTCAGTTCCTGTTCAAATTCGTGCTGCATCAGATCATTACAAAACAGTACATGCCCCGTTTCCTTATCTCTGACATAAATACAGCTTCCCACCGTGTTTAAAATCTGGGTAAGAGACTGGTAGGAGCTTACGATAGAATTGCGCGCGATCCTGTTATCCAGTATGCTCTGCAGTATCTTTGCCATATCCGTTGTATACCTGATCTCATCATCGGACCACATATGCTCCCGTTCTGTTATAAGTGCGCAGAGATACATACTGATCGTACCACGTATACTAATCGGAACCGTGATCAGAGAACTGATCTCCGTTGTTTTTAATAAAGCCGTTATCTGCCCATCCGCATTCTCAGCACCGGATAGGATCACTGTTTCGCTGCCGCATACCGGCTCCGGTTTTACCTTTTCTCGGCCTACTGCCTGTAATAGGGACGGATGTGCTGCGGTCTCTGCTATAACAGAAACTGCTTTCCCGTCCTTGGAAAGCTTTAACAGCTGCATATTGCTGACCGCCAGTTTTTCCTTCATCAGCTGCAAAAGTTGCCCTGCCAGCTGCTCAAACGGGCTTTGGTCCAAAAGCAGCTTTACGATCCTGCCCAGTCCCCCTTTTTCTGCCTGCTCTTTTTCTTCCTCCGTCAGCCACATGCGGAGCAGATCAAGCGCCTGCATAAATGCACTTTCACTCGTTACATGCAAAAAGCCGTCCGCATAATGCCCCCGCTTTGTAAATTCCTTTTCTAAAACGCAATAAGCAAGCCAACACATGGTTGGCCTGCCTTCCTTTCTTACCGTAACAGCTGCTGTTTTAACATTTCCATAGGAGGTATCTTCTATGATCTGATCTTCCAGAGAAGATCTGCACAGCCTGTTATACAAAGCATCTATATTTTCTTTCCCGATCAGCCGGAGTAGTCTCTCTCCTTCTTTCGGTTCACCTGACAACTTTGTAACAGCGTTTCCGTCCGCATCCACACAGTACAGATATATTCCTGCAAGTTCTGCTATCCCATCCTGTATTTTCTGTAACTTTTCATGATCTAACGCCTGCATGAACCTAACCCCGCCTTATAGTATTCTTTTTGCGCTTTTTACTGTTCTACGCTGTAGTTTGGTGCCTCTTTTGTAATATGAATATCATGTGGATGACTTTCCTTTAAGGCTGCTGCAGAAATTTTCACAAATCTGCCTCTCTCCTGCAGTTCCGGGATAGAAGGCGTACCACAATATCCCATACCGGAACGGATACCACCAACTAACTGGAATACGGTGTCTTCTACGCTTCCTTTATATGCAACACGGCCTTCCACACCTTCCGGTACCAGTTTCTTTGCATCTGACTGGAAATAACGGTCTTTGCTTCCGTTTTCCATTGCTGCAATAGAACCCATGCCACGATATACTTTGTATTTTCTGCCCTGGAACAGTTCAAAAGTACCCGGTGCTTCATCGCATCCCGCAAAAATACTACCCATCATACAGATGCTGCCGCCTGCTGCGAGAGCCTTTGTCATATCACCTGAATATTTGATACCACCATCTGCAATGATCGGAACACCATATTCTTTTGCTACGGAATATGCATCCATAATAGCTGTGATCTGCGGTACACCAATACCGGATACGATTCTTGTTGTACAGATGGAACCCGGTCCGATACCTACTTTTACTGCATCTGCTCCGGCTTCGATCAGTGCTTTCGTACCTTCTGCTGTTGCCACATTACCTGCAATAACCGGAAGATCCGGATAATTCTCTTTGATCATGCGCAGACATCTGAGTACGTTTTCTGAATGTCCGTGTGCACTGTCAAGAACAACTACATCAACCTTGGATTCAACAAGTGCTGCCACTCTGTCAAGTACATTTGCTGTAATACCGACACCGGCACCACAGAGCAGTCTGCCCTGTTTATCCTTTGCTGCAAGCGGATATTTGATCGTCTTTTCAATATCCTTAATTGTAATAAGACCTTTCAGATTAAAATTGTCATCCACGATCGGAAGCTTTTCTTTTCTTGCCTTTGCCAGAATTGCCTTTGCTTCTTCCAATGTAATGCCTTCCTTTGCTGTAACCAGTCCTTCGGAAGTCATGGACTCCTTGATCTTTTTACTGAAATCTGTTTCAAATTTCAGATCACGGTTTGTAATGATACCGACAAGTTTACGGCCTTCCGTGATCGGAACACCGGAAATACGGAATTTTGCCATCAGCTCATCTGCATCCTTTAATGTATGCTCAGGAGTCAGAGAAAATGGATCTGTAATGACACCGTTTTCAGAACGTTTTACCTTATCAACCTCTTCAGCCTGTGCCTCGATCGACATATTCTTATGGATGATTCCGATACCACCCTGTCTCGCCATTGCGATCGCCATGCGGTGCTCTGTAACCGTGTCCATACCTGCACTCATCATCGGAATGTTCAGTTTGATCGTCTTTGTCAGGTTCGTACTTAAATCCACCTGATTTGGAATCACCTGAGAATAACCCGGTACTAAAAGAACATCGTCAAATGTAATGCCGTCACCAATAATCTGTGCCATTTTTCTTTTCCTCCATGATCTCGTGTTAGTTTTTTCTTATGGGCAAGTTTATCAAACTTGAATCGCTTCGTCAATCCCGGAAAGTAACGCGGGGTGCAACCTTTCTGATCTGCTCAAAGAGTTCATCATTTACTTCCAGCAATACTCTTTGCAGCTGATTATTTACTTTAATGATCAGGGCATATGGGCTGCTGTCCTTTTCCCCTGTGGAATAATCTGCCGTTTTGATATCATTTCTGCCCTGATATGCAGCCATTCTGCCAGATGATGCAGGGGCAAACAATTCTGTTGTTGTCAGATCATATTCTGCCACCGTCTTTCTTCTGGACTGGTTCTGGATCCTGTCGATCGTCAGATGCTTGTCCAGAAACAGATATTCATATTCGATTATTTTGTTGAAATTTACCAGATATGCCAGTCCCAGTAAGATTGCACCGGCTAAAAACAGTACAATGCTTCCGGTCAGTAAAAACGCTGCCAGAAGTGCAAGTACTCCTGCCACGATCAAAAGATTACGAAGAAGCACCGGCAAAATGCTGTGCTTTTTCCTGATCAGTAATTCTACATAAGTATCATTCATTTTTATCACCTGCTGTTTTATTTTTGTTCTATTCTATATTAGTACAAAAAAGACTGAAAAGCTATAGGAAATTATAAAGAATCTCTGTCTCAGTCATGAAAAGAATGTGAAATATCATTCAGCTTCGTTGACACTTTACATGGCTGCCAGTATCATAAGAAAGATGAAAACGGTTAAATTGCAGCAGGTACTGCCGCATAGAAGGAGACGATAACTTATGATGAAAGATGAGATCCGTGCCCAGAAGGAACGGGTAAAACAGATGTCCCGTTGGGAACGATTTAAATATTTCTGGTATTACCAGTGGAAATGGGTGGCACTCGCTGTCGCGGTCATCGCCTTTCTCTGCTACCTGGGATTTACGATTTACAAAAATTCCTTTGAGGAATATGTCTATGTCGCGCTCGTCAACTGCGATATCACCAAATCGCAGCAAAGTCAGGAGCTTATGGAAGGCTACGCCAAGAGCAGAAATGTGGATACATCTCAGACGCCTGCCTCCATCAATACCAAGCTGTCTATTCCTGAAGAAGCAACCGGATCACTCTCCGTTGCCAATTCGCAGACGCTGCAGGCTTATATTGAAACAGGAGATTATGATGTACTGATCGGCAATACATGGATCATCGATGATTTTGCTTCACAGGGCTATCTATGTGATCTGAAAGCACAGCTTCCGGCTGATCTGTACGAAAAGGTCAAAGACCGGCTTTATGAGTTTACCTATGACAACGGCGAAACATATGCCATCGGTTTTTATGCGGATGATCTGCCGGCGATCACATCCTTATATACAGAGGATTCCCGTCCGATCATCGCACTGCCTGCTTCTTCCAAGTCACTGGATGTGGGAATTGATTTTATAAGATATCTGTATGAGCTGGCGGACGGAAATGCTGAACGCTGACCAGACGCATCTACTGTAACATATAAACCAACTCCCGGGCTGAGATATCTTAAGCAATCGATAGTGCAGACGACCGAGATTTGCTAATTATTTGCCGAGCGGAGAGACCACCACGCTTTTTGGTGGCCGGAGCTCGTGCAATATATACTGAAGCAAATCGCAGGGTAGTCAAACGTGATTGCGTAGATATCTCAGCCCGGGAGTTTTCATATGCACTTCTTTTTTACAGCAGTTCCTTCAGGATCTTGTTGACCATGCTAGGATCGGCTTTGCCGTGCATTGCTTTCATCGTCTGTCCGACAAGGAATCCGATCGCCTTTTCTTTTCCGTTGTGATAATCTTCCACTGACTGCGGGTTAGCTGCTATCACATCTTCGATCGTCTTACGGAGTGCGCCTTCATCGTTGACGGTTTTCAGTCCGTTTTCTTCCACATATTTTTCCGGATCGATGTCTTCCGCAAACATCTTCTCAAAAACAGTCTTTGCCACGCTGGAATTGATGGCTTTTTCATCCACAAGTCTGATCAGGGAAGCCAGATGCTCCGGTGAGAAACGGATGTCCTCAGGATCCATGCTGTTCTCCTTCAGAAGCTGCATCGTCTGTACCATCAGCCAGTTGCTGACCTTCTTCGGCTGGTTGCAGATCGCAGTTGTTTCTTCAAACAGATCTGCCATTTTCTTAGTGCCTGTCAGGATTTCGATATCATAGTCCGGCAGATCGAATTCTTCTTTGTAGCGCTGCATCTTCTCCGGTCTGAATTCCGGTTCTTCTGCTTTGATCTGTGCAAGCCATTCATCCGAAACAACGATCGGTGTCAGATCCGGATCCGGGAAGTAACGGTAATCCTGTGCATCTTCTTTGCTTCGCATCGCATAAGATTCACCCTTTGTATCATCCCAGCGTCTTGTTTCCTGTACGACCGCCTTACCTGCTTCGATCAGATCGATCTGTCTTGCCTGCTCGCCTTCAATGGCATGTGCGATCGCCTTAAAGGAATTCAGGTTCTTCATTTCTGTACGGGTTCCGAATTCTTTCTGCCCGACTTCCCGTACGGAAAGGTTGACATCTGCTCTCATACTGCCTTCCTGCAGCTTGCAGTCGGAAGCACCGAGATACTGGATCAGCATACGCAGTTTTTCCAGGTAAGCAATGACTTCCTCTGCGCTGCGCATATCAGGCTCGGATACGATCTCGATCAGCGGAACGCCGGAACGGTTATAATCTACCAGTGTGCAGTCTTCCCATTCATCGTGGATCAGCTTTCCTGCATCTTCTTCCATATGGATCTCATGAATCCCTACCTTCTTGCTGCCGGCTTCTGTTTCAATCTCCACATAACCATTGCGGCAGATTGGCAGATACAACTGGGAGATCTGGTAGTTCTGCGGGTTATCCGGGTAGAAATAGTTTTTCCGGTCAAACTTGGCATATCTTGTAATATCGCAGTTCATTGCCATACCAACTGCGACCGCATATTTTAATACCTGCTTATTTAAAACAGGCAAAGAGCCGGGCATTCCACTGCAGACAGGACACACATGGGTATTCGGTGCGCCGCCGAAAGCGGTGGAACAGCCACAGAAAATTTTTGTTTTGGTCGCCAGCTCTACATGAACCTCCAGACCAATGACGGTTTCATATTGCTTTGCCATTTATGCGTCCTCCCTTCCGAATTTGCCTCTTGCCTGCTCATAAGTATAAGCAGCCCGGATCAGCTTCTTCTCTGCGAAGCAGTCTCCGATCAGCTGCAGACCGATCGGCAGTCCCTGTGCATCTGTTCCGCACGGAACACTGATACCAGGCAGTCCTGCAAGGTTGACTGAGATCGTATAAATATCGCCCAGATACATCTTGATCGGATCGGAAAGACTCTGTCCAAGCTTTGGTGCTGTTGTCGGTGCAACAGGGCCAAGGATCATATCATATTTTGCAAACGCTTCATCAAACACCTTTTTGATCAGCGCTTTTACCTTTAATGCTTTCAGATAGTATGCATCATAATAACCGGAGCTGAGAACGAAGGAGCCGAGCATGATCCTTCTCTTGACTTCCGGTCCGAAGCCCTCTGAACGTGTCTGCTTGTACATAGCGTGCAGTTCCTCTGCGGATTCAGCACGATATCCGTATTTCACGCCGTCGAAACGTTCCAGATTGGAGCTTGCCTCCGCATCTGCGATCGTATAATAGGTTGGAATCGCATATTTCACAAGTGCCAGATCAAACTCCTCAATGACCGCACCCTTTTCTTTTAAAAGGTTAGCTGCTGCTAATACTTTTTCTTTAACTTCCGGATCCAGACCTTCTCCGAAATAATCTTTCGGAATACCGATCTTCATGCCTTTCACATCATTTACCAGTGCTTTTGTAAAATCTGTATCTTCCCGCTTCTGGCTGGTGGAATCTTTTTCATCATAGCTTGCGATTGCTTCCAAAATAGTCGCACAATCTGTTACATCCTTTGCCAGTGGCCCGATCTGATCCAGAGAAGAACCATAGGCGATCAGTCCGTAACGGGATACGGTTCCGTAAGTTGGTTTCATACCGACAACGCCGCAGTAAGACGCCGGCTGACGAATGGAGCCGCCTGTATCGGAGCCAAGTGCAAAGAAACATTCATCCGCTGCTACCGCTGCTGCGGAGCCACCGGAAGATCCTCCCGGTACATGCTCTGTATTCCATGGATTCTTCGTCGCTCCATAGGCAGAGGTTTCTGTTGTGGAACCCATGGCAAACTCATCCATGTTCGTTTTACCGATCACAACAGCACCTGCTTTCTGCAGGTTCAAAACTGCCTCGGAAGAATAAGTCGGGATAAAGTTGCCAAGGATCTTGGAAGAACAGGTTGTCAGCATACCTTCTGTGCACATATTGTCCTTGATCGCAACCGGAACACCGGCAAGTGGTCCTGTCAGCTCTCCCTTTTCGATCTTCTCCTGTACTGATTTCGCCTGTAAAAGTGCGCCCTCTTTATCTAATGTCACATAGCAGTGCAGGTCATCTTCCTTTTCTGCAATCTGCGCAAAAACGGCTTCTACCGCATCCACTGCCGTGAGCTCGCCTGCTTTGATCTTCGTGGAAAGCTCCACAGCGGTTAACTTTAAAATATCGTTCATTTCGGAGCCTCCTTAAAAAGTTCTCGGTACCAGATACATACCGTCTTTTTCCTGTGGTGCATTTTTCAACATATTCTCGCTGTCGTCTCCGTTCGTGACCACGTCCTCACGGAATACATTACAAGTATCAAAAATATGACTCATCGGCTCTACGCCTTCTGTATCCAGCTCACCGAGCTGATCAATATAATCAAGCATATCTGCCATATCCTTTTTTGCCTGCTCTTTTTCCTCATCGGAAAGAGCAAGCTTTGCCAGAATGCCTACATATTCGATTGTTTCGTCACTGATCACGTTTGCCATCAGATTACCTCCACTCTTAATCTCTTACCTTGATGTGTACTTCTCTAAGCTGCTGTTCTGTGACATCATTCGGTGCACCACACATCAGATCCTGTGCAGATCCGCTCATTGGGAATGCAATGACTTCACGGATATTTTCTTCGTTGCGGAGCAGCATGATCATACGATCTACACCGGGTGCCATACCTGCGTGCGGCGGTGCTCCGAACTGGAATGCGTTGTACAATGCGCCAAATTTGTTTTTCAGTGTTTCTTCATCATAGCCTGCAATTTCAAATGCCTTGACCATGATCTCCATATCGTGGTTACGGACAGCGCCGGAAGAAAGCTCCACACCGTTACATACAATATCGTACTGATATGCCAGAATCGTAAGCGGATCCTGTGTTTTTAACGCTTCCAGACCACCCTGTGGCATAGAGAACGGGTTGTGGGTAAAGCCGATCTGCTTTGTTTCCTCATCCAGCTCAAACATCGGGAAGTCATTGATATAGCAGAAACGGTAAGCATTCTTCTCGATCAGATCAAGCTTTTCACCAAGCTCGGTTCTGATCTGTCCTGCATAAAGGTTAGCACGTGCTTCCTTATCAGCGATAAAGAAAATGGTATCTCCGGCGGAAAGACCTGCCAGTTCTTTCATTTCTACTTTCATATCATCCGGAATAAACTTATCGATCGGTCCCTTGTAGCTCATGTCTTCCATTACCTCAAGGTAACCAAGTCCGCCCATTCCGATAGACTGTGCAAACTTCAGAAGCTTTTCATGGAAGCCCTTGGACATCTGCCGGTTTACTTTTATGGCTCTGACAGTTCTTCCCTTAAACGGCTTGAAGGTACATCTCTGGAAGAACTCTGTCACATCGATAATACGAAGCGGGTTACGAAGATCCGGTTTGTCGGTACCAAACTCCAGCATAGCCTGTTTGTAGCTGATGATCGGATATGGTGCCTGTGTAACGGAATAGCCTTCCGGTGCAAATTTTTCAAAGGTAGCGGAGAGCACTTCTTCTCCGACTGCAAATACATCTTCCTGTGTTGCAAAGCTCATTTCAAAATCGAGCTGGTAAAATTCGCCCGGAGAACGGTCAGCTCTTGCATCCTCGTCTCTGAAACAAGGGGCGATCTGGAAATATTTATCAAAGCCGGATACCATCAGAAGCTGTTTATACTGCTGTGGTGCCTGTGGCAGTGCATAAAATTTACCTTTGTATTTTCTGCTCGGTACAATATAGTCACGTGCGCCTTCCGGTGAGGAAGCACACAGGATCGGTGTCTGGATCTCTAAGAATCCCATCTCCGTCATTTTCTGACGCAGGAAGCTGATCACCTGACTACGGAAAATAATGTTGTCTTTTACCTTCTGGTTTCTCAGATCCAGATAACGGTATTTTAAACGAAGATCTTCACGGATCTCCTTGGATGTCATCACTTCAAACGGAAGCGGTTTATATACCTTGCCAAGGATCTGGATCGTCTTTGCTTCCAGCTCGATCGTTCCTGTCGCGATCTTCGGGTTATAAGTTTCTTCATCACGCTTTTCAATCAAACCGGTAATGGATACACAATCCTCTTTTACAATGCCGGTAAGCAGGGAGGTATCACGCAGGACAACCTGCAGGGCACCATACATATCCCTGAGATCGATAAAGGATACACCGCCGTGATCTCTGATGTTTTCTACCCATCCGCTGACCTTCAGGGTCTGACCAATTTGCTCTTCCGTGATGTCTTTTAAATAGACATCTCTGTACATGTTTGCTTTCATGTTGCTCCTCCTGTCTTTCCTTCTGTAGTGTCCCGGCTTTGATGTATCACACAACTAAAAAGTCCCGGGACAAATCATTGTCCCGGGACGGATATTCTAAATCCGCGGTACCACCCGCATTGAGAAGACTTCAGCCGAATACCTTTTCCTAGATCTTCTCCACTCTTCCACTTAACGCGTGTCACGTATTACCCTAGCTCTATATCTTATCATAGAGGTTCGAATAATCTGCTCCGGAGTGTTCCCTTTATCAGTTCCCGCGCGGATGCTTTCAGTCGGTGGCATCACTTTCCTGTCGTTTTTCCTGACAAGAGTCTCCTTCTCTGCATTTCTTGGTTCAGATTTTAGCACCCTGAAAAATGGATTGCAAGTATTTTTTTCGATTCTGGGTGTATTTCCTGTATAACGTACTATTTGTGCGTGATAGTATTTATTTACTTTTTGGCATAATATGCTTCGATCTTTTTGTCCAGCCAGATCCCCAAAGGTGTTAAGACCAGCATATAAAGATTACTTAAATTTATCCCGAGTCATCATCAATGCATATCCCAGCAGATTTTCTCCTCTCCACTGTGATATATCAAATCTCTTTTCGTCTTTCATTGACAGTCCAATTCCCCATATCCTATCATGCACTGCACACTCTGCAAGTAATGCATTTCCAGTCTGCAGCAGCTTTTCTTTGAGTGCCTCATTTTGTGAAAATTTTGCAACCACACCCTCATATACTACTAATTGCCGCATCCCATTCCACACATTTTCATTATAACCGGACACCATGCGTCCCAGTTCCTTAATACGCGCAACGTCGTCAGTTTTCAGTATCTGTTCCGCTACTTCCTCATCCCCAAAACAGATTGCTTTCCGATACATCATAAACTGCTCCATAGAAGAGAATATCTTTCCATCCACTTCAAACTTTGATACATACCAATTACTCAGGAAACCATTTTCTTCTTCAGGATTATGAAAACACACAACTTTCGTTTCCGGATATATAATCCATTTATCTGATTGATTTTCCATAACTCTGCCCTACTCTCCTTTTCCCTAAAGTATTTAACAAAAATATCTGATTTCTCCAAAATATTCAAACCATTTCTGTTTTACTTCATCACTTCGTGCTTCCATTATTCTTACAATTTTTCAACCTGTTCTTCAGAATATCCATTCACATCTTCTATCTTATAAGTTGGTAAATAACATGTCATATTATGAAATCCGTCTTTTTCATCAGATGTTTCAATATACCCTTTTACAGTTCCATCTTCTCTCATATCAGAATGCACTATGTTTTCTTTATTATGTTAATATTTCCGGTGTTTTGCAACACCTTTCTGTCCGTTTTTCATTATTTTAAAGTTTATTCGGCCACTTTTCATGCAAACAGTATTAGTCAACCGCACAATTTGATCAGTTCACTGCGCCGGAAGTGGAATAAAAAAGCAGAGGCTATCTGCTCTGCTCCTTTGGAAATGCCCCTCTTTAGACATCGTCTTTTGTCCCTCCATATTTTATCTCATTTCCGCCTACGAAGTAAAGTGTAATGCAGCCTGTATGCGAACAAGCGAACCGCGTTCTTATGGATAAAATATGATCAATTAGCGTATTGAAGAGATAATTGTTTCCACTTCTTCTATTGTTTTTTCGGTAGCAGAGGCTATCTGCTCTGCAGTCATTCCGTTTTTATACATTTTCTGAATAAGTCCTGCCTCACCTTCTACGCGCCCTTTTTCTTCAATTCCTTCACTCAAATTACACATAGCACTCACATCCTCTCGCAAATTCCCTTCTATCGGGATATCATATTCCTTTTCAATGATACTTAATTTTTCGTCCGCTGTAAGCTCCTGCGACAGCAATGCCCCCAGCAGGCGATGCAGCTCATATGGATCATCATGATCCGGCAATTCCTTCGCCAGTCCGATCATAACAATATGAAGCAGATCCAACCTGCCTTTCCAGTCATAGGAACCGATCACATCCTCTTTTATGAGATGAATATGGCACATACTGTTCTCTTCCATGTTCATGCATAACCAGATAGAATATACACACTTGATATCATCATAGTTGGAATTCTCAAAATCCCGTTCCTTCTGGGATGAAATCAGCCTACTGACATAAAATACCGCCCTGTTTACGATTTCATATTTTTCAGGTTCATCCTTCTGGGCTTCTACATTGACAATGATCTGAGACAGTCCATCTTTCATCCGTACATAAAAAACAATGTCAAATCTTACCAGTCCCTCATTTATCTCCTGTTCTTCTGTATTAAAACCAGCCAGACGCTCACCATTCTTTGAAGCCATCATATTGGTAAGTCCCGGTTCTACGGGAACAGTACTGATATAAGGCGTCCCTTCTATATAGCCTGCAACAACCTGAGGATCCATTCCCTTAAATTCATCAACTGTCTTTACCAGTATCTGTGCCAGAATGATTTTCTGACCTAGCAGACGCTTTGCGCTGGCATCATACTGCGCTTTCATCTCTGTTGCTTTTACAGCATTTTTAATTTCTGTATTCAAATGATTCCTCCCCTTGCATCCGGATAGTTACAGGTATTGCAGTACAAAAGGAAGATAGTGTTTACATTATAACCTACCTGTTTTTTCGATACAACTGATTTTCTATCCGGTGTTTTCTTTTTGATTTTATAGATTACTGTGATGGAAAATAAAACAGACTTTCTTGTCAAAAGACTTAGATATCAGCTTTCGCTGAAAAAGAATTTATATATATTGTTTATGAATGCAGTATAACTTAACTTCCCAGATTACGCAACTGCTTTTATTCTTGCATCTTCACAAACCATCTTATTTTTATAACCCGCAACAGACTGCCACCCAAAGTGAGCGAAACATCATGATCCGGACGGGTGCGGATGTTTTACATCAGTGAAAGTGGAAAAGAAATCACATACCGCATCATCGGAGAGGGACAACTGATTGGAGAAGCCGCTTTTCTGAGTCATTTACAGCAGGCAACTATATCGGCTGTCACAGATACCACTCTGATCACCTGTCCGATCAAGTCACTCTATCCGCATATTTGCAGACACAGCGAGCTGAACCAGATCATTTTTGAACTGCTGACTGAAAATTACACCCAGCTGTGTAATCAGATTAAAAGACTCACGATCAATGACAGTACCAAAAGAGTTGCCAGCTATCTGCTTGACCTGACAAAGAAGGATCAGGAAGAACTTGGCATCGTCGATCACACACTTCCTTATACGCAGGAAGAACTGTCCGTCTGTCTGAATTTGCATCGCACCACAGTTGCAAGAGTACTTTCCGATTTTTCCAAAAGAGGGTTTGTCCGCCTGCAATACCGTAAAATACAGGTCATTGACAGAGAAGGGCTGCAAGCCATATAGCCCACTTCCCGCATGCAGAATAACCCCTGAAAAACACTCAAATATGAAATACTGCTTTTATTTTTGATGCTGTAAACTGGATGATCGGTCCGGAGATCAGGATCGTGACGATTGTGCATATGCCAAACTTGCCGCCCAATAAAACACCGACAATAACCATCACCGCATCCAACAGGATCCGAACAGCTTTTACCTGCCAGCCATTCTTTTCCGCAAGAGAAAATGTCAACGCTTCATAGGAACCGCGTCCCAGAGAAGCCGCCGCATAACCCCCTGTACCAATTGCAAAAAATGTAATCCCCAGTAACATAAGTATCGCATTGATCCACATATGTGTGCTGTATACATGTACCTTTGCAAATAAATCTACACAGAAACTATATACTATCTGATAAAGAACCGTGCCAATATGGATCTGTGACCTGTCATAAAATAATACAAATACGAGCATCACTACAGCTACGATCAAAGATGCCATACCTACACTGATATGAAATGTTTTAGAGATTCCCTGCCATAATACCGCCAAGGTCGCACCACCGAATCCAGCGTACATTGCAAGCGTAATGCCATAGGCCGCAATGATCGAACCGATAATTATGATCATTATTTTTTTCATCCACTCTGTTTTATGCATGATGACGTCTCCTTAGCTTCCGGTAATCTCATCGTGATCTCTATTGCTCATCCATATACGCAGCCGTCTTCTGCATGATATCACGCATGATCAGAAGATCCTGTTCCACATCTCCCGTTTCCATGGAATGATCTGCATGCTCCGTCAGATATAGCGGCAGATTTTTCTGCCTGCATGCTGCCTTGATCTTCTCTGTTTCCGCCCACGGATCTGCTGTTCCATGAAATACGATTCCGGTCTGTCCGATCGCATCAAACGATTCCACAACCGGCGTATAATAAATCTGCCGGGGGAAAATTGCAAATTTATTTGCATAAGCTGCTGCCACAGCAGTTCCGACACTTTTGGAGATAAAAAGCACTTCGTCATAAGCTGTGAAATTGATTCCCGCAAGCTGTTCCGCCGCATAGGTAAACGCCAGTTCAAAAGCCTTACGCATCTTCTCCGCATTCCCTTTCACGCCTGTGGGCAACATTCCATATTTCACCTCTACGATTTCATATTCCCGTTTTCTTGCCAGCTTTTTACTGTAATATAACAACGGTTTGTCTGTATGATAACCGATCCCCGGAAACAGCACCGCGATTTTCTTTTTCATATCTGGGTTCCTTTCTTCATCCTATTCTGCCACTATACTGACGCTGTTGATCACTGTTCCAAATTCTATCATTGGTTTCCTCCGTGTACAGATTTCAATCATATTTCTTCTGATCGTACACACGTATTGTAACATTCTCCGGCTTATTTTTCACGGACTTCCTGCAAATTTCGCGTATTTTACCATATAAAATTATTTACTATTTCTCTGCTTCCGGGCAATTACCAAATGTTCATAATATGCTGCATAACAAGGCTTACGATCGTGATGCCACACCAGCAGGAAGCTCCTACCAGGATCGGTTTCCCGCCTGTTTTGATGAGCTGGATCACATTACTGTTTAATCCGATCGCCGCCATCGCCATTATGATCATAAACTTGGACAGTTCTTTGAGCGGCTGAAATACACCTGCATCAATGCCCATATGGATACAGACTGTTGTAATGACCGCCGCGATCACAAAGTACAGGATAAACATAGGGAATGCTCTCTTTAAGCTGAACTTTGCAGCCTGCTTTCCTTCTTTTGCACTCTTTTTGGCACGTATCAGGGATAAGCCGAGTGTGATCGGTATAATAGCAAGCGTTCTTGTCAACTTTACCGTTACTGCCTTATTCAATGTCTCACTTCCAAGGTTCCACATACTGTCCCATGTAGATGCCGCAGCAGTGACAGATGATGTATCATTGATCGCCGTTCCCGCAAAGATACCAAATGATTCTCCGTGCAACGTGTCAAATCCGATTGCTTTCCCGAGTAGTGGGAAGAAAATTGCCGCAAGCACATTAAAGAAGAAAATGACCGCGATCGACTGTGCAATTTCATCGTCATCTGCGCCAATGACAGGTGCAGTTGCTGCGATCGCAGAGCCTCCACAAATAGAGGATCCAACGCCGACCAGTATAGATGTATTTGCAGGTACTTTGAGCACTTTTTGCAGGATCCACGCAATAACAAGTGATGTTGTGATCGTACAGAGGATGATCGGCAGAGATTGTTTTCCTGTCTGGAAGATCACGCCAAGATTCATTCCAAATCCGAGCAGTACAACTGCTGTCTGCAGGATCACCTTGGATGTCCATTTAATGCCTGCCTCTGCTTTCCCCTTCTTGTTCCAGAACATTGCGATGATCATACCCGCTATGATCGCAGTCACCGCTCCTCCTACCACAGGAAATGCCTTTCCAAGCAGCCACGATGGAATAGCAATGGCAAGGCAGACCAGAATGCCGGCTCCGTTTTTCTTCATGAAATTCATTTGTTGATAACCTCTCTTTCTTTTCTGTACAAAATTGTACCACTGGACATCAATAAGGTAAAATTATATAATTCTATTGGACAATAAATATATTTTATCATTAAGGAGGTCCTATGCTTGATTTCAGAACAGAAACATTTCTCACAGTATGTCAGACAATGAATTTTACTGCAGCCGCCAGAAAATTAAATATCACACAACCGGCTGTTTCCCAACATATCCGTTTTTTAGAGGAGCAATATCACACTTCTCTTTTCCATTATCAAAACAAACAGCTTTTTCTTACCCGCTCCGGTGAAATACTGCACAAACATCTGCTGACAATGAAAAATGATGAAAAAGCTGTCATAGCAGAATTAAAAAGCAGTTCTACCGGCATAGAATCTCTGTCACTCGGCGTTACCATGACGATAGGAGAATATGCTATTGTTGATAAACTCGCTAACTTTCTGATCCATCATCCCGAAATAAACATTCATCTGCATTACGGAAATACTTCCCAGCTTTTGAAGCTGCTTGACAATGGCCAGATCAGCATGGCTATTGTGGAAGGAAACTATCCGAAGGAAGTCTATTCCCATAAAAAATACAGCACAGAAGACTATATTGCTGTCTGTGCTGCATCACATCATTTTATTACGGAACATCCGCATACGATCCAAGATCTGGTAAATGAACGTCTTCTTGTTCGTGAAAAAGGATCCGGTACCAGAAATATTCTGGAGCAAAGTTTGGTTGCCCGTGGCTTACAGATTTCCGATTTTATCCATTATACCGAAGTGGAAAATATGCATACGATCATCGGTCTGTTAAAAAGAGATTGTGGGATATCTTTTCTGTATAAAATTGCCGTCGAAAACGAATTACAAGCAGGTACCTTAAGAGAAATCCCCCTGACAGATTTTAAAATGCAGCATGACTTTGATGTCATCTGGGAAAAACACAGCATTTATACCGATAAATATCTTTCTATCTGCGAGGAATTTATTTAAGGCATTCCTTTTGGTAAAATTTCTCGATCCGTGATACTGTCTGACCATCGCTGTATCCACGATCGAATACACGGATGTGATCATATCACTGCCAAACGCCGCCAGCAGATATTTCAAATAGATTGGTTTAATCTTTCCGTTCAAAAAATCCGTTTTGTCTTTCTCACTTTCGCACCTTGAACAAAAAAAACTACTGTATACAGTCCATGATCAGTTTCCGGCATTTTTCATAGCCAAGCTGCGAGCTGTTCAATGACAGTGTATAATTGCCTGCCATGCCCCATTTCTGATCGGTATAAAAATTGTAATTCGTCATACGGCGTTTATCGATATCTGCCATCATTTTTACAGCCTCAGCTTCTTTGACATTGTATAATCTGCAGATCCGTTCTGTTTTCTCAGGCAGATCCCCATGGATAAAAACATTGAGAACATCCGCTCTTTCTCGCAGGATAAAGTCTGCGTTCCGTCCTATGATCACACAGCTTTCTTTTTCTGCGATTTCCAGAATGACTTTTCTCTGTGCCTCATATACCAGATCCTCCACGGATTTTCCTGTGCTGTCGCGCCCCGCAAACGCATAAGCAAACAATCCTTTCTTTGGCGATAATTCTGCATGTTCCCGGATATAGTCCGGTGAGAATCCCGACTGCTCTGCAATCTGTCCGATGATATCTTTATCATAATATTTCATTCCGAGTTTCTTTGCCACTTCTTCGCCGATAAAGCGACCGCCGCTTCCAAACTCTCTGCTGATCGTAATAATTTTCACTGCCATTTTGATTCCTCCCTATTTTAAACTATCAACCTTCGTTTTTTTGATCTTCTTTAAAAACGCATATCCTGCCAGACATGCTATCAGTTCCGTGATCGGAAATGCCCACCAGATGAGCGATACATCTGCCTGTCCGTTTCTGACGATCGCGGAAAAGATTCCTGCCAGTGGCAGAATAATGACAAGCTGTCTGAGCAGTGAGATCACAAGTGATTCCATGCCACCGTTCAGTGCCTGATAAATTCCCTGATAAGCAACATTGATACCTGCGAAGAGAAAGCTGAGCGAAATCACCCGCATCGCCCCTATAAAATAAATTCTGGACTGTCCGGCATTAAACAGCGTTGCAAACGCTCCCGGAAAGATCTCTGTGATCGCTATGCCAATGACCATAAGAACCGCCGTATCAACAAGACCATATCTGATGCCATCCTGGATTCTCTTTTTGCTGTGCATTCCGTAAGCAAATGCAATGATCGGTGTAATTGCATCACGCAGTCCAAAGGCAAGAAACAATACAAACTGCTGTACCTTATAAAATAAGCCATATGCTGTCTGTGCGGCCGGATTGAATTTCAGGATCAGATTCATCACATATACCATAACAGACATCAGTGCCTGCGCTATGATCGCCGGAAGTCCGATCGCATAGATTTCCTTTATGATTACTGTATCCGGTTTCATGCAGCTTACTCCATGTGCAAATTCTTTATTTAATTTTTCATGGAAAGCAAAGAGCAGCACTGCTGATGCAATCTGTCCGATCACGGTTGCATAAGCAGCTCCTTCCACACCCATTTCCGGAACCGGACCAATCCCATAGATCATGATCGGATCAAGGATGATATTGATCACTGCACCTGCAACCTGCCCGATCGTGGAATAAAGAGATCGTCCTGTCGCCTGCAATAGCTTTTCAAACAGGGAAAAGAATACAATACCAAATGAAAATACACAGCATATCCGTAAGTAGCTGACACCCATTGTCAGAACTTCCCGATCGACCGTCTGAGATGAAATATACGCCTTTACGCCGAAAATACCAAACAACAAACAGGCTACATAGATAATAACACCCAGAAACAGACTGTTCCCTGCCACTTTAGCTGCCTTTTCTGAGTTACCCTGCCCTAGCGTTCTCGCAAGAAGTGCATTGGTTCCCACACCGGTTCCGATCGCAACCGCTACCATAAGCATCTGCACCGGAAATACAAGCGTAAGCGCATTCAACGCCGCTTCACTTCCCACCTTCATGTTTCCGACAAAGGCACTGTCCACAATATTGTAAACCGCCTGCAATGCCATCGATAAGATCATCGGTATTCCCATCTGTACCATGAGCTTATTGACCGGCATTTCCTTCATTTTGTTACTTTCTGCCATCTTAACTGAATCCTCCTTTTCTAAATTTAAGTGTGCCATCCGCACACTTTCGCGCCCGAGCGGATGCGTAGCATAATTTCCCACTCCGCGAGGTGCGCATCTTTGCAAGCTTGCTTGCTTTTGCTGTATAGGAAATGCCAAAGGAATTTCCTATACAGCAAAAAAGTGTGCACTTATCGCACAAGCTGGACTTACGCTGATAAGCTACACACTTTTTCATGGCATATGATAAACACAGAGACGAAACACGCTTTGCGAGTTTCGCCATAACAAAAACGAGTAACAAACTGGATTTACGCAGATTTGCTACTCGTTCAATGTATTATTATATTTCCCGTTTTTCAAAAAGTCAAACAAAATTTTTTTCCTGTAATCCCCCGATACCTCCGGAAAATATCATGCATCTTCCTCGTCGCCATAACAGAGACGAGATACGCTCTGCGAATCTCGCTCTGATTAGCGGTCGTCAAATGCACCGCATAAATGCGTGCATTTTCCTCGTCGCCATAACATAAAATGACCGCCTGCTATTATTTCAAACATGCGGTCACTTTATTGCAAATATTGCAAGTATATTTAATTCTCATTAACCCCTTTACGCGTTTTATTGTACGCATTTTTATACAATTTGAAAAGAGATTTTACAAAAGTGGTCGCTTTTCATGCAAAATTAGCACAAATGATATCATGCGTATCTTTTCATAGTAATTTCATCAGAATTCTTCCGTGCTTATTGCACTATCTTATAGTATTCTGCACGTTCTCCTGTTGCCAAAGTTAGTGTGTATTCTTGTTCCGCCACAAGCGGTTGTGCATCGGTATCCGCATATAAATTACAGGTTGTTCCTACCGAAAAAGCATCTTCGTATGCACTTGCCGTTACCTCAGCAGTGTAATAGATGCCATCCCCACGCACATCTGCTGTCAAGATCTTTACTTTGATATCTTCATAAAGAACAACACATGTATTACCGGCTTCTGCTGCCAGTGTACTGCTTTCCATCACATTTGCATCTACTGCATTGCCATCTTCTTCACTGCTCGCTGCTTTATCCGAAGGTTCCTGCGCCTGTTCATTTTCCTGCGCAGCGGCTTCATTTGTTTCTACAACGCTGATCCCATCTGTCTCTGACCCGGCTGTATCCGCAGCTGCCATCTGCGTTGTCTCCTCAGCAGGAGCAGCTTCTTCTGCCGCCTCTTCCGTGATATTTTCGATTTCACCGTTTTCTACCTTTGCCAGCTCATAACTGTCCATCTGACTACCGGAGCCGCCTTTGACCATACGCAGAACCGGAACTGCCAGAATGAGGGCAGCCACACAGGCTGCGATTGCGCCATACAGACGAATATATCTGCCACGGTTCTTTTTTGCGCGTCGATGCTTCTGCCGGCGCAGTTCTACCACATTATCGTCTGCCGTTCTTCCAAGACAATCCTGCTGCTCCGCATCCAGCCTGTCATTGATCCGCCCCCACAGATCCGGTGCCTGGCTGTTTAAATACTCTTTATACGCTTCTTCAAACTTCTTACTCATATCCACATCTCCTAAGCTTTTTGATCGCACTCTGATACCGCCAGGTGATCGTACCCATCGGCGTCTGCAAAAGCTCCGCTATTTCTTTAAAGGTCATATCCGCAATGATCTTCAGATTGATGACCTCCCTCTCCTTTTCATTCAGATACGAAAGAGCTTCCGTCAATGACATCTGCGAGATCACTTCCTCCTCGATCTGGCTCGTCACAGCACCCTCATACAGACTGCCTGCACCTTCTCTGTCACCTTCCTCTGCTGCCTGCTGCATATCATTCAGTTCTTCCCGTTTATGCTTTCGGATAAAGTCAATCGACATATTTCTTGCAATGCGTGCCATCCAGCCTCTGTGTCCGTTGCCCGGCTTATAAGTATCCGCTATATGCCAGAGCTTCAAAAAGAAATCCGTGCTGATGTCCTCCGCATTCTCTTTATTCTTCAGTACATCCAGCACGATTGCATAAATGTAACCGATATATTCCTCATACACAAGGCGGAGGCCTTCCCGGTCTCCCTGTGTCATCAGGATCATGCATGATTCAAATTCTTGATCTGTCACATAAAACTCCTTTCTGACAGTAATGTTACGTTTCTGTGTCAACCATTTATGGATATTCTACATCAATTTTTTCATTTTGTATCTACTTTTTTGTTGGGTTTGCAGGATCCCGTTTTTTACTGTTTATTCATGGATATCCGGTATTTTGTCAAGGCTTATTCCGGAAATAATTCCCATGAAAACAGTTTACCCGGGAACACCTTATGATAAGGTGTTCCCGGGTATTTTACGCGCTACCTGCCTATATACCGCTTCTTGAAGCACATGTTTGCGTCATCTCAAATCATATGCTTACAGCTTCTTGATTCTTTCGATCGCTTCTACTGTGTTTTCGTAAGTACCGAATGCAGTCAGACGGAAATATGTTTCTCCGCTTGGGCCAAAGCCTGAACCAGGTGTTCCGACTACATTTGCCTTTTCCAGCAGATAATCAAAGAATTCCCAGCTTGTCATACTGTTTGGTGCTTTCAGCCAGATATAAGGTGCATTCACACCACCGGAAACCGTATAGCCTGCGCTCTTCAAGCCTTCCTTGATGTATGCTGCATTTTTCATGTAATAAGCAACCTGCTCTGCTAACTGCTTCTTACCTTCCGGACTGTAAACAGCTTCACCCGCACGCTGCTGGATATAAGGTGCTCCGTTGTATTTTGTACCATGTCTTCTTGCCCAAAGAGAATGCAGCATCACATCTCCTGCCTTCAGATCCTTCGGTACTACCGTATAGCCAAGACGAACTCCCGTAAAGCCCGCATTTTTGGAGAAGGAATGCAGCTCGATCGCACAGGTTCTTGCCCCTTCACATTCATAAATACTGTGTGGTACATTGTCCTCACTGATATAAGCTTCATATGCCGCATCATAAATGATCACACTGCCATGCTTATTTGCATAGTCAACCCATTCCTGCAGCTGCGGCTTTGTGATCGTGGAACCGGTCGGATTGTTCGGGAAGCAGAGATAAATGATATCAGGTACTTCCTTTGGCAGCTCCGGTGCAAAATCATTTTCTGCGGTACATGGCATATAGATCACATTGCTC
>ERZ1026776.664-NODE-664-length-22769-cov-18.331602_pt1 | contig 22769 bp, 14 predicted proteins | sample MGYA00380125_ERZ1026776 | MGnify/ENA primary metagenome ERZ1026776 (study PRJEB33269, sample SAMEA4719761) | human gut metagenome | biome: human-associated habitat; feature: organic feature; material: feces | place: Cameroon | collected 2013-10 ...
GCGATAACAGAGTAGTTTGCAGGCATCATCATAATGAATTACTCCCTTCAAATGATTGAATCGAATTTGAGACTTTTTTCTGGCTGCGCAACCATCCAAAAGTCATTTTTATGTAATCGAGTGCGCACTCGATTGCAACTTAATAAGTAATGGCCTCGCCGTCGTCGTCCTCTTCGACAACTGCGGCATTTGCCACGGGCTTGGGCGCTTCCTTCTTACGGCGGAAAATACCCTGCTGGAGATTCCAAAGCTCGTAATACTTGCCCTGCTTCGCCAGCAATTCATCGTGCGTACCGCGCTCCACGATCTCGCCATGATCCATGACCAAGATCTGGTCACAATCACGTACGGTGGAAAGGCGGTGGGCCACAATGAGCATCGACTTATCAGCCAGCTGGTTGTAGATCATATCAAAAATGGTATTCTCTGTGCCAAAGTCCAAGCTGCTGGTCGATTCGTCCAGAATGTAGAGGTCCGAATCCTTCAGGAATGCACGCGCCAGCGCGATACGCTGCTTTTCACCGCCGGACAAGCCGTTGCCAGCCTCTTCCAGATAGGTGTTGTACTGCAGGGGCAGCTTGCGGATGAACTCATGCGCATCTGCCTTTTTCGCTGCGGCCTTGACTTCATCCAAGGTCGCTTCCGGGCGCGAGATCCGGATATTCTCGAACAGAGTCTTGCTGAACAGCTCGACATTCTGCGGGACGTAAGAGATGGCACGGCGGACGGATGCATTGGTGTACTCATCAAGGTTGACACCATTCACATCAATCTCACCGCTCTCCGGCTCGTAATATTTGAGCAGGAGTTTGGTAATGGTAGACTTGCCGCTGCCGCTGCTGCCGACCAGTGCAACCTTCTTTCCCTGCGGGATGGTGAAGGAGATGTGGTTCAGAGCCGGGGTGCGGTTGCCGTAACGGAACGTGACATCTTTGAACTCGATGTCGCCTTCCATCCGCTCCATTTCGGTGCGCTCCTCATCGTCTGCCTGTTCGGACTCGTAGTCCATGATCTCAGTCAGACGCTTCATGGAGATCTGTGCTTCCTGAATCGACATCTGCATGCTGATCAGGTCGCTCACCGGGGAGGTGAAATAGCTGGAAAGGGTGCTGAACGCCATATAGCCGCCCAGCGTCAGTTCTCCGTTCAGGACCTGCATGATACCGACATAAGTCGTGACCATGTTCAGGACCGTGGAGATGACCGCGGACACGAGAGACTGGCCCGTGCTGATCTTGCTGGACCGGAGACTGATCTTCAGGCTCTTGATGTATTCACGCTCAAGAGCTTCCAGTTCACGGTCTTCGCAAGCATTGCACTTAATCGTCTCAATGCCGCGCAGACTCTCGATCATCTGGCTGTTCAGAACAGCCGACTGCTGCATCGTCTCTTCATTGATCCGCTTATACGGCTGCTTGAAGATGATGACAAGGAGCAGACTCAACACCGTGCTGAACAGTGTGATGGAGAACAGCGAAGAATTCATCCGGAACAGGACGATGCCGACACCCACCGCCATCACGATGTCCATTACAATGCTCAACGCAATGTTGGTGAACACGGACTTGATGGTGCTTGCGTCCGAGTAGCGGGTGGTGATCTCACCGGTCTTTCGTGTTGCAAAGAACTTCATGGGCAGTTTGTAAACATGCTCGAAGTATCCAAGCATCAGCGGGATATCGATCTTGATCGATAAGAAGATCAGGATCCATTCGCGCACCGTGCCGAGCAGGGTGCTGGTCAAGTTGACCACACTGAATACGATGATCAGGGAGACCAATAAGCTCTTCAATCCATACGGCAGGACCTCGTCCATCAGCGCTTTGTTGAACACTGTGGAAACGATTCCGATGGCCGTGAGGATCACCGAACTGAGGATAGCATAGACAAAGAGCTTTTTCTGCGGCAGAAGCAGGTCCAGATACCGCTTGAACATGCTGCCCTTGGCGCTCTTTTCATCTTTACCGTTCGCGTCTTTGGCTGTGCCATTCACGCTGGCCCCGGGCTTTTTCGCCGAACCGCCTTTGAACTCCGCCGTGGGGTTCATCAGGAGCAGGACGCCGGTAAAGTTTTTATAGAACTCGTCGATGGAGATCTTCTTCAAGTCCTTGGCAGGGTCGCCGATGACGACGTAATCCTTGCACTTGTACTTTTTCGATTTATCCGCCTTGAGTTCTTCTTCCTTCAACACATGCTTGCGGCGGGCATCATCGTCCTTGATGGTCGTCTTTTTGAAGATGACCACAAAGTGGGCCAGACCCTGATCGGTGATGACCTGCGCAATGCAGGGAAGTGTGAAATCGCTTAAAAAGTTTTCACGGTCCACACGGACAGCTGCCGTGTTGAACCCCAGCTCATTGGCCGCTTTCTGAAGGCCAATGAGGTTCGTGCCCTTCATGTCGGTTCCCATCATATCGCGCAGCCGCGTGATGGTGATTTCCTTTTTGTAATGGAGGCACACCATTGCGAGACTGGCAGCTGCACAGTCGGTCGTGTCGTGCTGCCGCACATAGGTATAACGCATACGATGTTTCCTTTACAAGAGACCGACAACCCAAGGAAACGATCTCTTTATTCTATGAAATATTCAAAACTGCCTTTCATATTCTAGCACACTCAGGCCGTTTGCACAAGTGAAATCTTTGTTCACGGCTCAAAAACACCAGAATTTTTGCAGATTTTGACGCATCAAAAAGGTTTCTGCTTTCCCTTAAAGCAGCGCATAGCCCTCTGCTTTGCCCTGCCCTGCGGAGAAACAAGGCAAAGCAGAGGTCAAGCTGCTATCAAAAGAAGGGAGCGCCTACCCTTTGATCTAGTTACGCTTTGGAAAAATCTTGAGCGATTTTCCTAAAGCTTAGGTGCAGTATACCACATTATGACAGCATCTTCAAGAGGACATTTTTTAAGAAAGCGTTAATTTTGAAGATTTTGTGAAAAAAGTCACAGTTTGGTTACAACACGAGCTTACGAAAAAAGCGGCGAGCCAACGGCCCGCCGCTTGATGGCGCCTCTTGCCTGACTCGAACAGGCGACACCCTGATTAACAGTCAGGTGCTCTAACCGACTGAGCTAAAGAGGCATCTTCATTTCAGAGCTTTACAGCGGTAAAAGCTGCTGCGAGTAGGATTATACCTCTTTTCTCTTTCATTTGCAAGCCTTTTTTGAAAATTTATGAAAAACCTCCCAAAAAATTCGCGCCGGAGCAGCTCCCCGGTTTCCACAAACTTCCCCGCCGGGGCGGTGTACCCTAGAAAGAAAGGGGGCGGCGCATATCAAAACGGTGGTCTACCTCGATGTCCTGTTTCTGGTCAACTTTGTCACTTCGGCGCTGTTTCTGCTGGGCAGCGGGCTTTTGTGCGGCATCGACGCGCATGGGCCGCGCATCCTTGCGGGGGCGTTTATGGGGGCGGCGGCTTCCTTTATTTTATTGACCCCGGAGCTGCCATGGCCGCTCTCGCTGGTTTACCAGCTGGCCACCGGGGCGGGGATCGTCGCGGCGGCGTATCCGTGGCCGGGAAAGCGGTGCTTCCTGCGGCTGCTGGCGTGGTTCTGGGCGCTCCACCTTGCGCTGACCGGCGCGCTGCTCCTTCCCGGGGCGCAGACGAATAATTTCAGCGTCTACCTTCCCCTTTCGCCGGGGCTGCTGCTGCTCTGCGCTGGCGGGGTGTATCTGGCCGTGCAGGGCATCCTGCGCGTTTTCGGGCTACAGAACCGCCCCTGCTTTTCAGCCGAGCTTACATTAGGGGAAATCTCCATTCCTCTGCGCGCCTTCTGCGACACGGGTTTCTCGGTGCAGGAGCCGCTTTCCGGGCGGGACGTCGTTCTGGTGCGATTGGCAGCGGTGCGCGGGAAGCTCCCGCCCACCTTGGAGCACTATCTTACCGATCATTTTTCCGGTGCAACGTCCCTTCCGCCGCCGGAAGCCCGGGTGCGGCTCGTCCCCTGCTCAACCATTGCGGGGCACTGTGTCCTGCCCGCCGTTCCCGCCAAGCTGTCCGGTCATGCGGTCTATGCCGCGTTCTGCGACCTCCCGCCCCCGCCGGAGGGCTGGGACATCTTGGCCGGAGAAGCGGTCGTTTCCCGGCTGGAACCCTCTCAGTTCGAAAGGAGCACTTCATGAATATCCTCTCATTTTTCCGGCGGCTCTGGCTCCGGCTCGTCTGCCCCAGCGCGGCCCATTACATCGCGGGCGCACCCAGTCTGCCGCCCCCGCTGACACCCGAACAGGAAAAGACCCTTCTCGCCCAGATGATGGCGGGCGACCCTGCCGCGCGGGATGAGCTTATCACCCACAATCTGCGGCTGGTGGTCTACCTCGCCAAAAAATACGAGAGCAGCGGCGTCCCCTCGGAGGACATGATCTCCATTGGGACCATTGGACTCATCAAGGCCGTCAACACCTTCACACCGGAGCGGAACATCAAGCTCGCCACCTATGCCAGCCGGTGTATCGGGAACGAAATTTTGATGTACTTACGAAAAAGTTCTAACCGCCGGCAGGAAGCCAGCATCGACGAGCCGCTGAATGTGGACGGCGACGGCAACGAGCTGTTGCTCTCCGACATCCTTGGCAGCGACGAAAATCTGGTCAGCCAGCGGCTGGAACAAAACGCTGAGCGGGCCACGCTCCGCCGCTCGGTCGAGCTGCTCTCGCCGCGGGAACGGCAGATCATGGAGCTGCGCTTCGGGCTGGTGGACGGCGTGGAGCGCACCCAAAAAGAGGCCGCCGACGCCCTCGGCATCAGCCAGAGCTACATCTCCCGGCTGGAAAAGCGGATCATCCGGGAACTGAAGAAAAAGCTGGAGGAGTGAAACTTTCCTGTTTTTTCTACGCATCATCTGCACCCCCGCGCCCCATACTTCCGGTAACGTTCAAACGAAACCGGAGGGGCGCGGATGTACAACAAAGTAGAGCTTTGCGGGATGGACACGGCACAGCTGCCGGTCCTCACCGAGCAGGAAAAGCACGAGCTTCTGACCCGGGCGCACGCAGGAGATGCCGCCGCCCGCGAGAGCATGATCGAAGGGAACCTGCGGCTCGTCCTCAGCGTCGTGCAGCGGTTCGCCCAGCGGGGCGAAAACCTCGACGATCTGTTTCAGGTCGGGTGCATCGGACTCATCAAGGCCATTGATAACTTCGACCCCAGCCAGAACGTCCGGTTCTCCACCTACGGCGTTCCGATGATCATCGGGGAGATCCGGCGGTTCCTGCGGGACAACAACGCCCTGCGGGTCAGCCGCTCGCTGCGGGACACCGCTTACAAGGCGATGCAGGCCCGGGAAGCCCTCGAAAAGGAATTTGGCCGGGAGCCGACCGTGGACGAGATCGCGCAGAAGGCCGGTCTGGCCCGCCGGGAGGTCACCGCCGCGCTGGAATCGGTCGTGGAGCCGCTCAGCCTTGAGGAACCGCTCTACACCGACGGCGGCGATGCGATGTACGTCATCGATCAGGTGCGGGACCCGGACGGCGAGGACAGCTGGATCAGCGGGCTGCAGTTCCGCGAGACGGTGGCCAGCCTGACGCCCCGCGAAAAGCGGATCATGGAGCTTCGCTATCTGAAGGGCGAGACGCAGATGGAGGTCGCGCGGGAAATCGGCATCAGTCAGGCGCAGGTCAGCCGCTTGGAAAAGGCCGCGCTGGACCAGTTCCGCCACCGCCGCTGAACGCAGAAAGACGACGCCTTTCCTTTATAATAAAGAAAGGAGCGCCGTCTTTTGTGCTATTTGGCTTTGTATTTGCGCTTTGTCGCAGCCCCGCCCCGCAGATGACGTTCGGCCTTGTTCCGCGCCATTACCGCTTGGACCCGCGCGAACAGGCTTGGGTCCACCCTTCGCAGCCGCGACGAAACATCTTTGTGCACCGTCGATTTGCTGCACCCGAAAGCCCGCGCCGCTGCCCGCACCGTCGCGCTGTGCTCCGCAATGTACTCGCCCAAGATCGCCGCGCGCTGCTCCGGTTCCACTTTCATACCCGGTCCCCTCCTCCGCAAGATTCCTTGCTAAAAACTATGAGCCACAGGGCCGCAATATGCTCCTCAGGGCTTGACTTTTGGCATTTGACGGCTATACTGGGAGACGGACATAAAAACAGGGGCGCCGAAAGGCTGAGATCCGCACCCTGCGGAGTACCCTTGAACCTGATCCGGGCAATGCCGGCGTAGGTAGTTTGCGAAAGGTCCCTGATTTTCACAAACGAAGCCCATGCGTCTGCTGTCGAATGCAGACGCATTTTGTTTTTGTGTACTATTTATATCGAGGAGCGAATCCAAAATGTCGAAAACCTATTCCAAGACCCGCATTCTGGTCGAATGCGCCCTGATGATCGCCATCGGCACGGTGCTGTCCAACATCCGCATCTTCACCATGCCCAACGGCGGCAGCGTCACCCTGCTCAGCATGCTGCCTTTTGTGCTGGTATCCTTCCGCCACGGCGTCAAGTGGGGCCTGTTCACCGGTCTGGTCAACGGCTGTCTGCAGATGCTGCTGGGCTTCTGGGCGCCCCCGACTCCGACCTTCCTGTACTTCCTCGGCGAAGTCCTGCTGGACTATCTGGTAGCCTTTATGGCGCTGGGCACGGCCGAGCTGTTCGCCCGCCCCTTCAAGAACCGGATGGTCGGCGTGGCCTTCGGCACGTTCATGGCCGGTTTCCTGCGTTTCATGTGCAGCTTCCTGTCCGGCGTGCTCGTCTGGGGCAACCTGAACGAGGGCCTGAGCGCTTGGACCTACAGCCTGGTCTATAACGCAAGCTACATGCTGCCTGAGACCCTCATCACGATCGTGGCCGCCGTCCTGCTCATCAAGGTCGCACCGCAGATCTTTGACCGTCAGTATACCAAGGCCTGATTTTTCCCGTTTGGCATTCGATCCCGGCAGGAGTTTTTCCCGCCGGGATTTTTTCTGCCCATTTTTCAAAAAAGTTGTTGACAACGTCCCCATTCTCTGCTATAATCACTCACGTTGCAGGACATGAACCAAATATGTGGGGGATTAGCTCAGCTGGGAGAGCGCTTGCATGGCATGCAAGAGGTCAGCGGTTCGATCCCGCTATTCTCCACCAAAAAAGCACTGTACTTCGTAGGAAGTATGGTGCTTTTCTTTTTACTGAAGCCGATTTTTTGGGGGGCTGCATTGCTTCGCCTGCACCGTTTTCAGGCTTTTGCAGGCGGTTCCTATACAACCCCCAACTTTTGACTTTACACCGTTTTCAAAGAAGAATGCTTTCCGCCCGGTTTTTCAGCAGGCTGCTGCATCATCCCCTTCAATGTACGGCGTAAGGTCGAAGTTGAAGGTAATGTTGAGCTGATACCCACGATAAACATCTACCCTGCGGATAAGCTGATGCGGGGATATCGGGATATTCGTATATGATGACTGTGGATATCTGAAAAAATACGATGAACATACCCCGGATAAAACCCAAGCAGAATTTCTTACCAACAGCTATGGCGTGGTGCACAACCAACCGGTTTTGGTCTCTCTTAACACCAAATATTCGCCGATCCTTATATCTCCAGAGCAAAGATTCGAGATTGTTGGAAAAGTTTTGAACTAAAAAGATGGGAGGGGTTTTCGTGGATACGATCAAGCGTGTTCAGGATTTGATGCAAGAGCGTGATATGAATCTGTGTGTGTTGGCAAAGAAATGCGGAATATCGTACTCCACGATTCAAACCACCGCTCGTCGGGGAAGTCAGCTAAGCTTAGAGCCCTCCGTCCCTGCTTTTTTGAAGGAAACTCAAAATAACCTTGAAACACTTTTAATACAATGATAGAATAATAACACTACTTTTATAGGAGAATCCGAACAAGATCCAGTGCAGTCAGACCGCGAGCGTGGGAGTTCCTGTGGGGTATGTTAGAATAACCAAAGTTAAGGCAGTGCTGCACCCCATCGGATCGTGCAGTACTGTCCTCCGAAATGTGAGGAAGATATCATTGTATGATGAAGAAAATTTCCCGCCGCTCCTTTTTGCAGGCTTGCGGCGTTGCAGCCGCCACGGCAGCGCTTACCGCCTGTGGCGGCGGTAAGACCGAAACTGCTAAAAAAGACGCTGCACACGAAGCCGTTACCTTTATGGCACCTTATAAAGAGGTAGAAGCCTTTATTGAGCAGGTGCACAGCGTTTACCCGGAAGTGAACATGGAGGTCGTGCCGTACAGCGGCGATAACACCACCACCTGTCTGCAGAATATGTTTGCGGCGGGCGATCTGCCGGACGTCTGCACCTTGACGTACTACGACCCCCGGATCAATCTGGTCTCCGACAAACTGCTGGACCTTTCCGGTTACGATTTTACCGATAACTATGTGGAATCCCGCTTGCAGGATGTATCCGACAGCGGCGCCATCTATCTGCTGCCCTCGACCTACAACTGCTACGGCATTACCTACAACAAGACCCTGCTGCAAAAATACGGCTGGGAGCTGCCCAATTCTTTTGCCGAGCTGGAAGCGCTGGCAGCAAAAGCCAAGGAAGCCGGGGTCGATCTCTGTCTGTTGCAGATCCAGTACCCGGGCTACGGTTTCCAGTACCTGTGCAACATTGCAGACGCCGATTTCCTCGGCACGCTGGACGGCAAGCTGTGGCAGAAGGATTATCTGTCCGGTAAGGCAAACGTCAGCAACACCCCCGGCATGATGCAGGCAATGGCATACGTCCAGAAGTGGAAGGACATCGGGATGCTGAACGGCTCTGGCGATGCCCTTGATGACAGCGTGACCTGTCAGCGGATGGCCGAAGGCAACACCCTGTTTTTGATCGGCAACACCAACGGCATTGTGGAGACAGACGGCAACGCCGATAAATTCGGGCTGATGCCGTTTCTCTCGCAGGACGGCACCCAGAACGTTTTTGTGCTGAATGTGAACCGCTTCTACGGACTGAACAAAAAGCTGGAGCAGAACCCCCAGAAGTTGGAAGATGCGCTCAAGGTGATGCGCGTGCTCTCCACCGTTGCGGGCACCAGCGCTCTGCAGCCCGCAACGACGCTGAAAAGCAGCCTGCTGCCCTTCAAGGACGCAAAAGCGGACGGAACCTACTATGCAGACATCGCCAACGCCCTGAATGCGGGCAATACCGCGCCCTTTCTCTATTCCGGCTGGGAAAACACCATCGTGACTACCGGCCTTAAAATGCTGGACTTTATCAAGGGTAATGCCACCATGGAGGATGTAATCCGTCAGCTGGACGAGGATCAGGATCGTGTGGTGAACAACACCCCGGAAGTCATTACCACCGTCACGGAGGAACTTTCGCAGGAAGACTGCGCCATGCTGGTGGGTCGCTGCTTTGCGCAGGCTACCGGCAGCGACCTTGCGCTGGTCTCGCTGAGCACATGGATCCCCGGCAACCCCACCGATCAGAACCACCACGGCGTAGCCGCCAAGCTGTACGCCAAGGGCATTACGGATTACGACCTTTCGGTCATCCTGCCCACCGGCTGGAACCGCACCATCCAGACCGTCACCCTGACCGGGCAGCAGATCAGCGATCTGCTGGCCACGGGCTACGATGCCTACGGCAACGGCAAGGGCTACCCCTATGTGCTGGTCAGCCCCATGGAGCCGGACGCGGGCAAGACCTATCAGGTGGCCATCTGCGGCGTGAGCGAGCAGCTGGCCGCCGAAGCCGACGTCGTGGACACCGGCGTGGTGGGCATGGATGCTGCAAAAACTTTCTTTGGTGCATACACTACCCTGAGCCGGGCGGACACCGCCTGGAGCTGAACAGAACGGACAGGAGATACTGGATGTGAACAACAAAATCTATAAAAAGCTGCTTGGTGGCTTCGGCTTTGTCATCGTCGTGTCGATCCTGACCCTTTTTGTTATGAGCCAGACCTACATCCAGAACCTTGTCTACCACGAGCGGCTGAGCCAGATGGAGGAGGTCACCCACCAGATGTTCCGCAATCTGGAGGATGTGATCGAGAACCACTGGGACATCGTGGATGTGCAGTGCAATTATTTGTACTACACCCCGCTAAAGACCGATGCCGAGTTCTACCGCTATCTGCGCAAGCTGTCGGAGCTTTCCAATTATCAGGAAAGTCAGATCGAGGTGGTTGCCGTGGACTCCAGCGGGCGTTATTATACCGAGTACGGCAGCATGGGTCTGCTGCGGGAAATGACCTATCTGGAAAGCGCACCGGAGCGGGTCAGCTATGTTTCCAACTCGCTGACCACGAATGACTCCCAGATGGTGTTTCTGGAACAGCTCTCCACCCCCATCACACTGCAAAGCGGAGAGAAAGAGATCACCCTGCGGTACTTTGGCATCTCACAGAGCATGACCCAGCTGAACGATTATTTCCGCTGCGATGCCTACGAAAATAACAACAGCGTCTATATACTGGATAACGATGGCTTCAAGCTGTTCAATGCCAACGATACTGAACTGCTGAAGGGACACAACGTATACACCGTGCTCTCCCGGATGTCCTACCTGCACGGCTCTTCCTTTGCGGAGGCAAAGGAGCGGCTTGCCCGCACAGGCTCCTGTTATTCCAACGCCGTGCTGAACGGAACCGAGTATTTCTACGCCTTGAAGCAGATGGAAAACGCCCAGTGGACGCTGGCGTTCCTTGTTCCGGCAGAATGTGTGGCCGTGAATACCCAAAAGCTGGTCGGCATCGTCATGGCCATTATTGCAGCCTTTGCAACGGTGTTCTCCATCACGGCAGTTTTTGTCGGCTGGCTTCTCCTGCGGCAAAAGCAGCGGCAGGAGCTGCAAGCCGAAAAAGAAGCGAACCTCCGTCTGGAGCAGTATAACATCCAGCTGACGCAGGCCAACGACGAGATGCGGCGGGCACAGGATATTGCCGCCGAGGCGCTGCATGCGGCCGAACGCGCCAGCCAGGCCAAGACCGACTTCCTCTCCAACATGAGCCACGACATCCGCACCCCGATGAACGCCATCGTCGGCCTGACGACCCTGATGGAGAACGAGCTGGACCAGCCGGAAAGGCTGGCCGAACATCTGCACAAGCTGGAAACCTCCGGTCAGCTGCTGCTGGGCATCATCAACGACATTCTGGATATGAGCCGCATCGAGAGCGGCAAGACCACCCTGAACGTTGAGCCGATGCACCTTTCCCAGCAGCTCGACCAGCTCAGCACGATGATCCGCGCACAGACAAACGAAAAGGCGCAGACCTTCACCGTCTCCACCCATCTCCGGCACGAAAATCTGCTGGCAGACCCCACCCGCCTGAATCAGGTGCTGATGAACATCCTCTCCAACGCGGTCAAGTATACGCCCCGCGGCGGGCACATCCGGTTCGAGGTCGAAGAGCTGCCCCGGAACGAGCACTACGCAAAATACCAGTTCACCGTGCAGGATGACGGCATCGGCATGAGCGAGGCTTACCAGAAGACCCTCTTCGACCCCTTCACCCGCGAGGAGCGCTCCGGCACCAACAAGGTGCAGGGCACGGGTCTGGGCATGGCCATCACCAAGAGCATCGTAGACCTGATGGGTGGTTCCATCAGCGTGGAAAGCGCCACCGGCAAGGGCACCCGCTTTGAGGTGGTGCTGGAATTTCCCATTGATACCGAGGCGGACACGGCACAACAGGCGCCGGCTCTCCCGGAGGAGACCGAGGCCGTCTCTCCCCTGTCCGGCATGAAGTTCCTCTGCGCCGAGGATAACGCCATCAACGCCGAAATTCTGGAAATGCTGCTGGAAGCCAATGGCGCAAGCTGCACCATCTGCTCCAACGGTCAGGAGATCGTGGATGCTTTTGCCAATGTCAAACCCGGCGAGTATGACATGATCCTGATGGACGTGCAGATGCCGGTGATGGACGGCTTGGAGGCCACCCGCCGCATTCGCAATGGCGAAAACCCGCTGGGCAGGATCATCCCCATCCTTGCCATGACCGCCAATGCCTTCCTTGAGGATATGCAAAAGAGCAAGGAAGCCGGCATGGATGCACATCTCTCCAAGCCTGTGGACATTGCAGCACTGGAACAGACGGTGAAACGCTTCCGCGTTACCCCCCCCCCGAAAATAAATAGTGGTATCGTACGGTTTCGCAGATGACACACACAAATGATGTAAATGATGGAGAAGAAGGTCAGAACGTGAATACACTTTCCGAGATCGAAGGCTATTACAAAGCGCGTGAGCAGCAGCTGTTGAAAAAACTTCATCAACAGGAAGCCGCTCTTGCCGCAGCGGATCAAAAGCTGAAACAGTTGATCAAAAATCAGAAAGCACAGTTGGACAAAACAAACCAGCAGCGTGCTGCACGGGAGCAGCAGTTCAAAGACGAGCTTTATCGGGACCCTCTGACAGGTGCTTACAACCGCCGCTATTATGAGGAAGTTGTCCGTAAATCCATCGGCCCGGCAGGGATCGCGCTGATGGATGTGGACGATTTCAAAATCTGCAATGATACCTATGGGCATCACGCCGGAGATGTGGCGCTGGAAACGGTGGCCAATGCCATCCGCTCCTGCACCCGCAGCTCTGATCTGCTCATCCGCTACGGCGGGGACGAATTTCTACTGGTGCTGCCCGGTATTCCGGGAGATTTTTTGCAGACCAAACTGGAACAGATCCGCACGGCCGCACAGATGACATCTGTACCCGGCTATTCGCATTTCCGCATCTCGCTGAGCATCGGCGGAGCGATACAGTCCATCGCCGACCCCATGGAAAACATCGTTCGCCGTGCGGATTGGTTGATGTATCAGGCAAAGTGCCGCAAGAATGCCGTCATGGTGGAGATTCCGGGGCATGATCTGGAGACGTTGGAAAAACTTTTGCAGGAAAAATCAAAGATCCTGCTTGTGGACGACTCCAAAATGAACCGCATGATGCTGACAGAGATTTTGGGAGAGAGCTACCATATTCTGGAGGCAGAAAACGGGCGGGAATGCCTGGAAACATTGCAGGCAGAAGCCGGAAACATCGCACTGGTGCTGCTGGACATCAATATGCCGGTCATGGACGGCTTTGAAGTGCTGAAAGCCATGAATGCCAACCACACCATTGAGGATACCCCGGTCATTATGATCTCCAGCGAGGACTCCGATGCGGCGATCCGGCGTTCCTATGAACTGGGGGCGAGTGATTATGTCAATCGTCCCTTTGATGCACGCATCGTATACCGCCGCGTGACCAATACCATCAAACTGTACGCCAAGCAGCGGCGGCTGGTGCAGATGGTCTCTGACCAGATCCGCGCCCGTGAAAACAATACGGATATGCTGGTAGGTGTTCTGAGCCATATCGTAGAATTCCGCAACGGCGAAAGCGGTCTCCATGTGCGGCACATCCGCATCATCACGGAGCTGCTGCTCCGCCGTCTGTTGGAGATCAGCAGCAGATACTCTATTACTGCGGAACAGCAGGATATGATCCCGCTGGCCTCTGCCCTGCACGACATCGGCAAGATCGGCATTGACGAAAAAATTCTCAACAAACCCGGAAAGCTGACCCCAGAGGAATTTGAGGTCATGAAGACCCACAGCATGCTGGGAGCCAAGATGCTGCACGATCTGGATGGTTTTGCCGAGCAGCCGCTGCTGCAAACGGCCTATGAGATCGCCCGCTGGCATCACGAACGCTGGGATGGGCGCGGCTACCCGGATGGACTGAAGGGCGACGAGATCCCCATCAGCGCGCAACTTGTCTCGCTGGCGGACGTATACGATGCACTGACCAGCGAACGCTGCTATAAAAAAGCCTTCTCCCACGAAAGAGCCGTACAGATGATCCAGAACGGCGAGTGTGGAGCGTTCAACCCGCTGCTGCTGCAATGTCTGACGAATATCCAGTCCGACCTGAAAGTAGAATTACAGAAGCACAACTGAGCAGCGGATGCAATAAAAACAGGAGAATAAAAAGCCCGAATGAAACACAGAATCTCACGCCGTGCATTTCTACACGGCTGCACGCTGCTGGCGGCATCGGCTGCCGTCGGCAGTCTGACTTCCTGCGGCGGAACGGACGCGGAGGAGAGCGGTCTTCCGCAGATCATTGTGGGGAGCGATACGTATCCACCCTATATCTATCTGAACAATGACGGCATTCCCGCCGGGATCGACGTGGAGATCGCCACCGAAGCATTCCGCCGCATGGGATATGCTGCCCGGTTTGAACCGATCGATTGGGAGCAAAAAACAAATCTGGTGGAAAGCGGCACCATAGACTGTATCTGGGGCTGCTTTTCCATGGATGGACGCGAGGAGATCTACCGCTGGGCGGGGCCCTACATGGTGAGCCGTCAGGTGGTTGCGGTGGATGCCGACAGCAGCATCCAGACACTCGGTGACCTTGCCGGAAAGACCATCGCCGTGCAGAGCACCGGCAAGCCGGAGGAGATCCTTCTCAGCGGCTCTGATCCGCGCATCCCACAGGTGGTGGATGTGTTCAGCACCGAGGACCGCAGCGTGCAGTATGCGATGCTGGCCTGCGGCTATGTGGATGCCATCGCTGCCCATGAAACGGCCATCCTGCAATATATGAAGGACAATTCCGTGGAGTTCCGCATCCTCGAAGAACCGCTGCTGGTCACCGGGCTGGGCATCGCCTTTGCCAAAAACGACAGCCGCGGGCTGGACACCCAGCTGAACGCGGTTCTTGCGCAGATGCGCACAGACGGCACACTGGAGCAGATCCTTGGCAGGTATCTTGAGCATGCTTCGCAGTATCTGGAGGTGGACACCATTGGCGCGTAAAAACAGACCCCTTGCAGATACATGGCGATGGTGGCTCTATCTGGTCATCGGCGTGTTTTTTATGGCCGGCATCGTTTCTCTCTCAGGTTGGCGGGCACTGCGCGCAGCGGAGGCACGTTTCTGCCAGACCCTTGATTTTGTCAAATCGCAGTCCACCAGCTTTGAAAAGCATAACGATACGGTTGTGGCCAAAGCGCTCCGCCGCGCGGCGGTATCGGTGCATCAGCTGGCACAGAACTCTGCGCTGGACCTCTCCGATCCGCAGTGCCTGAACAAGCAGGCAGAGATGCTTTGGCTCACAGGCATTTCGGTTCTGGAACCGGACGGTACGCTCCTGTGCGAATCCACAACGAACGGCATCGGCTATGCCCGGTTTGGAGAGCAGCTCAAGGATGATACCGTTCTGGACGTTTTCTCTTACCCGCAAAAGACCTACCTGAAGCGGGTCCTGCTGGAAGATGGGTCTGCTGTGGATGTTGCGGCGCACAAGGCAAAAGACAAAGAGGTGATCCTGCTTGCCTACCGCTATACCCCGGCAGAATTGATAGAGGGAACGGCTCTATCCATCCAGAGTGTACTGGACGGCTACTCGGTTGAGACCAGCGGCACATTGTTCATCGTGCAGAACAATCAGGTCATTGCCTCCAACCGCCCGGAGCTGATCGGGCAGGATGCTGCGGACAGTCCGCTGGTGCAGGGGATCCGCAAAGCCAGGGCCGCCGAAACGCTGACCCATACCCACGATTGGAACGGCTCCGGCCGCTATTTTGGAATGTACTGCCATGGAAGATCCTTTGATCTCTATGCGTGTACAGATGAAAAATCGATTTTCCGTGAATCCCTTCCGTTGATCCTGATGGCGCTGGTCAGCTACATCCTGCTTGTAATGATCCTTCAGGTGCTGCGCAGACGCTCCGTGCAGGAGATGGAGAGGCAGAAGAAAGAACAGGCGAAGAAGTATCAGGCCCAGCTGGAGGAACAAAACCGCAAGCTGGAGATCGCACTCCAGCATGAGGGGGCGGCAAACCGTGCCAAGCGGGAGTTCCTGTTCAATATGAGCCACGATATCCGCACCCCGATGAACGCCATCATTGGCTTCACCTCGCTGGCTGCGACCCATATCGACAATAAGGAACAGGTACTGGACTACCTGAAAAAGATCTCTACCTCCAGCCAGCATCTGCTCTCCCTCATCAATGATGTGCTGGATATGAGCCGTATCGAGAGCGGAAAAGTTAAGATCGAGGAAAAAGCGGTGCATCTGCCGGATCTCGTTCACGATGTGCGCTCCATCATCCAGCCCAATGTTTCGGCAAAGCGGCTGTCGCTTTTCATTGATACCATGGATGTGGAGAACGAGGACATCATTACCGACCCGCTGCGGCTGAACCAGATCTTGCTGAATATTTTGTCCAACGCCATCAAGTTCACCCCCACAGGCGGCATGATCAGCATCCGCATTACCCAGAAGAACGGTGCGCCCAAGGGCCGTGGCTGCTATGAGTTCCGCATCAAAGACAATGGCATCGGCATGAGCGAAGAGTTCCAGAAGCACATCTTTGAGGCGTTCAGCCGGGAGGAAAGCTCCACCGTCAGCGGCATTCAGGGCACCGGCCTGGGCATGTCCATCACCAAGAACATTGTGGACCTGATGGGCGGCACTATCGCCATTGAGAGCGAACCAGGCAAGGGCAGCGAATTCATCGTAGATCTCTGCTTTGCACTCAGCGGACAAAAGGTGGAGCAGAAGCAGCTCCCGCAGCTGGAAGGGCTGCGCGCATTGGTAGCAGACGACGATACCGACACCTGCCTGAGCGTCAGCACCATGCTGTCCAAGATCGGGATGCGGCCGGAGTGGACGATCTCCGGCAAAGAGGCGGTGATCCGCACCCGGTACGCCATGGAGCAGGGCGACGAATTCAGCGTCTACATCATCGACTGGCTGATCCCCGATATGAACGGCATCGAGGTCGTGCGGCAGATCCGCAAGGTGATCGGGAAAAGCTGCCCCATCATCATCCTGACGGCCTACGACTGGGCGGACATCGAAGAGGAAGCCCGCGCTGCCGGTGTGACCGCGTTCTGCGAAAAGCCGCTGTTCCTTTCCGAACTGCGCAGAGTGCTGGCAGAACCGTTCTGCGCAGAGCCTGCCCACGAATCATCGCAGCCTCATGCCGCCAAGCTCAAGGGAAAGAAACTTTTGCTGGTGGAGGACAATGCGCTGAACCGTGAGCTTGCGCAGGAGATCCTGAAGGAAGCGGGCTTTGCGGTGGACACTGCTGAGGATGGTGAGATCGCCGTCCAGAAGATGAAGCAGGCGGCCCCCGGGCAGTACGACCTGATCTTAATGGACATCCAGATGCCCAAGATGGACGGTTATGAGGCGACGCGGCAGATCCGCGCTCTGCCGGATGCTGTAAAGGCCGGCATTCCCATCTTTGCAATGACGGCAAATGCCTTTGAGGAAGACCGTCAGAATGCATGGAAGGCCGGGATGGACGGCCACATTGCAAAGCCGCTGGATATTCCGCACCTGCTGCAAGTTCTTGCAGATGTACTAAAATCATAACGGCCACCAGCTGACCAAAAGTAAAAGCACCCACAGCAGGCTCCGCAGAGGCTCTTGACCTCAGGAAGCAAATGCTGTGGGTGCTTTATTTATTTTGCCTGACAGGCGTTTGGTTCACAGGATCTTGTGCAGCTCCTGCACAAGGTCGCCGATCACGATGGGCTTGGACAAAAAGCCGCTCATGCCGCTTTCCAAGGCGTTGCGGCGATCCTCGTCGAACGCGTTGGCGGTCATGGCAAGGATCGGGATCCCGGCCAGCGCAGGATCATCCAGTGCGCGGATCTGTCGGGTGGCAGTATAGCCGTCCATGATCGGCATCTGCACATCCATCAGCACCAGATCATAACTGCCCGGCGCTGCAGTGCTGACCTTTTCCACCGCAACGGCACCATTTTCAGCCGTATCGACCCGGAAGCCATACTCCCGCAGAATTTCCTGCGCGATCTCGCGGTTCAGTTCGTTATCCTCTACCAACAGGATGTGTCTGTCCTTGAAGTCGGCATCTTTTTCGGGCAGAAGCTCCTGCGCCGCATCCGTCTGTTTATGGCCGAGGGCATTCATCAGGGTCTCACGCAGGTCGGACATGAACATGGGCTTGGAACAGAAGGCGGTCACACCGGCAGCCTTTGCCTCCACTTCAATATCCGACCAGTCGTAGGCCGTCAGGATGATAATGGGTGTATCATCGTGCAGACTGCGGATCTGGCGGGTGACCTCGATGCCGTTCATATCCGGCAAGCGCCAGTCGATGATATAGGCGTGGTAGACATCGCTCATTTCGATGGACTGCCGCGCACGCAGCACCGCCTCCTTGCCGGAAAGGGTCCACTCCGCGCGCATTCCCACCTTGACCAGCATCTTTGTCACGCTGTCGCAGGTGTTGAAGTCATCGTCCACCACCAGTGCCTTCAAGCCCTCCAGTTCGGTGATCTTTTCCACCGGGCGGTGCTCTGCCTGTGCGCGCATGGGCAAACAGATGATAAACTCGCTGCCCTTGCCCTGCGCCGTCTGCACCTCGATGGTGCCGCCCATCATATCCACGATGTTTTTGGTGATGGCCATGCCAAGGCCGGTGCCCTGGATCCGGCTGACCGTGGAGGTGCGTTCCCGCTCGAAGGGCTCAAAGATCTTTTTGGCAAACTCCGGGCTCATGCCGATGCCGTTATCCTTGATGCGGAACTCGTACTGCCCGCAGCCGCGCACCTGCCCGGCAAGCTGCCGCACCCGCACCGAGACCGTGCCGCCCGCCGGGGTGAACTTGATGGCGTTGGACAACAGGTTCAGCAAGATCTGGTTCAGCCGGGTCTTGTCGCAGTAGACATCCTCGTCGGTCACATCCATTGCGTCCATATAAAGTTCCAGCTGCTTTGCGTAGATCTGCCCGCTGACGATGGTTTTCAGGTCGTGCAGCACATCCGAAAGGTTGACTTCCACTTCTTCCAGATGGATCTTACCGCTTTCGATGCGGCTCATATCCAGCACATCGTTGATCAGCGAGAGCAGATGATTGCTGGAAGCAAGGGTCTTGGCCAGATAATCCTTTACCCGCTCCTTGTCGTCGAGATTGCTGATCGCCAGCGTGGTAAAACCGATGATGGCGTTCATGGGGGTGCGGATGTCGTGAGACATATTGGAGAGGAAGGTGCTCTTGGCGCGGTTGGCGGTCTCGGCGGCAGCAACAGCATCCGAAAGCGCCTGATTCACCTGTTTGTCGGCGGTGCGGTCGGACATGACAAAGATGTACTTGGTTCTGCCCTCTACCTCGCTGCCCATGGCGACATTATGGAACCAGCGGCGCTCTTTGGTCTCCGTGTGCTCATACTCGACGTCCCATTCGCGCTGCTGCCCGCTGCGCAGCCCTTCCACGCGGTTTTTGCCGCGCTCCGGGGAATCCTTCGGATGCAGCTTGTCCAGAACACGGACATCCTGCTGGACTTCTCTCCACGGGATGCCCAGCAGCCGCTCGACGTTCGGGCTGACATAATCCACCTTGGCGGTCTCTGCGTCCAGCATCAGGAATATATCGTCCACATTCAGCGAGAGCTTTTTGAACAGCTCGTCCCGGTACAGGAGCTTGGTATTCTTCTGGCGCAGGGTGGCATGACTTCTGCGCACAATGAGCAGAATGATCAGCAGCGCAAGACCGGCGGCGATGCCCGTCACGATCTGCACCGTATGGAACCACAACTTATTCAGACTGGCATTGACGATGCTGATCGGCACAAGCCCCACCATCGTCCAGCTCTGAACCGCCGTGCCCTCGTAGACCAGATAATAGCTGGTGTCGCCCAGCTTTACCTTCAGGTTTCCGCTGCTGCCCTGCACAAAGGCATCCGAAAGGGCAAGGACCTGCTCCTCGGAAAGGTCGGAAGAGCTGCGCAGCATCGCAATGAAGTTGTAAATGGTCTCCGTGCGGTTGACGGAATTGTCAATCACCACCCGACCATCCGGGTAGATCACATAGTTGCTGGCATTGCCCTGAAAGGCAGAGTTGTCCAGTAATCTCAGCACCGCATCATTATAATAAGAGATGGCAATGGCATCGTAGGCAAAGCCCCGGTAGCTGCCCTGCGTTTCGGGACAGATGAACGCAAGCATCTGGGGCTTGCCGGGCAGCGCCGTATTCACGACGACATCCTCATCGAGAGCGAGCTTTTCGTCCAGATTGGTCTGCAAGCCAAGATAGCCGGTCTCCCCAGTCACGGTCATGTAGTTGCCGTCATAGGTGAGGAAGTAAAAGTCGGCAAATCCGGTATTCTGCTGCGCTGCCTCGATATACGCCTGAATTTTGTCCTCGTCCGAGGCATTTTCTAAAAAGCTGTTGTACAGATGCAGATAGGTCAGGTTTTTGCGCACCATCTCGCTGAGCATATTGTTGGATTTATGCAGCACCTCTTCCAGATGTGAGGTGCTTTCCTGATAGATGGTCTGGGACACAAACGAGATGTACCGGACGCTGAAGCCAGCCACCAGCAAGACCAGCAGAAGGATGGCACAAGCGGCCGAAAGCCTTTTTCGCCGGGGATGGCGGCTGCGTTTGGATTCGTGCTTTTCGTCTGCCATTCCGCTCACCTCAGTGTCATGTAGTTTTCAGGCTCTGCAAGCGTTGCGCCGCCGCCGGAAACGTGATCGCGCCATGTGTTTTTCACCCATGTATCTCCGTCCAAAGACGTGCCGCATTCGCCCGCAAGCAGCGCTTTCATCTGTTTTTCCGTTGCCAGGCAGGTCACGGTAACGGTGTCGTCGTCCCGCAGCGGCTGCCCGTTGCGGGTGATGCCGGTCAGGGTATAGCTGCCGCTTGCCTCTTTTACCTCCACGGCAATGCCGCTGACCACCGGCAGCGAGCCGCGGTTGAAGGGCGTAAACCCGCCCTCGCAGCCTTCCACAAAGTTGCGGACAACCTCCTTCAGCTCTGCACCGGTCATGGTGCGCTGGCGGGACATCAGACCGTTGGGCATGATCATGGATGCCGCCATCTTTTTGGTATAATCTGCCTGCAGCACACTGCCGGTAAAGCTGTTTCCGGTGGCGATGAGTACATCGGTGCCGTAAACGCCGCGCAGGGTGTTTGCCATCACGGAGAAGGAGGCGTTGCCGCCGTTTTTATGGAAGACATTGGAGTAGCTTTTCCCGGAGGTCAGTACGATTTCGTTATCGGCAGGCGCATCTTCGGCAAGGAGCTGGGCATTGAAGGCCTGATACGCTTGCTGTGCCGTGTACTCGCCCGCGATCATTTTGGAGACCACGTCCTTGGAGACGGCAAAGAAATCGTTGGAGGCGATGCGGATATACATGTGGTTCTCTTCCACCACGGCGCGCGCGTCTTTCAGATAACCGCTCAGGCGCAGACTGACGTTCTGGCTGTAGCTCAGCACGTCCTGCCCGTCGGCAACGATGCGGTTCTGCGCCTCCTCAGAGAGCATGACGTTCAGCACCTTCATGGCTTTTTCGCGGCGCGCGGCGTCCTGCTCCAGATCACGGTTCAGGGCAACTTGGAAATACGGGGTGGTCATGATCCACTTTTCGCCGTTCTGGCTGAAGAAGGGCAAAAAGGTCGTGTCGATGCCCTCATCCTGAAACACCTTCACGCCGGCAGAGCTGCCAAAGTACATGGCAAGCTCCCCATTTCGGAACATCCCGGTCACGTCGTCGTAGGTATACGCAAGGTCCTCTGCCGTAAGGTGGGTATCCTGAATGAACTGCTCCATCCGCTCAAAGGCCCCCGGCCACACGGTGTCGTCCAGACCCACCCGCGCGGTGCTGGCGGGGTCGCTGTAAGCGGTGCGCCACTTGCGTCCTTCTGTGGTGGTAAGCTCGGCAGCGGAAAGCCCCTGCAGGGTCTCCATGCAGGTGTAGTCGTAGGTGTAATCGGCGGTAAAGCCGCGGATGCCTACCTTTTCAAACGCCTGACAGGCCGCAACAAAGCTTGCGTAATCGGTGGGCAGAGGAATATCGTACTGCTCAAAAAGGCTGCGGTTGACCACAAAGCCATGGGCATCCGCGCAGACCGGCAGCCAGTTCACGCTGCCATCCTCGTTTTTGAAGCTGTTGAGGTAGGTGTTGTACACAGCACCCGCCTCGTTGGTCAAGGCAAGGTTCATCAGGCTGTCCTTCAAAGGGGCAGCATCGTGCAGCGAGAACCGGCAGCAGGTGATGATATCCGGCAGACCGCCATTCTGCTGCAAAAACTTGTAAAAATCCAGATCGTTGTTGCCGACGATGAACTCAATATTCACGTCCGGCAGCTGGGACTGGACATAAGGTGCATAGATCTCATACAGGCTATTGCTCCACAGGTACACCTGAATGGTCTGGGCATCCTCCTGCTCCTGTACCTGTTCTGCGGTTTTTGCGCTGCAGCCGGTCAGCAGGGAAAGCCCCATCGCCAGTGCCGCAAGCAGGGAAACAAGGCGGCGCAATGTTCTTTTGTTCACGAAATCGTTCTCCTCACAACTCTTGGGCAGCTGCCGTTTTGCGGCAAAGCTGCTATGGCTTACTGATCATACATCACTGCCCGCAAGAGTGTGCGCTGAAAAAAACGCCCACGCAAATGCGTGCGTCCCGCTTTGCGATCCCCAATACCACAAAAAGCTACTGGAAAAGGCATAGGCACAGCATGACAGAGACATAAAAATATTTTACCACCATCATAAAGGGATTTCAATAAAATTTCATATATTGATTCATAAAAGCAACGCACGTCCGATTTCTTTGCGTCAGTCGATGTCTCTTTCTGTATCAACGCACATGGTGGGCGGAAAACTGTGGGGGCAGCCTGCGTTACTGCACAGCAGCTTTCTGTCCGCATCAAAGGTATTTCCGGATCATCGGCACAAGAATATTCATATTGATTGGCTTTGCAACATGGTCGTTCATCCCGGCATCCAGTGCCGCCTGCTTATCCTCGGAAAAGGCATTTGCAGTCATAGCGATGATGGGGATGCCTGCTTTTTGGTGGTCGTCCATCCGCCGGATCTTTGTTGCCGCATCGTAGCCGTTCATCACCGGCAT
>ERZ1026776.665-NODE-665-length-22714-cov-6.221766_pt1 | contig 22714 bp, 32 predicted proteins | sample MGYA00380125_ERZ1026776 | MGnify/ENA primary metagenome ERZ1026776 (study PRJEB33269, sample SAMEA4719761) | human gut metagenome | biome: human-associated habitat; feature: organic feature; material: feces | place: Cameroon | collected 2013-10 ...
GTATAAGAGACAGGAGTTATCAACTTTGATAACTAAGTATTTCTCTGAATCGTTACTATTTATTTCTATGTACTTTCTATATGAAGTATCATATACACCTGATTCATTATAAGATGAAGCTCCAATAACTTCATATTTCATAATTTCAGTAGGATTCATACTATCTGAATCAGGCATTTCATTTTCCAGATAAGTTGTAATAGCCATTGAACTATTATCTGGACTATAAACTGTTAACTCATAAAGAGTAGCAACCCCATTATTTGTTATACCATTACTAACACCATTTATTGCTACTACAGTATTTTCACAATTATAGGTGTAAATAACATCCAAATAAATGTAATCAGTATAAATAGAACTTTCTGTATTATGTACGGCTTTAACAGCTATTTGATTAAGTCCGGAAGTTAATCCAGAATAATTAAGAACACCTCCACTTGTAGTGAACGAAGTTCCATTATTAAAGCCTTCCAAATGATAATTACTAGTAGTTCCGCCAACTAAGGAGAAATTAACTAAGTTATTATTTAGTACAACGTCACCATTGTAATTTAAAGTAATAACTTCTGTAGTAATAGGAAGTTCTAGAGTATCAGTTACATCTGGGTCATTTACAATTTGAGCTGTAATCTTTTTAGCTGATTGCGTTTTAGTAAATAAACTAGTAATATCAATCCAAGCTAAGGTGTTAATTAAATCTTCTGACGGTATGTTAACACCTGTTATTGCTCCAGTAGATGGGTCTACAATACATTGGTTGTATTTAATATTACCAACTCTGAATATTCCAGATTGTGAACCATAACTAATCTTAACATTGAAAGGTCCAATTCTATCAGTTGTTACGGAAGTAGTTGCAACGGCATACATAGCAATTCCGACTTTTACACTTTTATCGGAATTATACTACATTACTAAAGAACTATTTGCTTCAGTATAAATGTTTTCAGAGTTATTATCTAGCATAACTCCATAAACCATTACACCATAAGAATAAGTAGGAGGAATAACTGACACTTCAGCTTCAAGAGTTTCTCCATTCTTTTTTACTAGAGTAAGTAAATTATTTGAAATATCATAAGACATATTAGTTATGTCCTATCCTTCTACTTCTTCTGTTTTTCGGCAAATAAAATCCTCAACCTCCATTCCAGAGTGACCGTCCCACTCTGTTGTTAAATCTGTGATTTGATTAGGTAAATTATCAAATTTTGCCATTTTTCAATCAATTATTTTTCCATGAATCATCTTTTAACCAAGGTCTATCTTGTAGCCAAGTACCACTGCCAAAACAACTTCTAATAGCGTCATATACAGTAACCCAAACTAACTAAGAACCTTTATAAATAGCTCCAATATTTTTCTATACTCTTTTCTCAACTTGCTCTACAAGTTCTAGAATATCTTTTTGGACCTGTAATATTAACTTGCCATTTCTGTAAATCATACTACGGTAACATAAATGTCAACTAGATCTGCAAGATCACTATAAACTGCTTGTCCAGTACTCCTTATACATAGATATTTTATCTCATTTTGAATATAATATTTATCCTTTTCTAAGGACATATTATTATTATATGGTATCGGGTCTTCAAGAGTTCCAGTATGCTCTTCAACAATCTCTTCATATAATGCTGCTGTATCTGTTGAAGGGAATTGGTTTTCTAAGACCTGACTTATGGTTTGCCTTACTTTAAAAAGTTTTCCTTGATATGTAACTTTATCATCCTAACTTAAAGACTTACCTATGTAAGATTCCCAATTAGGATATAAGGATTTACATTGTAATGCTTGCTAATCAGTAAGATTAGAAGTCTATACTAATATCTTAGAAAGATTTATTAAATCTTTAAGAGATGGTATTAATTCTGGATTAATTGTATCCTCAGCTACATTAAAATCATTCTTAACTTTGGTCTGAATCTCCGATACTAAATTAACATAATCCAAATAATCATTATATGTATTAGCATCTTCACTAAGACCAAGTAAATACTTGTTATACTTATTTATTAGAGATAATTCGCTTTCTGCGGTTAGATATTTACGAATTATAGCCTATATGCAACGTTTATAGTTAGGTTGCCCTCTAAGCATAACCTAGATAAAACTATACTAAATTTCTTTATCTTCCAACTCGGACTCACTATCAACTTCTATTTCTTTAATATCGTAATTATAATAGTAAGTTCCATCACCCAAAGGATGAATCATCTTGGGTTTAGATTCCATTTTTATTCTTCTTGGTTCTGATATCATATATAATAATTTTAACCTAATAATTCACCACCGCTATCGTCACCTCCGCTATCATCACTTAGTGTAGGAGCTATAGGATTACGATGCACTGTTCTGTATCCAGCAAACGCAGAAAAGAAATCTGTTTTATAACTAGCATTTAAACTAGCTGGTCCTGCCTACTCGTCTGTTTCTGCATTACTTTGAACTACTAAAATTCTAATAGTATCATTAGAATATTTATTCACATTTCCCTAAGAGTAAGCACATTTAAAAGTAGTAGAAGTTCCAGTATCTCCAAGAATAGGCTGTTCTGGAGTGATTTCATTATTATTAAATTCTGTTACATAACCAGCAGTATCATAAAAACTTGCAACATAAGTTTTATTTCCTACAACATCAGTAAATTCACTGGGATCTGTAGTAGTATAGACATTACTAGCAGTAGCTTTAGTTATAGCTAATGGTGTTGTAGTATTTAAACTTTCTGAATTAAGTACAACTCCATCTAAAATTAAGTCTATATCCCCAAACGGATTTTCAAATCCTCGATATCTTGTACCAGTTAATGTTATTGTATTATAATCAGTAGTTGCGTCTAGGTGTAGATCAAATGTTCCAGAATAATTACCTAAACTATTACCACTTCCACATGGAGTAATGGCAGTATGTCCATTTATTTTTGTCCACGTTGTTGTACTTAGATTTGTAATGCCGACGCCTAATCCTCCTGTGGGATAATCATTTCCTAATCGATCATTAAAGTCATCTCTTATATTAAATGTGGCATATTCAATAACACAATTCCAGTAAAAGATCCATTTATAGTACTCATAACATAATAGTTCTCCTCCTGCATTAGCAGCATACTATCTAGCAGTTACCCTGTCTAAATATGTAGCAGGTTTTCCTAAATCACATTTATAAGGATTTGAAGTCAAATACTAATCATAATCAGCTCTATACAAGCCTCCTCTAAAGTTAGCAGTAGTATTAACTACAGAAACTAACTTTATGTTTTCAGCATCCGAGGCGTCTACAGTGCTCATATAAGCGTCTATTAATAATTCGGGAATTTCTGTCCAAGTATCATCAATCTTTAATAAAGATATTCTTGCATAATACTAGTTAGTGGAATCATCATATCCTTGTTTGGCATAAAATTTCGGAGTATATACTTTTACCGTCCCATCAGTTCCAGTTAAATCTGCTGCAACATCAGTGAATCTACCAGTAGTAGTATCTTCTATATAACCTGTAGACCAATAAAAATCATCTAAATAGTACTAAATCTAGTTACCTTTAGCTACACAACCTTTATAGGCACTCTAAATAGGAAGAGTCTTATGCAATGCTGTATTACCTACTCTAGTCAAAGTAGGAGATTCCTAACCACTAGTCCATGCCACTCCATAGGAATACATATCAAGACCATAAGTACCAATTAAATCCAAAGAACTCTTAATCTTGTCTATTTCAGAAGTAAGAGTAATATCAGTATTGTCTAGTTCTGTAAGTTTAGTAGTAGTGGCTGTCTATTTATCTTCTAAGTCTGATATTTGTGAACTTAAAGTATCTAAACTATTACTTAGTATACCAAATTTCAGATCAAATGTATCAGTTGAATCCGCCCATTTAGCAGTTCCATCACTATCCCATACTAAGAAATCATTTTCTGATCCTCCAGAAGGAATATGTTTGTATCCAGAAGTTGTAGGATGTACATAATTATTAGCTCCTTCCTCTACAGTATCAAGTTTAGTTTGTAATGTACTTACAGTGTCATTAGTTTCAGAAATAGCTCCTAACATGAATGTAAGAGATTCATTTACCTTAGCATCATAATCAAACCACTTGGCTGTACCGTCACTGTCCCAAGCTAATAAATTGTTTACAGCACCTCCTGCTGGTATGTGCTTATTACCTGCTGTAGTTGGATGTACATAATTATTAGCTTTGTTGGCTATACCATCAAGCTTATCCTTGTATGCTGTAGTAAAATCCTCAGTAGATAATTGCATTCCATCAATCTTATCTACTTTATTATTTACTAAATTAGTTAATGTTGTATCATCATAGTTAGATAATCCAGCTAATTTAGTTTTTAATTCCGTTGTAAAGTTTTCTTGTGATAATCCTTTACCTGTTTCTTTGTCTACCTTTTCTTCTAACTAGGCAGTTGTAGCAAGATTACTAATATCTTGGTGTTCAGTTAGATAGTTCTTATCATTCTCTAATTGAGATACTTTGGTGGGAACTTCAGTTTTATAGGCATATTCTGCTTTTATAGCATCTGCCGTTATGTAGTTCATTGTTAAATAGTTAACAGTTACATAATAACTGACAAGCTCCTCAATTGTAGCATACTTAGCTTCTATATCTGCAGTTTTAGTATATTGATTAGCTATTTCCTTAGATGTTAAATAATTTGCTTCTAGAAAGCGCAAAGCAACATACGTAGTTGCTATATCTTCTGTTTTTGCATAGGGTTCTAGTGCCGAAGCTTGTATATATGCTGCCTATTCTAAGGCTGTATTAGATACATAATTAGTACTTACATAAGACGTAGTAGCATAATCTTTAAGTGACTAATGCTCTGTTAAATAACCGCTATCATTAGTTAACTAAGATACTTTAGTTGGTACATCAGAAGCAAGGGCGTAATTTTTCAAAGAATCTACACTTGCTTTCGTATCTAATTGTGCATCAACTTCAGATTTTATTGTAGTGTTTTCGGTCTAAACATAACTTTTAATTTTATTCCAGAATGTGTTTAAGCCTTTCTTATTTAAATATTCGCCCATAGTTATTTAAATATTTTAATAAAATGGGTGGAGTATTACTCCAACCCATTTATTTCTGTATCTTCAATTGGCGTCATTTCTTGGAAATTCTCAATGTCTGATTTTTTTGCATAAGTACTTTCTACATCTGTTGACTTAGCATAATCCGCCAATGCTGTTGTTTTTGCATAATCATCTAAAGCAGTTGTATCTGCTTTTCCTGCCAATCCCGTAGTTAACGCTTCACTTGTTGCAAGACCTGATATTGAACTAGCAATATAGGTTTTAATTTTATTCCAAAATGTAGATAGACCAGTGTCGTTCAAATATTTTGTTGCAGCCATAGTTATTTAAAAATTATTAAAGGTTAATTATTCAAGGTTTTCTATAAAGTCTAAAGGAATAGCAGCGATAGAATCTATCTCCTACTTAATGTCATCTACTTGGTCCTTTGTCGCAAAATTATCTAGTGTAGCCTCCGAAAGATAATTGCTGTCATTTTCTAATTGGGACATCTTAGTAGGGATATTTTCTACCTTAGCATATTGATCTAATGATACTTCTGTTAGATAATTGGAATCATTATCTAACTATGATAGTTTAGTTGGAACTTCGTCCGATTTAGCATAGGTTTCATCTATAATATTACCAGAACCATCGTATATTGCTTTTATTTCATACTCGGACGATCCTACTTTAATAGATTTAATAGAAGCCATTTTTATATATTATAGGTGACTGGAATTATACGCGGGTTAAGGTTCGGTATCCGATATCAGAAGCGGCAATGCCGACATTACTGCCAGAAAATAAATATCCGAGACCCGCATTATTGCTATGATTTAGGCTACCGCCCACTCGCAGTGTGCGAAGCTCTGTAGAGCTAGCGTCGCAATAGTGATAATCGCACATGTAAGTAGTTGCGCTTGCACCTTCACAATTTGAAGGAATTATTTCAGCTGTATCTCCTAGAGCAAATTCTTTAATAAACCCATCTTTGGCAACTTCATAGCCTGCTATAGATTTATTACCTATAGAATCAGTAAATTCTTCTGGATTTGTTGTAGTATAAACACTACTAATTTCATTTTCTGCAGGTCTTTTTATAATAACCCCATCTAGATTTGTCCAAATATCACCAAATGGATTATCAAAACCTCTCCACCTTGGAACGCTAAAAGTGTAACTTTCTATTGAATTGTTTCCGTCTATAGCTGTGCTAGCAGGAATTACTAAATTCTTAATTCCTGTAAAATTACCTATTGCATTATTAAACCCATTTGGAGTAATACAAGTAACATTATTGTAACGCGTCCAGGCTTCTGAATCCCAATCAGTAACTCCATTACCTAATCCACCTTGATGATATCCATCAGAAGTTAATTCTTCATTATAAGCAACCTAACAATTGAAATTAGCATATTCTATTACATAATTCCAGTAAAAGATCCATTTATAGTACTCATAACATAATAATTCAGAACCTGCATTATTAGCACAAGTTCTCATGGCAGCTCTAGCATAACCAGCCATAGGTTTACCCAAATCAGTTCTAAATGGATCTGTTTCTAGGTACTAGTCAAATGATTCTCGATTCTTACCACCTCTGAATGCTGCTGTAGTATTAACTACTGATACAGCTTTAGGAGTGCTTGCTGTAGTAGTATCTACAGTACATTTATAAGCATCTACCAACATTTCAGGGATTTCAACCCATGTGTCATCAATCTTTACAGTAGATATTCTAACCCAACGTTTATTTCCGTCAGAGCCAGATTTTCCATAAAATTTAGGAATATGGACTCTAACTGTTCCATCTGTGCCGTCTAATACGGAAGGAGTAGTACCATCTTCTTTATAAGCCCAATTAGTTGGACATAAATAATAGTTTACTACTCCTCCATTAGCAACACAACCTCTATATGCAGACTGTATAGGCAGAGATTTATGGAGTAACGGATTTCCGATTCTAGTCAAAATAGGTGAAGCGACTGTTACGTCCCATTCAACTCCATAAGAGTACAAATCTATATTATTAGAAAGATCTGTAATCTTTTTATTTAATTCTGCCTTTACATCATTTAATTCTGTCTTACTTGCAAAAATAGCAACACCCTAGGTCTCGGTTAAATAAGTTTCGTCATTTTCTAATTGTGAAACCTTTGTCGGAACTTCGGAATTTTTAACATAAGTTTTACTTATTTCATTTCCAGCGCCATCATAAGTAGCCTACAAATCATATATGGAATCTTTTACTTTTATAGACTTGATTGTGCTCATAATATCAATGTTCCTTCTTCTACTTCATGATCGTCTCCATCTATAGATGCTATGGCATCTTCAAGGTCTTTCTAGTGCTCAGCCTTAGTAACATAGTTCTTTAAAGTGTCTGAATCACCTGCGCTCCCTCCTACAATTTTTACTGGCTAAGCAGACCTTTTAAATTGTCCATCAATATAAATTGTTCCCATATTTTAAAATATTAATTGTTCCCTTTCTTTATCCACCGACACATTACCTGAACTAGGTTTTATAGCATCTATTTCTTCTTGTAACTATTTAACAGCAGCTTGAATTAAACTTTCAACTTCTGTTTTTGAATAGTATTTTTCAGTAAGATATTCACTACGGACATATCCAGTATCCTGTGTATCCTTTTCACCATATGTATAATAATAAGTATCTTCTTCTGTATTATTATTTTCGACTAGATCATCATAATCAGTTTGTGAAATACATATCAGCTTAGGAACATCTTCTGTAAGAGCAACCTCTTTTCCAGATGCTAACAATTTATTATTATCTGTAGTAAGCTTAACTGAACTTACTATTTCCTATAGTACTTCTTTTTCTTCTATTTTCTAAATAGTAAGATCGGAAGTTTCTACAGAAGTAGATTTTAATAATTTTGTATTAAATTCTTCTGCTGCAGCGTCTTTATCTTCCTAATACTTCTTCTATGTAACAAATATAAAATCCTCATCTTCAGTATCTCCTCCCTTTAAACTTTCTTTTGTTACATAATCTTTAGCTATCTAGTCAGATAAATCAGTTAGTTCTTGTTTAGTAGCATAGTCTTTGATTTCCTCTTTAGTAACATAATCGCCAGACTATTGTAAACTAGCAACTATTTCATCAACCTATTTTTTGGAATAATAATTAGTAGCAACCCAAGATTGATATTGATTAGTAGTATGATAATTCTAATCCAGATATTCCTTAGTAATGTAAACCTTCGCATCATTAGTTACATCATATACGTAATAGTAAGTATCGGGCTCTAAAGTTCCTGCATCTACTAATTTTAAATATTCCTCTTCTGGTAAAGTAACCATATTAGGAATATCTGATGCCATAGCAAATTTATCATCTCCTACAAAGAGTCCTTCAGATTTTACATCTATTACTAGCTAATCCTTAGATTCTTCTACTGGAGATTTAATTTGTCCTACTGTGATGCTGTCTAAAGAACCGTCTCCATCTACTTTTAAGGTCTTATCTAATTCATCTTGGATATTCTTCTAATCTTCATCATACTATTTCTTAGTTACAAAGACGAAATCATCACCTTCCATACCTTCCCCACGAAGACTTTCTTTAGTAACGAATATATCATCAGTTTCCGATTTAGTATAATGATTTTCGGTAAGATACTCTTTAGTTACATAGTTAGCTGCTAAATCTTCTGTTGTGGTGTAATCAGCTAATTTAGCTATAGTATCATCTAGGTCAGCTCTAATCTAAACAACAGTAGTATTAAGAGCTTTTTGTTTTAATTGCTCCTCTATTCTTTTACCCCATTCAGCAGATAAATAAAACTAATCTTCGTCTAAACTGTCTTCATATATGTAATAATATGTCTCAGAATGAAGGTATGTTTTACTTTCATCTACAGGTTTAAAATCTTCTGTTGTATTAGCCGCCCATTCTTTATATTCTGCTTCTGTACAAGCAATTATCTAAATAGATTCATACGATGCCTTCCATCCTTCTTTATATTTAATCTTAGACTTATCAACGAGCATATAAATATTTCCGTTGTCTATATTTGCAACGGTCATACCCTGATAAGCGTATCTCTCAGGAATAGAATATAGTTCATTTAAATCATTAACTACTGTTCTATTATCGAGAGGTTTTGGGGTTTCTACAGTTAAGGCGACACCTAAAGTAGCATCGCCTGTATATTTAAATGCCATTATTGTGATAAAGTAAAGTTAATCTGATGAGGCAGTGCCGAAGAATATGTATCTTTTTTAGTCCAAACTTTATATGGAAATCCATTTATCTATTCAGTAGTTAAATCCCAGCCACTTAAATCTACATTTAGATATCCGAGACCTCCATCTACTGTAAATGAATTTAACTAAGTATTATTTCCAGGCAATTTTATTATAGCTCTACCATTTAAAGAGAATGTAATAGTTCCAGAGGATCTTCCAAATGGGACTAAAGCCTATTTAATAAGTCCACTAGTATTTCCAGAATACCAAGGATATGTTGCAGTTACTTGAGCAGTTGCTGAAATTGACCCAGCTTCTATTCTTCTATCTGTAACTTCACCCTTATTATTTAATAGATATTCTCCTTCTGCATAACTTACAGTCCCAGAATAGATATACAAACCAATAGAGTTGTATGTAGTAGACTCTACAGTAGTACCGTTGTAAGTAATAGTTTCTTGCCTGCTAGTTTCTTCTCCAGCATCATTTTTTACAAATGTTAAAGTAGGAGTAAGTAATGTTGAACCTACTTCTACTAATTGTGAAGTAAAACTATAATATAAACGAGGTTGTACCAGATCTCTAACTACTGTAGGAAATAATATAGTATCTATAATTTCACTAAAAGGTTTTCCTTTAATTTTTTCAACAGTAGTATCTTCTAGAACAGTTGAAGCTGTATCATCTGGAAGATCTGTCTAGTAAGTCATTGCTGTTTCTAAATCAGTTTTAACGGTTTCTTTAAGTTCAGTTATTTCCGGTTCTAAATCCTTTACGTAAAGACCGGGATGAACGATAACAGCATATTTTTCATCTTCTCCTTCAATAGGAACTTGCTCAGTAACTAAATGAATGGCATTATCCTATTCACCAGATAAGATTACATTTAAGGTATTATCCTCGCCTATTTCTATAGTTTTGGAGTTCTAAAGACTATTAGTTATCCAATTCTAAATATTCTAATCAACATCTATATTTAGAATAGATTCGTTAATATTCTTTATCTCCTCATTAATCTAAGTAATAGAGTCTGATAATTTTTCTATATCTAATTTGTTATCTTCTATTTTCTAATCTAGCTAATTCTATAATTCAGTAATAGAAGCTCTAATATTAGTTATATCGACTCTAATCTCAGCAATAGCTTCCGTGTCAGATTCATACTAGCTAATAAAGTAAAGTGCATAATCAATTGCATCTTTTACTGTTTTAATGTCTTCGGAAATATCACTAGTATAAGCCCATTTCTGTTCTACATACTAAACTAAATCTTTCTAAGCTTCAATAGTTCCTTCAATATTTCCCCAAAGAAGACTTTGCGAATCCGCAATTCCTAGATTTTTTCTGGCTTTAGCTCTTTCTAGTTCTGTTCTATACTCTCCTAAATAATTATTCCTTAGAAGAGGTATAGGATCGCTTTTTATTAAGTGTCCCTTCTTTCCGCAAGGTTTTATATCAGCATTGCTTACTGAAGTGTAAATAGGCTGTATCATTGTGGTTCAATAATTGCTACTTAATAAATTCGTTATTATCTAATGGTACGGGAAGGTTAATAAAACAGATTAGATTTAATAGGTCTTGATATTCTGGTCTATATCCCTTCTTAACTTTCCTAAGAATTACTTCATACCTTTTAATAGCCTTTCTTTTAAGAGCATCCACAGCCTATACGTTTATGTTCATGATTTTCACAGAGTCCGCCACAAGTTCGGAACATTGATAGCAGTCGTTCTGCTTCCATGAATTGTTTAAAGCCTATTAAATAATCTATAATGTTAAGTGTCATCCAGATAAAGTCTCTTGCAAATACATCTGCATCCTATTCTCTAGTCAAACACTTATTTAGTAAAGCATCAAAGAGTCTTTTACAGTAATTAATGTAGCACTATTGAAGATTTCCTGTGAAAAATACATCTACTTTACATTTCTTAATAGTAGTGCCTTCTATATTTCTTTCTAGAACTTCTTTTACTGTACATTCCTCTAGTTTTCCATCTACTTCTTTATATAATTTCTCTCCGTCAGTTATATAGATAGTTTCATAATATTCCTTATACTCATCGGTAGCATTTTCATACCATTTCATATTAGGAATAATTATGTGATCTACTACATAATAACCGTCTTCTTTAACTTTGAATGTACAAGAATCTAAGTCTTCTGTATGATCATTAAGAAGTACGTCTATCAATGTAGCATCTCCAATACTTACCTTTATAATGGTATTTAGAGTAGCACTTTCACTATATTTATAAGAATCATAGGAAGTTACTACTTCTAAATCCTCATCAATATACTAACCATATTCTTTTGAGAAATCCTCAATGGTTATTTTACCATCAAGCTAAGTATGTATATCAATACTAAATTCCATTATTGTATAATTGCCATTAAATGTGGTCCACGCCACTTAATTTTATTTTCGTCTTCGTTTATAACCCCATTTACAGAAGTAGCAGTAATCATCCAAAGTTTTCCAGTAAAACTATCTGGAGAACTAGAAGTCCAAATACTTCCAGGATCATCTTTAGTAGCATCAAACGTAGGCTTGTCTCCAGTAGTAACTGTATATCTTAGTTCAAGTTGACTATCAAATGCCCATCTACCATACTGCGCAGGTTCAGAGTATTTCTCCCATAATCCTTCTACTCTTTTACGAGTAGATATAAATACATAAGGAGTTGCAGGACTAATACTTACTGGCTTCTCAGACCATCCATCAGGTAATTTATTATCAAATGCTTTTAAATCATCTTGAGTATTACCATCTGAATCAAGAATAGGATCACCATATCCATCTTTTAGTATAGGATAGGTAATTTTAGGAGATTCACCAGTACTCTTAGCTATATAGATATTTTGAATTTTTTCAGCAGTATCAGAAGCTACTATTTCATATACTTCATTAAGCTTAGCAGTATCTCCTTTGTAAGTATAGAGTGTCTTTTTCCATATATATGGATACTAAGAATCTGGAAGTTCAAAAATCTCCGACCAATTAGTTAATTCCTTAGCTTCTGCTAGTATTTTAGTTTTAGCTCTACAATAAGTTACTTTAACAATAATACTACTAGCAGCCTCTGAATCTCCGTCTAAAGAAGAAACCTTATTCCATAAATTAGTTAACTCTTTTTCAACATTAGACAATTCTCCAGAAGCATTACTTATGATAACCTCGGCATGACTAATAGGGTATATCTACTATTGACTTTTATTATAGATCGCTGTTCCCGTCATTTTAACGTAATTGTCTTATTTTATCATTATATGGATTTCCATCATGAAGTTGAGCTAATTCTATTTTAGTTCTATCTTCTTCTATATCCATTTGTCTATCTTTATAAGTGGAATCTGTCTAAGCTTTAAACCAATTAACTTTATATTCTAATTGTATTTTCTGCTATTCCAACTGCATCTTCTATTCATCTAAGCTCTCAATCTTTTGCTGTGCTTTCTAGAGTTCTTGCTGTAATTGCTATGCTTGTTGTGAAGTCTCCTCTAACTTCTACTGTAATTGTTGAAGTTGATTATTTTCTTCTTTTCTGATTTGCATAGCCTTCTTAACCTTATATTTAAGGTCAGTTAAACTTTTAGCAGTAAGAGCTTCAAATATAATATCGGGATCCATTTGCTAGCTCTTAATAAACTCTGGAATCATGGATTTAATAGTTTGTAGATCTTCCATTACTTCAGAACTAGAAGTAATATGAATATCATAATCAGTGAGTGTAAAATACTCTGGAAGAGCTGTAAATATCTATTGATACTTATCGCCAAGTATAATAGTTCCAGTTAATCCTTTCTTGTAAGTTATTTTAGCCTAATTAAGACTATCAAGCAATATCTCACAAGTAATTAAATCCATTTGCTAAAAATAATGCTTAGTTACTATATAAGAATTAGCAACACCCTATTTAATGTTAGTCACAGCATCTCTCTATTCAATTCCGTTAAGTCTTTCTCTAAAGACTCCTGTTATAGAGGAAGTAGTTTGTTCTACAGATTGAATAGCTAATTCTATGGCTTGAACGGCCTATGCTTTTAATGTATCATCAAATCCATTATAAATTTGATTAGGAGGTGCACTTCCTTCATTTCTTCCTTCCTGAGAGGAATCAATCCACATAATACCTCCTTTTTTATATGCCAACCATTTCTGAACTCTTTCGGGCCATTTTACTCCTAAATTAGTGGGAAGTAAGGACATATCCATGATAACACCAGCAGTACCGCTATTAGCTATCAAATTATCCCTGTAGTAGTTCAAGAGGTCATATCGTATTATCTTCCATCTGAGTCGTTACGTCAGGTGCGTTCTCTAAGGAACTGCTCTGGCTTTCACCAGAAGTTGAGACTATATCATATTTTATAATATATAAAATTCCCGCACTTCGAACCACTTGGTTCTACATAATAGTCGTTGAGCCTTCAATTAAGCTTGGCTGCTGATTGCCCAATCTTATCCTTGTTCATCATTTCTAAAAGAAACTATAGATAAGCTCTAAGGGGTTTCCAGCAATTCACGGGATTTAAACAGGACCGATATATTAATCCTGTAGGTGTGCACATTTTAGTATTAATGAGTATGGTTGCTGAGAGCGATTAAGGAAATATACACCATTTACAGACAAAGAACAGAAATTAGGATTATCCTTAGATCTTATAGCAGTCTTGTCCAATCCTCTAAGTATATAAATTTCCTCGCCTATCCTGATAGTGTTGTACCTCTGCATTACAAAGTTATCATCAGTCTCTAACCACTCTACATCATATACTGGAAGTAACTAATACCTATAAGCAGTCTATTCATTGTCAGGATATCCCGGTAGTACTTCATGATTAAGATCTTCATTAGCTATGGTACAGGTATCTCCATAAACTCTTCCATAGACAGAGGTCTAATCATCAGCATACCATTCATCCTTTAATTTCTTTAAATCTTCTTTTGAGATTTCTTTTCCGAAAGTAGATAGAATCTAGCTTTTACTCATCCATTTTCTAACAACTACTCTGTAAGAATTTCGTACATAAGGAGATTCAGGATTTCTGTCTACAAATGTATTTAATGGATTTAAAACTTCTATCTTTATATTAGATCCAGAAGAAGATTGTTTAACTCTAAAGAAAGTATATCCAGTAATTAATAAGTCAGTAAGTAACTAACGTAATTTAGTCATTATATCAGTTTCTCTAGACTACATTATATAATGTACTATATTCTGAGCGGCAATCTCATATTGAGAAACAAATGACTGATCAATATCTTGTATGACTTTATCTAACTAAGTCTTTACAGCTTTATCAGTAATATCTTTCCCATCAATAAATCTTAGAATAGAATTATTTAAATGATCCTTAAGAAACCTAACTATTCCTTTAGTTATTTCTAACTACTTCTCTCTGGTGATATTACTAATAGTTTCCGAATCTTTGCAGGAAATCTTTGGAAGAATTGGAGTGCCTAGATATTCTCCTACTAAAGCATCCACATGTTTTTTCAACAATGGCGTAAATTCAACAGAAGTAGGGCTTCCTATTCCAAAGTTTTCCTCTAAATAACGAAACTACTCAGGATCACGTTTGCCGTTATAATAGTTATAGGCTTTCTAAAGCTCATATTTATTATACACAAGTTCCGCAATAGCCTCGTCTGTCTTGTCTATTAGTTCTTTCTCTTTCATAACATAAATTATGCTGTTCAGGAGGAAGCTTAGTCGCAATAAAATGTTTAAGTCTCTATAACTTCCTACTTCTTAATTCTTCTTTAATAAATGGAAGAAATTCTTCATCTGGTAAATCGGCTATAATAACTAAAGGGTTCTCCGATCTATCAAGATTGAACGATACTTTGTAACCAATAGGATCTAGATCTTCAATTTCTATTTTACCTATATACTCCATTTTATATAAGTCTCTCATATAATCTAGGATCGCTTGTTTCAAGTCTGTATGGGTCATCGTATTCAATATTTGGTATACCTAGTTCTGGAATTTTATTAGTTGGTATAATTCCGAATCTTTTTCTTCCTCGTTCGTCATAAAAATAACCAAAATCTTGGAACTATTCAACTTCTTTCTCAACAAGAATAGGCTATCGTCCTGAGAGTTCCTAGTCAGCCAGAAACATCATTCCTAAAGCTGCAATGATATCGAATTTTCCTTTATTCTCATCATTATAACTAGTAAGCTGCTCTAGAATTTCCTCAAACCAGATTGTATGACAATAATCTTCTACAAAAGCAGCCGTTAAGTCAGTATGCTATTCTATAACAGTTTTAGTAGCTGGAGTTCCGTACTATTTAGTTGTTCCGTTTCTTACATCAGTAAGTGTAGCTCTTGGACGTTTCATAAAATACTAAAGCTATTTAGTATCTCGTGCCCAGTTAACCATACTCATACGAGTAGCTTCTATATTAGTTTTAGCATTATAATATCTAATTAGACACATTGCAATTTTAAAAGCTTCTCGTACATCACCTGGACGATCTTTATACATAGCTACTATCTAAGGTTCCTGCAATCCGAAGGATCTTCTTAAAATAGTAATACAGAAATCAGAAGGATCTTTGGTTTCTTTAGATGTCTAGTTTGCACCAATATCAATACCATCAATGCCCGCTACATATAAATCTTGCATTTCTTTATATATAGGAACTTCAAATTCTTCACCTCTTTCTTCTGCTTCCTATTTAAGCTTACTCATCTAATCCTAATATAGTTCAGACCAAACAGGATGTTCTAAGATTTTTACTTTACCTTCTGAATTAGGAATCCATTTAAATCCAGATATATTATCAAGAGTATGTTTATTATCTTTATAGAAATAATCTATATAGCCAGATTCTGGTCTAGGACCTCTTTTATGTAAACGAATTTCTGCTAACTAATTAGCTATATTTACTTTATTAAATTTATTGTCACCTTCAAGAGCAAATGCCTCTTCTGCATTAAAACAATACTCAGCACAGTAACTAATTAATGCTTTAGGAGAATCAAGCATTTTATTGCGCTCTTTCTAGTAAAATTCTTTAGCGGCTTCATAATCACAGCATCCTCTTTCGTCTATATAACCATAGACCTAAGCATACGCTGGAATGAAATATCCGCTATAAATATATGATCCATCTTGGGTGTAATTATGATAGAATGGGAGCACATCATAGGTATCAGGATGATAATATATATCTTTTAGCCCTTCCAATGAGCTGCCCGAGTCACCGCCAGTGCCACCAGCCAATTTTATACCAAATCTTACACCGTTGATAGACACAAGTGCCTCTGCTTGAATGAAAGCTACTCGTGATTTGGGCCAACTATTATGACATACTGTAAAGTCTTTTAATAGAAATAGTTGATTACCATCTAAAGAGAATCCATAATATTTACCTATTCCAAGTTTCTCTATTTTAAAAGGTGAATCTAATCTATCTAACTAAGATCTAGTTTTTTCATCAGTTCTATCAGTAGTCTACTTCCTAGGAAGTTTACAGGGAATTTGACTATGCCCATACAGTATTCTAAGTCTATACTAATTAACCCCTCCTTTTATAGTTTTTCCGTTTAACTACCTTTCTTTGGATACTCGCACATCTCTAGATACTTTCATACCTAAAGTATGGCATATAAATTCTAATTGTTCAACTATATGTTTTCTACTTTCACACTATGTAAACTCTACAGTATGAGTTCTGCTGTTATAAGTACCATCAGAATCAATCAAGCCTGCTAATAACTATAATAAAGTATTTCTATCATTATAAAGATAGCAGTCTGGTATATGTTTGTTATTTAACACATTTAAGTCTCTTAACTTAGCAGTAAACTCATTTTTAGTAGTTTTTGATGCAAAATATATATGTTTACATTTTTTTGCGTTTTCGCAATCCGAAATTCTTACATCATAATCATGACTATTTCCATAGTCTACCAAATAATCTATTATTTCCTAATCTTCTGTAGTAAATCTAGCTTTATCTGAATTACCATCTCCTAACCAAAAGCCGAATAAATATGGATCTATTGATACATCTGTATGGGGAAACTTTATTTTATCACTATGCACTAATTTATATCCATCTTTTTTTCTAGGATGCTACGTAACCATATTATAATAATCTTCAGTCTTCATAGTAAATTCATCATAAGTATTCTTACTATAATTTCTATGCTTTCCGTATAGAATATGATTCGCATTAACTATTTGAGTATCTCCTATATTCGGAATTATTTTGTACATTTGTTGTTCGCCAGAATGTAATTCTAATACAGTTCTTGGGGAACCATCATCACCCATTACAACATCTCCTACTACTATATCTTCCACCTTCTTCAGTCTTCCGTCATACATTATAACTTCTGTTCCCGGAGCATGACATCCAAATTCGTCAAATATGAGAGTATCAACACGATCACCACGAATCTTTTGAGGATCATCTGCAATAACTCCTTCAATCATAGACTACCATCCTGCTGGAATTTTACCACCCCGATCGTTTATATAGTGTCCAGACTTCTTAACTAATGCAGTATCAGATAATTGTCTCAATTTAAACATACCTCCATCAGTATGAGTATCTAGGAATTTCAAAGCATTCCAATCCTTAGATAAAGTTCTATCAAGCTTACCTTTATCATAGCAAGTAACCATAGTTACACTATTTCGTATTATTGTATATGCACAAGCAGCTATAGAAGCATTTATCTCCGAAAACAAGTTTGTTACCTCTAGAGTTTTTTATCTCTAGATTCTTATAGTTTCCTATAAGTTCAGCGTACATTTTCATTCTTACGAATGTTCCACACTCTTGGGAGAATTATTGCTGTCACTAACGCTCATCTCCTACGCGTTACGGTACTCAGCGATCAACTGAGTTACCTCGGTGTTGACATAGTTAATAACCTTAGTGTTCACCGATTTTGCGGAATTTATAGTCGACCTTTCTGTTAACCGACTCCACGAGCCTTCATTAAGACTGCGTGCTTTCTTAATCTCTTAGCTAATTCAAAGTAATGAAAGAACTCATACTACGCTGTATAGAAATCTGGAAAGTCTGTTCTACGACCACCACCAGCTTTTTCTGCAGAATGTGTAATAGGTAATTGATAGAAGTTTAAAAAGAAATAATGTTCACCAGTAATGGTGTAGCCATTAAAAGTAAAACCATCCCGACATCTACGATACTATTCTTTCCAAAATTCCTAATATCGTTTACTGCCTGGTAAGTAAGGACAATAGTGTCCTGTTTTATGAAACTCTTCTCTAGTTAATGTAAACCATGCAGGATTAAAGTCTAGACCGTGAGTTTTATCTATAGGACGATAACCAGTTAATTCATAAGACAATCTCTTATCAAAAAATTCTATTGTATCATCCTTTTTAACATCCCAGTAATCTGTACTTTTCTCTCTATCCTCTCTAATTTTCTAAACTAGTTCTCTAGCTTCTTTAACATCTTCTTTCTATTCTTTCTCTTTTACCTAGTCTACTATAGTCTGAATTTCTTCAGGTAATATTTTCTTTTTTCTAGGCATAATTAAAAGTCTCCCGGATCAAAACCTTCTGTAGCTCCAGCACGTATAGTAGATTGCTCAGTAAGCTCTTTTTTAACCTAAGCTTCAAGAGTTACTAATTCTTCGTGTACTTCGTGGAGTCTACTAACTTCTTTCATTACTTTTTCTGCAGGAAAGATAGGTTTTCCATTTATATCACGTTCATTTAAGTCAACCACGGTATCAAAATATTCAATAAACTAATCCGTAGCTTTCTTAGCTGCTTCTAATAGCTTTATAGACTTATTAGAATCCTATAATGCTCTATATTTCCTACAAGCTTCTCTGAATATCGGATCATTGAACTCAGATTCTGTTAATCCTGAATCATTAATGGCTTCATCATGTCGCTCATGTTCTGAGTACTAATTATAGGGACTTTTCCAGTCTAGAGCTAGGTATATGTAAGTCAACTCTTTAGTTGCTCTGGTTTTAGTTTTAGTTTTATCCCTATCTAGTAAAGCTTTAAATTCCTTAATTAACAGAATCTCAGGTTCATTTAATTCTAATTGTTTATTTAAATTATCATAATTAAACACATTCATAAATCATACTCATTTACCTTTGATTAATTATTTCTTAGTGTATTTGGATCTATCAGGAACCCATTTACCATTTTTAAAATTGCCTTTATTCCCTTTGTTTGCCATAACCTCTTGGTCATTATACTTATTAATGGCAATGGAATCCTTTGCAGCTTCGTCCTTTGTGGAGTTCATATCTTTTTTAAACTAAGCTCTTCCTGCCTTAAATTTATCAACTGCATTAACCTTAGTGCCTTTCTAAGCTTTCTGACAAGCTTTACAGATACGACCACCTTGTTTAAAATAAACAAGTTCCTCACCTTCAGGACATTCGCCTTTTAACTTTTTGTAATATTGAAGTTTGGCTCCAAGTCTAGCCATTACACCACCTTGCATTTTCTGCATAAATTCCTGATACTTAGCTTTAATACCTTCTTCGCCAAGTTGTTCAGCATAAGCCTGCAAGTCCTGTTCAGATTGTAATTGAATACCTTGTGCAGCAGCATCTTGAATTAAATAAGCTACAAAGGCTTTTTGCAATTCTTCTTGATTATTCATAGTTCCTCCTTGTTGATACATTTGTCCGCCTTCTTTAAAATATCCGCTGGCTTTTCTTTTCTATTCAGCAGCATAGCCTAACCAATCAAAAGCTCTATTACTGCCTGTAATAGTCGGCATCCCACTTCCCCAAGTCTTTCCTTTAGTTGACTTAATTACATTAGGAGTATTTATAGTAATTTCAGAACTAGTAAAGCTTAAATTAGGTTTCTGAGTTTTCTGACTTGAAGCTAATTGAGTTCCATACACTCCCTTTCCCCATTTAAACTGTTTCAAACCTCTTTTACGTGCTTCTTTAAAAGCTGCACCAAAGGATTTAACTCCAGTAAAATCATCATCTGCTATTTCTGCAGTTCCGTTCAATTGTTTAGGTGTTGAAGAAACAGGAGTTTTTAATCCAGCCATGTTGAGTTCAGGCATTTTCTATCTGGCAGTATTTCTAATAATATCTGGATTTGTCTACCATGTTTGGTGAATCTATTTTAAAGTCTTTCCATCAAGATTGGCGTTACCATAAATAGTCCGAATATGCTGCAGTAATTCGGGATCAAATTGTATTGTCATTCTACTTTAATTAAATCTTTAGTCGAGAACACTGCTTCCTGCATTAAACCAGAATCAGTGAACCATCGGCATCTTAATCCTTTAAAATTCTATTGATCTTTAAATAGCGAGTTTTCCTTACGTAAAACAAGCATAACTGGAGAATGCATTACTTTGCACTATCTCAAAGTAACACAATCCCCAGGTCGAAAATAAATCTTTTCTTCAAATGTTTCCATATTATAAAAGCTCTCTAATCTCTGAGCCTGCTGTTTTAATATTATCTTTTCTCTCAGTAAGTTTCTCATTAACTACTGCCATAATTCTATTCTCGTGGACTACTACGAATCCTAACTTATAGAACGGAACCATCATTTCACTAGCTTCTGTGTAGAATACAATATCACCAGCTTTCAAGAACTCGCACTTATAACCTGTTTCTACTACTGTACCTACTTTAATAAATATTTTCTCTTCTTCCTGTTCTCCAGTTTCATTAGATTTGTAAGTTGGAGCGTAGCCGCCTAAATCTGTAATTATACCAGACTTAGTAGTTTTAATTTTCTGGAAAGGATTCTGTTCAAATGGTTTAATTAATGCATAACCTTGCATTGGCATAATTTCCAAACCATTCATATCATCTGACAAAGATTTAGCGTAGTCTTCAAGCATTTGAGCGTGCTTATCAAATTTACTTTCTAAATCTTCAACAGCAGTGTTGAATCTTTCTTGCTTCTCTCTTAATAATGTCTTATCTGCTTCTTCTCCATTCAATACAAAATGTTCTCCTGTGCCTTCCATACCTGTTACAGCCAAGGCTAATTTCTCATTACTGTTTAAATCCGTTCTTAAAGTTTCCATAATTACCATTTACATAAATCACAATGCTCATCTTCAATTCTTGTCTTGTTGGCTAAGATGCAACCACATTGATCGCAAACTTCGCCAAATGAAGTATCTAATTTATCATCGCAGGTCTTGCAGATGTTTAATCTAGTCTCTGATAAATACTTATTTTTATCTATAATTCTATACACAAAACTCTTTAGTATAACTAAAGGTTTAGTGAACACTGCCTTAATTTGTTTTACCATTTCTTCGCGGGACAATGTTTATTTTCATTAACTATCTTTCGCTCAATTATGCACCCGCAACCTTTTATATAGCCTTCTTTAGGACATATACTTATATCATTATTCTTCGGATTAAGATATAATTCATGGTTGCATAATCCTCTATCTTGGTCACATATCGGGCAACGTCTACATATTTTCCACCGTTCTTCTATTTCTTCTATTGTCATAATTAATATTCAATACGTTGACGTTTCTTTTTATTCTCTGCTAATATAGATTCTTTCTTATAAAAAGCAAGCATCTTAATTACTTCATCCTTTAAATAAGGTAAATGATACACAGTCATGTTATCATTATGATCGAAATGTACTAAAACTAAATCTTCTATTTCAAATCCAGGATTTAATTTTTGTACCATCCAAGCATAAGTACTTAATTGTAAAGTGTAATGCTTTAAATTACAATCATCTAAGTTATTTAGAGGGTATTTCATTTTCGCGGACGATCTTGTCTTTGTATTAAAGAAGCTTTTCTCTTCTATCTTCTTGTTGCTTTTCCAATCTAGAATAGTTATTTTATTGCCTTTCTTAACTAATAAATCTATTTGTCCAGCAAGTCGAAGTTTTCCATCATCAGATACTCTTGATATTAAATATTCTGGATACACTCCATTTTCAAGATCTAAAGTATTGTAGTCTTTTACACATTCAAATTTACCCCCTACTTGATACTTACTAAGATCTATATTCTTTTTTTTAGAGTAAAATGAATTTTCTAACTCTGCATGTATTCTAGTACCTCTTTCACAGGAGTTTCTATTCTCTTCATCCCAAGCATCTAATATAGCTTGTTGCTCTCTATTGAAATCATCTTCTGAAATATTGTATAATTCAAGTAGGGATTTATCAAACTTCTTAGTATTCAGTAAAGATTTCTTTTCAATAGTCCAAGATTCTTTAGGTAAAAGTTTTTCCATTGCTTTATACGCACTCCAAAATTCTTTATCAAAAGGCTGAGTAAAAGAGTGTATTAAAGTTGTCACTGATATAAACTTCTGTTCAGGTTGAGTTATATCATAATAAATATGAGCTTCCTCTTCGAAAGCTATGTTTCCATTTTGTTTTGTAATTTTAGTAGCATCCATTAATCATAATTCATTTAATCATTTATCATATTTATCTCTATATATTTGATACTTTTCAAGTATATTAATA
>ERZ1026776.667-NODE-667-length-22687-cov-17.450601_pt1 | contig 22687 bp, 19 predicted proteins | sample MGYA00380125_ERZ1026776 | MGnify/ENA primary metagenome ERZ1026776 (study PRJEB33269, sample SAMEA4719761) | human gut metagenome | biome: human-associated habitat; feature: organic feature; material: feces | place: Cameroon | collected 2013-10 ...
CTGCTTCCAGCCGTGTCTCTCCGCTCTCCGCCGCCATGGTATACTGCAATGAGCTATCTCCAAAAAGCAGTACCAAAACAAGCAGAAAGCTCAGCCTTCTGTTCCACTTTTTCCTTCTTGTGCTATTCATTTGTCCTCCCTCATCTGTACCTCTGCGCCGCAATAAAAATGGTTGACAGTTGCATCTTTAATACGTTGTTTCTCTACCGTGATAAAGTGTTTTAGGACATTTTATGATAGCGATTATCAGTTGTCAATAAAAATGTTCGGTTTTTCGATAAATCGAGAGGTGTATTTCGGTTTATCATCATAATCACAGATGTACTTCCACCTCTATGTTCTTGCGTCAGCTATCGGAACTCCATTTTTAAGTGTTAAATACAACAACGGACGAATAGACAAATCATAAGCTGACACTCATAATTTATTCAAAAACAAAGGAGCGTCTGCTTATGAACATCTTAGGAAATTATATTACTGAATATCTGGAATACTGTGAATACCGGAAACATCTGAACGTCAAAAGTCTAAAAGCGTACAAAATAGACCTGAAACAATATGATACCTTTTCCTGTGATCTGCCGGAATATCTGTCTCGTAATACTTTAGATTCCTTTCTTACGAATTTGCATAAACAATACAAGCCTAAGACTGTCAAAAGAAAAATAGCCAGTCTGAAAGCCTTTTTTCATTATCTGGAATACAAAGATTTATTGGAAGAAAACCCTTTTAACAAGCTGGATGTGCATTTCCGGGAAGCAAAACTGCTCCCTAAAACAATTCCCTTCCATTCTATTCAAAAATTTCTATCTGCGCTTTATGAACAAAAAAATACCGCAGCCTCTGCATACCAGCTTCGTTGCAGTATCCGGGATATCGCTGTTATTGAACTTCTATTTGCTACCGGTATGCGTATCTCTGAATTGTGCTCATTGAAGCCGTCAGATATAGATTTGGAGAATAAAACGGTGTTGATCTATGGAAAAGGAGCAAGGGAACGCATTTTGCAGCTTGGAAATCCGGAGATACTTTCTGCTTTGACTGCATATCAAGATACCTTCAGGGAAGACATTGCCTGCTGCGGATATTTTTTTGTGAACAAGCTTAAGCACAAATTATCTGACCAGTCCGTCCGTTTTATGATAAACCGCTATGCCAAACTGGCCGGTATTGAACAACATATTACCCCACATATGTTCCGCCACTCTTTCGCTACCCTTTTGTTAGAACAGGATGTAGATATACGATATATCCAAAAAATGCTGGGACATAGCTCCATTAGTACAACAGAGATTTATACACATGTGTCGAATAATAAGCAGAAAGATATATTGATGAACAAGCATCCTCGGAATTTGATGAAGGTTAATGTAAGGTGATCTTCTACTTGTTTGCTTATGATTAGATGCTCCGTTATAAGTAGGGTCTGTTAGATTGCCTCAGTTTATCAGTCAATAAAGAATAATTGTGTATTATCCTTTATTGACTACTATTATACCTGTTCCTCGTCTGTAATTCAATTCAAGATTTCTGTAAGTTTCTTACAAAACAAAACAGCAGCCCCCGAAAGGTCTGCTGTTTTATAACATGTCTGAGTTATTTATAAATATTTGTGGACAGATATTTGAATGCATTATCCGCGCAGATCGCCACGATGGTCTTGCCCTTGGCTTCGGGTCTTGCAGAGATATCCGTCGCTACCTTTATCGCTGCCGCTGCCGACTGCCCCAGGAAAATACCGTCCGCTCTCACCAGATCCCTTCCTACGGCATATGCCTGATCCGCATTGACTTCCACCACTTCATCATACTGGAAATCAAACTCATTAAAATAGCGGATCTTACGTTCCTCGGGGACGCCCTCGAATACCAGCACGCCGTCTAAGGTATTACGCTCGGGATACCGGCTGTCCTTCAGAGATTCCGGTGCAGGCTGTGCACCGATGATCTTGATGTCAGGATTTTTCTCCTTCAGGTATTTTCCGATACCGATCAAGGATCCTCCGGTTCCTACCAGAGCCACCAGATAATCTATCTTGCCACCGGTTGCTTCCCAGATCTCCGGACCGGTGGAAGCAATATGTGCCTCCGGATTCTTGGGATTCCTGCCCTGATTGATGTAATACCAGCCGTGTTCATCCGCGTATTTCTGCAGCAGATCATAAAATTCATCAAATGCCAGACCCTTCTCGGCAATCAGCTCCAGCACTCCCGGAATATCCTTGAATTCCAGGAAGATCGCACCGTAAGCCTTCAGGATCTGGGTTCTCTCTGCAGATACCCCGGGCTGCAACACCACTGCGAACCTATATCCCAATGCATTAGCATACGCCGCCAGTGCAATACCGGTGTTGCCACTGCTGAAATCCATGATGGTGTCTCCGGGCTTGATCTTACCCTGTGCCTCTGCATCCTTTATCATAGCCAGTGCCGCTCTGTCCTTCACGGAACCGGAAGGATTAAAATACTCCAGTTTTGCGAGCACTGTTGCCTGCAGGTCATGCTCCTTTTCATAATTGGTCAGTTCTACCAAAGGGGTCTCCCCCACCAGTTCTGCGATGGAATGATAAATTTTTCTCTCTGCCATGTCCGTATCCTCCTAGTCAAAATAATTGTACTCTATGGTCTGAATCCAGTTCTGCTTCGTCAACACTTCCACTAATGACAACAATGTCCACGCATTTCCGGTGGTACCGATGTAGAGACCGGTATAGCTGTGTACATTCTGCGGCATGGTCCGCCACCAGCTTCCGTACCAGCTTCTCTTTTTCTGCTGGCGGTAGATATCGCCGGGTTTGTCTGCCACAAAGGACTGACCGATCAGGAATTTTGCCGTGCGCTTTGCATATTCCAGGAACTCTTCCTCTCCGGTAAGCCGGTATACGGACAGAAAATGTTCCAGAATGCCGGGAGTTCCGCAGCACAATGACTGGCTGGGCCAATAGCCTCTTGAAAAATTTTCAGGAGCTCCCGCCCGGATGATACCGCGGGACATTCTCCTGGTCCACTCCAGATACTCCGCCTCTCCCGTGATCTTATACAGATTCTGGAACAACAGGGAGGTTCCCGCAGGACCGTGGCACTGGCTCAGATAGTAAAATTCTGTGGATGGTCCTCTCTCCAGGCTGTCCAGGTAAGGGATCAGCACCGCATCTTCGTCTCCCACTGCAATGCCTTCTATGTATTTTGCCGCATCAATTGCCGCATCCAGGTATCTCTGCTCTCCCGTGGCATTATAAAGGATCGTGTAGATCCAGCCGATTCCGGAGGTTCCGTGCGCCATATTGACCCAGAACACATCTTCCGGGAAATCGATAATGGTCAGGTCCACCACATTCCAGTAACGTCCGCCGTGAGGCGCCGGTGCGCTCTTGGTCAGCAGGAAATCACCGAAGGACTTCGCTGCATTTAAGTATTTCTCATCGCCGCTGAGCTTCCAGGTGGATGTCAGGATAGTAACAAAACCGGCATCTCCGCACAGATCGTTCTGTTCACTCCAGTAAATTCCCTCGGGAGATTCCTTCGCCACAGTCAGGACATCGTCCGCTGCCTTGATCACATACTGTTTGTATTTTTCCTCTCCGGTGACCTCGTAGAGCTTTAATGCCAGATATGCGCCTCCGGTTGGTCCGTTGTAGAATCCGATCTTCCAGCCCGGCATGTTTTTTACATGGATCAGCTTATCATATACTTTATTTTCAGCATTCAATATTGCATCATAAAAAGCAGTCCCCTCATCCGTCGCAATGATATAATCCGCTGCTGCCTTCGCTGTCTTAAGGTATTTCTCCTCATTAAGCGCTTGATACATCCGCAGGTAAAACAGTCCGATTCCGGCGGATCCGCCGTACAGCGCCTTCTCGATCAACATAGGATAGTCGGAAAAATCTTCCTCGGAGTCCGGGCTCTGTACCCAGTATTTTCCGTCCTCCGTCGTCACTTCGTAAGTCTCGGCCCAGCTTGCCGCCTGTTTTACAATGTCAATGTAGTCCTGTACTCCATATTCCTGAAATAATACGTTCTCTGCCATGTGATCTTCTCCCGTGTATTGTCTGGTTGATGATCCCATTTTATTCCATATATCCTACTATGTCAATAGGATATGTATGAAATAATTATATTTTTATAACTTTTCGCTGCTTTTCTTGTTTTTTATTCCGGAAATGGTATAATAAAAAAAACGAATCTAATTAAGAAAGGGAGTATGCCTTATGTTTATGCTTTTAGCCGGTGGGCTTTTAATCATCCTTTTAGCGGTAGTGATCGCAGTAGTATCCTCCGTGGTATCCGCAGTGGCAGCAGCTACCGACGACGCAGAAGACTGACAGCCTGATTTTTCTGACTGTCAGTTTTCTTCTCCCCGTTCAATTCTCGCCGCCAGGTCTTCTAAGTACATCCAGCGTTCCATTTTTTCTTCCAGCTGCTGTTCCGCAGCCTCTTTTTCCTGTGTTAATTCATTCAATTTCACAAAATCACTGGCGTATTTTGAGAAATCCGCTTCCAGTGCCGCGATTTTTTCTTCTAACGCCGCCATTTCCCCTTCGATGGATTCATAGTCTTTCTGTTCCTGGTAGGTGAATTTCAATTTGCGTTTCTGTCCGCTTTTCCAGTTCTTAGAAGTATTTTCCTCATCGCCATTCTTCGGCTGGGATGTTGCCGCCGCTCCCGTGCTCTCCGTGGTTCCTTCTGCGGCTTTTCTATTGGCATAATCCGTGTAGCCGCCCTCATACTGCACCATGCGGGTGTCCTCCAGGGCGAAGATCCTGCGAACTACACGATCCAGAAAATACCGGTCATGGGACACGACAATGACGATGCCCGGGAAAGTGTCCAGATAATCCTCCAGTACCTGCAGGGTGGCAATGTCCAGGTCGTTGGTCGGCTCATCCAGGATCAAAACATTCGGTGCCCCCATTAGTACCTTGCACAGTTGCAGTCTGCGCCGCTCTCCGCCGGACAGTTTCCCCAGCTGTCCGTACTGATCTTCCCCGGAAAAAAGGAATCTCTCCAACATTCTCGCTGCCGTGATCTGTCCATCCTCCGTGGTGATATATTCTGCCACATCCCGGATATAATCAATGACTCTCTGCTCCGGATGCATCATGGTGTCGTCGATCTCCTGGGCATAATATCCCAGTTTCACGGTCTGTCCGATCTCAATATGTCCGCTGTCCGGAGCCACTTCACCCAGGATCATTTTCATTAACGTCGTCTTGCCGCTTCCGTTGGGGCCAATGAAACCCACTCTGTCATCCTTACCGAACAGATAGGTAAAATCGCGGATCAGAACCTTATCCCCATAACTCTTGGACACATTCTCGATCTCCACCGTGGTCCGGCCCAGTCTCGATGCCGCGGAGGTCAGTTCCACTTTACCGTCCGTCGCGGGACCTTTCACATTTTTCAGTTCCTCAAAACGCTGTAATCTCGCCTTCTGCTTCGTAGAGCGGGCTCTGGCACCGCGCTGCACCCAGGCAAGTTCATTGCGTAAAATATTCAGACGCTTTTTCTCACTGGCCTGTGCCATCTCTTCCCGCTGCATTTTCAATTCCAGATAGCCGGAATAGTTGGCATCATAAGAATAGATCTTCCCTTTGTCCAGCTCCAGGATCCGGTCGGTGACGCTGTCCAGGAAATACCGGTCGTGAGTGACCATGATCATGGCACCTTTTCTGCGGCGCAGCTGCTCCTCCAGCCAGTCGGACATGGAATTGTCCAGATGGTTGGTAGGCTCGTCCAATAACAGGATCTCCGCCGGGGACAATAGTACCGATACCAGTGCCAGACGCTTGCGCTGTCCGCCGGACAACTGCCCGCAGGGCTGGTCAAATTCCGTAACACCCAGTTTTGTCAGCATGCTTTTGGCATCCGCCTCGATGGTTCCTGCGTTTTCCTCCACGCGGTTGCCCCGCAGCACCGCTTCCAGTACGGTCTCTTCCGGTGCGAACTCCGGATTCTGCGGCAGGTAACGCACCAGACAGTGATTTGCCTTGATCACAGTACCGTCATCGGCCTCCTCCAGCCCGGCAATTATTTTTAACAAAGTAGATTTGCCGGTTCCGTTAATGCCAATGATTCCGGCCTTTTCCCCTTCCTGCAGGAAAAAGGAGGCTCCGTCAAAAATCTTGCGTACTCCATAACTTTTGGTAATATTGTCAACAGTCAATATATTCATCTGTACTACCTCATATTTTCAGAATTAATTCTCTGGATGGCTTATCTAAACTTTTTTCTCAAAGAATCGTATCATTTTTCATGTGCTATGCTTCCAAATGTAGTATACTATAAATAATCTATTTTAGGAAAGAAGGTTTTCGCATGAACTTAAAAGATGCTGCTGCGAATCTGAATCAGGCACACCCGGAGGATACCCTGCATCCCCTCTTTACTCCCTGGGGTGAAATGATAATGCGATCCGGTTCTTATGACGATATCCTGTCGGAATATCCCCGTCCGCAGATGAAACGAACGGATTACCATATGCTGAACGGTCTCTGGAAATATGCTTTTGTGCCTGCGGACGGAAGTAAGGCTTCGGAGGATCCTGCACATTTTACCGCTCAGGGTTCCATCCGGGTTCCTTTTTCGCCGGAAGCCCTGCTTTCCGGAGTTCACAGGCAGCTGGGACCTGAAGAGTACCTGTGGTACCACCGGGAACTTTCTTTTTCCACGGAAGAGCTTTCCCAAAAAGAGGAAAATATGCATTGCATTCTGCATTTTGACGCGGTAGATCAGGAGGCAACCGTTTTCCTCGGCACAAAGAAGCTTGGCACTCACAACGGCGGCTACCTTCCTTTTTCCTTAGACATCACAGAATATGTAAACGCAGATCCGGTATCTCTCTATGTAAAAGTCCGGGATCTGACCGACACCGGTTACGCCACCAGAGGCAAGCAGACCCTGAACCGCGGCGGCATGTTCTACACCGCCCAGAGCGGCATCTGGCAGAGCGTCTGGTACGAATGGGTTCCGGAAAACTATGTGATCAATTATACGATCACTCCGGAGTACAACAAGGCTTCCGTAACCTTCGTTCTGTGTTCTCCGAAGCCTTTTCAGCATCTGGAATTCCAGGTAAGTGCCCCCTCCTGCAACGGGTATCTCACGCCAAAAGACACACCGGTGCGGCTGCGTCTGCGAAAACTTTCCGAGCAAAAGGATCCCTTGGGGCTCACGCATACCACGGTAGTACTCTCTTTTCCCGCCAGCGTCACCTATTCCGCAGCAGATCCTGCCGATGCGCCGGAGCCTGTGAATTTCAAGCCCTGGAGCCCGGAGCATCCCTGGCTGTATCCTTTTACCCTGAACGCCGATGAGGATACCGTGGACGGTTATTTTGCCATGCGATGTTTCTCAGTTGAAAAGGATTCCAAGGGATTTCTGCGTTTTTGTCTGAATCACAAGCCCTATTTTCTCCATGGGATCCTGGATCAGGGCTACTGGTCCGACGGACTGATGACCGCTCCCTGCGATGAGGCCTTTGTCTATGATATTAACCTTGCAAAAGGCCTGGGCTTCAACATGCTCCGGAAACATATCAAGATCGAGTCTCTGCGCTGGTATTACCACTGCGATCGTCTGGGAATGATCGTATGGCAGGATATGGTCAGCGGCGGTTCTACCTATCATATGCCCTGGGTATGCTATATGCCCACCCTGTTCCCCCACATGTCCGCCCACACGAAGGACAATCATTACGAACTGTTCTCCCGTAGCTCCGAGGAAGGTAGAAAAAGCTGGGAGCAGGAGTGTCTGGACACTATTGACCATCTGTACAACGTGCCTTCCATCGCCGTGTGGGTGCCTTTCAACGAGGGCTGGGGGCAGTTCGATGCCGCCCGTATCGCGAAAATGGTGGCAAAAAAAGACCCCACCCGTCCGGTAGACCATGCCAGCGGCTGGTTCGACCAGAAAGGCGGGGATTTCCGCAGTATTCATAATTATTTCCGTCCGTTACAGGTTAAATTGGATGGAAAAAGGGCTTTCGTTATCTCGGAATATGGCGGCTACGCCTGCCACATCGACGGGCATTCCAGTGTGGACCGCGTCTACGGATACCAGAAATATGACACTCCGGAGGAGATGGCTGCTGCCCTGAAGCAGTTATTCTCGAAGCAGTTATTCCCTTTAATCTCCCGAGGCTTAAGCGGTGCGGTATACACGCAGCTCTCCGATGTAGAGGAAGAGGTCAACGGTCTGGTAACTTACGACCGGCGTATCGTCAAACTGCCTGTGGGGCATCCGTTTGCGGCGCCATCCTCTTTTGCAGCACCTTACTCACATGGAAATAAGCCGGAATAAGAAATGCATCCGCCATGATCCAGGCAATGGGACTGCCCAGACATACCCCGGTGAAGCCGATGATGGGCACCAGTCCAAAGCCTGCCAGGGATCTGGCGATCATTTCGAAGACACCTGCTAAAATGGCGAATTTCGGGAAACCCATACCCTGGATCAGGAAACGGACAATATTCACCAGTGCAAGCGGAATGTAGAATGCCGTATTCCATAACAGGAAAGCACGCACGTTGGCAATGATCTCTGCCTCGCCGCTGTCCACGAACAGCTGCGCCAGCGGACCTCCGAAAAATACGGCGATCAAAAATGCGATCACAGAGTATCCTACCCCCAACAGTACACAGGATTTAAGACCCTTGCCAAGACGATCCAGTTTGCCGGCTCCCACGTTCTGTCCACCATAAGTTGCCATCGTAGAACCCATGGCATCAAAAGGACAGGCTAAGAAGTTACCGATCTTGCCGCCTGCGGTCATGGCCGCAACTGCCGCAGAACCTAAGGTGTTGGCTGCAGTCTGTAAGATTACGCTGCCAATGGCGGTAATGGAATATTGTAATCCCATGGGAACGCCCATGCCGCACAGCACCATCATCATATGCCCGTCCGCTTTCCATTCTTCCCTGCGGATCCGCAGGATCTCAAATTTTTTCACCATATAGATCAGGCACGCCACACCGGAGACTCCCTGGGAGATCACCGTTGCCCAGGCTGCTCCCGCCACGCCCATGTGCAGGGATATGATAAAATACAGATCCAGCACAATATTAATAATGGAAGACAGCACTAAAAATACCACAGGAGTCTTGCTATCGCCGGTAGCGCGGATCACACCTGCCACGATATTATACAGATACACAGTAGGGATACCGATGAAAATAATAAAAATATAATCATAAGCCTCATCAATGATGTTGGCGGGCGTCTTCATCCATACCAGAATATCCCGGCACAGAATTGCCGTCACCACCGTCATAACCACGGAAAATGCCAGTCCCAGCCAGGCGCAGTTCGCCACGTATTTGCGCATGCCCACATAATCTCCGGCACCGAATTTATGCGATACGGGGATGGCAAATCCGTTGCAGACACCCATGCAGAAACCGATCACCAGGAAGTTAATGGATCCGGTAGAGCCTACTGCCGCCAGATCATTCACGCCCAGGAATCGTCCTACGATCATGGTATCCACCAGATTATAGAACTGCTGGAATAAAAATCCGAATAATAACGGCACAGCAAAGCTGATGATAAGTTTCATGGGGCTGCCTTTTGTCAGGTCTTTTGTCATGGTAATATCCTCTCTGGTTTTTGTAGCTACGGCATTTATCAATGTTTTCCGGTAACCTTCATAGCTCTTTATTTCTATCGCTGAGAGTATATACGCAGCGTTTCAAAAATGCAATATGTTTTTTGCAGATTTTATCATTTTTTGCTATACTGTTTTTGTCATATTTTACGAGGGATTTTTTAAGAAAGAGGGGGCTTGTTTGTGAAAGAATTTCTAAAATACCTGAAAATGATACCGGTAATTATCTATCCTTATATTTACGTGGTCATTCTTGCAATCTTTTTAGCATTCATGAGTGCTCTGCCGTCGGATTACAACGATCTGGCACTGCTTGGACTGATGATCGTCGCCGTGATCTATAATCTGTACTCTTTTATTGTCGTAATCGTCAATGCAGTGCAGGGTGCCAGGGGCAAAATGACCGCAAGACAGGCAGCCCGCATGAACCTGATCATCAAGGGTGTACAGATTCCCGCCTACATCATGCATTTTATCCTGGGGTTCATGGGACTTGCCATGAGTGTCTGGGGCATCGGCATTTTCCTCTGGGCAGTTGTCATTGACTTACTGACCATCCTGCTCACCGGCATCAGTTCCATCGGCTGCAGCATCCGCATGCGCAAGGAGGGCATCCTCTCCACCGCCGCTGCGATCTTTATGGGAATCGGATGCTTTATCTACTGTGTGGATATCGTAATCGCGATCGTGTATGTGGTGAAGGCACGGAAAAATGAAAGTGCATAATTCCATTTCTATTTTATCCTCTCCATTGACAGTGCCAATTCTAAGTCTTCTATCTTTGCCAAGTGTTCCGGCCATTCCATCAGATTGCGTTTTCTCCCAATATAATATTTAAAATAAAACGTATTGTCACGCCCGTCCTCGTTCCATTCACAGCCATGCGGATCTCTTAACAGGTATTCTGTTCCCCCGGTTTTTGCAATCAGTTTTCCCTCTTTTCTTTTCAGGGAATATACTTTTTCCACAACATACATATAGAAAAAGGGGACTTCCACCATATCCGCTTCTTTTTCTCTTGCCAAAATCGTATCGAAGCGCCTCAGTTGTCTGCCATACCCCATTCTTTTATAAATAACGGCAACATTTCCGTTTTGCAACACCACTGTCCTTCGCCGGCAGGTCTGTATCACTTTTTTATTCTTATTGTCATTGTCCGTCTCCATCATTGCTGCGATAATTGCCAGGATCGCCGCCAGTGCAAACATGCCCACCGCAGTTAAAATATAAATCTCTCCTGAGTGTTTTAATGACATAGACTCCTCCTGCTTTTTGGCAACAAGCAAAATACCGACAGACGCTGTCATCAGCAAAAACGACAACAATAAAAACAGTTTTGCTGCTCTGATGAGGTTGCAGTAAATCCGGTTCGTCTTCAGATTTTCCCTATGGATGCTCTGCATTATAATCATTTCATCCTCATTCTCGATCCGGTCTATTACCTGGCTCAAAATGTTATTGTAATCCTCCATCGGTGTGTGCTTTGAAATGAAATGTCTCACAGCTATTCTCTCCTCGTGCTCCTGTCTATTGCAGTATTCAATGCCCATAGGGCTACCAGCATGTAGAAACAGATTTTTATTTTATCTGCTGCCATACTTCGTTACTATCAAGTAGTCGTAAACCCTGTGTAAGAATCATGTAAAAATCCATATTTACTTATCTTTTACATTTATTTGATGACGCAATTTACCTACGTCGTTTAGAATTAAAAAAAGGAGTTTTTATGAATATTTATTTTTACGCAATTATAATTGCAGTATTTCTCTACTTTGTAATTAAAATCGGGGGAGAAAAATGGCGCAGCTTTCTCATTTTTTCCTCTGTCTTTTGGATCATCGGACTTACAATGACCGTCGGTGGATACAGCAAGTTGATGGATTATAAAGAAGTTCAGCGAACCTATTCCCGGACCACTGCACAGATCACCGATGTCCGGGAATATGAAGTGCTGGATAATGATGGCAACCTCTGTGATGAACGGGATGTGTCTCTGTCTTATGTTGTGAATGGGCAGACATATGAAACCATCATTAAAAAAGCAAATATTTACCATTCCGTGGGATATGAAATCGACATCTATTATTCCCCGGAAAATCCGGAAGTCATTGTGTCCCCGGATCATGTGGAAAGCAAGCTCTCCTTTATCATACCGACAGGGGTGATCCTGTGTATCATTCCTTTTTTGCTGGAGCTTGCAGGCCAGATCTTGTTAAAAAGGCAAAAACATTCCACATGATAAAACGCCTCCGCCGGACAAACCGGCAGAGGCGTTTATTGTTAAATATTGCAATTTACCTGATAGTATTGTTCTCACTATTCCGCCCATTTATATCGCAATTTGTAATTGCTATATAAACGATAATCTAATTTTTTTTCCTTCTGCAACCGTCCAATTACGATATAGGGCATAATATTTTGAGATGCTGCAAATCGCTTAATGGATTCTATTTCAAAATTTCCTTTTTCAACAAAAACATCGTAATCATTTTCTGAAATCAACTTATTGCTTGCAAATCTGTCTGCCGCATTTTCTTTGGCAATATCAGATCCATCATCAACAAAGTTTGATTTTCTATTGATATCTCCATTTACAATATGTCCTAATTCATGAAAAATGGAAAACCAAAAAATATCCGCATATGCATTTCTTATGGTAACAACCATCTGATAAGATTCATCTCCCTTGGGAGCAACATACCCCTGTACCGGAGCGCCTCTAAAATTTTTTACAATAGAAAAATCAATTCCATATCTTGCAAAAATAGAGCGAAGCTCCTCTTGAACATCAGACTCACGATGAATCATAACATTCTTTAATTCACGGATTAATTCATCTAAGTCTTCCATATGAAATGTACTCTGAACTTCTCTTTTTTCCCCGGTAATTTGGCAAAGTCGTATCCATGCCCCTAAAACATAAGGATCAACCTTTACTGTATTCGACATTCGAAACGCCCCCACCGGAACCATGTCTTTCACATTCGCAACATTGCTGACTCTTAATGCTTTTCTTAGGGAAAGTATAGATTCATCTTTTTTCTCTCCTGCGGGCATCTTTCCCTTTTTACGCAAAAATTTAACAACATCCTTTAAGGCTTCCCTTGCATCCCGCTCTTCCTCTGTTATCGTTTGTCTTTCATTTGCTTCCAATAATTCCGCATCATAATTAGCCTGTAAATTAAGCCAAAAAGATTTCGGAACTCCTAATGCATACTCTAGCCCGAATGCAAAATTGGATGAAATATCTTTTTTCCCTGATATCACATTACTTACATAAGCCGGAGATACACCTGTGCTCGCAGCCAGTTCTGCCTGTGAAATACCACGCTCTTCTAACACTTCTGCTATAGTTTCTCCTGGATGAATAATTAAATCACGGGATATACCAGTCTTCTTTACTGCCATGATAATCACACACTCCTTCCACTTCGATTTCTGTACAAATCATTACTGTGTCAAGATTTGCATTGGGTTCAACGATCAATCTCACATGAGGGGCTACATGTAAGGAATATCTGATATTTTTATAGCCTGTTAACTGCTCCGGTTTTCCTAACCCCAATGCCAGAAAATCGCCAAAGCACTCTGCAGCTTTTAATCTGTCCATGTGTTTCTTTATCGTTCGCACCCAATCAGCAGGTAACTCTTTCTTCATTTTCGAATAGTCAGAAAAGTATTTTTTAACCTTGCTGTTGGCATAGGTTATTTCCAATAATTTATCACCTCGTAATGTTTGTGTTAACCATTTGGTTAATTTATAATAGCACAGATACCTATAGATGTCAATTGCATATTATATGTTCACGATAACACTAAACGCCTCCGCCGGACAAACCGGCAGCGGCGTTTAGTGTACGTGTCCCTGTCTATTTTGTTATGTAATGGCTTCTTATGCGAAAGGATTCTCGGTCGGATACAGCATTCCCTTCGGCTGGTTGAAATTCAGATCTTCTACGGGTACGCCGATGTACTTGAATACTTCGTACAGAGCCTTGCCGAAGTGTCCGAACGCAACAGCACCGTGGTGAGGGAAGTTCTTCTCGATCAGTACGTGACGATAGAAACGTCCCATCTCGGGGATAGCGAAAATACCGATACCACCGAAGGATCTGGTAGCTACGGGAAGGACTTCACCCTGTGCAATGTAAGCACGAAGCTTATTGTCCGCAGTAGACTGTAAGCGGTAGAAGGTGATGTCTCCGGGAACAATATCTCCTTCCAGAGTACCCTGGGTCACCTCTTCGGGAAGAGTTCTTGCCATGATCATCTGGTACTTCATATCGCAGGAAGTCAGCTTCTTGGAGTTGGTGTTGCCGCAATGGAAGCCCATGAAGGTATCCTTGTGCGTATAGTTGAATTTACCCTTGATGGACTCTTCGTACATGTCATCGGGAACGGTATTGTTGATGTCTAACAGAGTAACGGCATCGGCGCTGACACAGGTTCCGATGAACTCACTTAAGCAGCCGTAGATGTCTACCTCACAGGATACAGGAATGCCCATACCGGTAAGGCGGCTGTTCACATAGCAGGGTACGAAACCAAACTGGGTCTGGAATGCGGGCCAGCATTTTCCGGCAATCGCTACATACTTACGATACCCCTTGTGCGCCTCGATCCAGTCAAGCAGGGTCAGTTCATACTGAGCAAGCTTGGGCAGTACTTCGGGCTTATGGTTGCCTGCGCCCAGCTCTGCTTCCATCTCTTTTACCTTAGCGGGAATTCTCTCATCTCCGTCATGCTTCTTGAAAGCTTCGAACAGATCCAGCTCGGAGTTCTCCTCGATCTCCACACCCAGATTGTACAGCTGCTTGATCGGTGCGTTACAAGCTAAGAAGTTCAAAGGTCTGGGGCCGAAGGAAATGATCTTCAGATCGCTTAAGCCCACGATAGCTCTTGCAATGGGAATGAACTCATGCAGCATATCTGCGCACTCTGCTGCAGTTCCCACAGGATTCTCAGGGATATAAGCCTTGATATTACGAAGCTTTAAGTTGTAACTGGCATTCAGCATACCGCAGTAAGCATCGCCTCTGCCTCCTACCAGATCGTTCTGGGTCTCTTCTGCTGCCGCGATGAACATGGCTGGACCGTCAAAATGCTTTGCCAGTAAGGTCTCGGAGATCTCGGGGCCGAAGTTGCCCAGATATACGCACAGTGCATTACAACCTGCCTTCTTAATATCTTCCAATGCCTGCACCATATGGATCTCGCTCTCCACGATACATACGGGACACTCATAGACACTGTCGGTGCCGTACTTCTCGGTATAAGCCTTCATCAGAGCTTTTCTTCTGTTCACGGAAAGGCTCTCGGGGAAACAGTCACGGCTGACAGCCACAACGCCAATTTTTACTTCGGGTAAATTACTCATTTTGTAATCCTCCTGTTTTCGTTTTCTCTTCTTATTGTATTATAACACAATTCATAAACAGCGAAGTGCGTTTTATTATGCTGTTGTTTGATTTTTCAAAGATGTTGTCTGCCATCTATTTAATGATTTCAAACAGCGGCCTGCATGCCGGATAGATCTGGCGGAATTTCTGATAACATTCTTCATACTTCGCTGCCAGTTCCGGATCCGGTTCTACCGTTCCGGTGACTTTCACAAACTTCTCCGCAATCTCTTCCACACTTGCATATTCGCCACAGGCTACCGCTGCCAGCATGGCACCACCCATGGCCGGACCCTCTTCACTCTCGATCACATCCACCTTCAGATTCAGGATGTTAGCGATCATCTTCTTCCACAACGGGCTCTTCGCTCCTCCGCCGCAGATCTTGGTCCGTTCCAGATGGATCCCCAGAGATTTCGCCACCTCCAGAGAATCTCTCAGGGCAAATGCTACACCTTCCAATACCGCCTGGGTCATATCGGCTCTTGAGGTGTCCATGGTCATGCCGATAAAAGTACCTCTGGCATTGGGATCGTTATGAGGAGAACGCTCACCCATCAGATACGGCAGGAAATAGACATGATTCTCGCCAAGCTTACTGATCTGTGCCTGCTCCGCGGCGTAATCCTTCATTCCGATGATCTCATCCATCCACCACTTATTGCAGGATGCCGCACTTAACATGCAGCCCATGAGATGATAATGTCCATCCGCATGCGCAAAAGAATGCAGGGCATTGTTCTGATCCACACCGAAATGATCAGAAGAGATAAAAATCGTTCCACTGGTTCCCAGAGAAATATTACACATATTATCCCCAACGGTTCCGGTTCCCACAGCCGCTGCCGCATTGTCTCCGGCTCCCGCCGCTACCACTACATTGTGCGGCAGTCCCAGTGCATCTGCCACCTCAGGCAATACGCAACCCACCTTTTCATAGCTTTCATAGCAGGTTGCCAGCTGATCTTCGCTCACGCCGCAGATCTCACACATTTCCTTCGACCAGCAGCGATTCTTCACATCGAACAGGAGCATACCGGAAGCATCCGATACATCCGTACAATGTACGCCGGTCAGACGATACGCAATGTAATCCTTCGGAAGCATGATCTTTTTGATCCTTGCAAAATTCTCCGGCTCATTCTTTTTCACCCAGAGGATCTTCGGTGCGGTAAAACCGGTAAAGGAGATATTCGCGGTATACTCCGACAGCTTCTCCTTGCCGATCACGTTGTTCAGGTAGTCGCATTCCTCCGTGGTTCTGCCGTCATTCCAGAGGATCGCCGGGCGGATCACCTGATCCTTCTCGTCCAGAATGACAAGTCCATGCATCTGTCCACCGAAGCTGATGCCTGCCACCTGATTCTTGTCTGCGTCTTTTAAAAGCTCCCGGATGCCCTCCATGGTCTGTTCATACCAGTCCTTAGGATTCTGTTCCGACCAGCCGGGATGCGGGAAATACAAGGGGTATTCCCGGGATACAATATTGCAAATATTCCCCTGACTATCCATTAACAGCAGCTTTACCGCTGACGTACCAAGGTCAATTCCAATATATAACATGCTCTTCCTCCCATTTTGATCTGTACGGCATTTTCTGTCCCATAAGTTTCATTTTATGTTTACTGTTTACTTCTGTTTTGCAGTCTTTATGTGCTCGTGCACGCTATGTTTTAATCATAACTGCTGTGAGAAATATTTTCAAGTAAAAGTTTTATGTTTCCTATGATTTTCACAAAAAAGTAACGCTGTGTGCTCCTAATGTCCGTCTATTCTAACCGTGCTCGGACAAACACGCAGCATTCATTGACTTTATGTGGAAATTGTGATACTTTTATAACAAAATATAGGGGGACTTTTATGGCTACTATCAAAGAAATTGCAGCTCTTGCCGGAGTGTCCCGCGGCACCGTGGACCGTGTCTTAAACGACCGCGGCGCAGTGAACCCGGAGACTGCTGAGAAGATCAGAAAAATAGCAAAAGAACTGGACTATAAACCCAATCGTGCCGGTCTGGTCCTGGCAGCCCAGAAAAAGAGATTGAAGTTAGGCGTCATTCTGTTTTCCACCGGGAATCCCTTTTTCCAGGATGTATTGGCAGGAATCGATGAAAAAGCGGAAGAACTGGCAAATTACAACTGCACTGTAATTACAAAACAGATCTCCTTCGGTGTGGAGGCGCAGCTGCAGACAATCGACGAGCTCCTGGCGGAAGAGGTAAACGGCATCGCCATGACTCCTTATAATGACGACCGTATCCGCAACCGGATCAATGCGTTATATGAACAAGGCATCCCCGTAGTCACGCTGAATACAGACATTGAAAATTCCAGACGCCTCGCTTATGTGGGCAGCAATTATACCCGCAGTGGTGCCACTGCCGCCGGGCTTTTACAGCTGATGACTTCCGGTACGGTAAACATTGGTATCGTCACCGGTTCCTCCAAGATCCTCTGTCATACGGAGCGTATTGCCGGATTTCTTAAAACCTTAGCCCCTTACCGCAACCGGATCCACGTGGTAGACACAGTGGAGATCCACGACGACGAAGTGGAAAGCTACGAGAAGACCACCGCACTGTTGTCAGAACACCCCGAGATCAATGCACTGTTTTTTGCTGCCGGCGGTGTCTACGGCGGTTGCCGCAGTGTGGAAGCCCTGGAGAGAAAAGGTTCCGTCCGGATCATTGCTTTCGATCTGGTTCCTACCACGAGGCAGATGTTGGAAAATGACACGATTGCCGCTACTATCTGCCAACAGCCAAAGATCCAGGGCAGCAAACCCCTTTCCCTGCTGTTCGCCTATCTGACCACTGGAGAGACTCCGGAGAAAGAATACAATTATACCGCGGTGGATATCCGGATCAAAGAAAATCTCTAAAACTTTCTTAAGATTCTTCCGACACTCTTGTCATTCACAACATATAGTATTATAATATAAGTATTATCTACGAAATGTTGTTTGAGGGGTACTAAAGCGGGGGAGTCTTTCATCGATGAACATATCTGATCTGAAGAGAAATGCATATATGTTGCGGGGTTCTGATGCAAAACGTGGTTACATGCGCTGGTGGCATTCTTTCCAGGGCGTTTGTCCTACGACGCAGGAGACCCGCACTTTTTTTGTGGAATACAGTATTTTAAATCCGGCACTTGGCGCTGCACAGCCGATTTTAGGACAACATCCTTATTACAGACGGCACGGCATGAAGCCTTCCTATCTCTGCATAAAAGCAGGCGTTTTCCCGAAGGACGGTGACGGTGGGCTGCAATTGCAGTCCTACTATCCCATGACTGCTCTGCAGGTAGCGCAGGATCCTTTTTATATGCAGATTGAGGACTGCGTCTTAAGTGAAAATCGCATCAGTGGTGCCATCGAGATCTCCGAGGATATCGCAAGGCATCGCTCTCTGATGACCGATGCCGGCAGTTTCGTGTGGGATCTGGAAATGCACAAGGCGGTAGCCTGCCATACCGGATATATTGCCAACGCGTTTTTCACGGCGATTCATGCACTGGAAAGCTACTGGCACGGTGAGGGAATCCGGACCTTTTTCCGCGGTACTGTTATTTTAAACGGTGTCACCTATGATATTACACCGGAGACTTCCTACGGCTATGCGGATAAGCATTGGGGACGCAGCTACAATCAGCCATGGCTGCAGTTTGCTTCCGGTCATCTGATCAGCGAACGAAACGGTCGTGAGCTGAAGCACTCCGCTCTCGCCATCGACGGCTGTTGTCCGAAATTTTTATTTTTTCCCATGCGGCGGAGAATCCTGATGCAGTTGACTTATACCGGAGAAGATTTCGAATATCACTTCGGCAAACCGCTTACGCTGCCCCGTTGCAAGTGGAAAGTCAAGGAGACCAACAAACGCTTCATCTGGCACTTCAAAGCTCAGAACCTGACTTCCGTCATCCGAATCTCCGGAAGCTGCAGTAAGGATCAGATGATGCCCCTGCTCTATGAAAATCCGGATGGGAAAGTCTCTCCCGCTCCTCTGTGGGAGGGCGGCACTGCTGTCGGAACCATTGAATTGTATCGAAGAGTCGGCGGTTCTCTGGAGTTAATCGACAGACTGCAATTTGAAAATGGATTGTGCGCTTATCAGAGATCCTGATTTTAATAAACAAAAAGCTGCTGTCTCAGATTTTTCTTGAGACAACAGCTTTTTATTATTATTCTGTTCAGATGACTTCTTCCGGCTCGTCCAAAGCCTTCTCATAGCTCTCCAGGATCACTCTCTGCAAATTTTCTCTGGTGGAAGAATTGATGGGATGTGCAATATCCCTGTATTCTCCATCCGTTGCCTTCTTGCTCGGCATTGCAATGAACAATCCCTTTTCCCCTTCGATCACCTTGATATCATGTACAACAAATTCATCATCCAGCGTAATGGATACGACGGCTTTCATCTTGCCTTCCTTGGTAATCTTCCGAACACGTACATCTGTAATCTGCATTGGCTAACCCCCTTGGTGTTGTTATCGTGATCCTTACACATTTTTCCGCCCTGCGGGCTCTCAAAATGCTAAAGATATCCGGATCACTTAAATGACATACCTTTCATTGCGTTCCACTACGATCTTGACTTCGCCTTCTCCCACAAAGTACGAATTTGCACGGATCGTGTCACGACTTTCTACAATACAGTTTTCAATATGCGTGTTATCTCCAATATATACGTCGTTGAGGATAATGGAGTTCTTGATCACACAATTATTACCGATATAACTCTTCTTGAAGATGACGGAATTCTCTACCACACCGTTAATGATACATCCACTGGATACCAGGCTGTTGCGCACCTGGGAACCGGGATTGTATTTTGCAGGAGGCAGATCGTCTACCTTGGAATATACATCCGGATACTGTTTGAAGAAGTAATTTCTCACATTTGCTTTCAGGAAATCCATGTTGGTACTGTAATAATCGTCTACCGATGCAATATTTCTCCAGTAATCCTTGATCTTATATCCGTAGATTCTCTTCAGATCCTTATAGCGGATCAGAATATCTCTTACAAAATCATAACGGTCTTCCTCAGCACACTTCTCAATCATCTCAATCAGCAGTCTGCGTCGAACCACATAGATACCGCAGGAGATGGTGTTGGTCTTAGCCTGTAAGGGCTTCTCCTCGAACTCCTCAATGCGGCTCTCCTCGTTCATACGGATCGTGCCGAAACGTTCTACGTTCGTACCGGCTTCCATCTCACGACAGACTACGGTAATATCTGCCTTTTTCTCAATGTGATATTCCAGTACCTTATTGTAATCCATCTTGTATACACAGTCACCGGAAGCGATGACTACATAAGGCTCATGGCTGTTCTTCAGGAAGCTCAGATTCTGATAAATAGCGTCTGCAGTTCCTCTGTACCAGTTGCTATTCTCTGCTGTCACAGCAGGAGTAAATACATATAAACCTCCCTGCTTACGTCCGAAATCCCACCATTTGGAGGAATTCAGATGTTCGTTCAGACTTCTCGCATTGTACTGGGTAAATACTGCCACCTTCTGAATATGAGAGTTGGTCATATTACTCAGTGTAAAGTCAATACTGCGGTAGCTTCCGGCAATAGGCATTGCACATATTGCTCTCTTCTGGGAAAGTTCCCGCATCCTGTGATTGTTACCGCCTGCTAAAATAATTCCAATCGCTCTCACTGCTATTCACCTGCCTTAATTAATGTTTTGCCGCTTGCGAGCTGGGAATCCTCATAATCTGCAGCAGCTGTCACTCCGGATATCACTGAGTTTTTGCCTACGCTGATACCGTCAGGAATCACGCTCTTCTCACCGATGGTTACAAGTCCGTGGTTATAAATATGAGGTGCGGTATCGTTCTCTGCTTCTTCACCGACACCTAATTTTACCTGATTACCCACCACAACATTTTCTGCAATAATTGCTTTATTGACCTCACAGTCTTCACCGATCTGTGTCTGATTCATGATAATGGAATCGCGGATCACGGTTCCCTTACCGATCGTTACGCCACAGCCAATGACGGAATTATATACTTCTCCATAGATATCGGAGCCTTCACCGATGATACTTCTCTCTACCACGCTGTCCGCAGCGATGTAATCGGGGGGCTGGATCTCGCTCTTGGTATAGATCTTCCAGTACTCCTCATACAGGTTGAACTCGGGCACAATGTCAATCAGCTCCATGTTAGCTTCCCAATAGGAGCTTAAGGTACCTACGTCCTTCCAGTATCCGGTGAACTCATACGCGTACAACGGAGATCCCTTCTCGTGGCAGTAAGGAATGACATGCTTACCGAAGTCCAGTGCCGGCTGGTCTGCCATGGCGATCAGAGCCTCTTTCAATGTCTTCCAGTTAAATATGTAAATACCCATACTTGCAAGATTGCTTCTGGGATGTTCCGGCTTCTCCTCAAACTCGGTGATCCGATGATTCTCATCTGCGATCATGATACCGAAACGGCTTGCCTCCTCCATAGGAACCGGCATTACCGCAATGGTAACTTCCGCGTTGTTGGCCTTATGGAAGTCCAGCATGACTTCATAGTCCATTTTATAAATATGATCTCCGGAAAGGATCAGCACATATTCCGGATTGTAGCTCTCCATATACTCCAGATTCTGATAGATCGCATTCGCAGTACCGGTATACCATTCGCTGTTGGTACTCTTCTCATATGGAGGAAGTACGGTAACTCCTCCGATATTACGATCCAGATCCCAGGGAATACCGATTCCGATATGGGTATTCAGTCTGAGGGGCTGGTACTGTGTCAGTACGCCTACCGTATCCACTCCCGAATTAATACAATTAGAAAGGGGAAAATCGATAATGCGGTACTTGCCTCCGAATGCAACGGCAGGTTTTGCAACCTTGGATGTCAGAACACCAAGACGGCTTCCCTGTCCTCCAGCCAATAGCATGGCTATCATTTCTTTCTTAATCATATCCTCACCTCTATCTAGCCTTCCACCTGTTGTAATAAATAGTCGCTCGCGGCTATTATCCGATGTATCCATCTGTCTCGAAAAAGCGTTTGCTCTTTCCTTCGGATGTGATAATGCGATTATAACACATTGACAGTGGAAAGTGAATATTTATTACTGGATTTTTTTGTCTTTTTACGATTTTTATATTCATTTTTTACATAATTATCTTTTCTTTCGCGTTCTTTTTGTAAATTTCTACCAGTACATTAAAATTAGGTTCACAAAAAATTGTGAACTTACACATTTTTTCAAAATCGTACCTACGGATTGTTTTTTTCCGCTCCTATGTATATAATGTTAATAAGCAATGCAACTACACTATATTAAGGAAGTGTCAATATGTATCAGATAGACTTTAATCACCCCTCATCCATTTATTTTGTAGGTATCGGTGGTATCAGCATGAGCGGTCTCGCAGAGATCCTTAAGGATGCCGGTTTCCGTGTATCCGGCTCCGATCGTTCCAAGAGCCCCCTTACCGAAACACTGGAGAGAAAGGGGATCAATGTATTTTATGGACAACGTGCCGGGAATATTACCGATGATATCGACTGTGTTGTATTTACCAGTGCAATTCATAAGGATAATCCCGAATATATCGCCACGATGGAAAAAGACATCCCGTATCTGACCAGAGCCCAGCTCTTAGGTGAGATCATGCAGAATTACAAAACACCCATCGCTATCAGCGGTACCCATG
>ERZ1026776.668-NODE-668-length-22656-cov-4.966771_pt1 | contig 22656 bp, 16 predicted proteins | sample MGYA00380125_ERZ1026776 | MGnify/ENA primary metagenome ERZ1026776 (study PRJEB33269, sample SAMEA4719761) | human gut metagenome | biome: human-associated habitat; feature: organic feature; material: feces | place: Cameroon | collected 2013-10 ...
ATCCGAGAGTGCTCGATAAGATCATAGATGCGGCAGAGATCACAGAAGACGATATGGTGCTGGAAATCGGACCGGGCATCGGTACGATGACACAGTATCTGGCAGAGCATGCAAGAGAAGTAGTTGCGGTGGAGATTGATAAAAATCTGATTCCTATTCTGGAAGATACCTTGTCTGCCTATGAGAATGTCACGGTGATCAATGAAGATATCTTAAAAGTGGATATCAGAAAGCTGGCAGATGAAAAGAATCATGGAAATCCGATCAAAGTGGTGGCAAATCTGCCTTATTATATTACAACACCAATTATTATGGGATTGTTTGAAAATCATGTACCGCTGAAAAGCATTACGATCATGGTACAGAAGGAAGTAGCGGATAGAATGCAGACAGGACCGGGTTCAAAAGATTATGGTGCGTTATCCCTTGCTGTGCAATATTATGCAAAGCCGGAAATCGTTGCAAATGTTCCGCCAAACTGCTTTATCCCAAGACCGAATGTAGGAAGTGCTGTCATCAGACTGACGAGATATGAAGAAGCACCTGTTTTTGCAGAGGATGAACATCATATGTTTTCTCTGATCCGGGCAAGCTTTAACCAAAGAAGGAAAACACTCGTAAACGGCCTGACAAATGGTGGTGTGGCACAGAAGGAGCAGGTTCTTTGGGCACTTTCCGAGATGAACCTGCCTGCTACGATCAGGGGAGAAGCACTGACACTTTCCCAGTTTGCGACACTTTCCAATTTGTTGCTTTCCATGGCAAAAGAACAACAGAAAATTCACAGTTAAAACATGGTTATTATTTTGACACAGGTATATGACTATGTTAAACTAAAACGGAATATGAATGTTAAAAAAACAGTTCTTATCATTAAATTGAGGTGAAAGAAATTGGATAAATACGAATATCGGATCAGGGCAGAGGAGATCAATGCGCTGATCGAGCAGAAGGACTACATACAGGCAGTAAAAATAGCAGATACGATCGACTGGAGAAGGGTCAGAAGCGTTGTAATGCTCTGCAAGGTAAGTGAGCTTTATAAGATCAACAGACGATACGAAGAAAGTAAAGAAGTTTTATTATTAGCTTATGATTTGCAGCCGGGATCACGTAAGATCGTGTATTCGCTTTGTGAACTTTCGATCAAGCTGGAAGAAACGGTACAGGCTGTTGAATACTATAAAGAATTTATCCAGATCGCGCCGAGAGATACAGGACGTTTTATTTTACAGTACAGGTTGTATGAAGCACAGGATGTCAGTCTGGAAGAACGCATCGCTGTACTTGAGGAATATAAGAAAAGAGATTATCGGGAAAAATGGGCATATGAGCTGGCTTATCTGTATCACAGGATCGGACTTGCCACAAGATGTGTGGAAGAATGTGATGAACTGGTTTTATGGTTTGGAGAAGGTAAGTATGTCATAAAAGCATTAGAGCTTAAAATGCTGCATGCACCTCTGACGCCGGAGCAGCAGGAAAAATACAATGCAAGATTTGCAGTACCGGAACCGGAAGAGAAAGTACAGGAAGAGCAGGAGCCTTCTATGCCGATCGAGATCAAATCTGTAGAAGCTGCAGGTGTGATCACAGCGGAAATTCCGACAAAAGAAGTAGAAGCGGAAATGGAGGCTGAAGATCTGTATCCACGGGAAGAAGCAGAAACTGAGATAGAGGCTGCTGAGGAAGAGCCTGAAGAACCAGAAATCTCTGCTGAAAGTGAAGATATGGAATCTGTAGATTCTGCAGAGACGGAAGCAGACGAAGATGCTGACATGAAGATCGTAAGTCCTGATATTGATGATATTCAGGTAAAGACGATCGATGTCGGTGATGAATACAGCACGATCAATCTGCAGGAGGCACTTGCAAAGAACATAGCGGAAATGCTTGCAGAAGAGGATATGGAAGCATCCGATGCAACAAAGGCACTTCCGGTGGATTCTATTTTTCAGGCAACAACACAGAAAATAGAAGATATGCCTGCTTTCAGGGAAGAAGAGAAGAAGGAAGAGCAGGAAGTAGATGAGGAGCCTGAATCTGTGGAAGAAGAAGCTACAGGAAGAAAAAACACTGAGCAGGATAACGAGCCTGCAGAAGTAGCAGAGATTTCCTCAGAGGAGAAAGAAACAGTAGAGGAACCGGAAGAGGAAGTTTCAGAGACTGAAGTATCAGAAGAAATTCCTGAGACAGAAGAACTGGAAGAAATCGAGGAAGCAGAACCGGTAGAGGAGTCGGCAGAAGAACCGGAAACTGCAGCAGAACAAGAGCCGGAGCAGGAATCCATCGAAAAGAAAATTACAGAGGGTATCACAGAAGTAGAAGATACTGAACCTGTAGAAATAACAGAGATTTCCACGGAAGAGGAATCTGTAGAAACCGAAGAAGTAGAAGAAATTCCGGAAAAAGAAGAACCGGAAGATATCAAACCACTTCTGTTTGGCGGGGACAAACCGTTACCGGAAGCACTGATCCAGGCAGTTCAGACTGTCGCAATGGAAGCAGCAAAGGAAGCGGCCAAAGAGGCTGCAAAGCAGGCAGCACAGGAAGTGGCACATGAAGCAGTAGAAGCCATTAAGGAAATGACGCCTGCTAAAGAGGTTGCGGAAGAAGAAACAGAAGCAGAAACGATTAAAGAAGAAGAAACACTTGTAAAAGAGCCGGAACCGATGGTGGAAAAACAGATCACCGGTCAGCTCAGCTTTGCAGATATCATGGCAGAATGGGAAGAAACCAAAAAAGCCAATGAAGAAAAGCATTTACAGGAAATGAAGCAGCGTGTTTTGGAGCAGACAGGTCCTCTGTTATCGGATTTTGATGCAGCAGCAAGAGCCAGTGTCCAGTCAGATCTGGATATGATCAATCCGGTTCTTGATGTATTCTCCGATACGGATGATCTTGCTACGGAAGTAGAAGATGCATTAAAGGAAGAAACAGCAGAAGAAAAGACCGAGACAGAAAAACCGGTTGAAGCAGAAGAGCCGGCAGCAGAGGATGTTGATCTGCCTGAAGAAGAATCTGTAGAAGATATTGTTGCTTCCGTAGAACAGACAGATTATGTGGCTGAACCGGAACAGGAAGAATCTGTGGAAAAAAATGATATAGAATCCGGAACAGAAACAGATCCTGTATCAGATGAAGAGACAGAGGAAACAGAAGAAGAATTACAGGATCGTCCGAATAAATTTAATACAGCAGAGATCAACGGTCTGGAAGCCAAGCTGATGACAGCACTTGAAAACCAGCATTATGATACAAGCAGTATGCAAATGCAGGCTCTGGAAGAGGAGATGGAACAATCCGAAAAAGATTCCAGACCGGAGGATTATATTTCATTATCCGAGATCGAAAAGCAACAGGAAGCTGTTCTGGCAGAAAAACAGGAAGAGAAGCCGGACAGTCCGGAAAAGCGTACGCTGACGAAAGCAGAAAAGGAAATGTTTGGTGCGATCGCGCAGACAAAAGAGCTGCAGGAACAGATCGCATATGCACTGGATACTATTTCACTCGTTCCGTTTACCGGTAATGTGATCATTACAGGAGATAAAGGAACAGGCGCTCTGACGATCGCGCAGAATATTGCACTGGATATGCGGTCAAATGATTCTTTCACAGGAAATACAGAAACTCTGACAGCAGAGGAACTGGATCAGAAGGATATTACGACATTATTTGAAAAAACAGCAAATGGTGCGATCATCATCGACCATGCAGGGGATATCAAGCAGTCTGTATGCCAGAGTATGTTAAAAGCCTGTGATGAAATGCAGGGGAAAGGCATTCTGCTTATCCTGACAGATACAAAGCAGGATATGGACAGACTGATCCGTATGAACCCGAAGGTGCAGGATTACTTTAATGTCAAGATAGACATTCAGGTTCTGGATAATGACGGACTTGTAAACTTTGGACGGGAATATGCAAGAGAGCAGGAATATTCCATTGATGATATGGGTGTGCTCGCGCTTTATAACCGGATCGAGGAAAGACAGACAAACGAGCATGCGGTTACAGTAGAGGAAGTAAAAGAGATCATTAACGAAGCAATCAAACATGCGGACAAAAAGAACCTCTCCCATTTTATGGATGTTGTTTTTGCGAAGCGGTATGATAAAGAAGATATGATCGTATTAAGAGAGAAGGATTTTATCAAAAAATAGAAAAGGGGTTAAGGTATGACAGAAAGCAAAAAACAGGAATGTCCGGTTATGATCACCGAGGCAGATGCTTATCTTTTTGCGCAGGGTACACATTATGAAATCTATGAGAAAATGGGTGCACATGAGGCAGAAATAGATGGGCAGAAGGGAGTTTACTTCGCAGTATGGGCGCCAAATGCCAAATATGTGAATGTGATCGGTTCTTTTAATAACTGGGATATCTTCAAGGATAATATGGATCGTATTTCAGAGGGAGGTATTTTTGCATTATTTATTCCGGGCGCAAAGATTGGGGATATGTATAAATATGTGATCACGACAAGTGATGACAGAAAGTTATACAAAGCAGATCCTTACGGCAATTATTCACAGCTCAGACCGGATAATGCATCTATTGTAACAGATCTTTCCGGTTTCAAATGGACAGATACTGTATGGCAGACAGAAAAGCAGACAAAAGATGTTTTAAAACAGCCTATGGCAATTTATGAATGTCATATCGGTTCCTGGATGAAGCATCCGGTCAGCGATCCGGAGAAGGAAACCGGATTTTATAATTACCGCGAATTTGCAGATCGTTTTGTAGAATACTGCAAGGATATGAAATATACGCATGTGGAGCTGATGGGAATCGCAGAGCATCCGTTTGACGGTTCCTGGGGCTATCAGGTAACAGGCTACTATGCACCGACTTCCCGTTACGGAACACCGGAAGATTTCATGTATCTGGTCAATACCTTACATAAGCATCATATCGGTGTTATCCTGGACTGGGTTCCGGCGCATTTTCCAAAGGATGAATTCGGTCTGGCTAACTTTGACGGAACTTGTCTGTATGAGCATCCGGATACCAGAAGAGGAGAACATCCTGACTGGGGAACAAAGATCTTTCATTATGGCAGACATGAGGTCAGCAACTTCCTGATCGCCAATGCCATGTTCTGGGTCAATAAATTCCATATTGACGGGCTCAGAGTAGATGCGGTAGCTTCTATGTTATATCTGGACTACGGCAGAGAAAACGGACAATGGCTGCCAAATGAATTCGGCAATAATAAAAATTTGGATGCAATTGAATTTTTCCGTCATCTGAATTCCATGATGAAGAAAAAATACCCAGGTACAATGATGATCGCAGAGGAATCCACTGCATGGCCGCTTGTAACAGGCGATCCAAAGGAAGGCGGACTTGGCTTTACCTTCAAATGGAATATGGGCTGGATGCATGATTTCTGTTCTTATATGAGCCTCGATCCGATCTTCAGAAAAGATAATCATTATAAATTGACATTTGCCATGAGCTATAATGAAAGCGAAAATTATATTCTGCCGCTTTCTCATGATGAGGTTGTGCATCTGAAATGCTCTATGCTCAATAAAATGCCGGGCTTTTATAAAGATAAATTCGCAAATCTGCGAGTAGGATATACTTATATGTTCACACATTGCGGTAAGAAGCTTCTGTTTATGGGACAGGATTTCGGACAGGACTGCGAATGGTCGGAAGAAAGAGAGCTGGAGTGGCATTATCTCGAAGATAAAGAGCACAGCTCCATGAAATATTATACGCAGAAGCTGCTGGAGATTTACAACAAATACCCGTGTCTGTCTGAAAATGACAACAACTGGAAGAGCTTTGAATGGATCAATGCGGATGATAAGGACAGAAGTATTTACAGCTATGTGAGAAAATCGGAAAACGGCAGAAATAATATACTGGTCGTTCTGAATATGACACCAATGGAACGGAAAGACTATCAGATCGGTGTTGATAAAAAGAAAAAATATAAACTGCTTTTAAACAGCGATGATGTGGATTTTGGTGGAAACGGTGGTACAATTCCGAAAGAAATCACAGCAAAGGCAGTAAAATGTGACAATAAACCATATTCCCTGACATTTGATCTGCCGGCATATGGTGCTGCATTGTTCCTGTTTTAAGCAGCATTCTCTTTAGAAAAAAGAAAAAGAATCCGAAATAAAAGGTAAGCACATTGTGCTTACCTTTTTTGTAGTGAGGAAGGAAATCAAGCACAAGCGAAGCTTGTATTTGATTTCACCCGAACGTACAACGAGAAAATCGTAAAGTGCGAAGCACGACTGACGGCAAGACCGGCAGGATTTTTGAGTTATGGCGACAAGGAAAGAAACCCAGAAAAGAGGATCCTATGAGAATCAACTTTACAAATATACAGGTCAATCAGGAAAAAGAAATATCAAAAGCACAGACAGCAGAAAAAAAAGAGATAAGAGCTGCTGCTGTATTTGCAGAAAATCCATTTTCAGCTACGCAGACAAAACAGGGTATTTACGATAAACAGGGAAAAACGATGGAGGATATCCAGGCAGAAACTTCTTATGTGGATACTGCCTCTTTAAAAGATTATATGACAGTCATGGCAAATACCATGTCCGCGGATGATTATCAGGCACTTGTAAAGGATGGTGTAAATCCGGGCAGGATCGAAGCGGGTGATGCTGTTACGATCATGGATCACATCAAGGCGGAAATGGCAAAATCCGGTACTGTGATCACAGGTTTTAACAGCAGTGATGATTTTTCACTGGATAAGCTGACAGCACTTGCCGGTGATGCATGTTATGCACAGAGTCTGATGGCAGCATTTTCCGAAAATGATATTCCACCTACGGAAGACAATGTAAGGGAATCGGTAGATGCAAAAGATCTTGCCATGCAGATCGGTGATGTTACAGATGATATGAAGCAGTATCTTTTGGAAAATGAACTGCCGGTTACGATCGAAAATACATATAAAGCGAAATTTGCCGCCACCTATCAGGGACAGAAAAAGGATCAGGCAGTGGCAGCAGATCCTGCATTTGCCAGGCAGATAGGCAGTGTGATTGAAGAAGCAGGGCTTGTTGCAGATGAACAGACAAAAGCAGATTGTATGTGGCTTGTCGGAAGAGATATTCCACTGACAGCGGAGCATCTTCTGCTGCTGCAGGATATGAATCATATGGAGCAGAGGAATGAAGCTGCTGTTACTGAAAAGATAGTAGAAGCGTTAAAAGAAGGAAAAGCACCGAAGGAAGCACTTCTTGCCGGAGAAAGCCTTCTGGAAAAAGCAGAAAAGATCATGGATGAGGCTGCTTCTATCAGTGATGAAGCTGTTGATAAGGTTGTTTCTAATGGACAGATCTGTAATATACGGAATCTGGCAAAAGCACAGGAAGAGTTGGAGATGCAGAAAGCAGCTTCCGTTTCATCCGGTGGTGCTACGGAAACGGATGTGCAGCTGTCAGGGCAGCAGATCCATGCAAGACGTGTCATGGAAGAAGTGCGGCTTCAGATGACAATCAGAGCCAATCTGCTTCTTTTGCAGAGCGATTATGCGATTGATACACAGCCAATCGAGGATCTTGTGGAAAACCTTAAAAAAATAGAGCAGCAAAGTGGAGAAACCATGGGAATTTCTCTTCCGGATGAAGCGATGGATGAGGTATGGAAGGAAAACAGCCATAAGATTATGCAGATCGCTCAGATGCCTGCAGCAATCCTCGGCCCGATCGGCAGACAGATCGGCGGTTATCAGCTTTCCGGTATTTATGAGGCAGGTCTGAGCCGTCAGAGCCAGTACCAGAAGGCGGGAGAAAGCTATGAAGCACTGATGACACAGCCAAGAGCGGATCTGGGAGATTCCATCAAAGATGCATTCCGGAATGTAGATGATCTGCTTTTCGAAAACGAAATGGGAGCTACGGATGCAAACAGAAGAGCTGTCCGTATTTTGGCTTATAACCGGCAGGAGATCACAAAAGAGAATATTGAAGAAGTCAGATACGCAGATGCAAAGCTGCAGAACTTGCTTTCTGAAATGACACCTGCCAGAGTGCTTCAGATGATACGGGAAGGTGTCAATCCGCTGGAGGAGACGGTGGATGAGCTGACTGCTTATCTGCAAAATCAGCAGACAGCCTATGTGGACAACGAAGAAAAATTCAGCCGGTATTTATATAAGCTGGAGCAGGAAAAATCCATTTCCGCAGAAGAAAGAGCATCTTATATCGGTATTTACCGTCTGATCCGCCAGATTGAAAAAGGAGACGGAAAAGCGATCGGAACCGTTGTTGCAAACGGGCAGGAACTCACCTTTTCTAATCTGCTTTCCGCTGTCAGAACGGGGCAGAAAAAGAAAGTAGATGTAAAGGTAGATAATGATTTTGGTCTGCAAAAGGATGTACTGCAAAAAGGAGAAAGTATTTCTGACCAGATCGACAGCTATTACCGGTATCGGGCAAAGGAGCTGTTTGATGTACTTTCCATGGAAACCGTGCAGACGGAAATGGAAAGCATTTCTATCATGCAGAGCAGGGAAGAGCTTGCGCAGATGCGGGAAGATCTGACAGTGCAGGAGCCTGTAGTTGAATTTCTGACAGCTTTCGGACAGCCTGTGCATGCACAGAATATGGCAGCGGCAAAACAAATATTTAACAGCCGCGGAGATATGTTCAGAAAAATAAAGGATGCAGAGTCTGAAATGAAAGAGACAGATATTTTCCCGGATGTGGACGCTGCTTTTGAAGAGCTGTTATCTCATTTTAACGATGTGGAAGAAGCAAAGCAGTCTTATGAGGACTTTACCGATACAATGCAGGAAGCAGTGGAGGAAGCTGTTTATGAACAGTCGGATCTGCTCGATATCAAAGCACTTTCTTTGGTTGCCAAGCAGCTTTGTTTATCTTCTCAACTGGCAAAAGAGGAATGCTATGAAATGCCCGCTGTGATACGCGGAGAACTGACAAGTGTTACTGTCCGCTTCCGCCGTACAGAGCAGAAAGAAGCATCCGCATCTTTACAGGTAACTTTGACGAACGGAGAGATCATAGCTGCAAAGTGCAGACAGGAAAATGGCAGAATAACAGGATATATCGGCTGTAACAGGGAAGATACCCTGCAGAAATTACAGGAAAAAGAGGAAGATTTTAAACAGTCGGTTCTTTCGGAAACAGGATATTCTGCCGATATTACTATTGTATATAGTCAGGATATTAAAAATTCTTATTATGATACGGAGCAGTCTGCAGGGAAGCAGATGCATACAAATACAGAAAACCGGTCAGAAGAGGTACAGGGAAGTCATACTTCTGCAAACGGTCTGTATCAGACAGCAAAACAGCTGATCAGACTGTTAATGGAATTATAAGCAGAAAGGTGAACAGGTATGAAGATCAATTACAATGTATCGGCGGTTGTAGCCAATGCAGCACTTACAGTGAATGAAAAAAAGTTTAATGTTTCAACAGAGAGATTATCGACAGGTTATAAGGTAAATCATGCAAAGGAAAATCCATCCGGAATTGCGATCGCAAAGCGTATGAATGCACAGCTCAAGGGGCTTTCACAGTCTAAAGATAATGCAAGTACGGCAGTTTCCGTTGTCAGCACGGCAGAAGGTGCACTGACAGAAATACAGTCCATGATACAGCGTATGAATGAGCTTTCCGTACAGGCAGCAACAGGTACAAAAACAGATTCCGACAGGGAATCCATTCAGGAAGAGATAAAAGAGCTGAAAGAAGAAATCGAACGTATGAAAAATGATACGGAATTTAACGGCAAAAAGCTGTTAAACGGCGATTGCGATCTAAAAGGCTATGCAGATGCAAAGGGCATTAAGGTAAGCTATTATTCCGATGAAACACCGGTCGCAAGTTATAAGTTCAGTCTGGTAAATCCGATCCCGCTTGATCAGGATGGAAATGTAGATCTGAAAGACGGTAGTGTAACACTTCTGCAGGATGGAAGTGAAAATGCATTCCCGAAAGATGCCAAGATCACTTATGACGGCGACAAAGTAACTGTCACAGCAGCAAATGAATTTGAGATCACATTTAAAGTAGATAAGAATGTTACAACAACAAGCCAGGATGGCAGCATTTCACTTGATATCACCGGAATCGGAGCCATGCGCGTCCAGATCGGAGCCAATGAAGGACAGGTGCTTGCGATTCGTATTCCGGAGGTTTCTCTGGATACACTTGGTCTTTCCAATATCGATATTTCCACACAGGAAGGTGCGCAGCGGGCAATAGAACTTTCCAAGCAGGCAAATGCTTATATTTCTTCTGTCCGCTCCAGAATAGGTGCTTATGAAAACAGACTGGAGCATACACAGAGCAGCCTCGGTGTCACAGAAGAAAATGTGACAAGTGCTTTCTCCCGTATCATGGATACAGATATGGCAGAGGAAATGACAGAATATGCAAACCAGCAGGTGCTCAATCAGGCAGGCATTTCCGTTCTGACACAGGCGAACCAGAGACCGGCAGAAGTACTGCAGCTGTTACAATAGAAAGGCAAAAAAAGAAAAACAAGCGACACCGTAGGTGACATTTGTTTTTCTTTTGCCTTTCACGAACGAATCTCCTGCGGAGCAGGAAAGAGAGCGCGATAGCGCGGATTCGTGAGTATATATAAGAGGATTAATCTACATGACAAACGAAAAAAAACAGGAATTTACACTGCGGATCACGCAGGCAAACAAAAGCCAGCTCATTGTGCTGTTATATGAAATTTTTCTGCAATATATGGAAGATGCAAAAGATGCGCTTGCGGACGGACAGAAAGATGCTTTTCACAGAAGCATGGAAAAATCCATTGACTGTCTGCGGGAGCTGACAGACAGCGTGCAGGAAAAAAATGAGCTTGGCAGAACTGTTCTGGGTTTATACTTATATGTCAGCAGGCAGCTTGGCATAGCCCTTGGCAGTAAAAAAGCAGAACCGCTTTTTGAAGCAGAAAAGGTGATGCGCAGACTTTACGAAATATATAAAGAAGATGCTGTCAACGATACGAGTGGTCCTGTCATGCAGAAGAGCCAGCAGGTTTATGCAGGTCTGACCTACGGACGGGAAGATCTGACAGTCAGCAGTCAGGATGGCAGCAGCAGTCGCGGTTTTTACGCATAAGACAGATAATAAAAATAGTAATATTATGATACATCCTTTTCACAGGATAATAAAATTTTAGATAAAAACAAAGAATAAAAACAAGCCAATGCTGCAAAACCAAAAAAGAACAACAGGCTTCCGATCATGACTAGATTTTTGCCCGAAAGAGATGAAAGAAAAAGTAAAAAGGCAGGGATAAACAGGATCAGAATGGTTGTTGGCAGATTACTGAGACTCAGCAGTATGGCATTTTTTAAAGTGTCTTTTAAAGTTGCTTTATAAAAGGAAAGCAGCGGAAACGCATAAATGATAATGGAAAATAACACAAACAGCAGAATCAGAAACGGAACTTGTAGCAATACATATTTCCGGTCAAGTATAAAACAGACAATATACAAATCTGTCAGGAAAAAAGCACATAAAAGAAAAAGACAGATCCATATAGGCGTTGCAGATTTAAACTGCTTTCGAAAACAATGCATATAGTTTTTGTGGATTGAAATACCTTCTTTCCGGATCATTTTAATACTTGTATTATATAATGCGCAAAGTGAACTCCCTATTGTAAAAAGAGGGAGCGATGTCAGAATAAAGAGAAAATTAAGTTCCATCAGATCAAAAAAACATTCTAAAATCCGAATCAGTGGATTATCAGCCTGAAAAAAATCCTTCATAAAAATCATTCCTTTCTTTAAACCATCCATATTATAAATTGAGTATACAGGAAATAAGTGTTAATTGTTAGTACAAAATACATATTTGGCAAGAATTGCAAAATAAAAAGCAAGAATCGTAAAGAATCAAATATAAAAAAATGTATAATAAGATTATGTTATTACACAACGGGGCCTGTTATTGGGAATAGCAATGCAAAGTAAAAAACAAAGGGTATTGAAGGAGGAAAAAAATGAAGAAGTTAATTGCAAGTATCTTATGCGCATGCACAATATCAACTCTTCTTGTCGGTTGTGGCAGTACATCTGATCAGGCTGATCAGGCAGGAGATACAACTGCTGAAACACAAACGGATGCAGAGAGCGAAGAAAGTACAGAAAGTACAGGAGATGCAAAGACAAATGCAGATGGGGATCATGTGATCAATGTCTGGGCATTTACAGATGAAGTGCCCGGTATGATTGAAAAATACAAAGAATTGCATCCTGATTTTGATTATGATATCAACACAACAATTATTGCAACAACGGATGGTGCTTATCAGCCGGCACTGGATCAGGCACTTGCATCAGGAGGAGCAGATGCACCTGATATTTATTGTGCAGAAGCAGCTTTTGTACTGAAATATACACAGGGTGATGCTTCACAGTATGCAGCAGCTTATGAAGATCTTGGCATTGATGTAGCTACTATGACAAAAGATGCGGATATTGCGCAGTATACGATGGATATCGGAACAAATCCTGACGGAAAACTGGTTGCACTTGGTTATCAGGCAACAGGTGGTGCTTTTATTTATCGTCGTTCCATTGCAAAAGATGTCTGGGGAACAGATGATCCGGCAGAAATTGCAAAGAAGGTTGGTCCTGGATGGGATCAGTTCTACAATGCAGCAGCTGAATTAAAAGCAAAAGGTTATGGTATTGTTTCAGGTGATGGCGATATCTGGCATGCAGTGGAAAACAGCTCAGATAAAGGTTGGATTGTGGACGGAAAATTAAATATCGATCCAAAACGTGAAGAGTTCTTAGATCTTTCCAAAAAACTGAAAGACAATGGTTATCATAATGATACACAGGATTGGCAGGATGCATGGTTTGCAGATATGAAGGGCGAAGGTGCACAGCAGATTTTCGGTTTCTTTGGTCCTGCATGGCTGATCAACTATACTCTTGCTCCTAACTGTGGTGGCGAAAAGGTTGGAGAAGGTACTTATGGTGACTGGGCAGTATGTGAGCCTCCAATCGGTTTCTTCTGGGGCGGTACATGGCTTCTTGCAAACAAAGATACACAGAAGAAGGAAGCTGTAAAGGATATCCTTGAGTGGATTACACTCGACAGCAGCGAAGAAGGTCTGCAGTATATGTGGGCAAACGGTACTTATAATGGAGAAGGTGGCACAAAAGACTGTGTAGCCAGTGGAACAGTTATGTCAAAATCTGACGGATCCGTGGAGTTCCTTGGCGGACAGAACATGTTCGATGTATTTGTTCCGGCTAACTCTTATGCAAAGGGTACCAATCTGACACAGTATGATGAGACAATCAATACTTACTGGAGAGAACAGGTTCGTGAATACACGGCAGGTAATAAGTCCCGTGAGCAGGCAATTGCAGATTTTAAACAGCAGGTAGCAGATAATCTGGACGTAATCGTAGAATAAAAATGATCTGAAGCCTCATCCCGGTTAAGGGATGAGGCTGTATCATACATCTTTGATGTATGAAAGGAATTGGAGGTGAAAGATGTGAGAAAAGGAAAGCATCACGGATATGCAAAATACGGTTACATATTCAGTATTCCTTTTATGGTTGCATTTATATTGTTTTCTTTATATCCGATCGTATATACAGCCTTGATCGGTTTTACAGATCTGAAGGGTCTCGGAATGACAAATTTTCATTTTCTGACAGAAGATCCCTTTCGTAATTTTAAAATTATATTGACCAATCCGTCTTTTCAACAGGCGTTAAGAAATACAGTTTTCCTGTGGATCTGTAACTTTATTCCACAGATATTATTGGCACTTCTGTTAACTGCATGGTTTACAGATAAACGAAGTAAGGTAAAAGGACAGGGATTATTTAAGGTTCTTTTCTATATGCCGAATATTATTACTGCTGCAACTGTGGCAATCCTGTTTAATGCTTTATTCGGATATCCGATGGGACCGGTAAATGATCTACTTGTAAGACTTGGTATCACCAATGAGCCTGTAAACCTGCTCATTAATAAGGCAGTTGCAAAGGGTGTTGTTATTTTCATCCAGACATGGATGTGGTATGGCTATACAATGGTTGTCCTGATTTCCGGTGTACTTGGTATCAGTCCCGAGATTTTTGAAGCAGCGGAAGTAGATGGCGCAAATCGTGTACAGACATTCTTTTATGTTACGATTCCGAATATTAAAACAATTTTGTTATTTACACTTGTTACTAGTCTTATCGGTGGTCTGAATATGTTTGATATTCCAAAGCTGTTCCTGCTTGGCGGACCGGATAATGCAACACTTACAACAAGCGTATTTATTTATAATCAGGCATTCAGTGGCAGCTATATGTATAACAGAGCAGCAGCAGCGAGTATGATCATGTTCCTGATCATCTGCGTTATCTCAGCATTTATGTTCTACATTTTAAGAGATAAAGATGAAGAACTCAGACTTCGTGAGATCAGAAGACAGGAGAAGAAGTACAGACAGGAGCTGAAGGCACAGAAAAGAATAGAAAGGGAGGGTGCAAATGTTACACAATAAAGAAAATAAAATTCTGAAGATCGTGATCTACGTTGTATGTATTCTGCTGGCGATCATCAGTATTATGCCCTTCTGGATCATGATCATGAATGCGACGAGATCGACAACGGAAATACAGCAGCATGCAATTTCTCTTCTGCCATCCACACATATGATCAAAAACCTGAAGATTCTGCTTGGAAAAAGCTTTAATCCTGCCAGAGGATTTATGAATTCCCTGATCATTTCCGTAGGTTCCACAGGGCTGGCGGTTTATTTCTCATCATTGACGGCATATGCACTGACAGCATATGACTGGAAACTGAAACGACCATTTTTCAGCTTTATCATGGCTGTTATGATGATTCCTGCGCAGGTTACGATGATCGGTTTTTACCAGATGGTTTATAAAATCCACATGACAAATAATCTGCTCATGTTGATTTTACCGGCAATTGCTTCGCCATCTATGGTATTTTTTATGAGGCAGTATTTACAATCCACTTTATCGATGGAAATTGTGCAATCAGCAAGAATTGACGGTGCAGGTGAATATTTTATATTCAATTCCATTGTCCTCCCTATTATGAAACCGGCGATTGCAACACAGGCAATCTTCAGTTTTGTATCCAGTTGGAATAACCTTTTTACACCGCTTGTCCTGCTGACGGACCAGGATAAATATACCATGCCTATCATGGTCAGCCTTCTTCGGGGTGATATTTATAAGACGGAATACGGTTCTGTCTATCTGGGTCTGACATTGACCGTTTTACCGCTGATCATTGTGTACCTGCTGCTTTCCAAGTATATTATTGCAGGTGTCGCATTAGGCAGCGTAAAAGGTTAATATAAAGTATCTCTCTCATTATGCAAAAAAGGAAGCTTTTGGCTTCCTTTTTTGTTGAAAAGAGATATTTAATTTACCTGTTCTTCGCGGAATTTATTACGGTATTCCGTTGGAGAACAATTGGTACATTTTTTAAAACACCGGCAGAAGGTAGTCAGATTATTAAAACCCGTTTGGAATGCAATGTCCGTGATCGGAATGTCGGTTGCAAGAAGAGCCTGCGCAGCCTGTACTCTTTTGTGAGATAAATAATCATAAAAAGTTGTATTTGTATGGAGCTTAAATAAACGTGAAAAATGGTATTTGGAAAAACCAATGTAATCAGCAGCCTGTTCCAGACTAAGATCTTCCTGATAGTTAGCATCAATAAAGGTCAGAAGGCTTACGAACTTATCATAATGTTCCCTGTGTTTATTGATATTATCTGTATCAGCCTGTGTAACGGATTGGTCATATTGTTCTTTTCCGATTAAAATGTAGCTTTTCAGTAAAAGAGAAAATATCGTTGTTTCCCAAAAAATATCATTGGAAAAATACGTGTCGATCATCTGCATCAGATTAGCATAAAATTCCTGATAAATAGAAGGCTTAGTAATGGCAGAGCAGTAATAAGCATCCATAAAAACAGGATCAAGTGTATGATAATCTTCCAGATTGGAAAAGGAATCGATATTGACTAGAAAAATAAAGCGGGCACCTTCTTCCTGACAGATGATCTTGTGTAACATATTTGGTGGAATCAACAATATATCGCCAACATTTAAATGATAGGTCTTGTTGTTGGCAATAACAGTGTATGTGTTTTCTATGCATAGGATCATCTCCATTGCAGAATGATGATGTGTGGCATATCCTTCTACCTGATTATTGTACCATATGCGGATATGGGATTTGGGACTGTAATCGATCTGTTCCAGAGAACCTGTCAGGTTCCGCCCTACAAACTCAGTAACAGGCTGCTTATATTTTAGTGGTGTTTCTCTTTTTTCTGCCATAAAACTCCCTCTTTTACATGCATAAAACGCAAAATTACCTTCTTTTTCTATTATAAAGCACAAATTGATAAATGGAAAGTTTTTGCGTGTATGATTCGCAATATTTGTAAACGATATCGCAAGAAATGTGAGGTCGCTGCAAAAGTAATTTTGTAAGATAAAAGCAGAAGATGACAAAGGACGGAACAACAATAGAGAGTATGAGGATTTTGCAATGAACAGAAAAGAAGCAGAAGAAAGAGCAGCCCATCTGGTTGATCAGATGACAGTAGAAGAAATGGCATCGCAGCTCAGATATGATGCACCGGCTATTGAAAGACTGCATATTCCGGCATATAACTGGTGGAGTGAAGGACTTCATGGTGTAGCAAGAGCCGGAACCGCAACTGTATTTCCACAGGCAATAGGGCTTGCAGCTACATTTGATCCGGTGCTAATAGAAAAAATAGGAGATACGATCGCGACAGAAGCCCGTGCAAAATACAATGCAGCTTCTGCGCATGGGGATAGAGATATTTATAAAGGCCTGACAATCTGGTCTCCTAATGTGAATATTTTCCGTGATCCGAGATGGGGACGTGGACATGAAACATATGGAGAGGATCCATATCTGACAAGCAGACTTGGAGAATCCTTTGTAAAAGGATTGCAGGGTGATGGATCTTATTTAAAAACAGCGGCGTGTGCAAAGCATTTTGCAGTACATTCCGGTCCGGAAAAGGAAAGACATCATTTTGATGCCAAGGCCACCAGAAAAGATATGTGGGAAACTTATCTGCCCGCTTTTCAGGCCTGTGTGGAGGCAGGTGTGGAATCTGTGATGGGCGCATATAACCGTACGAATGGGGAGCCATGCTGTGCCAACACTTATCTGATGGAAGAGGTATTGCGCGGTAAGTGGCATTTTGAGGGACATTATGTATCTGACTGCTGGGCGATCAGGGATTTCCATGAAAACCATAAAGTAACCAGAAATGCGGAAGAAAGTGCGTATCTGGCACTGGAAAAAGGATGTGATCTGAATTGTGGCTGTACCTACCGGGAGATTATGCCTGCTTATAAGAAGGGAGATCTGCCACTTTCCCTGATCCGCCGTGCTGCGATCCGTCTGTTTACAACAAGATTTCTGCTCGGAATGTTTGACAAAACAGAATATGATGAGATACCATATGAAACCATTGCCTGCAAAGAACATCTTGCACTGGCAAAAAAAGCAGCAGAAGAAAGTATTGTTCTTTTAAAAAATGATGGTATTTTACCGCTGAAAAAGAAAAAAGGTATGACAATTGGAGTGATCGGACCAAATGCAGACAGCAGAAAGGCACTGATCGGCAATTATCACGGAACACCTCCGAGATATATTACGGTTCTGGAAGGAATCCAGGATTATCTGGGAGAAGACGGACGTGTATTATATGCACAGGGCTGTCATTTATACAGAGACAGAGAAGAGACACTGGCACAGCCTGATGACAGGATCAGTGAAGCAGTCAGCTGTGCAGAACATGCAGATGTGGTTGTTCTCTGTCTGGGGCTCGATGAGACTCTGGAAGGAGAGGAAGGAGATACCGGAAATTCCTATGCTTCCGGTGACAAGCTGGATCTGCTTCTTCCACCGCCGCAGCAAAGGCTTTTGGAAGCAGTTGCGAAAACAAAGAAACCATTTATCGTCTGCCTACTTGCAGGTTCTGCAATGGATCTTAATTTTGCGGATCAGGAAGCTGCTGCTATTCTACAGGCATTTTATCCGGGAGCAGAAGGCGGAAGAGAAGTGGCAAGGCTTTTATTTGGAGAATATTCACCATCCGGAAAGCTTCCTGTTACCATATACCGTGATCTGACAGAAATGCCTGTATTTACAGACTATACGATGCGGGGAAGAACCTACCGCTATCTGACAAAAAAACCACTTTATCCGTTTGGCTACGGTCTGACCTACAGTGATTGTGTGATAGATGAAATACAGCCGGAAAAAGAATATACTTACGAAGATGCTGTAAAAGACGGTATAGAGATAAAAGTACATGTGGAAAACAGGGGCGGTTATGATACAGAGGAAGTACTACAGGGCTATGTGAAAGTACAGAGTCCGAATGAAGTGTTGCATCCGAAGCTCGGTGTTTTTGCAAGGATCCATATAAAAGCCGGGGAAGGACAATGGATCAGCCTGCATATTTCCAAAACTGCATTTTCTACTGTAACAGAGGATGGCGAACGTGTCTATGATGGTAAAAAGGCGCAGATCTTTATTGGATTCGGACAGCCTGATGAGCGGACGGCAGAGCTGCTTGGTGTCAACAGTCTGTCATTTGAAGTCTGATAAAATTTTTACTATGGAATAGGCAGAAGGATCATACATAAATAATAAAAACAGGCATACACTGAAATAGAAAAATACATGATGGTGTTTGAAATGGGAGAATTTACATCTCAGAATTATATGTATATTTTTATTGTGTGTGTCTGTCTTTTTGTTTTGTTTTTGAGCAGCTTTCAGAAAAAAAGACGACTGGTGCTTGGTCTGGTGGAGCGTGGCATTTTAGGGTTTGTGACGATCATAGGACTCGATCAGCTCTTTTCGTATCTGGCACTGGATCTGTTCGTCGGGGTTAATGTCTGGACGCTTTTGACAAGCACGATCCTAGGAATTCCGGGGGTTTGCATGCTGTTTTGCATGCAGCTTTTCTAAAAATCCGGCAGTTTTCACAAAAATGATCTTTTTTGCAAAGAGGGGTTTACTTTTGTAAATCCCTCTTATATAATGCAGCTTACAGACAGATAGCAGTTCTGCTATCGGTGAAACAGTTCCTGTTTCACATTTTCCACGTTTTTAAAATTATATCATTTTGGAGGATGTATGGTCTTTTTGTATGGAATCCTCTGTCTGGCAGTTGTGATGGATCTTTTTACGTTCCGGATCAGTAACCGGATCATACTGGCAGGATATCTGACAGGTATCTGTTATAGGTGGCTGACAGATGGCTGGATAGGAACAGGCAGAGGTATTTTGGAAGCAGCGGTTTTCTTTTTGCTTCTCATACCGGTTTACCGCTTTGGTGCATTTGGAGGCGGTGATATCAAGCTTTTCAGCGTGTGTGCCCTGTTTACGGGAATTATGCACAGTATTTCTATTTTTATCTATGCCTGCTTTGCGGGCGCGTTCATTTCCATTTTCGTATTGGCATATCGCCTGATTTTCAAGAAAACAAGAAAAAAAGCAGTCATCCATTTCAGTATTCCAATCCTGTTTGGCGTGATTGCACTACAAACAGGAGGAAGTATTTTATGAATCAATTACTTGCAATCTGTGACAGGGAAACAATCCTTGTGAAAACACTTTCTGCGTATTTAAAAGACCGTTTTCATTTTCCTATCATGGCATTTGATGATGCGGATCGTTTTCTGGCATTTGAAAAGGAACGGGAGGAAGAGGATATCTGCCTGATCGGAGAAGATTTTCTGGATGCTTTTCAGACGGAGCAGCTTCTGACAAAAGTCAGACGTCCGCTGTATCTGACGGAAGCAAAGAACGGCTCCGGTATTTATAAATACCAGTCGATCCATGAGATGGCAAAGGCCATTTTGAAGCTGTGTGAGGAAGAAGCACTTTTACCGGTAAAGGGAACTGCAGCTACGGAAACAAAGCTGATTGCTTTTTACTCTCCGGCGCATCATATGCTGCAAAGTTCTATCGCACTGACGATGGGACAGATCCTTGCAAAAAATAAGAAGGTGCTTTATCTGAATTTTGAACCATATTCCGGGTTTGAATATATCATGCAGAAGAAATTTGTATACGATATGATGGATATTCTGTACTTTTTACAGGAAGATGCGGAAAAATTCAGATGCAGATTGGAAAGCATGGTGGAAATGACCGGAAATCTTTACTACTTACCACCCGTTTTTTCCTATCCCGATATGGAGGAAATCGATGAAAAAACATGGCAGGCATTTTTGCGGAAGATCATCCGGGAAACAGACTATGAAGTGATCATTCTGGATCTGACGGAGCAGGTAAGAGGACTTTTCTCTTTGCTGGAGCTGTGTGATGAGATTTATAGCTGTATCCCTAAGGATGGACTGGCAATGGCAAAGATGGAGCAGTATAAAAAGCTGCTCTCCCATATCAAAAAAGAGGATCTGCTTTCCAAAACGAAAGAATGCAAAATACCTGTTTTTAAGGAATTTTCCTATCAGGCGGCACTTTATACACATACGGAACTGGCGGATTATGTACAGAAGCTGATGGAAAAAGAGGAAGAAGATGAATGAGCTGAAACAGGAAATCAAAAGCCGCCTTCTGGAAAAGCTGGATCATTCCATGGAAATGGAAGATGAAGCGGTGCAGGAGCTGGTTGAAAAAGAAGTCTGGCTTATGGGGAAAGAGACATATATCCCACTGGCAGAGAAAAAGAGACTTTGCCGGGAAATTTATTATGCGATCCGGAAGTATGATGTTTTGCAGGAGCTATTGGAAGATGAAACTGTGACAGAGATCATGGTAAACGGTCCGGATCGCATTTTCATCGAAAAGGAAGGCAGACTACAGCAATGGCAGACTGCCTTTGAATCAGAAGATAAGCTTCTGGATGTGATCCAGCAGATCGTTGCAAAAGCAAACAGAGTGGTTAATGAAAGCAGTCCGATCGTAGATGCAAGACTTTTCGGAAGCCGTGTCCATGTCGTACTGCCGCCTGTTGCACTCAATGGGCCGATCCTGACGATCCGCCGCTTTGGAAAAACACCACTGCTCATACCGGAGCTTTTAAGACTTGGTTCTGTTTCACAGGAGATCTGTATTTTTTTGGAAAAGCTTGTCATTGCGGGCTATAACATTTTTATCAGTGGCGGAACAGGCAGCGGAAAGACAACCTTTTTAAATGCACTTTCTTCTTTTATACCCCGTACAGAGCGGATCATCACGATCGAGGACAGTGCGGAGCTGCAGATTCAGGGAAATGACAATCTGGTGAGGCTGGAAACAAGAAATGCCAACGTGGAAGGCTGTAAGCCTGTGACGATCCGGGATCTGATCCGTGCATCACTTCGTATGCGGCCGGACCGGATCATCGTCGGAGAAGTCAGGGGCGCAGAAGCAATCGATATGCTGCAGGCCTTAAATACCGGTCATGACGGAAGTCTGAGCACGGGACATGCCAACAGTGCAGCAGATATGATAGCCCGTCTGGAAACAATGGTACTCATGGGGATGGAACTTCCGCTTGCAGCGATCCGCAGGCAGATCGCCGGTGGTGTGGATCTGATCGTTCATCTGGGAAGACTGCGGGACAAGAGCAGACGGGTATTGTCCGTATCAGAGGTTGTTGGTTATGAACAGGGGGAAGTTCTGCTTTCTGTTATATATGAGTTTCAGGAAACAGGAGAAAGGAATGGCAAGGTGCAGGGCATATGGAAAAAGACAGGATCGCTTGTTCATACGGAAAAACTGCAGCAGGCGGGTATTACACTATGAATTATGACAAATATACATTCAGACGGCGGGAGGTGATTTCGTTTCTGATTGCTGTTACAGTTTTGTTTTTACTGATCGGAAAGCTTTTTTTCGGAACATTTTTGGCAGGCGGTCTCTGTATTGTTTTTTTCCCTTTTTTATGGAAAAAGAAAAAGAAACAGCTTTTGGAAAAGCGGAAAAAGCAGCTTGTAAAAGAGTTTAAGGATCTGATCCTTTCCTTTGGTGCTTCTCTGAAGGCGGGTTATTCCATTGAAAATGCCTTTCTGGAAGCCTGCAGAGATCTGACTTATTTATATGATGCATCTGCGGATATTCTGCAGGAATGTCAGAGCATGAAACGACAGATGGAAAACCACATTTCTCTGGAAGCGCTTTTGAATGATCTGGGAGAGCGAAGCCGGATGACGGATATCATGGATTTTGCAAAGGTATTCGCCACAGCCAAAAAGAGCGGCGGAGATCTGAACGCCATGATTACCAATACAGCAGATGTGATCGGTCAGAAAATAGAACTGCTCGCGGAAATAGATGTCATGCTGACCGGAAAGAAAATGGAACAGCGGATCATGCTTCTGATTCCACTTTTTATCATGGGATATATTTCCCTGACTTCCCCCGGTTATTTTATGCCTCTGTATCAAAATCCAATGGGTATTCTGGTCATGTCCGCCTGTCTCCTTCTTTATGCCACAGCTTATCTGTTATCTGAAAAGATCATGGAGATCCACATATGAAAAAATTAATTTATGAATTTTGTTACCGGCTATTTGGGTATTCTGTTTTTCAAAAATTGTATCAGCCAAAAGTAAAAGAACATTTAAGGATTTTGCATCCCACGATGGAAAAAC
>ERZ1026776.669-NODE-669-length-22653-cov-5.361979_pt1 | contig 22653 bp, 15 predicted proteins | sample MGYA00380125_ERZ1026776 | MGnify/ENA primary metagenome ERZ1026776 (study PRJEB33269, sample SAMEA4719761) | human gut metagenome | biome: human-associated habitat; feature: organic feature; material: feces | place: Cameroon | collected 2013-10 ...
GCGTGAACGAGCATCACAAGGCCGAGGCAATCTTCAAAGCCTTCGCAAGGGCTCTGCGGATGGCTGTGGCGCGGACCCCGTTCCCTTACGAACTACCATCAAGCAAGGGGGTGTTATGATCGCGATAATTGACTACAAAGCCGGCAACATACGCTCGGTCGAGAACGCTCTCAAAAGGTTTGGAGCGGAATATGTGCTGACCGCTGATCCGGAGATGATCCGCCGCACCGACCACGTGATCCTTCCGGGAGTGGGGGAGGCATCCTCGGCGATGAAAGCCTTGGAATCCACAGGTTTGGTGCCGGTAATAAAGTCATTGACCCAACCTGTTTTAGGAATATGCATCGGAATGCAGCTGATGTGCGCTTCAAGCGAGGAGGGCGGCACGGAATGTCTTGGAATATTCACTCCAAAAGTCACCCGCTTCCCTGAAACTCCCGGTGTCAAGATCCCTCACACGGGCTGGAACACCATATCAGGGCTGCGCGGCCCGCTTTTCAGGAATATTCCCGAAGACTCCTTTGTCTATTATGTTCACTCGTACTGTCCTGAAATATTCATTGATCAGACTGCCGCTGTGACTGAATATGCTGGTGTTTGCTTCAGCGGTGCGCTCCAGCGGGACAATTTCTTCGGGACGCAGTTTCATCCGGAGAAGAGCGGTTCGGTCGGAGCGGAGATATTAAAGAATTTTATTGAGCTATAATTTATTGGCTAAGTTTGTGAATCGCAATTGCTTATTAGTGAAAGTTAAGTAATGAGGAATTTTAATATAATCCCGGCCATCGACATTATAGGCGGCCGGTGCGTGCGTCTCACTCAAGGGGACTATGCGAAAGAGAAAGTATATTCGGACAACCCTGTAGAGATGGCGAAAAGTTTCGAGCGGGCCGGCGCGACAAGGCTGCATCTTGTTGATCTGGAAGGTGCAAAGGCCGCCTGTCCGAAGAACCTGGATGTGCTGAGGAATATAACCAATGCGACCGGTCTGAAAGTTGAGTTTGGCGGCGGAGTGAAGTCGGAGGAGTCTTTGAACGCTGTTCTGGATGCCGGGGCTGAATATGTCATCTGCGGAAGCGTGGCCTTTACCGAACCGGACATATTCAAGGAATGGCTTGGCCGCTATGGGGAAAAAATCATCCTTGGGTTGGATTTGAAGAATGGTTTGGTCGCGACGCACGGTTGGAAGGAGACTGTCCCGATGTCAGCCGTGCAGGCTTTGAATTCTTTTGAAGGGCTTGTGCGTCAGGCTATTGTGACCGAGGTTTCAAGGGATGGTATGCTGCAGGGCGTGAATCTTGAGTTTTATGCCGGCCTTCAGCAACAGTTTCCGGACGTGGAGATTATCGTGAGCGGGGGAGTGTCCAGTTATGAGGATCTGGAGGAATTGAGGAGGTCCGGACTTCGCTCGGCCATTGTCGGGAAAGCCATCTATGAGGGACGAGTGAAACTTGAGGATTTGTTCAGGTAATATGTTGGCGAAGAGAATTATACCTTGTCTGGACGTGAAGAACGGGCAGGTTGTGAAGGGAATCAATTTCGAGGGCTTGCGTGAGGTCGGTGATCCTGTGGAGATGGGGGCGTTTTACTCCGCACAGGGGACAGACGAGCTGGTCTATCTGGACATCAGCGCTTCGTCGGAAGGACGACGGACTTTCACGGATTTAGTCGCGCGGATTGCGGAACGGATTGATATTCCGTTCACTGTGGGTGGGGGAATATCTTCGTTCGAGGATGCTGCCAGACTTCTGGACGCTGGAGCGGACAAGATCACGGTCAACACGGCGGCGGTGTTTCATCCGGAGATCATTTCCAAGATCGCTTCCCGGTATGGGACTCAGTTTGTCGTCGTGGCGATTGACGCGAGGACATTCCCATATGAAAATCCTTACTGGCAAGTAATGACCCACGGCGGCAAGACGCCAACCGACAAAGAATTATATTCCTGGGCCAAGCAAGTCCAGAACCTCGGCGCCGGCGAGATCCTCTTCACCTCAATGGATAATGACGGCACCAAGAACGGCTATGCCGTGGGGGTATATTCCCGTCTCGCTGAGGAACTTACCATTCCGATAATAGCCTCGGGGGGAGCCGGAAGCATCGCTGACATCGAGGAAGTTCTGACCATAGGTCACGCCGATGCCGCCCTTGCCGCAAGCATATTCCATTACGGCGAAATCTCCATCCCCGATTTGAAAAGTACCCTCCGCTCGCACGGAGTGAATGTAAGAATATAAAAGGAACTTTATGAATATGATTGATTTTAAGACTCTTAATGTCGGTGCGGACGGACTCGTGCCGGCCATCGTCCAGGACCGGAACACCCTTCAGGTTCTGATGCTCGGCTACATGAATGCCGAGGCTCTGGAAAAGACCCAGGCAAGCGGACTCGTGACATTCTTCAGCCGTTCCCGCCAGACCCTATGGACAAAAGGGGAGACCAGCGGCAACTTCCTTCATCTTGTCTCTATTGCGGTAGACTGCGATTCGGACACCCTTCTTGTCCGCGCCATTCCTGACGGGCCGGTCTGCCACAAAGGCACGAAAACCTGTTGGGGAGACGCCGTGCCTACCAGTCTCGGCTTTATCCGCGAGCTTGAAAGCGTGATCAAAGGCCGTCACGAGCGGATGCCTGAAAAGTCCTACACCACATCCCTGTTCAAGGCCGGGATCCCGAGAATGGCCCAGAAGGTCGGTGAGGAAGCCGTCGAGACCGTCATCGAGGCCGTGAAAGGGGATGATGAAAGGATGATCTACGAGGCCTCCGACCTTGTCTATCACCTTCTTGTCCTACTTGTCAGCAAAGGCTACGGCATCACCGACCTCGAAAAGGAACTTGAGAAGAGGCATAAATAGTCGGCCATAATTTTGTTTTTCACAAAACATAATACGAATTTAGCTATCAGTTAGTGTAATTACCGTTTTTCAGATGAGTTCAGACAGAATATTCATTTTTGACACCACTTTGCGTGATGGCGAGCAGGTACCGGGGTGCCAGCTCAACACTGTGGAGAAAATCCAGGTGGCAAAGGCCCTTGAAGAGTTGGGAGTAGATGTCATTGAGGCGGGTTTCCCTGTTTCCAGTCCTGGGGATTTCAATTCGGTCGTGGAGATTTCCAAGGCCGTCACTTGGCCTACGATCTGCGCTTTGACACGCGCGGTGGAGAGAGACATCGATGTGGCAGCGGAAGCCCTTAAATATGCCAAGCACAAGAGGATACACACAGGGATCGGGACTTCCGACTCCCACATAAAGTACAAGTTCAATTCCACCCGGGAGGAGATTCTTGAGCGAGCCGTCAGAGCTGTGAAATATGCCAAGAAATATGTCGAGGATGTGGAATTCTACGCTGAGGACGCCGGGCGTACGGACAATGAGTACCTTGCCAGAGTGGTCGAGGCGGCCATCAAGGCCGGGGCCACGGTCGTGAATATTCCTGACACGACAGGCTACTGTCTCCCTTCCGAGTACGCCGCCAAGATCAAGTACCTTGTTGACAATGTGGATGGGATTGACAAGGCTGTCATCTCGACCCATTGCCACAATGATCTCGGTATGGCCACCGCCAACACCATGTCCGGTCTTCTTGCCGGTGCGCGCCAGTGCGAGGTCACCATCAACGGCGTAGGCGAGCGTGCCGGCAACACGGCCTTGGAGGAGATCGCCATGATCATCAAGAGCCACAGCGACATCCCTCTCGTGACCAACATCAACACGACCAGGATCACTCCGGTGAGCCGGATGGTATCGAACCTTATGAATATGCCGGTTCAGGCGAACAAGGCCATCGTCGGACGCAACGCTTTCGCGCACTCCTCAGGCATCCATCAGGACGGTGTCCTCAAGAACGTCAGCACCTACGAGATCATCGACCCCAAGGAAGTTGGGATTGACGACAACGACATCGTGCTTACCGCCAGAAGCGGCCACGCCGCCCTTAAATACCGTTTGGAAGTCCTTGGAATCAAGATGGAAGGCCAGAAACTTGACGCTTTTTACGATGAGTTCCTCAAACTGGCCGACAAGAAGAAGCAGGTCAGCGACGATGATCTCCTTGTGCTCGCCGGAGCCGACAGGGCTGAGGACCATCACGTCAAGCTGGAGTACCTCCAGGTGACCAGCGGCAAGGGTCTGAGACCTATCGCAAGTGTCGGCCTTGACATCGCCGGTGAGAAATTCGAGGCCGCATCCAGAGGCAACGGTCCGGTTGACGCGGCGATCAACGCCCTCAAGATCATCATCAGGCGTCAGATGGTCATCAAGGAGTTCACCATACAGAACATCACCAAAGGCTCCGATGATGTGGGCAAGGTCCACATGCAGGTCGAGCATGACGGCCACGTGTATTATGGCTTCGGGGCCGACACCGACATCGTCACCGCGTCTGTGGAGGCGTTCATTGACTGCATAAACAAATTCAGGGGATGAACACACTTTTCGACAAGATTTGGGACAGTCACATCGTGTCCGTCATCGACGGTGGTCCCACTCAGCTCTACATCGACAGGCTTTACTGTCACGAAGTGACCAGCCCTCAGGCTTTCGATGGCATAAGAAAGCGTGGCTGCGGCATTTTGCGTCCGGAGAGGATAATCTGTATGCCTGACCACGACATCCCGACTGAAGGGACAGCTTTCGCTGATGATGTATGCCGCTGTCAGGTGGAGACTTTGGAGCGGAACGCAGCCGAGTTCGGTCTGGTACATTATCCGATGATGAGCCCGGACAACGGTATTGTCCACGTCGTCGGCCCGGAGAAAGGGCTTTCGTTGCCGGGAATGACGATTGTCTGTGGTGATTCTCACACATCCACTCACGGCGCCGTCGGAGCGGTCGCTTTCGGAATAGGCACGAGCGAGGTGGAGATGGTGCTCGCCACCCAGTGCATCCTTCAGCAGAAACCGCGATCGATGAGGATAAGGGTTGAGGGAGAGCTCGGTAAAGGCGTGAGCGCCAAAGACGTGGCCCTCTATCTTATGATGAAACTTACTACTTCAGGCGCCACCGGGTACTTTATTGAATATGCCGGCTCGGCCATCCGCGGCCTCTCGATGGAAGGTCGTCTGACACTCTGCAACCTGTCTATCGAGATGGGAGCCCGCGGAGGTTTCGTGGCTCCCGACGAGACCACCTTCGCTTACCTCAAAGGCCGTGAGTTCTCTCCTAAGGGGAAAGATTGGGACAAGGCGGTTGAATATTGGAGGACCCTACGCAGCGGAGAAGATGCTGTCTTTGACAAGGAATATGTGTTCGATGCCGCTGACATCAGCCCTATGATCACTTACGGAACGAATCCGGGTATGGGTATGCCGGTTGACGGTACCATCCCGTCTGACACGGCTCAGCGTGCGTTGGACTATATGGGCTTCTCCGCCGGAGAAAGACTTCTTGGACACAAGATCGATTATGTGTTTCTCGGAGCCTGCACCAACGGAAGGATTGAGGACTTCCGTGCCTTCGCCTCGGTCGTTAAAGGCCGCAGGAAGGCGGATGGAGTCACGGCCTGGCTCGTGCCGGGTTCGTGGGCCGTCAGGCGTCAGATTGAGGAAGAAGGGCTTGACAGGATCCTTGCGGATGCCGGATTCGAGATCCGCCAGCCGGGCTGTTCGGCCTGTCTTGCGATGAACGCGGACAAGATCCCGGCCGGAAAATATGCCGTTTCCACAAGCAACCGCAATTTCGAGGGGCGGCAGGGCCCGGGCGCGCGGACCATGCTCGCAAGCCCTTTGACTGCCGCCGCCGCTGCGGTGACAGGGTGTATCACTGATCCAAGAGAATTGCTATGAAACAGAGATTCAACATGATAGAGAGCAGCTGCATTCCTCTTCCGATAGAGAATGTGGACACTGACCAGATCATCCCGGCCCGTTTTCTCAAGGCTACGACAAGGGATGAGAAGTTCTTCGGAGAAAACCTTTTCCGTGACTGGAGGTACGCTCCGGACGGAAGCATGATAAAGGACTTCGTGCTAAATGATCCTCGTTACAGCGGGTGCATCCTCGTGGCCGGAGCCAATTTCGGCTCGGGATCAAGCCGTGAGCACGCCGCGTGGGCTATCGCCGGCTACGGGTTCAGGGCTGTGGTGTCAAGCTCGTTCGCCGACATCCACCGCAACAATGAACTAAACAGTTTCGTGCTGCCGGTCCAGGTCAGCCCGGATTTCCTTAAAAAGATTTTCTCCGCGATCTCGGCGGATCCCACAGCAAGACTCCGCATAGACCTCCCGTCTCAGGAAGTGACCCTTTTGTCTGACGGAAGTTCAGAGCGTTTCGAGATAAGTGCCTACAAGAAGTACTGTTTCGAGAACGCTCTTGATGACATAGATTATCTGCTTGAACATAAAGACAGGATTGAAGAATATGAAACTGAACATAGCAAAACTGCCCGGTGACGGAGTCGGCCCGGAAGTGGTGGAACAGGCCGTGAAGGCCATTGATGCGGTCTGCCGGCGTTTCGGACATGAGGCCAAGTACAGATCCGCGCTTGTCGGAGCCTGCGCGATAGACGCTTGCGGATCCGCTTTTCCTGAGGAGACCCTGAAAGTGTGTCTTGACAGTGACGCGGTTCTCTTCGGGGCCGTCGGGGATCCGAAATATGATAACGATCCCACGGCCAAGGTACGTCCCGAGCAAGGCCTCCTTGCGATGAGGCGTGAATTGGGACTTTATGCCAACATCAGGCCAGTGGAGACCTTTCCGAGCCTGCTGGACCGTTCGCCTCTAAAGCCGGAGATCGCCTCGGGTGCGGATTTCATCTGTGTCAGGGAACTTACGGGCGGGATGTATTTCGGTGAGAAAGGCCGGCTGGACGGCGGCGACACTGCCTATGACACCAACATCTACCATCGTTATGAGGTTGAGCGGATTCTGCGTAAGGCATATTCATTGGCGATGCTTCGCCGAAAGCATCTGACGATGGTGGACAAGGCGAATGTGCTGGAGTCTTCGAGGCTCTGGAGGCAGGTGGCCCAGGAGATGGCTCCTGAATATCCGGAAGTTCAGACTGACTATATGTACGTTGACAACGCTGCCATGAAACTGATCACCGGCCCGCGCTTCTTCGATGTGCTTGTCACCGAGAACACTTTCGGGGACATCCTGACCGATGAGGCCAGCTGCATCTCCGGTTCGATGGGACTGCTCGCGTCGGCATCGCTTGGAGAACATACCGGTGTCTATGAACCGATCCACGGCTCCTATCCCCAGGCCGCGGGACGTGATGTGGCCAATCCCCTTGCCACAATTCTTTCCGCCGCGATGATGTTCGAGTACGCTTTCGGCCTGAAGCGAGAGGGGTCTGCGATCCGCAAGGCTGTAAGCGAGAGCATTGACTGTGGTTTCGTCACCGAGGATCTGGCTTCCCTCGGATCGCGTCCTTTGGGTACGTCTGAGGTGGGTGACAAAGTCGCTGAATTGATAGAGAATAATAATTAACGAATAGATATGAACGAACTTGACTGGGGAAGCCTCGGCTTCCATTACAGAAAGACAAACGCCATTGTCTTCAGCCTCTACCGCGACGGGCAATGGTCTGAACCCCAACTTACCGACGATTTCGATTTCCATTTCAACGCTTTCGCCGGAGTGTTCCACTATGGTAATTCCTGCTTTGAGGGCCTTAAGGCTTTCCGTGGCAGGGACGGAAAGGTCCGCCTTTTCAGGCCGGACGAGAACGCCAGACGTCTCCGGCGCAGTGCCGACCGTCTTTCGATGGCCGCTCCTTCCGAGGAACTGTTCCTGAAAATGTGCGAGATGTGTGTGAAGGCCAATCTGGATTTTCTCCCTCCGTACGGACATAATGCGTCCATGTACCTGCGTCCTGTGCTCGAAGGCATTGACCCGCAGCTGAGCATCTGCTCTTCAAGCGAGGTGCTGTTTTCGGTTATGTGTGCTCCTGTCAGCACGTATGCCAAGGCTGGAGCGCTTACGCCGGTGACAGCCGTCATCTCCCGGAACTATGATAGGGCCGCTCCTGACGGTACCGGCTCCTACAAGATAGGCGCGAACTATGCGATGTCTCTTTACCCTTACAATCTTGCTCATTCCCAGGGCTATACAGAACTGTTGTTCCTTGACCCCGCCACCAAGACGAGGATTGACGAGTTCGGATCTTCCAACTTCATCGGCATCAAGGGCGACACCTATGTGACCCCGTTATCCGACAGCGTGCTGCCTTCAATCACGAACAAGTCTCTCCGCACCATCGCTGAGGATCTCGGAATGAAGGTGGAGGTAAGGCCGATTCCGATCGAGGAACTTGCCGAGTTTGATGAGGTCAACGCCTGCGGCACAGCGGTGGTGATCACCCCCATCCGCTCTATCGACGACAAGCCTCTTCTGGAGGGTTCCGAGGTTTCACGCACCTATGTAATGCCTTCCGGAACGGAGTGTGGTAGAAAAAGCCGCGCCCTTTATGATCGCATCCGTGGCATCCAGGACGGCATAGAGGAGGATCCGCACGGTTGGTGCGTTGAGGTATAGCCGGTCGCTGGACTTGCCGAAGCGCCGACACGTGATTCTTCACGAAGGTTTCTTGCAAATCATAAAATCAAATCTTAAATTTGCAAGAAAACTGTAGTGGCGTGATATTAAGAACAATGAAGCAGAAAGCTGTAGCGCTTTCGCTGAAAGCGATCCGCGCGGTTTCATCTCGACTTATCCAGACAAAACCATCATCGATGAGGTTCAAAGAGTTCCGTCCTTGCTCTCCTATCTTCAGACACACAGCGATGATGTAGGAGGTGACGGAATGTACATTCTCACAGGTTCTCAGAATCTGCAACTTATGGAAGCCGTGGATCAATCGCTGGCCGGTCGGGTAGGATTGCTCCACCTCCTTCCTTTTTCAAGGCAAGAGATGAAAGACGGTGGTATCTTTCCTGAATCCACAGATGCGAAACTGCTTAACGGGTGCTATCCGCGTCTGTACGATAAAGGTATTTCGCCAACCGATTATTATCCGAACTACATCAATACGTATGTCGAGCGTGATGTGAGAAACGTCAAAGACATCACCGACCTCGGCAAATTCACCAGATTTCTTAAACTTTGCGCGGCAAGAACCGGACAGCTTCTGAACAAGTCTTCACTGGCAAATGATTGCGGAATATCTGTGCCCACAGTTGACTCCTGGCTCTCAATTCTGGAATCAAGCTATATCATATTCCTTCTTAAGCCAGACCATAAAAATTATTCAAAGCGCCTGGTGAAGACTCCGAAACTGTACTTCTATGACACGGGACTCGCCGCTTCTCTTCTTGAGATAAAAACTGAGACCCAAATGAACACTCATTATCTTAGGGGGAATCTCTTTGAGAATATGGTTGTGACAGACTTTATCAAAAATGATTTCAATAAAGGAATAATAGAGCCTTCGGTTTCTTTTTGGAGAGACAGTGCCGGCAATGAAGTGGACCTGATCTACAGAGATAGTGACAAAGAGGACGCGTTTGAGATAAAGTCAGCGGAGACATTCAATGAATCGTTCCTGGATGGACTGAAATACTGGTCAAAATATTCAGGAGCCAAGCCCTCGCAATTGCACGTAGTCTATGGTGGTACCACTCCAATGGCCAGATCCGAGGCAAGCGTGGAAGTGTTCAGATAAAAACAAAAGGGGGACTATATGCCCGTTGACTAACTTTCATCATTGGGAGTTCTGGTCTGTTGGCTATCTTTTTCCGTATCGCACCAACGTCCGGATGATCGCGGGCAGCCGATAATTGTGTTTTTTAACGGCATATAGTGCCTTTAAGATTAACAAGGCACATAGCGCGGCTCCGAGGCTTCGCAGCCTATTCCATAATATGCCAAAAACACTCAGGTGCGCTAACATATTCGCACCTGGAAGAGTAACATATTGTTCGTCAAGCCGATGATGTTTCAGGTGCGCATGGTTTCTCGCACCTGGAAGTTCGGAACACCAATAGAACGCCCTGTACCGCGGGCATCGACTCCTATGTGTGCGAATACACTCGCACCTAAAATGTTAAGTCAATAGTAATCAGATGGTTGATGTTTCAGGTGCGCATAGTTTTTCATACCTGGAAGAATGGTCTCCAATTGTTTTGCAAGACAGGAAATGTACGGAATCAGTATCGTCCCGCAAAAGCCACTTGCGGACAGTCAAGATTTTACAAAATGCTTTCAGCCACATAATGTTCCTATGCCCACAGAGGTCTGATCGGGCTGAAAAACCCGAAACTCGGAATACAAGATTTTCACGTCAATGTGCCCTCAAGACGCTTCTATCAGGCTTTGGGCTGAAAGCGTTTCGTAAATTCACGATGAAATCGGCGTGAGGTAACATTCCTGATTGGTGCCGGGAAGGAAAGCCACTTTTTCACCCGAAGCATAAGCCTGTAATCTTCTGCCACACCCTGTCTTATTGTATGACTAAGATGGAAATCAAGCTCCTGACATACAGATCATTGCGCAGGAGCGTCAACTAACCGTGATTGTTTAAGCATCAGTACTATAAGCCAAATGTTAGTCAACTCCGATATAGTTCCCAAAGCAAAAAGCAAGCATCCCTTTTAGGGAAAAGATGCTTGCTTTTACTTCTTTCTTTCAATAATATATTACCATCGCAAGGATAAAGAAATTTTTTCAGATTGTCATGGGATAACCCTTCAATGTTTTACAATGTAATATTGTTTCACACTCTGCCGGCAATGTGCTTGGCGCAGGACTTTTCTTTTGTCGTGATTTTTGTGTAAGTTTGCAGGTTAAACAGACAGTCAGGAAATGTTTAGGAAACTTGCGGACAGAATGAAGGAGTTCAAGCTCACGATGAGGATGAAGCTGACGCTGAGCCTCAGCGCGATAGCCGTGACACTGCTTGTCTCCAGTGTGATCTCCATCATGGAGTACTATAGGATGAGCAACTATGTGTCGGATCTCATCGCGGACAACATCAGGAGCGTCAATGTCGCGCAGAAATTGTCCGAGGTCACGAACAAGTACAATCTGGATCTTCTGGCCCTGATCGGTGACAACTCTGTCAACACTCTTCCGGACTTCCATCAGAAGGAGTTCATGGGGCATTGCGACTCGCTTCGCAACTCCTTGACTTCCGACAAGATGGTCCCGCTGACTGATTCTGTTGTCTATGCGTATTCAGCTTACATGCTGACTTCGCTGGAACTGAACGACGTGATGCTGTCGGACTTCATCGACACCAGGGCTTGGTACTTCGACAGGCTTCAGCCCAAGTTCAGGAGGCTGAACCACTACATTGATGTGCTCAACGAGGCAATCTACGATGACCTGAAGAAGAACTCCATGACGTTCCAGAGGGGGTTCTACAGGAGCATCATTCCGGGTGCTGTGGCTGTGGGTGTCGGGCTGCTGCTTGTGCTGATGCTGTTGTTCTTCATTCTTGTCTATTATGTCAATCCGATTTACAGGATGTTGGCGGGCCTGAACAATTACCGGTCGTTCAACAAGAAATATTCATACTCCTTCGAGGGTGATGACCAGCTGGCGGAACTTAACGACGGCATCACGGAACTGACGGGGGAGAATCAGATGCTGCGCAAGAGGGTGGCCAACCTGCGGGCCAAGGTCGCTTCGACAGGCTCCGCTCATAATAATAATTAAAGAATATCCAAATGAACATCAAGGTGATATCCAGAAACGTGGGCTACGCTCTGCTTGTCAGTGCGCTGTTCATGTTCCTGTCCATTCTGGTCTCTGTGGCGAACGGCAATGACAGTGCCCTCGCCGCCCTGATGATCAGCTTCACAATCACCTTCACCGTCGGGATATTCCCGTTCATATTCGTAAGAAAATCGGCTGCCATCACGTTGAAGGACGGCTATATGATCATCGCGCTGTCCTGGCTGCTGTCCTTTATATTCGGAATGCTTCCGTATGCGCTTTGGGGCGGCCCGTTCACGATTATAAACGCCTGGTTTGAAAGTGTTTCCGGCTTCACTACTACCGGTTCTACGATTCTGGACAATGTCGAGGCATTGCCGAACAGTCTGCTTTTCTGGCGTTCCTCCACGCATTTTATCGGAGGTTTGGGAGTCGTGGTCTTCCTGCTGCTGATCATCCCGAGTTCGTCTCAGATGAGGTTGAGGCTGACCACCCTTGAGCTTTCGTCCTTGTCCAAGAGGGAGTACAGATCCGGCGCGAACAAGACAGTCTATATCTTCACTTATGTCTATTTTGGATTGACCGCAGCCTCGTTCCTGCTTTATGTGATGGCCGGGATGAGTCCTTTCGACGCGATCAACCATGCGATGAGCGTCGTGGCGACAGGCGGCTTCAGCACCAGGAACGCCTCCATCGGTGCCTATGACTCGATCACGATCGACCTTATCACGATGCTCTTCATGCTGCTGTCCTCCATCCATTTCGGGATGGTGTTCGTGGCTGTCGTGACAAGATCCCTCAAGCCGTTCAAGAACGAGATATTCAAGTTCTATCTTTCCATGATGGTTGTGGCGGGGGTGATCGTGTCGATCTCGATCAAGGCACACGGGTTCGAGGAGGCCTGGGGGCGCTCCTTCCTCTCCGGCTTCTTCCACGTCATGAGCTTTGCCTCGACGACAGGGTTCAGCATCGCTGACAACAGCTCCTGGCCTGTTCTTTCGGACACCATACTGGTGCTTATGGGAGTATGTTGCGGCATGGCCGGCTCCACCACCGGCGGCATCAAGTCCGACAGGATGATGTTTCTGTGCAAAGAGGTTAAGTACCAGTTGAGGATGGTTCTGCATCCTGCGTCCGTCAAAGATATAAGGGTGAATGGCAGGGTGATCCGGCAGAACGACATCGCCCCGCACATCCTCTACATCGCCCTCTACGGCCTTGTGGTGATCATCTCGCTCGCGGCCTGCCTCACGCTCGACCCTGACAACAACCAGTCATTCACGGCGATACTTTCGTCCCTTGGCAATGTTGGACTTTCGGTGGACCAGCTCGGCTCAATCTACAGCTATAACGGAGAGCCATCCTCCCTCAAGTTTATCTACACGCTTGACATGTTCCTCGGACGTGTCGAGATCTATCCGATTCTGGCTGTTGTGATGATGATTTTCAGCCGGAGAAACAAGTAGAGGCTATGTACAGGGGGGAGTTTTTCTATAAGCGTTTCAAGGATAATTTTCCTTATGATGGGACGGAGGATCAGGATCGGTTGTTCCGGGAGATTGCGGATTTTGTTACTTGTGATGACGCTGATATTCTGGTGGTTAACGGGTATGCTGGTACGGGAAAGACTTCGGCGATCGCGGCGGTGATCAGGGCGTTTGATGATTTGAGACCTAAACGGGTGGACAAGAGGGGATCTGAACCTGCCGAAGCGGTCAGAAATGCGGAAGAAGCGACCAATGAATATGAGGAAATATGCTACCTCCTTGCCCCCACAGGCCGCGCCGCGAAGGTACTCTCCTTGTACGCAGGCAAGCCTGCACGCACGATCCACAAATGCATCTACCGCCAGAAATCTATCGGCGATGACGGCTTCGGCCAGTTTTCCTTGGCACCTAACAAACTTTCCCACAAGCTCTTCATCGTGGATGAGGTCTCCTTGATAGGCATAGACGATGCCCAAAGGCAAGGCACGACCCAATTTGGTACCGGAGACCTTCTGAAGGATTTGATTGAATATGTCCGCGCCGGCAACGACTGCCGCCTGATAATGATCGGCGACTCGGCTCAGCTGCCTCCTGTCGGAATGGATGCCTCGCCAGCCTTGGCGAAAGAGTATATGGATGGCTTTGGCGGAGTCCGTTATTGCAGCCTCACCGAGGTTGTCCGCCAACAGAAAGAGTCTGGTATTTTATACAATGCCACAAAATTGCGTGAGCTTATCGCCTCTGATCTCTATGGAGACGGAATGTTCACTCCGGATGAACTTGGACTGTGTGCGGACGGCTTCGAAGATGTCGTGCGGATAACCGGCGGAGAACTTATCGACACCCTGAACTCGGCGTATTTTTCTGAATATTCAAAAGACGACGCTGTGGTGCTTTGCCGCTCCAACAAGCGCGCGAACCGTTACAACGCCGGCATCCGGGCCCAGGTCTTCTATGATGAGGAGCGCTTGGTCCGTGGCGAGAAACTGATGATAGTGAAGAACTGCTACCAGTTCCTGAAAGGTGTCAAGTGTATGGATTATATAGCCAACGGCGACATCGCCAAACTCGTGTCAATCAAGAATTTCGAGGAGCGTTACGGCCTCCATTTCGCCGATGCCCGCCTTTCATTCCCGGACTACGATGACACCGAGATCGTCGCGAAAGTCTGTCTGGACACCCTTGAGTCCGAGTCCGCGTCGTTGAGCTACGAACAGCAGAACCAGCTTTACAACGGGGTCAATGAGGACTACGCTGACATTCCGACCAAGAAAAAGCGCTACGAGGCCGTACGCGAGGATCCTTACTACAACGCCCTCCAGCTAAAGTACGCCAACGCCATCACCTGCCACAAAAGCCAGGGCGGCCAATGGAGCTGCGTCTTCATCGACAACCCCTTCTGGCAGGACGAACTCACAGTCGATGACCTCAAATGGCTCTACACCGCCATCACCCGCGCCACCGACAAGGTCTATCTCGTCAACTTCAAGGATGAGTATTTTGCATAGTGTGGCTGGACAGTCCTCGGACTAAATCATAATTATTTTCTTTCATCTCGTTTGTAATATTGAAATAATTCGTATCTTGCAACCAGTTAACCATCAATGCGACAAAATATAACCAAGAATATAAAACCAACATTATGAAAAAGGCCATTCTCATCATCGTCTCGCAGTTGTCGCTTGTTTTCACACAAGCGTTAGCCCAGATTCCGGAGCTCACGCATTCGAGCGTTATTCCACCTTCTCCCGTCGCATCTGAGCTTACCAAGTACATCACTTATCCTGTGGATTTGTGCAACGGTCTGGTAAAGACGAGCATTCCGCTTTACGAGATTGTTGACGGTGACATACGGATTCCGATAACGTTGAATTATCACGCCTCTGGGCTTAAACCTAATATGCGATCCAGTCATTGGCTTGGAGATGGCTGGAGCCTATCCACAGGGCCGTCGCTGTCACGGACAATCAATGGTGTGGCGGACGAGATAAAATACTTGCCCGAACTTGCGTTGCGCGACTCCCTGTCCTACGAGCAGCTGAATGCGATATACACCCAAGCGGTGGACGTGGCGTTGGACGAATTCCATTACTCCCTTCCGGGAAGCAGTGGCAGGCTTTATCTCAGACGGGATATTGATGGAACTGTCACACCGGTCACGATTCCCCGTGATGACATCATTGTGACGTTTTCGGGAGGAAAATCATTACGGGAGTTTTGTGTAAAGGACAATTTCGGGATGACGTACAGTTTCGGTGGCACCGATAGAAGTTATTACGACTACGTTTATTATGAATATGGGACGGGGCCTTCGTCATCCCTCGCTTCATCTGCATGGAAGATTCGTGAGATACGTTCGGCCACGACTGGCAGGACTGTATCGTTTAAATACACATCAAACATAGAGGAGATATTCTGCATGAGGTATGTAGATGCCCTTACGATTCTTGATGAGTATGTCGGTCAGTCTACCTGTACTATCCCTCTTGTTGACGTGTCCAATTGTCAGAGCAATGAACGTAAACTGTATGTCTATGATCGTAACAAAAAGGGACTTGTTGAGGCGGATCTGGGAGTAGTGCAGTATCCTGTTGGTTACACGTTTCCAATGCCGGCGAGACAGAAAATTATACAGGAAAATTCCTATGTCCAGAGAATAGACTTCAGCGGTGGTCACATCTTGTTCAATATGAACGCAGACAAAGATAAGGGTCTGGAATCCATAGAGGTCTATGATTTGTCTGGGAAACAAGTCAAAAGGGTTAAGTTTGTTCAGACATATTGTGAAACCAATTTTTCTTTAAGGCTAGAGTCACTTGAGATAGAGTCTCCTAATGGTAATGCTTCTGAGACATATTCATTCACATACAAGGGAGACTGTCCCCCACGTGATACCCGCTCCATTGACAAATGGGGGTATTATAATGGACGAAATAACTCAACACTTGTCCCTACGGTGACAACATATGTGTCGGTAAGGAATTATCCGTTAATTGGCTATAGTGCTTTGGTGACTGTCCCAGGCGGCGATCGCAATCCTGATGAAGAAGCGATGCAGAGAGGAATCTTGACATCTGTGACATACCCAACAGGTGGTCGAACAGAGTTTAGTTATGAGGCGCATCGCTACATTGATGATAATGGCAAATCACGCATGGCTGGAGGCTTGAGGATAAAACAGATCCGTGACATTGCAGGAGACGGAAAGATATTATACCGTAATTTTAGCTACAGTACATATTCATCAACTATTAATGGAGGCGGAGTCCGCACTGTAATCCCTCAGGATTCATCGTATCCTCCTGACACGATGGCTCTCTATTACGTAACATTCAAAAAATAACCTGCATCATCTTAAGGAATCTTTTCGGTCTAGATCTCTTTTCTCATCAGTCATGTGCCACCGGCACACTCCTTCTTCAAAAAAAGATCTATCCTCGAAAATCTTCTCTTAATCTGAAGCAACTTATTTTTTTCATGTTCCTACAGAGAAACGAACTGTGCTGAGTTTGGAGGCACACTTCCAAGTCTTTTGGCAACCTATAAAGAAAGGGTATGGATGGACAACATGATGGTAAGTCTGATCTCAGATGCTGGATCCAGTGTGAACTATCCGTATGTTTTTGAGACAAGATCTAGTGATGCGGCAGGTAATCATACAATTGGTTTGACAGTTCACGCTTATGTCATTGTGCCTGATCGCCCGATGCAGGTCAAGAAGACAAATCTCATCTATGATGACAGGCAGGAATGGCGAAGTGGAGTAAAGACTGGTGAGACTGTGTACAAACATGGAACAGACGGGATGCTTCAGAAAGTGTCTGAAGTTCAATCTGACTATAGCAATGATTATGACTTCGGATCTGACAGCACTGCGATCAGGCAGAGGTATGTTTATCGTTCCTGGAGGCCGTATGGACTCGATGATTTCCACGTACCTGAACAATACAAAGAGATAAGTTATATAACCACCACGCTTAGTCAGGGACGTAGACGGCCTCGATTGGTGAATGAAACGGTCATTGGAGACAATGGCTCTGTTACAAAAACTACGACATTTACTTATGATGATCGTGGCAATATCCGTGAAAAGACAGAAAATGTCGGTCTGCCGGAATATGCGAACAGGATTACCACATATACCTATCCTCAAGACAAGTCAGGGGGAGTATATCCAGCGATGTTCGCTGCCGGAATGACAGGTGTTCCAGTCGAAACGAGTGTATATAAAAATTCAGTCAATGACGCAAACCTGCTGACAACCCTTTCCACAACTTACGGATCCTACCCTTGCGCCTCAGGAACGTTTTTCGCCCCTTCGGCCAAGTCTCTTAAGATTCGCGGAGCAAGTTCCTCCGAGCGGAAGATCCTGTTCAATGAATATGACCGCAGGGGTAATCCTCTTGAGACAGAGGACACGGACGGCAGGAAAACTGTTTATCTATGGGGGTATAATGGGTATTATCCTGTGGCTATGGTCAAAGGCGGCGACTGGGACAGAGTCAAGGATAAGGCTGATACATCCGGCCTCAACGATGGCGACTTTTTGCAGATCCGAAAAAAACTGGTCTCATTCAGGTTGAAATGCAGGGATGTGCCTAATATATTTATCAACACTTATGAATACAAACCTTTGATAGGTCTGGATTATATCCGGGATCAGTCAAAAAGGATATTTGATTACGAATACGACGGTCTTGGCAGACTCTGTCGGACATTTGTGAGGAACGGAACAACGCACAAGAAAGAACTTCTGTCATCTTATTCCTACTGTTACGGATCATCAGTTGGTAGTAACCGAATCCAGACAAGAGACTACCTAAGTGCCGATGCGACATCCTTTAAGGAGACTAATACCTATCACGATCTCCTCGGGAGACCGATTGAGACTGTGCTGACGGCGGCATCTCCTGCTGGCAAGGACATTGTCCTTTTGAATGGATATGATGACTTCGGCAGACCGTACAGCGAGTACCGCCCTGTACCAATGACGACATCGACAGGGGCTTATTCATCCTTTTCCGCCGTTCACCCTGAGATCCTTAAATTCTACAATTGGGAAGTGTATGCTTTTTCCAAGACCTTGTACGATGATTCCCCTCTTTACAGACCGGTGGAGGAGTACGGCCCCGGCTCCCCATGGCACACGAGAGGGAAGTCGGTGAGAACCTCGTATCTGGTGAACGATGGCTCGGGACTTCTTTCGTGTTCGGGGTATCTTGTGGAATCCGACACATCCTTGACCTGCGTCGGGATCCTGCCTTCCGGAAACCTCAGGGTTGAGAAAAAGACCGATGAGGACGGAAACGTCTCGTTGACGTTCACAGACAAGCTCGGACGTAAGACTCTGGAGAGGACGGTTGATGGAGAACGGTACCAGGACACCTATTACGTGTATGACGACCTGGGATTGCTCAGGTATGTACTAACACCGGAGGCTTCAGCCGTGATGTCTTCGTCAGGAACGTTCGGTGATTCCTCGTCTCCGTTGTCTGCGCAGGCCTATGTCTACAAGTATGACGGCAAAGGCCGGTGCGTCAGCAAGAGGCTGCCTGGCTGTGCTCCCATCCTTTACAGGTACGACAAGGGCGATGTGCCTATATTTTCTCAAGACGGAGAGATGAGGAAGAGAGGAAAGTGGATGTTCTCGTTCCGTGACGCCCTGGGCCGTGACGCGGTAAGCGGTGTCTGGCCTTCGGCTCAGGCCCCGTCTCCTGCCGTGCCGGTTGTGGCCACGTATGACGGAGCCTCCCCGCTCGGCGGCTATTCGGTCAACACCCCAGTTCCGTCCGACTGCAAACCCCTGTCCGTCAGCTATTATGACGACCACTCGTTCATGGACGACCTCGTCCCGTCTGACGCAAGGCGCGTCCTGGCGTGTGACACGCTGTCCAACTACGGGACACCTGTCGTCGGATCTGACAGGTGCAAAGGGCTTCTGACAGGCACCGCCGTCTATTCTCTGGCCGACCCGATGTCCAAGACGGTATCGTCATTCTATTACGACTACCAAGGCCGCCTGATCCAGAGCCACCGCAAGGAGGCGCTTGGCGGAGACGGACATATTCATCAGTCCCTTACTTTCACGGGCAAGCCGTCTAGGACAAGGGAAACGGTCGCGCTTCCAGATGGCCGCATTGATTCGCTGGTCACAGTGAGGTCTTATGACGGACAGGAGAGACTGGTCTCGGAGACGACATCGCTGAACGGCAGGTCGCAGTCTGTGTCCTATGGGTATGATGAGACAGGCCGGATGACAGGGCGGATATATGGCACAGAGGCTAATCCGTCAGCATTGACTGAGACCCTGTCCTATAATATTCGTGACCAGTTGACCGGATTGAGTTCCAGTGTGTTCAGCATGACTCTCCGGTATCAGGAGCCTACACTTGGATCCGTCCCGAAGTATAATGGGGGCATTTCCGAGTGGGAATGGAATCACGGTGCGGGAACTGAGACAAACGCCTGGTCGTTGTCATACGATGGCGTTGGCCGTCTGACGGACGCGCGGAGATTTGTCGATGGCGCGCAAACTAACTCATTCAGTGAAAGGTCCATCACTTATGACAGGAACAGTAATGCCTTGACCTTGACCAGATACGGGGAGAACGCGGCAACCCCAGAGGAGATGTTGGCATATTCGTACGACGGCAACTTGTTGAGTGGCATCTCCAACACCGGTGCGTCCGGTGGCGGAGGCTCCTTTACCCACGACACTAACGGCAACCTGACCCGTGACGGCCTCTCTATGCTCGACATCGATTACAATGACCGGAACCTAACAAGCCGCATTTCATCCGGCGGGGCCACTTTGGCGGAGTATGAATATCTTGCTGATGGCACGAAGTTGCGTGCTGTGGACGGCAGTGGCAACGGCTATCAGTACAGAGGTTCCTTGATATACACCCAGACCGCTGGTCAATCGGGCACTCCGGTTATAACCCTTGACTGCGCCTTGACCTCCGCCGGCAGGATCGTACGAGAGAACACCGATGATGGTTCGTCCACCTATAAGGTTCAGCACTATCTCCGCGATCACCTTGGCAGTGTCCGTTCCGTCATCGATGGCGACACTGGTACGGTCATAGAGACCAATGACTACTACCCGTTCGGCAAGCGTATTCCGGTCACAAATTCGGTCGCTGAGCCCGTCGAAGCGACCACTCAATCCGCAACCTCTCCAGATCGCTGGCTCTTCTCCAGCAAGGAGTCCCAGTCCTTCCTGAACGCCAGCATCCCTCTCCTTGACTTTGGTGCCAGGATGTACAACCCTGTCATCGCCCGCTGGACAGCTTCCGACCCTCTGTCCGAGAAGTATTACGGCATCAGCCCGTATGTCTATTGCCTCGGAAATCCAATTGTAAATATAGATGTTAAAGGCGATTCTGTCAGGGTGTACATTGAAACTGTAGGGTTAGGACATACTTGGATAAGTGCAGGTGAGGGCGATGAAATGGTGGTATATACTTATGGAAGATATGACCATACATATAAAGGAAATGCATTATCAGATGGTCCTGGTGTACTTGTTCGTTTATCGGGAGATAAGGCCAAAGAATTCAATGACTACAAGCAATCAGAAGGAAAGATGTCTATTTTTACTTTGACGGATGTAAAGGATAATGACATGATGAATATTGCAAATGAGTTGTTTGATAGTTCCGGGCAACTTCCTAGTGAAAGGAGCAAACGATATGCGAATGATACAGATGCGCATATCATTGACGAATATAGTCTGCTTAATAACAATTGTACGACATTTGTATCGGATTTGATTAAAATGAGTGGTTCGAAAGTACTCAACTACCAGCGCGTGATATATGCAAGTCCAATTGGGAGTCCGATAACCATACCATCTACACATAGGTTTGTTAACCCGCGTTCAATGAAATCGTATCTAAGTAACAAATTGAGGAAATAGCTATGAGAAAATGGATTAAAATCATATGGCTAGTAATATCAGTAATAGCGTTTATATTGGTGATATTAATGATAATAAATACTTTGGTAAGTTATAAATATGAGATATCAGAAAGAATGATTCTGGGAAATATGATGCGTGGTTTTGATTCTGTACCTATAGAGGTCGCTGCAGGGTATCTGAATGGGACACTTCTTGTTTTAAAAGGTTTTGTACTATACATAGGGATCAATATCTTATTTATTACCATCACATTATTTGTCAAAAACGATAGGAAATAATAATGAAAACCTTAACTTTAGATGATTATATACGAGTTGACTACACTGTAACATTGCGTCGGTGTCCATTGGAGTCCGCATTATGATCTGTAAACCACGGAAACCACTTCAAGTGTGCGGCATTTCCTTGGCCGACCCGATGTCCAAGACGGTATCGTCATTCTATTACGACTACCAAGGCCGCCTGATCCAGAGCCACCGCAAGGAGGCGCTTGGCGGAGACGGACATATTCATCAGTCCCTTACTTTCACGGGCAAGCCGTCTAGGACAAGGGAAACGGTCGCGCTTCCAGATGGCCGCATTGATTCGCTGGTCACAGTGAGGTCTTATGACGGACAGGATAGACTGGTCTCGGAAACGACATCTCTGAATGATAAGTCGCAGTCTGTGTCCTATGGTTATGATGAAATAGGTCGTCTGACAAGTCGGGTGTATGGCACGGCGGCCAATCCGTCAGCGTTGACCGAGACACTGGCCTATAATATTCGAGACCAACTGACAGACCAGAATTCCAATGTGTTCAATATGTCACTCCGGTATCAGGAGCCGACACTTGGGGCAGTCCCGAAGTATAACGGGAGCGTTTCCGAGTGGGAATGGAATCACGGTGTGGGAACAGAGACAAACGCCTGGTCGTTATCATACGATGGCGTTGGCCGCTTGACGGATGCGCAGAGATTTGTCGGTGGCGTGCAAACTAATTCATTCAGTGAAAGGTCCATCACTTATGACAGGAACAGTAATGCCTTGACCTTGACCAGATATGGGGAGAACGCAGCGACTCCGGATGAGATATTGGCATATTCGTATAATGGCAATTTGTTGAGGAATATCTCCAATAGCGGCACGTCCGGTGGCGGAGGCTCCTTTACCCACGACACGAACGGCAACCTGACCCGTGACGGCCTCTCTACGCTCGACATCGATTACAATGATCGGAACCTGACAAGCCGCATTTCATCCGGCGGAGCCACTTTGGCGGAGTATGAATATCTTGCTGACGGCACAAAACTGCGTGCGTTGGACGGCGGCGGCAACGGCTACCAGTACAGAGGTTCCCTGATATACACCCAGACCGCAGGTCAAACGGGTTCTCCGGCTATAACCCTTGACTGCGCCGTGACCTCCGCCGGCAGGATAGTACGTGAGAACACCGCTGATGGTTCGTCCACCTATAAGGTTCAGCACTATCTCCGCGACCACCTCGGCAGTGTCCGCGCCGTCATCGACGGTGACACCGGTACGGTCATCGAGGCCAGCGACTACTACCCGTTCGGCAAGCGGATTCAGGTGACTGCTCCGGTCTCCGAACCCGTTGGAGGGTCACTATATCTGTCTCTTATACACATCTCCGAGCCCACG
>ERZ1026776.673-NODE-673-length-22591-cov-12.617013_pt1 | contig 22591 bp, 17 predicted proteins | sample MGYA00380125_ERZ1026776 | MGnify/ENA primary metagenome ERZ1026776 (study PRJEB33269, sample SAMEA4719761) | human gut metagenome | biome: human-associated habitat; feature: organic feature; material: feces | place: Cameroon | collected 2013-10 ...
ACAAGCAATAATAAAAATCAAATAGAAATATACGCTTCACAGAAAGTTTAGAATTATTTCTTTGCCTTGTATTGTTGGATATGGTAGACTAGATTTTAGTAAAAATGACCGGAGGGTATAACAAGATGAATCATTTAAAAGAAACGGAAAAAAATTTTCTTACATGTGCGGTTTTGATAGGGTTAGTCGGAATAGCTTTGCTGTTCTTAGGTCAAACTACATTGGGAATCCTGAGTATCGTAGCCGCTGTGGCGTTTGTAGTTGTTGCAATTCGTATGATCGCGGTTAGAAAAAAAGAAGAGGATGAGGAAGAAAATAGTGATGAAAACAGTAATAAATGAGAACCGGAAACTATTTGAACAGTGGACACTTGACTACCAAAAGCAAAAGGACAAAGCAGATCACCTGTTTTCCCGTATTTCCACGCTTCGAATTCTTACGTTCCTGATTGGAGCGGCGGCATTGATTATTGGAATAACGGAAAAAGAGAAAAGTTATGCGATGGCGCTGGTAATCGTGGGTGGATTGTTCCTGATTGGTTTTCTGGTGCTTGTCAAGTGGCACAGTGCTGTGGCACAGCGGCAGCAGATGCTGGATGAAAAATGGGAAGTCTGTCAGAGATACTGCAGCCGGTATACGGATGGCTGGCGCAAGTTTGACGAGAAGGGCACCGTGTATCTGCGGGAGAATGATTGTGTTGCGGCAGATATAGATTTGCTGGGCGATAACTCTCTGTATCAGATGCTTTCAGTCTGTCATACAGATAAGGGAAAACGGTTGTTTGCAGATCGTCTGACTACAAGATATATGGAACCCGAGGTGCGCGAGCAACGGCATGAGGCGATCGCGGAACTTTCGGGGAAACCGGAATTTGCGGTGGAATTTGAAACAGCCGGTCGCAGGCTGGAGGCGGAGAAAGAAAAATTCGATGCAGAAGCATTTGAGAGCTTTTGCGCGGATCAGAAAAAGGGAACACTTTCTGCGTTTGTACATGTGCTTCGGATTGTGCTTCCGTTATGTGAGACTGGCAGTTTGATTTTATTCCTGATTGGCAAAATCTCTTATGGATATCCACTGGTAGGTTTTTTGGCATTATTAATACTTTCCTGGCTGACGAGATTTATGACCGATGCGGTGATTCAGCCGGTGTATTATGCTGGAGCTGTGAGCGGTGCATATGAGTCGATGCTTTCACTGATAGCAAGGCAGGAGTTTCGGAGTGCGCTTCTTGCAGATATGAGAGTCTGTGCCGGGGGCGAGAATGGTGCGGTAAAGGCGTATCATAAGCTGAAGGCAATCGGTCAGGCATATAATATATCGTTCAATCCGTTGGTGCACCAGATTCTGTGTGGATTGCTGCTGTGGGATTATCAGCTTGCAGCAGTTGTAACCGGTTGGAAAAAGAAATATGAACAGCAGGTCGCCGGATGTTCAGATATGATAGCAGGGTTGGAAGAATTGATGAGCTTTTCTGTGCTTGGCATGGTACGTGATACAGGGGACAGCGTGATCGAGTATGGAGCAAATAAGGTGAGTCTGGAAGGAACGAATCTCTATCATCCCCTGCTGATTCCGGAGCATGCCCGGGGAAATGATGTGATACTGACAGATGGAATTACGATTATTACAGGTTCAAATATGTCCGGTAAGACAACCTTTTTAAGAACTGTTGCGATAAATCTTGTCCTGGCATATCTGGGGGCCCCTGTCTGTGCGGAACATTTGCGGGCCTCGTATATGAGAATCTTTACATCTATGCGGGTGAAGGATGATGTGGCGCATGGTATCTCGACATTTTATGCGGAGATTCTTCGTATTAAGGAGATGGCGGGATATCGGAAAGAAGGAAAACCAATGCTCTGCCTGATTGATGAGATATTCAAAGGAACGAATTCGGCAGACCGGATCGTAGGTGCAAAGGAAGTTATCACAAAACTGGCAGGAACACAGTGTATGACAGTGGTATCGACGCATGACTTTGAGCTTTGCAGCATTACCGATCAGAATCATACACCGGCAGTTAATTATCATTTTCAGGAATATTATGAGGGGGATGAACTGCGGTTTGATTATAAAATCCGTGATGGAAGATGCACGACGACAAATGCGAGGGCGATTCTGCGTATGGCTGGATTTGAAGTATAATGTTTTGGTGGATATTGTACATAATTGATAAAAAAACGACTTGGTTTTGTCGAAAAAGCTTTGTTAATTATGCACAATGCTAATTATGAATTATTGACAAATCGAAGGTTGACTTTGCCTTGTGTTTTGTTATAAAATCGAAGTAGTGAAAATATTTACAAGGGGGTATATGGCGATGGCATTACCAGCAAATATTACCGCAGGTTCTGACAGCAATGTTCTTACAATTGCGGCATCAAATAACAAAGGACTGTTGATTCGTTTCCTGAATGAACAGGTCGAAGATGGGTTTTATGCATTGGTTATCGACTATCTGAAGGACAGTAATTTTGACCTGAAAAATATGATGGTAGACGATGATGTAAAAGCACAGTGTGCAAAGCTTTATGAGTTGGGTGAGTTCGTAGATACCAACATTAAAGCGACAGGAAGGTATGAGATTGAAGAGTGGATTGAACCTCTGTTCAAGTTTGTATATGGAGATATCGATCCGCTGGATGTGGATGCTCCAATCAGTACATCCGGTATTTATCGTTATAGTATTTGGCTGATTTACCTGTATCAGAGAGAGTGCTTTGGCGATGCAATGCGTTTGATCGGAGAGCGTATTGCTCCGTTGCTGATTAATCTGAGCTATCAGATTTTAGAGGACGATGACAGACCAAAGAACTTTGATAAGGCAATCATGGGATACCTTGATCTGATTAATGTTATTATGGAGATGGGGCTCCCTGCGGATGATACAAACTCAGATGCATACATGAATAACCTTGAAGTTCTGTTTGATTATGTAGTAGAAGATCCACATGTTGGAAATGATTATAAGATTCAGTTTTCAATCGGACTGTTCAATGCTTATATCCATAACAAAGAATTCAGCAAGGCATTTGAGTTCTATGGATTGAATGCAGAATACATTCCAATCGACAACATGTCAGTTTACGAAAGCTTTAAGGAACTGATCCGCAACACGAACTCTGCAGCAGATACAACCATATTGAGCAGAAGTGTTGTAAATGCGATTTCCAAGCAGGAGATTTATAACAAGCGTATCGATACATTGATTACAGAGGTTTCGGCTTTTGTTCGTAAAGTGTATCTTTATATTGAGAATGAGCCAAACATGAAGAAGAATCTTCAGATTCTTGGTGCGGGTGCATCTCTGTCTGACAAGACAAATATCTTTGAAGGACTGTATGAATACAATCTTGTATTCCATGAGTGTGGAATCAAGGCGATTGTAAATCAGGACAATTCAAACAAATCATGGGAAGAAAAGTATGAGATCCTGGAATTGCTCTATACAACATTGAATGTTATCTTTGATGGTTATAACGTATACGAGATTTCCAACAAGATTGAGCACCAGTATGTAGAGCTTACATGGATTGGTAATTATGTAAATGCAAATCCTTCTTTACTGAAGCTGTTCTTCAGTGTAAAAGAGAAGATCAAGGCATTTAAGGTTCGTAAGAATTCCATTCTTGAGAAGTCAAAGACGAATTATGAGATCAAGCAGATGATTGATGATCGTCAGAAGGCATTGGTATTCATGACTGCAGAGGATATGATCACCAATGGATTGAATAGTGGCAAGATTAATATCATTAATAATAATTATGATCCAAAGATTGCAGAGAAGCATTTGATTAAGACATATGCAGAGATCGTCGTTCCTGCCAAGTATAAGAAGGCAGAAGCTCCACAGACTGGAGGTAAATTCTTCGGTAAGAATTCAGGACCGGCAATGGATGCAGATCTGCAGAAGTTATTATCTGATACAAAGATTGAAGAGATGCTCTTGAAGTCAGAGTGGCTCTGGTATCAATATGAAGATAAGGGAAATGATCAGCAGACAGCAGAGGAGGCCACCTATAGCGTTGTATGTCTGATTAAGGTTGTTGAGAAACTCCTGGATAGAAAGGGTGGCAGCTCTTCCCGTTCAGAGTCATCTCCGAATAAGAAGGTTATCATTACAAAGACTGGTAAGGTTATTGAATTGTCAGATGAAGGTGCACAGACACAGAATAGTAATACAACCCTTCAGCCGACTGTTATCGAGAATCTGAACAATATCATTGTTACTTTGAAGGACAAGTCAGATGTCAATGTAAAGTATGTGCAGGCTTATGTCAATGACTGGTTGAATTCAGTTGTTGATGCGAAGCTGGATAAGAATTCCATGCTGCAGTTATATGAAGCAGAGGAACTTCGTAACAAGACATTGACCGTGATTAAGAAACTTCGTGCAGATCTTTTATAATCAGACCACAAAAAAACCTTTATTATAAAGCGGGAGGTATCTTATGGATACCTCCTAATTTTATTCTGGATATCTTCACGGAATAGGAGTCAATCATAGTATGGCAGAAAAAAGACAGAGAATCAATGTGAATATATATCGTGCCAGTCATAATGCCGAGGAGAGTCAGTATGTGTTTGACGTGGAGGAAGAACTGAAGAAGCTTCCGAAAAGTCCGGGTGTTTATATCATGCACAGTAAGAGTGATGAAATTCTTTATGTTGGCAAAGCGATCAGTCTGCACAGCCGGGTACGGCAGTATTTTCAAACAGGACATGGGCATGGTGGCTCGGCGAAGATTGCGAAGATGGTTTCGCAGATTGCTTACTTTGAATACATTGTAACAAATTCCGAGATGGAAGCACTGGTGCTTGAGTGTAATCTGATTAAAGAATATCGTCCAAAATATAATACGATGATGACGGATGATAAAGGATATCCGTATATCCGTGTAACAGTGGAAGAAGCATTTCCGCGTTTTCTGTATAGTCATTCAATGAAACGTGATCATTCCAAGTATTTTGGACCCTATACGAATGCCCGGGCGGTCAAAGATATTCTGGATCTGATTAATAAGCTGTACCACCTTAGAACCTGTAATCGTAGACTGCCACAGGATATCGGCAAAGATCGTCCGTGTCTGTATTATCAGATTGGACAGTGCAAAGCTCCGTGTGATGGCAAAATCAGTCAGGAGGAGTATGGGAAGCAGGTACAGGCGGCATTGTCTTTCTTGAATGGTAATTATAAGGAGATTTTTGCAGATCTGCAGGAGCAGATGAGAAAGCAGGCAGAAGAAATGGAATTTGAGAAAGCGGCTGAGACGCGTGATCTGATTGAGAGTATCCGGCATATCGAGGACAAGCAGCAGATGAATAAGGCGTCCGGGGAAGACCGCGATGTAATTGCCTGTGCGTCAAATGAAAAGGATATTGTCGTGACGGTATTTTTCGTTCGGGATGGCAAATTACTTGGACGAGAAAATCACCATATGAATGGAAACAGCAAAGAACGGATGTCAGAGGTGTTAGCTGCATTTATCAAGCAATTTTATTCTGGAACGCCGTATTTGCCGAAGGAGATTTTGGTACCGGAGATTCCGGAGGAACAGGAAATACTGGAAGCCTATCTGAGTGAACGACGCGATTCGAAAGTGCAGATTGTCGTGCCGCAGAAGGGGGATAAAAAGAAGATTCTGAATCTGGCGGCTGAGAATGCAAGACTTGTGTTATCGCAGGATATGGAACGTGTCAGACGGCAGGAAAAACGCACGATTGGAGCAGCAAATGAGATTGCACAATTGCTCGGGATTCCTTCTGCAAACCGGATGGAGGCGTTTGATATCTCCAATATCTCCGGGGTGTTGGCTGTGGCATCCATGGTCGTGTTTGAACAGGGAAAACCGAAGAAAAACGCTTATCGGAAGTTTCGCCTGCGGACTGTAACGGGACCGGATGATTATGCATCTATGAAGGAAGTGCTATCGCGGCGGTTCACCGATGAACGGATGGATGTCCTGCCGGATGTGATTATGATGGATGGTGGCAAAGGACAGGTGAATGTGGCACTTATGGTGCTGGACAGCCTGGGACTTGATATACCGGTCTGCGGTATGGTAAAAGATGATAATCACCGGACGAGGGGATTATATTATAACAATGCGGAGGTGCAATTCCCGAAGGGGAGTGAAGCAATGTTGATGGTTACAGCGTTGCAGGACGAAGCACACCGGTTCGCAATCGAATATCATCGGCAGCTTCGCAGTAAAAATCAGGTGCATTCGGTGCTTGATGAGATACCGGGTGTGGGAGAAAACCGCAGGAAACAGTTACTCAAATATTTTGGCGAGATTCGTAAAATCAAGGAAGCAACGGTAGGTGAACTGGCAGAAGTACCGGGAATCCCGGAATCCATTGCAAAAAATGTGTATGCGTTTTTTCACACCGAATAAAAGACAACAACTGTCTGCGTGAAAGCAAGTGTACGGAATGAATAGAGGATGAATATAAAACAGGAGAATAACAGATGTTTCAGAAATTTTTCCCAAATGAATATTATGACAGTACCTATCATATAGACTTTCAGGAATTTTATGATAAAGGGTATCGGGCGGTGTTATTTGACGTGGATAATACGCTGGTAGAACATGATGCGCCAGCCAATAAAAAGGCAATTGCACTGATAAAGCAGTTAAAGTCGATAGGGTATGGCGTTTGCTTTGTATCCAATAATGATGAAGCGCGCGTGAAGTCTTTCAATGAGCAGGTGGGGGCAACGTATGTATATAAAGCCGGAAAACCATCTGCGAAAGGATACGTTCAGGCGATGAAGAAACTGGGAACCAACCAAACAAATACCCTCTTTGTCGGTGATCAGATCTTTACGGATATCTGGGGTGCGAACAATGCGAAGCTTTACAGTATTTTGGTACAACCGATTGCAAAACACGAGGAGATACAGATTGTGTTAAAACGTATTCCTGAGAAATGGGTTTTGCATAGATATCTGAAAAAACATACATTGCAGACAGGGAAGTAAATAAATTTCTAAGTTATATACAAAAAGAAAAAGACGCAGAATGCGTCTTTTTCTTTGGGTTAAAATATATTTATCAGTAAAATAATTAAGCAAGCTTGTTAACAGCAAGTGTTAAACGGGAAATCTTTCTAGATGCATTGTTCTTGTGGTAGATTCCCTTTGAAGCAGCCTTGCTGATCTCAGATGTAGCAACCTGAAGTGCAGCTTCAGCAGCAGCCTTATCGTTTGCCTCAACAGCAGCCTCAACCTTCTTAACTAAAGTCTTAATCTTAGACTTAACCATTTTGTTTCTTAAAGTCTTTGTCTCGATAACAAGAATTCTCTTCTTTGCGGATTTGATATTAGCCAAACCAGACACCTCCATAAAATTATAATAATAGTAAGTTTATATAATTATCACTTTGGTCAAGACACGAACAATCCATCCACACCACTAGACAGATTGGACCAGTGAAAATTTCTAATTGTGTTCACACACAAACCATAGAATAGCAAAAAGCCATTTTCCTGTCAATACTTTTTGGCGAAAATCTTAGTAAAATCGGATTTTCTATTGCATGTTACATGGCAGAATAATCTTTGATCATTTTGTCATAATCTTCGATTGGCATAGGCTTTGCAAACAGGAAGCCTTGTCCGATCTCGCAGTTGATGGAACTGAGCATCTCAAGCTGTTCGACAGTTTCAATACCCTCACTGACAACACGGATATCAAGTGTGTGCGCCATCTCGATAATACTGCGCAGAATGCTGACTGCATTTTTATCGTTTGTTGTTGACCGGGATAAGAAATCATGGTCAAGTTTGATGACATCGATTGGCAGATCCTTGAGTAGTGTAAGGGAAGAGTAGCCGGTGCCAAAGTCGTCCATGTTGATGATGAAATCCATGGACTTCAGTTTGTTCAGTACATCAATCATCTGCGAGTAATTCTCAGAGAAAATGCTCTCCGTAATCTCGAATTCAAGATAATGATGTGGAATATAGTATCGTTCTACAATTTCCTGCACCTTTGAAAGGAAATCCGGATGCGCCAGTGTCACTCTGGATAAGTTTACAGAGAACGGAATGACATAGATATCGGAATCCAGATATCTTCGGATAGATTTACATGCCTGTTCAAGCATAAAGCAGTCAATCTGGTAGATAAATCCGTTCTTTTCAAAGGAAGGAATAAATGCTGCAGGTTCCAGGAATCCCTTGGAAGGAGACAGCCAACGTACCAGCAGCTCGCCGCCAATCAGACTCTTTGATGCGATATCGTATTTTGGCTGTACATATGCGCAGAATTCGTTGTTCTCAAGTGCACCATGGATACTGTTTTCAAGCTGCGCATCGTTTAATACCTTCTTATGGTACTCGTCGTCGTAGAACGCGTAAGAGACACCGGTTGAAGCGTCAATCGACTTGCCGGCCATCATTGCACGGTCAACTAAGCGGTTAATACTGTAGCTGTGCATGGTTTCGTCGATAATCAGGATTCCGGTTGTAAAGTCTACAACAAAACGATCCTGGATAGCAAGGCATGCGTCATGGACTTCTGCCTTGAGGTTATTGAAGATAGACATAAACTGATCTTCCGCCTTGTAATGAATCAGCATAATGTAGGTATCACTAATCACACGGGCAAAGGTCTCGCCTTCCTGCATATATTTGTTTAATACATCAGCAACGGCTTTCAATGTCTGGTCACCGACATTGTGTCCGTAGGTTTCATTGATGTATTTGAAGTTTTTGATGTTAAAATAGAACATTACATAATCGGTATTCGGATTGTCGTTTAAAATTGCCTGGGCATCGACCTTGAATTTCTCAAAGTTTCCATATCCGGTAACAATATCACGATAAGAAGCTTCGGCAATCCGTTTTTCGATGTTGATGTTCTGCTCCAGTTCCTTGCGAAGCTGCTCTGCCTTTGTCTCTTTGTGCGTAGAAGTAGATATCAGGAATGTGTGGCTGCCGGAACTCCAGTTGATCGTTGTCATATGAACGTCCAGTGGTTCATCCAGCGTCCGATTGTGTTTGATACAGCCGACAGTTGGATTGTTGTCCGTGATTTTATGTACCGGGCAATCGCGGCATGGTGCACTTTCCTGGTGCATGCAGGAGTAACATTTGCTATTTAAGGCGAGCTTCGGGAAGTATTCACGTGCACAGTCATTGAAATACATGACATCGTAGGAATCCTTATCTACAACAATTATCGGATTTTGTACAAGCCCAAATGCCTTGATCGTGTCATCCCGTAACTGCGACATAGAACGATTTGACTGTTTGGTTTTGATTGCTTCTCCCAATAACCGAAAAATCTGTTTAAAAGCTGTCAGTGTCTGACCTGTCCATGTGATATCCTTATTCATGGAATAAAAGCAGATAAAACCAATACATTTGCCATTCGTGTTGATATCGCATTGCATGAATTTCCGAATCCCTTCTGCGTATGGATTCATACTTGCGGTATTGGTCTTGATCAGAGATGTATCAGAGGAATAAGTAATGCCGTCTGTGCCCATCGCAGATAATTCTTCCAGAATTGCCGCCGGAGTATGCTGGCGAATTGCCATATCATTTGCGATACCTTTTTTGCACCATTGATGTGTGCAGTCTACAAAATTCCGGTTGTAGCCGTACTCCCAGATACAGATCTTGTCGATGTCAAAATGGTCTCCCACAATACTCATTGCCTGCTCGATTGCGCTATAGGTGTTGGTGCTTGTAAACAGGGTGGAAAGCAGGGAATCAAGGATGGAACCGGACTCATCTGTACGTGCAGCCGGTTCGGAACGATCATTTTCGTATTTGCCACGTTCCATGTCATCTGCATAGAAGAAATATCCGTTCTTGCCATTCAGCTTTGCCTGATACAGCGCGGTATCCGCATTTTCCAACAGGACGTTGTAGGGAATCTGCTGGTTGGTAGCTGCGATACCGATACTGAGAGTTACTTTGCATTCATCGCAATACAATTCACGCAGCCGGTCGGCAATCATGGTTGCTTTTTCACTTGCGAGCTGCGTATCCAATACATTGGATAAAAATACACAGAATTCATCACCGCCGAGACGACCGGCGATTCCGTAATCACCTTTGAATTCCTGCAGAGTTTTGCCAATATCGACGATGACCTCATCGCCCTTTAAATGTCCAAAGGTATCGTTGATTTTTTTGAAATCATCTATGTCAATCAGCATCAGGACCTGATAGCTGTTTCCATTTAATTCACGCAGAGAAGCCTGGATTTTGCTCTCTGTAGTGGCTTTGTTATAAAGTCCGGTCATCTGATCAGTCTCTGCACGAATCAGAAGCTTTTGCTGTTCTACCTTCTGTGCATGGATGTTTCGGAGCAGACCAACGACACGAAGCGGCGTTCCCTCTTCGTCATAAATAGTTGAAAATGTGGAGAAATACCATTGGAATCCACCGTTTTTTGTATTCAGTTTAAATTCTGTGGAATGGTATTCCGTGCCTGCTTTTGCCAGATAGAACAATTCCTCGATTGCAGACTGTGTGTCATAGGAGACGAGTCCCATCTTGAGCATATTCTCGGTTGGATTCTCAATTACAGATTCACCTTCAAAAATATGGTTGAATTTCTCGGCAAATGTAATCGTGTCAGCTGCGATATCGTATTCGTAAGGAAGTTCCTCGGAGATATCGGAGATAATCAGATATTTCTGCTCTTCCAGCATTGCTTTCGTTTCGGCAATTTTCAGATTTGTGATATCGGACATAACGAGATTGACAACCGGAAATCCCTGCTCTTCGGAACCGGAACGTGCGATGACGGCATTGACCCATTTGACACTGCCATCTGCACACTGGATGCGGAAGTTCATAATCTTTGAATTTTCTTCATTTTCGGTCAAATCTGCCAGTGCTTCGATCACAAGAGAGAGGTCTTCGCTGAGTACAATCTGCAACGTGCTTTTGCCATACTTTTCTTTGTATTCATGCTCGGAGTATCCACACATGTCATAGAAGAAATTATTCGCCCAAAGAAGTGACAGATTGTTGTCGAGCAGATGCTTGCTCACACCGCTTGGAACTGTATTTGCGAAGATTTCCAGATCAGTCTTGGCGCGGACCGTTTCATTTGCCGCATGCTCCAGATTTGTGATATCGGTAAATACGCACTGCAGCACATCACGACCGTCATTTAAGGAAAAGGCCTGCCCGTTGCACAAGACTGTCAGAATCGCACCACTTTTCGTTACAATACGATGTTGGACACTAATCAGATTCGAGATACTTAACTGATAATTGATAGAGGCAATTACTTCCGTAAAATCCTCTACATATAACAAATTATCCAGGGTACAGATCTTCTTTGACAATTCGCGCGGAGAATATCCGGTCATAGTACAAAGCCCCTGGTCAAAATCCAGAATATTGTATGGCGCATCTGTCTCCAAGACAAATGTAGCCACGTCATTTCCATTTACAAAATTACCTGATGCCATTATCGCCCCACCACCTCATGCTGTATAAAAAACTACTATATATTATAGTGGAAAACAGCATATGACGCAAGGTAAAAATCAAGAGTAATTCCAGTGATATTGGACGTATTTACAAAATGGTTTCTTTACTTTGCAGGGCGGAAATGGTAAAATAAATAAGCTTATAGGTTTTTAGAAGAATACAGGAAAAGATAATAATTGGTTATTATGAAAAGAGAAGAATATAGAAAGTTTCAATGGCTTGCCAGTTGTTGTATTGCAGTATTTATTATGAGTTTTGCGATATGTCTGCTTGCGTTCAACCGGAGTGTGTACCGGATGTCTGCTGTGGATTATCGGAATGGAGCCACAGTGGAAATCAGCAAGGCAGAAGCGGAACTTTATTATGGACAGATTGCGGATTCGTATTGCCGTTTTTTTACGGGTAAATACAGGATAGCAGGCTATGAATTATCAGAAACCAATGTGCATCAGCTGAATCGGTTGAAGGGATATTACCGGTTTGCATGGATTTTGTCGATTGCTTCCATGGTGGGAATTGTATATAGTTTTCGCCGATTGTGGCGCAGGAGAGAGACGATGCCGTGTTATTACGGAAGTGCAGGGGGAGCATGCCTGGTGGCGTTGTTGCTGCTGCGGATCGTGACATCGAAAAGAGAAGTTTATGCGGGAGTGCGTAATATGATATTCCGGGGTGATTACAGCTATTTCTCAACCGGGGATGTTCTGTGTAAGATTCTGCCGGAGACTTTTGCACGAAATCTGGCACTTTTATATCTCGGCATAGTTGCAGCGGAGATATTTGTATTTGTGATGATTCGTGTGGGAATCCGTCTGGCAGGACGACCACACCGGTATTAGATCTAGAGAAGGATATTTTAAGGAGGGTTACAAAATATGAACAAACGATTGGAAGACTGGGTAAACTGGATTTTGTACGATGAATTGAAAAATGGGGTAATCAATGCACCGAAGCATCTGCTCGGAAACCATGACTACGGAGACGGACAGGTCATTACGGTATATCGTCCATATGCCGAGAAAGTCAGTGTTGTGTCACCAACGGGCAAGAACCGCGAGGAGATGGAATGTCTGGCAGAGGGTTTTTATGGTTATTACAGTGCAAAGAAGAAATATAAAGGAACCAAATACCGGATTGAGACGACATATCAGGATGGTTCGACCGTTGTAACTGCAGATGCGTATGCATTTGATTCGCAGATTACAGAATTCGATACGTATCTTTTTGCTGAGGGTAAGCTCTACGATATCTATGAGAAGTTCGGCGCACATCCGATGACAATCGATGGTGTGAAGGGAACTTACTTCGCAGTGTGGGCACCACATGCAAGACGTGTCAGTGTCGTTGGTGATTTCAATATGTGGGATGGCTCGTTGAATCCGATGCAGATGATGCAGACATCAGGCATTTATGAGCTGTTTATCCCGGATGTTGCACCGGGAGCTGTTTACAAATATCAGATACTGACAAGAGAAGGAGAAATCTTATATAAGGCAGATCCATATGGAAACCAGTGTCAGGTAAGACCGGACAATGCGAATGTTGTTGCAGATCTGGTAGGATACAAGTGGAAGGATACAGATTGGATTGAGAACCGGAAGCATCAGACCCGTGAGACAGAGCTTAAAAAGCCGATGGCAATCTACGAGTGCCACCTTGGTTCATGGAAGAAGAAAATCGAAGATTCGGATTTTGGCTTTTATACATATCGTGAGCTTGCAAAGATGCTCTGCGATTATGTAAAGAAGATGGGATATACGCATGTGGAGCTGATGGGTATTGCAGAGTATCCGTTTGATGGTTCATGGGGGTATCAGGTAACGAATTATTATGCACCGACCAGCCGTTATGGCTCGCCGGATGATTTTATGTATTTTGTGGATCACATGCATGCAAATGGCATCGGCGTGATTTTAGATTGGGTACCGGCACATTTCCCAAGAGATGCACACGGACTCGGAAGATTCGATGGTATGCCGCTTTATGAGCATCCGGATCCAAGACGTGGCGAGCATCCGGACTGGGGAACCTATATTTTTGATTTCGGAAGAAATGAGGTATCAAACTTTTTAACTGCAAATGCATTGTTCTGGGTGGAAAAGTTCCATGTAGATGCATTGCGTGTGGATGCGGTTGCTTCTATGCTGTATCTGGATTATGGAAAGCAGGATGGACAGTGGCTGCCAAACAAAGATGGTGGAAATGAAAACTACGATGCAATCGAACTGCTTCGTAAGATCAATACCGTTATGGAAGAAAGAAATCCGGGCGCATTCCTGATTGCGGAAGAGTCCACAGCATGGGCTGGTGTCACAGCGCCGGCAAGCATGAAGGGACTTGGTTTCCTGTATAAGTGGAATATGGGATGGATGAATGACTTCCTAGAGTATATGAAGATGGATCCATATTTCCGTTCATTCAACCACAACCGTCTGACATTCAGTTTGTCATATACATATGCAGAGAATTACGTGCTTGTGATCTCGCACGATGAGGTCGTGCATTTGAAATGCTCGATGCTCAACAAGATGCCGGGCTTTGAGGTGGACAAGTTTGCAAATCTGCGTACAGCATATGGATTTATGTATGGACATCCTGGCAAGAAACTTTTGTTTATGGGTCAGGAGTTCGGACAGCTTCGTGAGTGGAGCGAGGCAAGAAGCCTTGACTGGTTCTTATTAGAGCAGCCGTTGCATAAGAAGATGCAGAAATGGGTGGCAGATCTAAACCATATGTATACAACTTATGATGCATGTTACTATAACGACAATGATCAGATGGGATTTGAGTGGACAAAGGTTGATGATGCGAATACAAGTATTATCGCATTCGTGCGTCGTGGAAAGACCGCGAAGGATCAATTGTTGTTCGTATGTAACTTTGTTCCGGTTGAGCGCAAGGGTTACTGGATTGGTGTTCCATGCCTGACAGAATACGAGGAGATTATCAATTCCGATGCGAAAATCTACGGCGGTTCCGGCACAAAGAATGGCAAGGTCAAGGCATTTGAAGAGAAGTGTGACCGTATGCCGTATGCAATCAGCATTGATATCGCACCGCTTTCCATGATGGTGTTCAAGTATGATTATGTAGACAAGAATACAGTTGTTGCAGACGCGCCGGCAGTGGCAGCAATCGAGAAGAAGCCGGCTGCGAAGAAATCTTCTGCGAAGTCAGGTGCAGCGGAAAAAACGGCTGTAACAAAATCTTCCTCTGAGAAGAAGTCAGTAGAAAAAAAGACAACAAAGTAATGGAAGTAAATTATGAGTAAGAAAAAGGCAGTTAAGAGAAGAAAAGGTGGATTTGTATATGCTGTCAGGAATATAGTATTATTCCTTGCTGCGTTCACACTGTTGATGGTTCTTGGGTTGACAGGAATCTATATCTATGTTAAACATGATGTGAATCCCCACCTGTTGACGGAAAGTGAGGCTGCATCTCTTTCAGATGTAGATTGTATCATTGTTCTTGGGGCATCTGTAAAGAATGGAGATACACCGAGTCCGATGCTGCGGGATCGATTAGATGAGGGGATTGCACTTTATAAGGCAGGATGTGCACCGAAGATACTGATGAGTGGGGATCATGGCAGCCAGTATTACAATGAGGTTAGCGTCATGAAAAAATATGCAATCGAGCAGGGTGTGCCGTCAGAGGATATCTTTCTTGATCATGCCGGATTTTCTACTTATGAGAGTATGTATCGCGCCAGAGCAATCTTCGGTGCGGAAAAAGTTGTGATTGTAACACAGAAATATCACCTGACACGTGCGGTCTATAATGCTAAGAACCTTGGTATGGATGCGTATGGTGTTGCTGCAAAGCCGGTTAAATATGGTGGGCAGACAATTCGGAACATCCGCGAGTATCTGGCAATCAGCAAAGATTTTATAATGACGTTTATCAAACCGGAGCCGACTGTACTTGGTAACCCGATTTCTTTAGATGGAAGCGGGGATGTTACCAACGGCGCAGATTAACATAGACACAAAACAAGAGGAGGAGCGAAGAGCGTGAAGATGATTTCATTGGAAGAAGAATTGAAGGGCAATGCGTACCCGGGCAGAGGTATCGTGATCGGAAAGTCACAGGATGGAAAGAAAGCGGTAACTGCATATTTCATTATGGGACGCAGCGTGAATTCACGGAACCGTGTATTTACAGAGACAGAGGATGGCATAAGAACAGAGGCAGCAGATCCTTCCAAGCTGACAGATCCACATCTGATCATCTATGCACCGGTGCGTGTATTAGGAAATAAGACAATTGTGACAAACGGAGATCAGACCGATACGATTTACGAGCTGATGGATAAGCAGCAGACATTTGAGCAGTCTTTACGCACGAGAGAATATGAGGATGATGCACCGAATTATACACCACGTATTTCCGGCATTATGCATGTGGAAAATGGTTCGTATAATTATGCAATGTCCATCTTAAAATCCGCAGACGGAAATCCGGATTGCTGTGAGAGATTTACATTCTCTTATACGAATCCACTTCCGGGAACCGGACATTTCATCCACACCTATATGGGTGATGGCAATCCACTTCCAAGCTTTGAGGGTGAGCCGAAGCTGGTTGCAATCCCGGATGATATGGATGCATTTACCGATATGCTGTGGAACTCTTTGAATGAGGATAACAAGGTATCTTTGTTCGTTCGCTATATCGATATCGAGACAGGTAAGGCAACATCAAAGATTATCAATAAATACGACAGAGTTTAAGAAAGCGGAGGATGAAAAATCATGGCAAACGAAATTATGCTTAAGTATGGATGTAACCCAAATCAGAAACCATCCCGTATCTATATGGAGGATGGAAGCGAGCTTCCGGTCAAGGTAATCAATGGTAAGCCGGGCTATATCAACTTTTTGGATGCATTTAACGGCTGGCAGCTTGTAAAGGAACTGAAAGAAGCAACCGGACTTCCGGCAGCAACTTCCTTCAAGCATGTATCTCCGGCAGGTGCGGCTGTGGGACTTCCGCTTGATGATACATTGGCAAAGATCTATTGGGTAGACGACCTTGGCGAGCTTTCTCCATTGGCATGTGCCTACGCGAGAGCAAGAGGTGCCGATCGTATGTCTTCCTTCGGTGATTTCATTGCACTTTCCGATGTGTGCGATAAGGATACAGCAAGACTCATTAAGCGTGAGGTATCCGATGGTGTGATTGCACCGGGTTACACAGACGAGGCAATCGAGCTTCTGATGCAGAAGAAAAAGGGTAATTACAATATCATTCAGATCGATCCTTCGTATGTACCGGCTCCAATCGAGCATAAGCAGGTATATGGCATCACATTTGAGCAGGGAAGAAATGAGCTTCCGATCAACGACGAACTTCTTTCAAACATTGTGACAAAGAACAAAGATCTTCCGGAATCTGCAAAGAATGATATGAAGATTGCTTTGATTACACTGAAATATACACAGTCAAATTCTGTATGTTATGTAAAGAACGGACAGGCAATCGGTATCGGTGCCGGACAGCAGTCCCGTGTACATTGTACAAGACTTGCCGGTCAGAAGGCAGATAACTGGTATCTCCGCCAGGCACCACAGGTTCTGAATCTGCAGTTTGTAGATTCGCTTGGACGTGCAGACCGTGACAATGCCATCGATGTTTACATCGGTGATGAGTATGAGGATGTGCTTCGCGAGGGCGAATGGCAGAAGCGATTCAAGGTAAAACCACCGGTATTTACACGCGAGGAGAAGCGTGCATGGCTCGATGGAAATACCGACGTAACACTTGGTTCCGATGCATTCTTCCCATTCTCTGATAATGTAGAGCGTGCAAAGAAGAGTGGTGTGAAATATATCGCACAGCCGGGAGGCTCTGTACGTGATGATCTTGTGATCGAGTGCGCAGATCAGTACGATATGGTTATGTCATTTACAGGAATCCGTCTGTTCCATCACTAATCGGATGCTGTAAAGCAGAATAATTGAAGAAAGAAAATTGTGAATCCGCAAGGCCAGAAATGGCTTTGCGGATTTTTTGCACAATAAGCGGCATACAAAAGGGAGAAAAATATTGTAAAATCCAATAGAAATCTCATTTGACATATGACGGAATATCCGATATAATTCAAGCATGTATGCTCGGAAGAAGTCTGGGCTAGTATTTCGTGAAAGAAAGGAAAAGAAAGATGGCTGAGAAGAAGAATCTGTTGACAAGAGAAGGTCTTCGTAAATTAGAGGACGAGTTGCAGGATTTAAAGGTAAATAGACGTCAGGAAATTGCTCAGAAGATCAAGGAAGCAAGAGAGCAGGGAGACTTGTCCGAGAACGCCGAGTACGATGCAGCAAAGGACGAGCAGAGAGATATCGAGGCTCGTATCGAAGAGATCGAGAAAATTCTTAAATATGCAGAGGTTGCGGACGAGGAAGAAGTTGAACAGGGTGTTGTAAACTTTGGTTCAGAAGTATCTATTTTGGATATTGGTCTGGATGAAGTGAATACATTTAAGATTGTAGGTTCTACGGAGTCAAATATTCTGGAGGGTAAGCTTTCTAATGAGTCTCCGCTTGGCATGGCTATTTTGAAGAGACGTGTAGGAGAGACGGTAACAGTTGAAGCACCGGAAGGTAACTTTGACTTCCGTATTTTGGATATTCGATAAGAAAGAGAGATTGGAACAGTGGCAGAGAATAAGCAGCAGGATACAAACAAGCTGTTGCAGGTGCGCCGTGATAAGCTCGCGGAACTGCAGGCAGCAGGGAAGGACCCTTTTGAGATTACAAAGTATGATGTGACACATCACAGCTTGGATGTAAAAGAACAGTATGTAGCGCATGAAGCTGAACTTCTGGCAGGAAGACCGGCGCCTGTAGTGGAAGGCCTGGATGATGAGCAGAAGAAAGAAGTCCTGACAAACGATTACAATGAGAGAAGAGCAATTATGGATGCTTCTCCGATTCATGTGACAATTGCCGGACGTATGATGTTTAAGCGTGTCATGGGTAAAGCATCGTTCTGCAACATTCAGGATTTGAAGGGAAATATTCAGGTTTATGTTGCAAGGGACCAGATCGGTGAAGACAGCTATGCTGATTTTAAGAAATCAGATATCGGTGATATCTATGGCGTGAAGGGATATGCATTCCGTACCAAGACAGGTGAGCTTTCTATTCATGCAGAGGAGATGACACTTCTGTCGAAGTCTTTGCAGATTCTTCCGGAGAAGTTCCATGGACTGACAGATACGGATGTACGTTATCGTCAGAGATACGTGGATCTGATCATGAATCAGGAGAGTAAAGAAGTATTTATCAAGCGTTCACAGATTCTGAAGGAGATTCGTAATTTCCTTGCAGGCCGTGATTTCATGGAAGTTGAGACACCAATGCTCGTTTCAAATGCCGGTGGTGCTGCAGCGAGACCATTTGAGACACATTACAATGCGTTAAATGAGGATGTAAAGCTTCGTATCTCTCTGGAATTATATCTGAAGAGACTGATCGTTGGCGGTCTGGAAAGAGTGTTCGAGATCGGCCGTGTATTCCGTAATGAGGGTGTTGACACCCGCCACAATCCAGAGTTTACATTGATGGAGCTGTATCAGGCATATACTGATTACGAGGGTATGATGGAACTGACAGAGTCTATGTTCCGTTACCTGGCTGAGAAGGTATGTGGCAGCACAAAGATTTCTTACAACGGAATTGAGATCGACTTTGGTAAGCCGTTCGAGCGTCTGACGATGAATGACGCAATTAAGAAATATACAGGCATTGACTTTGATCAGGTAGCAGATGATGCAGAGGCAAAGAAGCTTGCAGAGGAGAATCATATCGAATACGAGGATCGTCACAAGAAGGGCGATATTATCAATCTGTTCTTCGAGGAGTTCTGTGAGGAGAAGCTGATCCAGCCAACATTTATTATGGACCATCCAATCGAAATTTCTCCACTGACGAAGAAGAAGCCTTCGGATCCAAGCAAGGTAGAGCGTTTCGAGCTCTTCATCAATACATGGGAGATGTGTAATGCATACTCCGAGCTGAACGATCCGATCGATCAGCGTGAGCGTTTCGCCGCACAGGACGCAAATGCAGCCGCAGGTGATGACGAAGCAGAGCACACAGATGAGGATTTCCTGAATGCTTTGGAGATTGGTATGCCGCCAACGGGTGGTATCGGTTATGGTATTGACCGTCTGGTAATGTTGCTTACAGATTCGCAGGCAATCAGGGATGTTTTGTTGTTCCCGACAATGAAGTCACTGGACGCTGATAAGAAATCTGCGAAGTCAGAAAAAAGCACTTCCACAGCAGTACCGGAGAAAGAAGAAGTTATCGACTTCTCCAAGGTAAAGGTAGAGCCTTTATTTGAGGAATTTGTTGATTTCGATACATTCAGCAAGTCAGATTTCCGTGCAGTAAAGGTTAAAGAGTGTGTTGCAGTACCGAAGTCAAAGAAACTGTTACAGTTTACTCTTGATGACGGAACAGGCACAGACAGAACCATTTTAAGCGGTATTCATAGCTTTTATGAGCCGGAAGAACTGGTTGGAAAGACTCTTATTGCTATCACAAATCTTCCACCGAGAGCTATGATGGGCATTGACTCTTGTGGTATGCTTCTCAGTGCAATCCATGAGGAAGAGGGTGAAGAAAAACTTCATCTTCTGATGGTTGATGACCATATTCCGGCAGGTGCAAAGCTCTATTAAGAAGTACCGTTTTACCTTACAAAACGGGATGTATTTCATTTGTGAAAAAGCTCTGAAAATACACAAATACACTAAATTTACACCAAATGGTGCTTGAAACGGTGCAGAGTCTTAAAAATCGCATAATTTTCAAAATATATGGGCAGTCCCAATCGGGATTGCCCATTTTCAGAAAGAAAAAGATAAATTGGTATTTATAAAGGAGAATATTGATGAAACTATTTTTATGTTCACACTTTTCAAGTGTGGGAAGTCTGATAAAGGAAGAAATTGAAAATAAGAAAGTCGCATTTATTCCAACAGCTTCGCTGCGTGAAGGCTACACCGGTTATGTCGGCTCGGCTCGAAAATTATTCAAAAAGTTGGGAGCAATCGTAACTGAAATTGATATTTCAACGGAGGCTTATTCAACGATACAGTCTGTTTTTGAAGATGCGGATGTGATATATTTTACCGGCGGAAATTCTTTCTTCCTTATGGACCAGCTCCGTAAAACGGGAACGGATGAGCTGTTGAAGAAAGAATTGGCAAAGGGAAAACTGATGATCGGTGAATCGGCAGGTGCGATTATATGCGCTCCAACTATCCAATATATTGAACAAATGGATGAAAAGCCGGAGGACTACTCACAAGAAGATGATGCAGGGCTTGATTTGATTGATTTCTATGTTCTTCCGCATTATCTTACAGCACCATTTAAGAAAGTTACCGAGAAAATAATGACTGAGTTTTCGGATTTGAATCTATGCCCGATTAACAACCGTCAGGGAATTGTAATTGATGGTGAAAGTTCAAAGGTTATTTGCAAAGACTAATTTGAAAATTCCCATTTATCAAGCCCTTTGAGAGAGGAGAAATCTTTTCTCAAAGGGCTTTTTCTATTTTTACGGATATTCGCAAACTACAAGAAAAAGCCGAAACCTCATATACTTTAATCACAGAGGAAGTGGAGGTTTTGATATGAGTAACAGTTTAGCAGAAGTACACCCGGAGCTTATCACAATTTATGGAGGTAAAGTTTCAAATCCCACTTGCCTTTTTGCACTTGCTATGGTATTATTAGTATACGTACTAAAACGTTTAAAGAGAGGTGATATATTTGCGGAGAGACAGCAGTGAAACAAAGAGGAAAATACTGACCGTATGCGTCCGTCTCTTTCTGGAACAGGGGTATAAAAACACCTCTGTCAGTCAGATTGTGGATGAAGCAGGTGTTGCAAGGGGAAGCTATTTGAATCTGTTTCCTACCAAGGACAGAATTTTGCTGGAATTGACCGAAACGATGTTCGGCGGACAGTTCGGCGTGGCAAGAAGCATTGCAGACAGCAAGCTGCCGCCGGTTTATGCCTATGCTGTGGAAACGGCGATCCAACTGACACTGACTGAACTGAACGAGAACCTGCGGGAAATCTACATTGAAGCCTATTCCCTGCCTGAAACATCGGAGTATATCTACCTGCATACCACGGCAGAGCTGAAGCAGATTTTTGGTGAAAATTTCCCCGATGATACCGAGAGCGACTTTTACGAGATGGAGATCGGCACGGCGGGACTGATGCGCAGCTATATGGCGAGAAAATGTGATATTCATTTTCCGCTGGAACGCAAGCTCAGCCGCTTTTTGACGGCGGCAATGCGGGTGTATCGTGTATCGGAGGAAGAGCAGGCAAAGGTGCTTGCCTTTATTCAATCACTGGATATTAAAGCAATTGCTACAGATGTTATGTATAAGCTGTTTACAATGCTGGAAATGAAATACGATTTTAAGCTGTCAAAGAACAACGAAATGGAGGAAACAAGATGAAGAAACGATTATTCAGTATCCTGCTTGCTCTGTGCATGGCGCTCTGCCTTGTGCCGACCACGGCATTTGCCGAGAGCGAGACGGAAGAAACACCTGTATGCACCTGCGAAACGGCCTGCACGGCAGAAGCAATGAACGCAGATTGTCCCATCTGCGGCGTAGAGGGCGCTTTGCCGGAAAACTGCGAATGCAGCGAGCCCATTGAGAACGCAGAGCCGGAAGGCGAAGAGAACGAAGAACAGCCGGAAGGCGAAGAGAACGAAGGACAGCCGGAGGGGGAAGTGTCCGACCCCCAGCCGGAGGCGGCCTTGACGGCGTTAATTGGCGGGAGCGAGACGGCAAAAGATGTCAGCACCGCGGAAGAACTGACTGCAGCTATTGCTGATGTTAATTTCGACACCGTCAGGCTGGCAGGGGACATTAGCATCAGCAGTACCCTGACCGTCAACCGCGCCGTGACGCTGGACTTGAACGGTTATGTGCTCAAATACGAGAGCGCAAACAAGGGCAGCGTGATTGTGGTCAAGGACGGCGGGCAGCTGACGATCGAGGATAGCAATACGAATAAGCTCTCGCACAAATTCAAGCCGAATGACGACGGCCTGTGGGTGCTGAACGAGGAAGACGGCAC